>Ga0265327_10000692_pt1 | contig 53756 bp, 49 predicted proteins | sample 41621metaG_FD_202089 | JGI IMG/M metagenome (GOLD analysis project Ga0265327, IMG submission 202089) | Rhizosphere microbial communities from Carex aquatilis grown in University of Washington, Seatle, WA, United States - 4-16-21 metaG | ecosystem: Host-associated > Plants > Roots > Rhizosphere... | reverse complement strand
GGCATTGGGATACCGTACAAAACCTTTCGGCAGAAAAAAATCTGTAGTCCCCCTTGCCGTAACAAAAATTTTAGAGATCCCCGTCAATAGGGCATTCGAGCCGACCTAGCTGCAATGTGGGTTAAAACAACAGGTACATTAGATAAAAAAGTAGGTTGTTCCCGCCGTCGCTAGAAGCTTTGGCGGACGAGGGTGGCTAGACCCCGTCTAGACACGACAGGATTTACCCAAAAACAATCCATACATTCTCATTAATGCAAATTCAGGCCTGATCAGGCAAATTCATTCGGAGAATGAATATCCCATTAATCACTATGAAACATATTGATTTTCCAAATAGAGGGACTTCCTTATCTGGCTTAGGAAATGTTACAGCAGAATCACAACTCCAATTTGGATTGCTCCCCATTCTCCCTGGGGTGCGCCGCCTTATGGATCTCTTTCAGTCGTTGGAAATCCGTGTGTGTATAAATCTGCGTTGCAGCGAGACTGCTATGACCCAATAACTCTTTTATCGCCTGAATATTAGCGCCATTATTTAATAACTGCGTAGCAAAACTGTGGCGTAGTACGTGCGGACTTCTTTTCTGCTGACTGCTAACCGCCCCGATCCGCTCTCGGACCACCTTATAGACATAGCTAGGGTACAGCGGTTTGCCATTCTCCCGGATCAACAAAAATTCGCGGTTTACCTCCCGTTCCTGCTTGCACTTTTCTTCGATATAGGCCTTTAGTTCAATAAGCATTATTTGGCTTAATGGGATCAGGCGTTCCTTATTCCCTTTCCCTAATACCCTTAAAACCTGCATGCCCCAGGAAATATCACTTTCACGAAGACTCACTAATTCTTGCCTTCGCATTCCTGTACTATACAATAGCTCACAGATCAGCCGGTCCGTAAAGCCACGGAAACCGGCACCAAACGAGCTTTCTTCAATTAATTCGCGTGTTTCGCTTTCCAGGAGGGAGATCGGTAAACGCTTTGCCTGCTTCAAGGAATGCAATTGCCGGACCGGATTTTTGGATACGATCCCTTCCCGCATAGCATATTTATAAAACGAAGCGAGGGAGGATATCTTATGGTTCAGGGTACTGGCCTTAATGGATTCATTTTCTTCCCGGATGGCCGCTAGCCAACTCCGGATATGAAAATGGCTGATCTCGCCGGGATCGGCGATATCCGGGTATGAAGTGGCTATAAAACGTGAAAACTGTAAAAGATCTGTTTCGTATGAAAGGACCGTATGCGGTGAATTTCTCCGTTCAAATCGGAGGAAGCGGACGAAACCAGCAATTACATCGATTAACAGCATAGAAAATCCCCTTTCACAAAGATAGGTTCTTGTGAAAGGGGAGCTATATGGAATATTAGCAGGAAGGCCGGGAATTAATCCTCGAACTTACCGTCAGCCATTTGTTGCTTGTAAATTGCTTTCTTAACTTCTGTACGACGTACGATAGAAGGCTTGATAAACGCCTGACGGGAACGCAATTGAAGCAGTGTGCGGCTCTTCTCGAACTTTTTCTTGTACTTTTTAAGCGCTTTGTCTATGTTTTCGCAATCTTTGGCATCAATGATCAGCATAACAGATATACCCCCTTTTGTGTTAATTTCTTTTTTGGGTCCGCAAAGATACGGGCTTAAATGCAAAATTTAAAACAGACTTATTAAATTTTGACACCGATCTCTTGCAATAGCTTTGCTTTTCTCCCGTTCCTTTAATATGAAGTGCTTCATTCCGTCTTTAAAGCTTTCCATTTTTACATTCATTCTGGCCTTCATTGGCAGCCTTTTTCTAATTGCATCCTGCAAGAAATATTCGGATGTACCAGGTAAAAGCGACCCGCGCCTCAGTCGCAAATACTGTAATGATCCCGATGCGGTGAACTATAACCGGGATTTCCCAGGTACTGCGGACAATAGTGTCTGCTTTTATGCGGCGGACGTATTTGCTGGAACGTATTCATTTGTGGACTCCATTTATGACGGTGGAAATAAATTCCAGAAAGAGGACTCGCTTACTCTGACGATCAAAGCCGTTGATCATAACCATTTTACACTGGCTGGTTTCTGTGCATCCAATGCATCCCAAAGCTTTACAACAAATCGTAGTTTGCTCGCTACTGTCGATACTACCGCATTAAACGGCCAGATCTTATGTCGCCCGATGGATACCCTGAGCGGCACTATCAGTCAAAGCCTGACCGACAATACCCGCATAACGTTCTACCTGACCGTGGTTGCAGATACCGGAACCACCTTCCATCAGGGCACCGCTTTCAGGCAGTAGCTTTGCGCCCTATGTTTACTGGAATAATAGAAAATAGAGGGCTGATTCAACGCATCGAAAAACACGGGGCCAATTATGATTTCTGGATCCAAAGTGCCTTAACTCCGGAACTAAAAGTAGACCAAAGTCTGGCGCATAACGGGACCTGCCTGACTGTTGTGGAAATATCCGGAGACCACTATAAAGTCACTGCCGTTGCAGAAACCCTTGCCAAGACCTGCCTTGGGGATTGGAAGGCAGGCGACACCATTAACCTGGAACGGGCATTAAAGATGGGCGACCGGCTGGATGGGCATTTTGTACAAGGCCATGTGGACGCAGTTGCAACGTGCACGGGTCGGGAAGATGTCCATGGCAGCTGGCTCTTTCAATTCAACTTTCCGGAAGCATTTGCCTCTCTGATTGTTGAGAAAGGATCCGTTTGTATTGATGGCGTCAGTCTGACCCTATTTGATATCGGCCGCGACCAGTTCCATGTTGCGATTATTCCCTATACCTTCGAACATACTGGCTTTATGAACATTTCCCCGGGAAGCCGTGTTAATATAGAGTTTGACATCCTGGGAAAATACCTGCTACGTCAGCAAAACCTTCTATCGCCCGAATAAGCTCCTTCCATTGAACGCTGCCCCATTAAAGTCTGCCTATGATGTCGTCATTATTGGTGCAGGAGTTGCCGGACTGACTGCAGCAGCTTTACTCACTAAGGCAGGCCTATCGATATGTGTTCTTGAAAAGGAACCCCATCCAGGGGGTTATCTGGCGGGTTTCCGGAGAAAGGATTTTCGCTTTGATACCGCCTTGCACTGGTTAAACCAGTATGGTTCAGAAGGTACAATCACGCATCTATTTCGTTTTCTCGGGGATGATTTCCCGAAAGCAAGGCCGCAGATCCATATTCGACGGTATCTGGGTGATGGCTTTAATTACCTGTTGACAAATCGACCGGATGAGCTCATGCACACCTGGCAAGCGGAATTTCCGGCGGATGCGGCCGGCATTGCCCGTTTTTTCAAAGCGGCGAAACGACTGGCGAAAGCGTTCAAAGCCTATGGTTATGTTTTCAGGGCATCGGAAACCATGGGATTCTGGGAAGCTTTGAACCAGAAAAAGAAATTGCTGAAGTTTGCACTGCCATTCATACCCTTGATCCCTTACTCTGGCGCAAAGGGCCTGCACAAAGGTCTTTCAAAATATTTCAAGTCGCCAAAGCTTCACCAGGTTTTTGCTGCTGATACCGAGTTGCTTTCTTGCCTGATACCAATTGCCTGGGCCTACAATGATGATTTCCAGAGCCCGCCTTTGGGTGGAGGACAACGCATTCCGGAATGGCTGGAACATGTTATTCTATCCCAAGATGGTTCGTTGGCCTATCAATGTACTGTTGAGGAAATCCTCCTTAAGAAGGGTTCTACGGCCGGCATTCGATTTATGCAGCAGGGGGTGGAATGTATCATCCGCACCACTCAGGTCATAGCGGCTTGTGATGTTGAACTGCTTTATGAACGATTGCTTCCCAAAAATGCGATCCCCGAAAAACTAAAAAATCGACTCCGTAATGCCGATCTCTATTCCTCTTCCGTAACGGTCAGTATTGCCCTGGATTGTTCACCTGCCCGTCTGGGTTTTGGAGAAGAACTGATCCATATTGCAGGGTCCGCAGCACAGGCGCATATTGGCGTAAGCAGCGATCCAACCAGCTCTGAGATCAGTGTATTAGCCCCCTCGGTTCGGGATCCTAGTCTGGCACCGGAAGATCAGGGGACCCTGACACTCTATATGCCGGCCGAAATGAATGTCAGTGATAATTGGGAAACAGGCCAGGATCCTATCCATCAGACCCGCAGGAATACCGCCTACATTGACCTGAAGACCCGGGTGGCCGAAACCTTGATTGATCGGGTCAGTGCCTGTATCGCTCCGGAGTTAAGACAACATATCCTTTTTTATGAAGTGGCTACTCCGGTAACCCATTGGCGCTATACCGGCAATAAAGGCGGTACGATGATGGGAGCAAAGCCGGGCAGGGCCAATATGCAAAATGCGGTGGCGCGATATCGGACGCCGGTGAAGGGTCTGACCCTTGGTGGTCATTGGGCGGAGTTAGGAGGAGGGGTTCCCATAGCTGTTAAGGCCGGTGCTAATGCAGCCCTGATTCTATTGCAACACTTGAAGCCAGAAGCTGCCAAAGCATTGGCAGCTTATCTGGATTATCGCTTTGATGTCAATAAGACGATGCAGGCAGCTCCATGGAAGGAACCTGAAAATAATTGGGAACCCAAGCCAACACCGGCAGAAAAAAAGAAGCAGGCAAAATAAAAAAAGCGTATCAGCAACCACCAATACGCTTTAATAGGTTGATGAATGCACTTATTCGACTGGTAATGTTTCCAGTACGCTGTTCATATTGCGAACGGCATCAGCACTTTTATTAAAGAGTTCTTGCTCTTCGGCATTCAGTTTGAGGTCGATAATTTTCTCCCAGCCATTTTTCCCAACAACAACTGGTACACCAATACAGATATCGCTTTGACCATACTCTCCTTCAAGCATGACACAGCAAGGCAAAACCTTGCGCTCATTGCGGATGATAGCTTCAACGAGTGTCGCTCCGGCAGCACCCGGTGCATACCAGGCGGAGGTACCTAAAAACTTAGTCAGCGTGGCGCCACCAACCATGGTATCTGCAGCAACCTGCTTCAATTGATCGGCAGACAAAAAATCAGAAACCGGAGCACCATTGAGTGATGCAAGCCGGGTTAATGGAATCATGGTTGTATCTCCATGTCCACCAATCACACTGGCATGCAGGTCATTCTGTGAACAGTTCAAAGCTTGTTGCAGGTAGGTCTTAAAGCGGGCGCTGTCTAGTTGTCCACCCATACCGATCACGCGGTTCTTTGGAAGTCCGGTGGCTTTTAATGCCAGGTAGGTCATAGTATCCATCGGATTGGAGATCACGATTATTATGGCTTCCGGAGAGTGTTCCAGGAGGTTTTTTGCTACCCCTTCAACGATCTTGGCGTTAGTACCAATCAGCTCTTCGCGGGTCATTCCAGGTTTACGGGGAATACCAGAGGTGATTACACACACGGTAGAACCAGCGGTTTTGCTATAATCATTGGTGCAGCCTGTAACTCGGGTATCAAAACCCAGCAGGGAGGAGGTTTGCATGATATCAAGAGCTTTACCCTCGGCAAAACCCTCTTTAATATCTAGAAGAACCAGTTCTTCCACAAGTTCTTTGCGGGCAATATTATCGGCACAGGTTGCGCCTACTGCTCCGGCGCCTACAACGGTTACTTTCATGATCTTTTGAAGAATAAGTGTTTTGGAATGGCCGCAAAAATAGGGCATCTCTTGGACCCATGCTATGATTGATCTTAAGCCCTCATCATGGTATCGTCAGCTTCTATATCCGGAATGGTCATTTGGACAAAATAGGGACACCCTTTACCGTTATATTTTGAACAGAAATTTCCGCGGACTAAAGGGACCAATTAGTATTTCTAGGCGTCTGAAAAGTTGTCTTCAACGTTTTAAACGGTGATCTACTCCAAAAACGGATGGGACATACACTATAAATTTTCATTCAGCAAATTCCGGATAAAAGGCGAAATATACTTCAATCAAATTTATGCAATTTGTGATACAAAAGTGACTGGTTTAGCGAGCCAAAACTTTTTTCACGGATAAACTATTCACATAAATTATTCATTTTCAATGATATAAATTATTGCTCAAAAGGAGTAAAATGTATGGATTATTTGCAAAAATAACTACACCTTTGTAATACCTATCTATTGTGAAAACATCATTAACTATTTTAGCCCTGCAGCTAATTTGGGTGCCGGCTATGGCCCAATATCAGGGAGGCCCCGGGCAAGGTAACAAATCGTTAACCGCTACGGCCCTTCCCTTATCTGCCTCCACCATGTATTCGGGTGGCTCGAATGATGGGAATGTGCAGGTATTAGGCACGGCCCTGAACCTTGGGACAAACACGCCCTATAGCGGAGGTTCGGGCGATGGCAATTCCCTTCAGACAGTCACTAGCTTATCCCTGGCTTCCAATTCCAGTTATTCGGGTGGAGCGGATGATGGCGCTGCAACAGGGCTGGCAAGTGCCTTGAGCCTTTCCATGCCAAACATGTACTCTGGTGGATTGGATGATGGATCCGCAACAGCAGCCAGCACCGCTCTTTCCCTTTCAGGCTCTGGTAGTTATAGTGGAGGACCAGATGATGGTGCCTCGTCTTTATTGGTCAGCTCCATGAGTCTGGCCGTGAATAGCATGTATGCTGGCGGTAGCAATGATGGAAGTACCTCCATACTTTCTTCGTCCCTGCCGTTAATCTCAATCACTGGTATTTATTCAGGTGGACCGGATGATGGCTTTAGTTCCATTCTGGATCCAGCAGCACCGTTGGTGGTATTGCCAGTAAGCTGGGAAAATTTCAACGTAGCACGAATCACCTCAGATGCATTGCTGGACTGGACGGTGAGCCATGAATACATGGACCTTGGATTTGATATTGAACGGTCATTTGATGGAAATGAATTCCATAAAATAGGTTTTGTGGAAGCAATCCAAATCTTTAGTGCTACGCATACTTATAATTATACCGATCCGGATCCCGCACATCAATGCACAACTGGTAATTGCCGGCAGGTATTTTATCGTCTCAAACAACTTGACCAGTCCGGCCGTTATAGTTATTCTCCGATCAAAACTTTAAGCCTGGATGCGGCTTCGCTCGTAGCCAGTGTATATCCCAATCCTGCCTCCGGCAAGTTGATCGTAAAGATCAACAATACCGGGAATGTAATACCGGTATACCAGATCAGCATTTATAACAATTTGGGGATGTCGGTCCTCCAAATACCCCTGCAAAACCAGCTCAAGTATGAGGTGGATATCCGGGAACTCCCCTCTGGAATGTACTATTTAAAACTCGCTATAGACGGTCATACTTATCCTTATCAAATCACTATCGAACACTAAAACTACTACCATTATGAAACAAACATTTATTGCCTTCCTGCTATGCCTGAGTACCGGATTAGCCTGGGGCAATGGTATCACTTTATCCAACCTTAGCTCCGTTAGCGGGTCCGGATTTGTTCAGCTTCAGTTTGACCTCACGTGGAATAATTCCTGGAATAACAGCATCAATCACGATGCGGCCTGGGTCTTTTTTAAATTCAAGGATAATGATGGCACCTGGCATCATTTAAACCTGACCAATTCCAATAATTCCATTGCCTCAGGCTATACACTGACGGTTCCACCGGATATGACGGGTGCCATGATCTATCGTAATTCGGGTACAGGCACCTCTACCATTACCAGTATCCAGGTTGGCGTGAATAATCTGCCTGGAAACTTTGATGTAAAAGGTTTTGCACTGGAAATGGTACAGATTCCTGTTGGGGATACCTATTATCTGGGCGATGGGGAAAGCGGAACCTACTATATGAATAATACGGGTGGCGCATACCTGGTTAATACCAATACGCTATCGCTTGGAATTGGTTCAGGTTTGCTCAATGATGGTATTGCGAATGCAACCACAGCCCTAAATGCCAACTTCCCGATCGCTTATAATACACTGGGGGCATTTCAGAGTCTGTATATGATGAAGCATGAAATTTCCCAGGCGGCTTACCGTGATTTTTTGAATACCCTGACGTATACCCAGCAATTTACGCGGACACTGGTTGCACCGAATAGCGCTAGCGGAACTATGGCAATTGCTACTGCCTCAATAACCCGGCGAAATGGAATTCAGATTGCCACTCCAGGAGTAAGTAATACTACACCGGCAGTCTATGGATGTAATCTGAATAATAATGGCGTCTTCAATGAGTCAACTGATGGCGAATGGATTGCCTGTGGATACCTGACCTGGATGGATCTGGCGGCATTCCTGGATTGGGCTGCTTTGAGGCCGATGACGGAAATGGAATTCGAAAAATCGTGCCGGGGCCGGGGCAATCCCCTCCCTGCTGAGAATGCGGCAGGTGTGGATTCCGCCTATGGCAATCAACCCGGAAATGCAGCATATACCTTGTCGAATCCAGGTACGGCCAATGAAGCAGTAAGCAGTTATACGGGTTCTGTGTTATTTGCTAATATCACTTACAATTCCACCGCTCCTAACGGAAATTCTCCAACACGGGTGGGCATGTATGCGACCGCCAACTCCACCCGTATTTCTGCTGGTGCCGGCTATTATGGCGCCCTCGACCTTTCTGGTAATATCGAGGAATATACCGTAACCACTGCCAATGCAGCAGGACGCAGCTTTACCGGTATTAATGGGGATGGTCAATTGACCGCTTCCGGAAATGCAGATGAGGATTTTTGGCCGGGCATTAATAATAATAACCTCGGAAATGTTGCCAATACGGCATATGCGGGTGTGAATGGTGTTACTGCAGAAGGCGGTGTGATCACCCGGGGTGGTTCTGCCGGTTACACGGGTTTTAACTTAAACAAAGTAAGCTATCGGACAGATCCGGCACCTTCACCAAGTTTCAATACTTCTTACAGTCGATTACAGATCTCCGGTGGTAGAGGCGTGAAGAACTGGTAGTCGAGCGCACACTACAGGATAGCCCAGGTAGGGCTTATCCGGTACTTAAATAAAAAACGCCGGTTTGCTTCGAGCAAACCGGCGTTTTTGTATTCAGATTACTATTCTAATTATTGGCTTTAAATTTCTTTACAGCATCTGTCAACTTGGGTACAATGGTCATGGCATCCCCAATAACGCCATAATCAGCGGCTTTAAAGAATGGTGCTTCCGGATCCTTATTGATTACCACAATGGTCTTGGATCCATTCACACCAGCCAGGTGTTGAATAGCACCAGAGATACCAACAGCTATGTACAAATTCGGGCGGATCGTACCACCTGTCTGTCCGACATGCTCATGATGCGGACGCCAATGGCTATCAGCAACCGGGCGGGAACAGGCAAGACTAGCTCCCAATGATCCGGCAAGATCCTCCAGGACGCCCCAGTTCTCCGGACCTTTCATACCGCGGCCTCCACTGACCACCAGTTCTGCCTCGGAAAGCGGGACGGTCCCTGTTACCTTATTTGTAGCAACAATTTTTATGCTGAAATCCTTATCATCAAACGGAACGGCAAGCTTCTCAATTGTTGCACTGCCTTCGCCTGCTACAACCGGAAAGGTGTTTGGCATCAGTGTAATTACCTTGATGTCGCTCTTTACAGATACATCCGCAAAGGCTTTACCTGCAAAAACATTTTTACGAACCACAAAGCCATTCGAAATATCCGGTAATCCAATAGCACCAGCCACCAGTCCTGCTTTTAGCCGTGCCGCAATTCTTGGGGCAATCATACGACCGATAACATCGTGCGCACAAATGATCACTTTTGCAGACTCCTGTTGGGCAGCGAGGATGATCGCTTTTGCATCGGCTCTTGCTGAGAATTGGTCCAGGCGGGAATCCTCAACGTGTAAGACTTTTGTTATACCATATTGACCCAGCAGGCTCATCTGATCATCGGATATACTACCTAATACTACGGCGGTAGCAGTAGTACCAAGGCTCTTCGCAACATTAGCGGCATATTGTGCCCCTTCGAGTGCTTTCTTTTTAAAATTGCCTTCTGAGTGTTCGGCTAAGACTATAACTGACATTAAAATGAATTGAAAATTTGAAATTAAAAACGAACCAAGGTTCGAGCATCCACACCATATTTAGATGACCTTTGCTTCGCTGTGGAGCGCTGCAACCAGATCATCCATTTGCTCTTCGGTAAACATCTTAACACCGGTTTTCGCAGGGGGTAATTCGTAGTGAACGATTTCGGTTAATGGTGTTGCTTCGGAAGGTGCAATTACCTTAAGGGGCTTGGTTCTGGCAGCCATAATCCCTCTCATATTCGGGATACGGGCTTCAGACATTCCTTTCTGACAGGAAACAACCAATGGCAATTCCGCCGAATTCACTTCTTCCCCACCCTCTATTTCGCGACTGACCGTGGCGGTAGTCCCTGCAACATCAAGCTTGGTTGCGAATCCGATATAATTGGCATCCATCAGTTCAGCGATGCCTGCCCCAACGGCACCATTATTATAGTCGATACTTTCCTTACCGGTGAGGATGAGATCATAACCACCATCTTTTGCAAAATGGGCGATCTCCGCCGCTATGTAATACGGATCATTGCTGTCCGTATCAATCCGGAAGGCTTCATCACCCCCAAGAGCAAGGGCCTTACGGATTACTGGTTCAGCATCGGCTCGTCCAACAGTAACGAGATGCACTGCTGCAGCCGTTCCGGCTTCTTTTAATTCAAGAGCGCGGACGAGGGCATACCATTCATCATACGGGTTGATGATCATAGTGACCCCAGCAGTATTAAACTTGGTATCGCCATCTGTAAAGGCGATTTTGGTGGTGGTATCAGGTACCGGAGATATGCAAACGAGAATTTTCATAATTGATGGAGTGAAATTAGTACAAGAGTGCCGTCTGTACCAAGATTTATGGGCAAAACCGGGAAACTATTTGGTTCCAGCGGTAAAGGGGAGGGTTTCACGCAAAGACGCAACGGATTCTCGAAGGTCGCTACAGGGAAGGAGATCGAGAGTGAGAAACAGAGCAGATTACGGAGGATGGGAGCGGGACTGGGAGCCTTTCACGCAGAGAAAGGGAGGAGCAGATCGGTAGAGCGAGAAACAAAGCGGAGAGCGAGAACGGGAATTGAAGGAAGCCGCATTCATGAGAGTCCTCACTTAGAACCTTTTGATGAAAACACGAACTTAAAGCGGGAACTCACCCAGCCTGATACCAAATACCTGATACCAACAGTAAAGCGGGTACATCAGGTAGCGCAGGCCTTTCAGATCGTATAGCGTCGCATTTTCAAATGATAAAAAATGGAAATAACCCCTATTTTATCAATGGGCAACAAAATGTTATTCAGAAAATCACCACAACGGCGATGTGCTTCGGTGGTGTTGCAAGCATTGGTTCTTACGAATGGTGTTGGTCAAAAGACACAACAGCAGCGGTTCGAACTGCTTGGAATTTCAAAAAAATGGGGGAAAGGATTGAAAATCAAACCCGTTCCCCCATTACCAAATCACCAAATTATCAAATCACCAAATCACTTTTTCGCTTCTGCGCGGATCACATTCAATGCCCCACCGGCTTTAAACCACTCAATTTGCTGGGCATTATAAGTATGGTTCAGCTTGACCGCATTACTGCTACCATCGGCATGACGAAGCAACATGATCAGTTGCTGACCTGGTGCAAAATTCAACAGACCGGTTATATCGATAAGATCATCTTCTTGCACTTTATCATAGTCGGACTTGTCATCAAAGGTCAGGGCTAACATCCCCTGCTTTTTCAGATTCGTTTCGTGGATACGTGCGAAGCTCTTCACAATAATCGCTCGGACACCCAAATGACGGGGTTCCATCGCAGCATGTTCCCGGGAAGAACCTTCCCCATAGTTTTCATCACCAACGACAACGGTACCGATGCCGGCTCCCTTATAGGCACGCTGCACCTTTGGTACTTCATCATATTGTCCTGTCAAGGCATTCTTCACGGAATTGGTTTCCATATTGAAGGCATTGATAGCGCCAATCAGCATATTATTCGATATATTATCAAGGTGGCCGCGGTATTTCAACCATGGACCCGCCATCGAGATGTGGTCGGTCGTACACTTACCAAATGCTTTTATCAGAAGACGCAGCCCTTGAAGCTCTGTACCTTCCCATGCCGGGAATGGCTCCAGTAATTGCAGGCGATCTGACAATGGATTGACCAACACTTCAACCTTGCTACCATCCTCGGCTGGGGCCTGATAACCCGGATCATCTACATCATACCCATTCGGAGGTAATTCAAAGCCGGTAGGTTCATCCAGTAAGACCTCCTCACCATTAGCATTCTTTAGCTTGTCTGTCAGTGGATTAAAGCTCAAAGAACCAGCAATTGCAAAAGCTGTTGTGATCTCCGGAGAGGCCACGAATGCATGTGTTCCGGAATAGGAGTCATTCCGCTTCGCGAAATTCCGGTTGAAGGAAGTAACAATGGTATTCTTGCGTTTTGGATCGTCAATATGACGGGCCCATTGGCCGATGCAGGGCCCGCATGCATTGGCAAGTACGATGCCACCCAAATCAGCAAAGGTTCCCAGGAAACCATCCCGTTCTACCGTAAAGCGTACGGTCTCGGATCCAGGAGTAATTGTATATTCTGCAGCGGCTTTCAGTCCCTTATCCAAGGCATTTTTTGCAACAGAAGCTGCACGTGAAAGGTCCTCATAAGAAGAATTGGTACATGAACCAATCAAAGCCACTTCCACCTTATCCGGCCAGCCATGTTCTGCTACAGCTGCAGCTAATTGGGAAATAGGTGTCGCCAGATCCGGAGTAAATGGACCATTGACATAAGGTTCCAGGGTATTCAGATCGATTTCGATCACCTGATCATAGAAAATCTCCGGGTTCTGATATACTTCTTCATCACCACGAAGATGCTCCATAATGCCATCAGCAAGATCCGCAATCTCCTCACGGGAGGTCGCACGCAGGTAGTCGGCCATTTTTTGACCATAGGCGAATACCGAGGTGGTGGCTCCTATTTCCGCGCCCATATTGCAGATAGTGCCTTTCCCGGTGCAGCTCAAACCGTCTGCACCTTCTCCAAAATATTCAACGATAGCGCCAGTACCACCTTTCACCGTGGTAATGCCTGCTACTTTCAGGATGATATCTTTTGCGGAGGCCCAGCCATTAAGCTTACCGGTCAACTTTACACCAATCAGTTTAGGCATCTTGAGTTCCCATGGAAGGCCACTCATTACGTCTACGGCATCAGCGCCGCCAACGCCGATAGCGATCATACCAAGGCCGCCAGCATTTGGGGTATGACTATCGGTTCCGATCATCATACCGCCAGGGAATGCATAATTCTCCAGAACCACCTGGTGAATAATACCGGCACCCGGATGCCAGAAGCCAATACCATATTTATTGGAGATGGAAGAAAGGAAGGTATATACCTCTGCATTTACATCCATGGCTGTGCTAAGATCCTGGGTTGCGCCGGTCTTAGCTTGAATCAGGTGATCGCAATGAACCGTACTCGGAACTGCTACCTGATCGCGTCCGCAGGTCATGAATTGAAGCAAGGCCATTTGGGCCGTTGCATCCTGCATAGCTACGCGGTCGGGTGCAAAATTCACATAATCTCGTCCCCTTTCAAAGGCCCGATTGGCAGCCTCCGTGGTGTGAGCGTAAAGAATTTTTTCGGTGAGGGTAAGCGGACGGCCAACAAGCTTGCGGGCAGCTTCAATTTTCCCAGGTAGTTCCTTGTAAACGCGCCGGATAAGTTCCAGATCAAAAGCCATAGCGAAAATGAGATATTTTGAGTACGGCGCGAAGGTAACAATTGAGGGGCGAATGTGCTGAAACCAGGAGCATATTTGGGAGATGCTTATAGGTGCAGGTCGATAAAATATTCTAATTTTTAAGCCCATGGATTCTTTGAACGTGAAAAGAATCAATCCGTATTGCTACATAGAAAACAACTCATTTAAATGAAAAGAGGCAGCCCCACCAGGAGACTGCCTCTTTTTTAGTCAATAAAGGATTAGCGACCTGTTGCTTCCTTATTATCTGCCTTTACTTCCTTCTTCATGGCCTTATGTGGTTTACCCTTGGCCATTTTCTTAGTGGATTTACGAGCTTTCTTACCGGATTTGGAATCATTCATTCCCTGATCATTTGGTGTTTGATCGGTGGTAGTTTGTTCCGTGGTGGTGGTGGTAGTTGTCCGGTTTTGAGCATAAGCTTCGCCTCCCAGCAAACAGATTGACAGCAAAGCGATTTGAATGGTACGTTTCATATTTTAATAGTTTTCCCCAACTTTATAAGAATGATGCCACCTATTGTTAGTCAAGGATCTGCATCATACTGTGAAAAGCGGCGTCCTTTAATCGGAATATTATCTATGGCTTAATTTTTTATCATAGTTGGAAAGGGTGTATCCGCCTACTTTTACCAACGAAATCCCTCCCCTCCATGTCGAAAGAAGCTCGGATTGGCCTGCTTGTTGCTACCTCTATCATCATTTTTTTTGCTGGTTTTTACTTTCTCAAAGGTTCAAATGTCTTTTCAGGAGAATACACCTACCATGCCATGTATGATGATGTTCAGGGGCTGCAGCCATCCGCTGCGGTTCAGATCCATGGATTAAAAGTCGGCAAGGTGAATGCGATCATCCTAAACCGGGCACAACCCGGAGAAAAGGTTCAGGTTGATATTACGATTAATAAAAAGACAAGGATCCCCCAGGGTACCATAGCAAAGCTGACTTCATTGGATCTCCTAGGTACGAAAGGAATAACGCTAGAGTTGGGAACTTCCAACAAGGATATTGATGATGATGCCACACTACCCACCGCAGTAGAGGGTGGATTGGTGGATAAATTGTCTGTTGAAGTCACACCATTATTGGGGGATGTCCGAAAAGTAGTGAATAGCATCGACTCTGTTTTGAATAGTGTCAATGATATCTTCTCCCCACAATCGCGCGCAGACCTTCAGAAGAGTATCGCGGCACTTCACAGCAGCATGGATAATTTCTCCTCCCTTTCGGGAAACCTGAATAATCAGAGTGCCGCCCTGGGACGCGTTATTCAAAATGCGGATAAGATTACCGGGAATCTGGCAAAGAATAGCGACAATATTGATAAAACGCTCGGTAATCTGAAATTGACAACCGATAAATTATCCAAATCCCCCATTGACGAAACCGTACAGAGAATCGATAATATGGCAGCCAGTCTGAACGATTTGGTCCATAAGATCAATAATGGAGATGGAAGCCTCGGTTTACTGGTAAATGATAAAAACCTTTATCAAAATCTGAATAGTACGTTATCCGAACTGAGCAAGCTTTCAAGTGACCTGAAATCCCATCCAAACCGGTATATTAATCTGACCATTTTTGGCCGCAAAGCCAAGGTGGGAGACCAGTAGAAAGTAGCTAGTAGCAAGTAGTAAGCTGTTCTTTGGGAATCAGGTATCAGGTAGTTGGCAGGGTAGGTACTAAAGCCCTAATGAATTCCACTCCGCTCACCGCTCTGTTTCTCGCGCTCCCATAGCGCCCTTTGCGTGAAACCACATGAAACGCTTCCAAAGCCACACATGTTTATCTTCGCGGCGTTTTACCGTGCGTATCCCTCCTATCAGTTATTTTATCGTGCTTATCCTGGGTCTATTTCAGACTACAGGAGGCTTTTGTACGCCAGGACCTGATACCAGCAAAAATGTCATTGTAAACATCATCTCCGCAAAAAACAGTTATGGTTTGCAGACGGATAGTGGAATGCTGCAGCGAATGGTTGAAAATGTCCAATTGCAACAAGGGGAAACCCTGATGACCTGTGACTCAGCCTATCTGAACCTCGCAACAAATAATATGCAGGCTTTCGGGAATGTTCATATTACCCAACCCGGTGGTACCCAGGTGAGCAGCGATTACCTGAGATATACTGGCAATAAAAAAATGGCTTTTCTAAGAGGCAATGTTTCACTGACAGATGGGAAAAACAACCTCTGGAGTGACGAACTTAGTTATGATGTGGCCGCAAAGACCGGCACCTACGCAAATGGAGGCACCTTACAAAGTGACGCCACCACCCTATCAAGCAATACCGGTATTTATAATACCCGCACCAAAGAAGCCCGTTTTAAAGGGGATGTAATGGTCAATGACCCCCAGTATGATGTAAGCTCAGAAGATCTGGGATATAATACGAATACCAAAATGGTTACTTTTTTTGGCCCATCCCTGGTGACCAATGATAAAAGTGAGCTGCACACCAGCAGAGGGACCTATGATTCAAAACAGGAAATCGCACATTTTACCTCGCGCTCATCCATGATGAGTGAATCGCAATACATAGAAGGAGATAAGCTGGATTATAACAGAGTCAGTGGGTTTGGAAAGGCGAGTGGAAAGGTGATCGCGATTGACACTTCGAAACACGCTACTTTATGGAGTGAATTCGCTGCTTATAATGAAAAAACAAAAATCCTTTTCGCTACTGGAAAACCCGTCTTACGGAACGTGAATGGAAAAGACAGTTTATACATCCGCGCCGACACCTTTTTTTCAGCACCCCAGAAAAAACATATAAAGCCGGTTACCAGTTTGAAGAGTGGTAAAGAGCAAACGGCTCACAAAGGGAAAAAGCAACGCATGGAGGCAGAGGCTCCTGCTATCCTTGAATCTACCGATGGGACACCTGTAGATACTACAGCTCCCCGTTATTACATCGGTTATCATCATGTCCGGATCTGGAGTGATTCCCTGCAAGGTGTTTGCGACAGTATTTCCTATTCTACCCGTGACTCCGTAATGAAAATGATGGGGGGACCCGTTGCCTGGAGCCGTGAAAGCCAGATCACTGGGGATACGATCCTTTTATTTGTAGATACCAGTAGCATTAAACGACTGTATGTACCGGCAAATGCTTTGATTGTTTCAAGAAGTGGGCCTGCCAAAGCTCAGCTATATGACCAGGTACAGGGCAAGACGCTGAACGGATATTTCAAGAACAATCAGCTGGATTATATGGTAGTGTTCCCTGCTGCAGAAAGCATCTATTATGCCAAAGATGATTCCGGTGCCTATCTGGGGGTGAATCAGGCAGAAAGCGAACGGATGAAAGTGTTTTTTAAGGATTCCAAAATCAGCCGGATCATTTTTGAACAGGAAGTAAAGCAAAAGATGACCCCTATCGAAAAGGCAAATATTGCAGGTATGAAACTCAGCCGTTTTCAATGGCTGGATGCCCAAAGACCTAAATCGAAACAGGAGCTTTTTGAACGAACGACTGGTAAACAGGAAGTCTTTAAGTACTGGAAATACTAAATTTCAGTCCCTGTTTAAGCTACGGAATCCCCTTACAATGCCAATTCCATAAAATGCAAGTTTATAAATTCGGCGGTGCCTCCATCGCCACACCGGAACGGATGCAAGCCCTGCTCCCTATCCTTGAAGATGCTAAAGATTCATTACTCGTGGTGGTATCTGCCATGGGAAAGACCACCAATGAGCTTGAAGAGATCGTCAAAGCAGCCTGTTTTGAAAGCAAACAAGCGGCACATGAACGCGCGCTGGTCCTGGAATCCAAACATATGGACTACGTTCGGGAACTTATGGGCAAGGAAGCGATGCCTCATGCCATAAGCAGATTGGCTTCCTTATTTACTGAATTGCAATGGGCGATTGATGATACAGACAACAATCAGTATGACTATAGCTATGATCAGATTGTGGCTATGGGTGAACTGCTAAGCACCCGAATATTTGCTATGTACCTTGAATCCAAGGGACTGCCGGTTACCTGGGTGGATATTCGCGAAATTCTTCGGACGGATGATACCTGGAGGGATGCAAAAGTAGATTTGGAATACACGGAAACAAAGGCCCGGCAGGAGTTATTACCACTTCTTCGTGAGGGCCGATTAATAATTACCCAGGGATTTATTGGATCTACAGATAATAATCATTCGGCAACGCTGGGTCGGGAAGGGTCCGATTATACGGCAGCTCTGATGGCAGCCATGCTGGGTGCTAGTTCCGTTTCCATATGGAAAGATGTAGCTGGCTTACGCAATGCCGATCCACGGCTGTTTCCTGATACGGTTCAGATTCCCGATATCACCTATCATGAGGTCATTGAAATGGCCTATTATGGTGCCCAGGTCATCCATCCGAAAACCATCAAGCCGTTGCATAATGCGGGTATTCCATTGCTGGTAAAATGCTTCTTGGATAAGAATGAACGAGGCACGGTCATCCATGCTGAGAAAACCCATATTGCCTACCCACCAATCATCGTTTGGAAACGCGATCAGGTCCTGCTGCAGGTAACAACGCTCGATTTTTCATTTATTACGGAGGATGCGCTCAGTTTTTTATATGACACCTTTGCAAGGCTCCGGGTACGTGTGAACATGATACAGAATGCGGCGATTTCTTTTATTGCATGCCTGGACAATAATCCTGAGAAAATTGAGGCGGTGATCCAGGCGCTCAAAACCGATTATAAGATCCTGAGAAATGAGGATGTCAGCCTGCTCACCATCCGTCATTATACACCAGAGATCTTTTTTGGATTAACAATGAACCGAACGGTTTTACTGGAACAGAAAACCCGGAATACGGTGCAGGTGGTAGTTATGGGATGATCAAGTCTGAAGCCATTCATCAGATCAGTTTCTTTCCTTTCATAGCCTCACTCAGGGCAATATCCATTAAGCGTTCTGCAAATGGCCGGGTCACATCGTTCAGCGTTTCATTAGCGGAATGAATCCGGTCCTTGTCTGCAGATTGGATGGCCCGCTGAAGCAGATCCATATGTTCCTGGGTTAACTGTAATTCTTCAGAACTCATATACTCCCGGTGTTTCGTGATGAAACGCCGGGTGGTTTCCAGTAGTTGTTCAGCCTCGGTAGTAGCTTCAACAAGAGCTCTCGTCTGCATGTCTTGTTTTGCATTTGTGAGCGAGTCCAATAACATGGCCTCGACCTGAACATCTGTTAGTCCATATTGAGGCTGTACATCAATGCTCTGTGACACCCCACTTCGAAGTTCTTTGGCGCTTACTTTCAGGATTCCATCTGCATCGATCATGAAACCGATCTCCACTTTTGGCAAACCTGCCGGCATTCCAGGTATCCCGCCAAGCGTAAAGGATGCCAGTTTTCGATTGTCAGAAACCAGGTCACGTTCACCCTGGTAAACGGAAATAGCAATGGCACTCTGTCCATCTTTCTGCGTTGTATATTGACGCCCCACCCTGGAAGGAATCTTGGAATTTCTTGGAATTAATACATCCATCAGGCCGCCCATGGTTTCAATACCAAGCGAAAGCGGGGTAACGTCCAACAAAAGCATATCCGTATTCTTGCCCGCCAAAATATCGGCCTGCACCGCTGCCCCCAGCGCGACCACTTCATCCGGATTCAAACTGTCGAATAGCTCCCGTCCAAATAACTCCCGGACAGCTTTCTTTACCAATGGCACCCGGGTGGAACCACCAACCATAACAACCGCTTCTATTTCAGATGCAGCAATACCGGCATCCTTCAGCGCCTGTCGACAACTATCTAAGGTACGGTCAACAAGAACTTGAATGAGTTCATTAAACCGGTCCCTGCTGATTTCTACCGGATATCCATGAATGTCCGTAGCAAAATGTGCCTGGTTGGAGAGGGCAATCTTGGCTTCTTCGCCCTTGAGGCGAAGCAGCTGTATAAAGGAAGGATCCGTCGATTGAAGTTCAGGATGTTGACGTCTGAATTCGACGGCAATGGCCTGGTCGAAATCATCACCACCCAAATATGTATCTCCATGGGTTGACAATACCTCGAAAATACCGCCAGCAATCCTTAGGATCGAGACATCAAAAGTCCCCCCACCCAAATCATACACCGCAATCGTTTTTTCAGCATCCTGCTTCAGGCCAAGACCATAGGCCAGGGCTGCAGCTGTTGGTTCATTGATGATCCGCAGTACATCAAGACCTGCCAGCTTTCCAGCATCCCGCGTTGCCTGCCTTTGAGTATCATTGAAGTAAGCAGGAACGGTAATCACCGCCTTACTTACCGGAGTTTTCAGCAAATGCTCTGCTCTCGATTTTAGCTGAAGTAGGATTTGTGCTGATAATTCAATGGGAGAGTAAAATGTATTATCAATCGCTATTTTAACCAGGGAATCGGTATCATCATCGATCACCTGATAGGCAAAATGAGCGGCATCCTTAACTACATCCTTATAACTTTTACCCATCAAACGCTTCACCGAATAAATGGTCCTTGCCGGATCAGAAACGAGTCGTTGATGCGCCTCATTTCCAACATAAACCTCTTTGTTAGGCCCAAAATAAATGATACTGGGAACCAGGGTCAATCCATCCGTTTCACGCAAGGCAATCGGTTTCCGAATGCCATCATCTTCGCGAACCATTGCAATCAGGGAATTAGTAGTCCCCAGGTCTATACCTACGATCAGATCTTCCTGCTGTAAACTACCCGTGGCAATATTGATAGAAACTTTGGCCATTCAGCTTATTAATTAATGTTAGAACAATCCGATATTCATCCGGATTTTTACAATGATATTTATCCTTTCGGTTTATAAGTAATTAGCGCCGGTGCTTGGTTTTGCGCGTATCGTTTTTCATGAACCTGGCCAAAATGCGCTTGGCACTGCTTTCCATACCCAATTGCAATTTAATAGTGGCAGGATCCTCGGCACGGGCAAAGAAGGTTGTTTTATGAATATGGTCCTTATGGTTCGCAGGCACCGGACTGAAGTAGTAATTGGATATACAGGCCCGCATACCTCCTTCCAGCCTTACCTGGCTAACACCGTGTATGGAATCGGTATGGGTCTCCATTAATACGAGGCGATTAAATTTTGAATGGATGGTAACCTTATCCTTCATGTCTTTGTCCCAAAGCTCCAGATTGCCCCCGGCATCTTCCGGCCAATTTGGAGTAACATAATAAAGCAAATTTAGGACCCGGTACAAGTTCCCATCTCCGTCATGTGAATTATCCAGATGCGGCATTAAAAAATCTCCGGTAATCATTTCTGAAATTCCGGAACCATAGAGGGATGCATCAGCGGATAAGTCTTCCAAACCGGTAATTTTTCCAACGATTTCGACCACGGAAGGATCCTGAAATGCAAAGAGTATGGCGGACATTTCAGGAACATAATCTTCGAGTTGGATGCCTACCCGTTTACGTTCCTTTATACTTTTCCGAAGCATAAGGCTTCCTGGATCTGGCAAGGAATTGTATATGGATTGCGCACAATCAACGGGCAATAAATTATCAATAAAACAATGGCGCACCGGGCAAGCCTGTCTCCACATCTCAGAAAGTGAAGAGTCATTTTCTATTAATTGAGATGCAATGATGGTCGAAATTTCCTGTTGTTTCATGAGCATTGTAAGCAGCGCAAAGGTATCATGTGATCCTAGCCTTTACCACTGAATTTTCGTGGAATAGGATTACCTTAGTGCCAAACCATTTACACTTTGAAACAAGTTATCAATTCTCTTATATTGTTAGTGCTCCTGCTATCCGTAAGCACACATGCTTCCGCACAAAATGAAGCGCTTGCACTGAATGATAAATTAACAAACATTACGGATAGCCTATATGCGAAAGGGCAGCATTGGGGGGGCAAATTTGCTGAAGTCTCTACCACCAAGAAGTTTAAAGAATTGATTCCTTATCGAAAGGACTTGCAGCGTTTTATTGATGCAAGTATTGCACGTGTGAAGGTGATGAAGGATGTAGGAAGTTCAAAAGAATTGCGTACGGCCATAATGCATTTTCTGAACTACGAAAAATTAATGGTATCCAAAGGATTTTTGCCGCTGGAAAAGTTGAACGCAAAATCCACCGATAAACAAATTAATGATGGATTGAATAAATTAAAGGGCTTGGCTGGCGATGAAAATAAAGAATTAGCCAAAGTTGCGGATGCCCAGAAACGATATGCCGATGCAAGTGGGTTTAAAATAGGAGGTGCCGACAGCACTGGAACCAATAAATAATCTTTGCCGGCACGATTCCGTATTTTCGCCGCCCCGTTCCACTCAATAGATAGCAAACTTTGCGATTACGTTCCCTTGATATCAAAGGCTTTAAATCCTTTGCTTGGCACTTTCGTACAGTTCCATATTGCCTCCCTGAACCATAAAGGGATGCATCTGCTGACAACTGTTGCAGTCCAGTGATCTTCCCGACTATTTTAGTATTGCTGTATCCTGGGGGGCAACAGGATGGCTGTCATTTCAGGAACATAATCTTCGAGTTTTATACCCGTTTACGCTCTTTAATGCTATCCCGGAGCATCAGACTTCCAGGGTCCGGAAGGGAATTGTATATGGAGTGGGTCAATTCAGCTGGCAATAAATCATCGATAAAACAATGCCAGACAGTCGTACCCTGATACCACATCGTAGAAAGTTCAGATAGGTTTACAGTTAATTGGGATGAAATCCGGGCCGAGATTTCCTGTTGATTCATAAGCATACTAAACACAGCAAAGGTATCATGAGATCACAGCCTTTATTAATGAATTTTTATAGAATTGGATTACCTTAGTGATAAAGCATTTACAATTTGCATCAAGCCATCCGTTTACTTCCGCTATGCCTGTTGTTATTTGCTGTCAACACGAAAACATCTGCACAAAATTTATCATTCGGGTCTGACAAGACCTTCAGTGGCATAATCGATAGTCTTGAACTCAAAGTTCAAAATTGGGCAAATAAATTTATAGAAGTTAACAGTGAAAAGGAATTCGGACAATTGGTTCCATTTCGTAAGGATCTGGAGCACTTTATTGATACGAATATTACCCGGGTGCTCTTAATAAAAGATCAAGTTCATTCCCAGCTATTGTGCATAGCCGTACTTAATCTTTTGATCTACGAAAAATCAATGATTTCCAAGGGTTATATTCTTTTCGAAAAACTAACCACTAATTCTACCAATGAGCAAATTAATGCCGCCTTTAAAAACCTGGAACGGCTTTCCGAGGGTGAAAGTGCTCTAATGATCAAAATCGCTGATGCACAAAAGCAATTTGCGCAATCAAATCAAATAATTTTAACCGGGACCGATTCTACTGGAACCAATAAATAATGTTTGCCAGCCGCGATTCCGTATTTTCGCCGCCCCGTTCCACTCAATAGATAGCAAACTTTGCGATTACGTTCCCTTGATATCAAAGGCTTTAAATCCTTTGCTGATAAAACTCAGATTCTCCTCGACCATCCCATCACGGGTATCGTAGGCCCGAATGGCTGTGGTAAAAGCAATATCGTAGACGCCATTCGCTGGGTCATTGGCGAGCATAAAATCAAATCGCTGCGTTCTGATAACCTCGAAGACCTGATCTTCAATGGTTCCCGAACCCGGTCTGCCAGTGGCATGGCAGAAGTTAGCCTGACCTTCGAGAATACTCGGAATCTGTTACCAACCGAGTTTACTACCGTAACGATCACCCGTAAATTCTTTAAGAGCGGTGAAAGTGAGTACCGCCTGAATGATGTTGCCTGCAGACTAAAGGACATCCATAACCTGTTCCTCGATACCGGTGTCTCCAATGACTCCTATGCCATCATCGAATTGGGTATGGTGGATGATATTATTAAGGATAAGGAAGGCAGTCGACGTCGGATGTTGGAACAAGCCGCCGGGATTTCTATTTACAAAACCCGGAAAAAGGAAGCCAAACAAAAACTGGAAGCTACCGAAGCCGATCTTTCCCGAATTGATGACCTGCTTTTTGAAATTGCTTCGAATCTCAGAACCCTGGAAAGCCAGGCCCGAAAGGCGGAACGGTATTTCCAGATTAAGGAAGAGTATAAGGAACTCAGCATTGAGCTCGCAAAAGCCAGCCTCGAGCATTTTAATGATCATTATAAGGGCCTGAACGAACAGCATAACCAGGAAATTGACCGCAAGACAGCTCTGGAAGCGCTGGTAGCAACCGGAGAGGCCGGTCTTGAGAAGGATAAGACCGCATTGATCGGACATGAACAGGAACTGAATGGCCTTCAAAAAGCCTTTAATGAATTACTGAACAGGGTGCGGCAGCTCGAAGGGGATAAACGCCTGGCTGCGCAACGTTTAGAACATCTTAAGGAACGCGAAAAAAGCCTTAAAGAAACCATTAGCACTGCTGGCAGTCAACTAAGTAAACTCGAAGAAAGTATTGCTTTTGCCGACAAGCAGATCATTACTGAAACCACTGCCCTTGAAGAATTGAGGACCCGGTTGGAATCATTACGCAAGGAGGTAGATACGCAGCGGATTGCATTTGACGAAAAGAAAAAAGCACTGGATGATGCACGCGGCTTGGTTCAAAGTGCCCAGCGACGTCAGTTTGAGGCAGAGAAAAAGGTTGCGATCGCGGATACGTCCATCATGAACCTGCAACGAAACCTTCAGCATATTCTGGAAGAAACGGAAGGCCGTGCCAAACAGATATTACAGGTACAGACAGAACGTGGACAAACAGAAAAGAGCCTTGAAGAGAAAAAAGGATCCCTGCAGGAATTACTGACACGCCAGGAAACGGTGAAAGGAAGAATTCTGAAGGGACAGGAAGCTTTAGAAGCCCTGCGGGCGAACCTGGTTGAAGCGAACCGAAAACTGGATGCCCGAAAGAATGAACATGATCTGCTGAAAAGCCTCGTGGATTCCCTGGAAGGATATCCGGACAGTATCAAATTCCTGAAACGAAATAAGGAGTGGCAGAGTAAAGCGCCCTTACTCAGTGATGTTTTTGTTGTAAAACCGGAATTCCGGACGGCCCTGGAAAGTGTTCTGGACCAATACCTGAACTATTATGTAGTCGAAAATATCCAGGAAGCGGCGCAAGCAGTGCGCCTTCTGGAATCCAATAAAAAAGGGAAAGCCAATTTCATTCTACTCGACCGGATTGAGCGTAATACGACAAAGCCAACTTCGCTTACTGGTGAAGGAATAACAGCCGCTTTGGATGCCGTTGAGGTGGACGAAAAGTACCGCGAACTGGCCGGTAAATTATTAGCCAATGTTTATATCTACGAGCATTTACCTGAGGATACTCTTAGTGTGGATGGACAGGTATTAGTTGACAAATCCGGTAGATATAAAACAGAACCGTTTACCGTGGGTGGGGGTTCCGTAGGATTGTTTGAAGGCAATAAGATCGGTCGTGCCAAGAACCTCGAGCGACTATCCGCCGAAATTGAGGATCTGGCTAAAAAGGCTGGAGATCTTCGCAACGAGATCGGAAGCACACAAACTTTATTGGCGGGTTTTAACGCAGAACTGGCTGATAAAGCCATTGAGCAGACTCGTCAGGATATGAACCGCTTGCAGAATAGCATTGCCAATTTTGCGAATCGGATAGAGACTTATGAATCCGCCAATGCCAGTGGCGAAAAGCGCCGGCTGGAACTCCATTTGCAACTGACCCAAACCCAGGAAAGCATTGCCGCTACCCGAACCGAGTTATTGCAGGTGAATGAAGAGTTGGAACAGATCAATAGCGCTGTAAAGGCTGCAGAAACGGTTTTTTCTGAGGCTCAGCAACGATTCAATAACGCCAACGACCAGTATAATGCCCAGAACATTCAATACACCCGCCAGCAGAGCAAGCTGGAAAGCCTGAAAGGGGAATTGAATTTCCGGAATAACCAGTTGAATGATACCCGCCGCCAATTGGAACAAGCAGAATTGGCACTCACTGCCGCCACCGCTGGCATCGGTGAAACTGCTCAGCAATTACATGTTGGCGATGAGGAACTGTATCAATTGCTCACCCGTAAGGAAACCGACGAAAAGGCCCTTAATGAGAAGGACAGGGCTTATTATGAGCTTCGGAATCTGGTGAGCGCGGCAGAAGGTTCCCTCTCACAAAAACGCAGGGAAAAGGAACATGCCGATGTTCTTCTTTCCGGAATTAAAGAGAAACTTGGAGAAATGAAACTCCAGATAGCCGGTATGAAAGAGCGGCTCCGCGTGGAGTTCCGGGTATCCTTGGATGAGATCCTGGACCAGCCACGGACTGGTGAACTCGGATTGGAAGATCTGACTGCGGAGAGCGAACGGATGAAAAAGCGCCTGGAAAATATGGGTGAAGTGAATCCAACCGCCATTGAGGCCTTCACAGAAGTAAAAGCCCGCCATGATTTTATTGTCGAGCAGAAGACGGACCTGGTGAATGCCAAGGACAGCCTGCTGGCAACAATCGAAGAAGTCGAAACAACTGCCAATGCCCGATTCAAAGAAACCTTCGATGCAGTCCGGGAGAATTTTGCGATGGTATTCAAGGCCCTTTTCACAGCAGAAGACTCTGCAGATCTGCGTTTGACAGACCCGGATAATATTGCTGAAAGCGGAATTGAGATCTATGCTCAACCAAAGGGCAAAAAACCTTCAACCCTGACTCAATTAAGTGGTGGTGAAAAAACCCTGACTTCCACTGCATTCCTGTTTGCGATCTACCTGATCAAACCGGCACCATTCTGTATCCTGGACGAAGTGGATGCCCCACTCGATGATGCGAATGTGGGCAAGTTCACCAATATGATCCGGCAGTTTTCTGATAATTCACAATTCATCATTGTGACCCATAATAAGCAAACGATGGCGGCTGTTGATGTGATCTATGGTGTTACCATGCAGGAACCGGGCGTTAGTAAATTAGTTCCAGTGGACTTCCGAAGCCTGAATTAGGTTTTGTGGGGCCTTCAGGAAAATAACCAGATCAGCAAAGCCAGAAGGATGGCGAAACCAATTACTATGTAGGGTCTGTAAGTATCCTGACGGAATTCTCGCTCCCGTTCTCTGTACCATTCATGAACCTGGTTTAGCAGCTGCTGGTTATCGGAAGCTAGTAACTCCATTCTCGGAATCAGGTCTCGTACATACTGGAACCGAAGTTTTTCCGTACTGGCAATTATTGCAAGCCCGATACCTTCTTTTTCAGTTCGTGCGCCGGTCAATACACTCATGTTTTCATCACAGAGGAGGCTAAGGATGAAATCCCGAAGTGCCCGGTGATTCATATGGTAAGTATCAACCGTTTTCAAATGCTTCTGCAAGCGCTGCGCCTCCGATAATAACCATTGAGGGTTCAATTGCTGGGTAGCACTGCTCCGGGTACTCAGACCACGTAACCAGCGCTCTTCATCATATCTGGCGCGGCTATTCGGATTTGACAACACTTCATAGGCTTCCTGGATTTCCGTAAAATGCGAGGCAGCAAATGGGTTATCCGGTGCCCGGTCGGGATGATACTTTTTGGCAAGAACCCGGAATGCTGCTTTGATTGTTAGGAGATCAGCCGTTTGAGGAACGCCCAATATCCTATAGTAGTTTTTAAGCGACACCACGGGAATTTAGTAAGCGATCAAATATAGATTGATGTGTACTGCCAGTGTTAGCAGATATCTGTTCCGGAAAACCTGAGCATTAAAATAATGTACCACCTGCTTTACCCCACGTACGATTGAGGTGTTTATAAGCTTGTTCTGTTGCTTCTCTTCCTCTTGGAGTCCGAACGATATACCCTTCCTGGATCAGGAACGGTTCATAAACTTCTTCGATCGTTCCGGCTTCCTCACCAACTGTCGTTGCAATATTGGAAATGCCAGTAGGGCCGCCCTTAAATTTATCGATCAGGGCAGTCAGGATGCGGTTATCCATTTCATCCAGTCCATGCTCATCAACATTCAGCGCCCGGAGCCCATGTTCTGCGATGGCCATGTCGATCACCCCGGTACCGAGGACCTGGGCAAAATCGCGCATACGACGAAGCAACCCATTTGCAATCCGAGGGGTGCCACGGCTTCTTCGGGCTATGATCATGGCGGCATCCGAGGTAATACGCACCTGGAGCACATTTGCAGCACGGAGGATGATCCCTTGCAGAACATCAGCGGTATAATAATCCAGGCGGCTTTTAATGCCGAAGCGGGAGAGCAGCGGGGCGGTCAATAGACCCGAACGAGTGGTTGCACCCACAAGAGTGAACGGGTTGAGGCTAATTTGAATGGACCGGGCAGCAGGGCCGGAATCGATCATAATATCGATCTTGAAATCCTCCATGGCCGAATAGAGATATTCCTCTACAACGGTACTTAAACGGTGGATTTCATCAATAAATAGGACATCCCGGGTTTCGAGGGACGTCAATAACCCGGCCAGGTCAGCCGGTTTTTCAATGACGGGACCCGAAGTTTCCTTAATCGCTACCCCTAATTCATTGGCGACAATGCGGGATAAGGTGGTCTTTCCCAAGCCGGGAGGGCCATGAAAAAGGACATGGTCCAATGGTTCACCCCGGAGATTAGCCGCTTTAATGAAAATGCGTAGGTTTTCGATCAGCTTAGGCTGGCCAGCGAAATCTTCGATCTGTTGCGGGCGAATGGTGTTCTCAAATGCTTTTTCAGTTGAGGAAAGATCATCATTAAGCCGCACATGGGAGGGGTTGTCCATTGGGTCTAAAATTACTAAACGAATTGCTGTTGCGAAGGGTCGGACTTTATTTGTGGTATCAGGTATCAGGCTGTTGGGAAAGGGGACGGGGCTTCGGGTGAGTTCAGGGACCGGCCCTTCGGCTGCGCTCAGGGACCCGGGCTTCGAATGGGACTTAAGAAAAATATGCTCCCGATCCCCCATCTTCAAATCTTCAAATTTTCAAATCTTCAAATCGGTTTCCGCTCCCCCATCACCAAATCACCAAATTATCAAATCACCAAATCAACCACCCTACCTTTGCCGACCAATTTCCTTTCTGATCCATGAATAATTCGCATAAGCTAGCTACCCGACTCATTCACGCCGGTGTGAGCCCCGATCCACTTTCCGGAGCCATCATGACTCCCATTTATCAGACATCCACCTATGTCCAGGAAGCACCCGGCAAACACAAGGGTTATGAATATGCCAGGACCCAAAATCCTACCCGTACCGCCTTGCAGGATGCCCTGGCTTCCATTGAAAATGGAACACATGGTTTGTGCTTTGGATCAGGAATGGCCGCTACAGATGCGGTTGTCAAATTGCTTAGCCCCGGCGATGAGGTCATTGTCAGCGACGATTTATATGGGGGTACCTACCGGATTTTCACGAAAGTCTTTGCAAACTACGGGATCAAATTCCAGTTTGTACCCATGGGCGATGCCTCCAGCATTAGCCAATATGTCACCGCAAACACCAAGATGATCTGGGTGGAAACCCCAACAAACCCCTTACTCAATATCATCGACATTGCCGCAGTCGCCGCTATCGCTAAGGCTGGGAATGCCCTGCTCGTAGTAGATAATACCTTCGCATCACCTTACCTGCAGACACCCCTGGATCTTGGTGCGGATATCGTATTGCATAGCGCTACCAAGTACCTGGGCGGCCACAGTGATGTGGTCCATGGTGCCCTGATCGTGAAGGATGACACACTGGAAGAACGCCTGCGTTTTATTCAAAATAGTTGTGGCGCTGTGCCTGGGCCACAGGATTGTTTCCTGGTCTTACGTGGTATCAAAACCCTGCACCTGCGGATGCAACGGCATTGTGAAAACGGGGAAGCCATCGCCCGTTGGTTGCGAAATCATCCGAAAGTAGACCGGGTTTTATGGTGTGGATTTGAGGATCATCCGAATCATGCCATTGCCAAAAAACAAATGCGTGGCTACGGAGGGATGATCTCCTTTACCCTAAAGGGAGATAGCATGGCCGATGCCCTTAAAGTATTGAGCGGTACCAAGCTATTCTCACTTGCTGAATCACTTGGTGGTGTGGAATCCCTGATCGGACATCCTGCCAGCATGACTCATGCCTCCATTCCGGCTGATGAACGCGCTAAACGTGGTCTTTCCGACTCACTGATACGATTAAGTGTTGGTGTCGAGGATATCGAGGATCTAATCGAAGATCTGAACCAGGCGATCGGGTAAATCACCCGGATTCATTCAGAACGCATTAATTCCGGCGATCTATTCCCCAGTATAATTTCTGGCGAATGGTCTGTAAAAAGTTATGCTCATCCGGACGGACCAGTGAAATCGTAAAGCTTTCCCTGCGAACCGCCAATTGAACGCCACTAGTGATCGTTTCCTGGCGCGAATCCAGGGTTGCGAGGAAGTGCTCGGAACGTCCTTCCACTTCAAATGAAATCACATTATCATCGCTCACCACTATACTCCGGGTATTAAGATTATGCGGTGCTACCGGCGTTATTACAAAGGAGGAGGCCTGAGGGAATACCACCGGACCGCCACAGCTCAAAGAATATCCCGTGGAGCCCGTTGGAGTGGCAACAATCAATCCATCCGCCCAATAAGTATTGAGGAATTCTCCGTTCAGATAGGTATGGATTTTGATCATCGACGAAGAATCCTTCCGGTGCAGGGTAAATTCATTCAGGGCAAAGGGGGATTCATCAAACAAGGGAATCGATGAATCCAGGTGCAGGAGCACCCGCTTCTCAACCGTATAAGATCCACGTACCAGGGAAAGGATCGCAACATCAACCTCTTCAACGGGTATGGCGGCTAAAAACCCCAATCGCCCCAGGTTTATTCCAATCAGTGGAATATTGCTGTTACCAACGAATGAAATGGTATCCAGCATGGTGCCATCCCCTCCGAGAGAGATCAGCATATCCGTATTCTTGGGCAAATCCCGATGCCCTACAAAAAACCGGGGGGGCGACTGAAAGCTGACATAGGGCTGCAGTCGCTCATAAAAATCCTTGTAGAAGACCATGCTGATCCGGTGCATTTCCAGCATCTGGACTACATGCTGAAGCGTTTTGATATCCGCTTCTTCAAAACTTCGATTGTATAAGGCAACTAACATGGTAGGTATTGGGGCCGGTAGCTTGGAATGTGATTTTGGATCTTTACGACGCTCAGTTGGTTCGGATTGTGCTATTGAATTCCCGGCCGTTATTCACTATTCAGATGTAAATATAAACCGTATTGGCCCAGATGATTAACCGCAGCTTCCAGTCGGATCTTGATATCATAGGTAGTGACGATATCAACTCCCACACCAGCCGAATAAAGGAGGCGGTCGTTGAGATAGGAATTCCCTGGCGTCGGATGATGCGCATATCCGGCATCCGCAAACAGCTTCGGAAGGATACGTACCGGAATTTCAGGGAGATACTGAAAGGGCAAGCCACCGAAGTTCTTTTTGAAAAGGGCATATTTCAGATCAAACCGTAACAGCGCATAGCTGGAACCATCCACCACATAGTATTCATATCCACGGACATAATCCGTTTTAGTTCCTAAGGCACTTTGAAAAAAATAAGGCGTACCCTGTTGCCACATGAGACGGCCACGAAGGATGGCACTCACAAAAAGGCGCCCATCTTTACCGGAAGGTTGAAAAAAAGCACCCGTTTCCGTATGCCATTGTGCCTGCCAGCCCTCCGCCTGAAAAGTGCTGCGTAAAATCAGGTAGTTTACCGACTTGATACCACGAAGCGGATAATTCCAATTGTCTACCCCATTATAATCCTGTCGATATGTGAGATCCCCATATTTCAGAGTATTGGAACCGTTCCCAAAATAATTACGATTCAATCTCAGGACGGTATCCGAAATCCCATAGTCATGCCATCCGATAGTCAATGAATGCCGTATTGGGTATCCGGGACGGTAGTACCAGGTAAAACTGCCATCATACTGACGTATGATATGGGAACCTGGAAGACGGGCAAACAGCAGTTTGTTACTGTCCGTCTTATAGGCCAGTTCCCCGCTCTGCGAAACACTGATTCCAAATCCAATTCCCTGTTGCTGACGTTTGTCAATATAAGGTCGCATATATTCCAGGGCAAGGAGTGGCGTATATCCAGCCTGCACCGTTGCGCTCAGGGATTCAAGGTTGCCCCTGAAATTATTGTCCGTGACCTTGATTCCTGCATTTATTCGTCGCAAATCCCGATGCATTTCAGTCCACCAAACATTAAAATTGCGATCAGCCAGCTGAAAAATAGGATTCGGTATGATATGCCAGCGTTCCTGAACAGTAACCTGAATGATCAGTGGTTTCCCAACACTCCAGTTGGAATGGATCTCACAGGTTGTAAAAATGGTGAGGTTCAGTAAACGTCTTTTAGCTTCCTGGAGGATCTCAGGGAGTTGGTCCACCTGAATGGTATCCCCTTCCCGGATATTCATTTCCCGCAGGATCACAGGGCTTCGGGTGATCTCATTGCCGGATATTTCGATTCTGGAAATAACTGCGGTCATTCCAGTGTCATGCAATTGCTGTGCTGCAAGCGGGATTGAGCTACCTAATAGAATAAGCAGTAAACAAAATAATAACGCAACAGGCCGCATAAATGAATCGGGCCGCAAGTTACCGAGGTTATGATGGCTTATTTTTGCCGCAAATACTGATTTGTGAAAAAACTTTACAGTTTGATAGTCTTCGCTTTCCCTATAATCGCCTTGGCACAACCAGCAGGTTATTATAATACGGCATTGGGAAAGTCGGGAGAACCATTACGGGAAGCGCTGTATAATATTATCAAAAACCACACAGTATTGACGTATACACCAGGGCTTTGGGATGCCTACTACACAACCGATGTAAAGCCAAATGGGAAACTGGCCAGTATTTATTCCGATATTCCAGGAGGCATTCCACCCTATGAATTCATACTGGGTACCAATCAGTGTGGGAGTACCACCGGAAATGAAGGGTATTGCTACAATCGCGAACATACCTGGCCACAAAGCAAATTTGGGAAGAACGCACCGATGGTCACCGATCTCTGGATTGTTTATCCAACCGATTCCAAAGTGAATTCCGAACGGGCAGATTGGCCATATGGTACGGTTAGCAGTCCGACATTTACTAGTCAGAATGGGACTAAACTGGGTCCTAATACTTATCCGGGTGCTCCTTCCGGAACGGCTTTCGAACCGATCGACTCCTTTAAGGGGGACATTGCCCGAACCTACTTTTATATTACCACCCGGTATCTTGGAGATTCGGCTTCCTTTACTGATTGGGAGATGGCGTTGAAGAGTACCCTGAAACCTTGGGCGATCCAGATGCTCCTGCAATGGCACCATCAGGATCCGGTTAGTGCCAAGGAAAAAGCCCGTAATGAAGCCGCTTTTGCCCTGCAAAAGAATCGGAATCCATTTATTGATGAACCCCGTTTTGCCGATTGCATTTGGGGCGGAAATTGCCTCGGATTGAGTGTACTGCCTTGGGCTGCAAATAATTCAGGTATTCGGATATCCCCGAATCCTGCTCATTCCCGTATTTACATTGACTGGAATAAAATGGCACCTGATGAGGTTCTTTCTCTGGATGTTTTGAACATGCAGGGTCAGGATATTTATCATCTGAATGGCAAGGTAAATGTCACAAACCTGGATATTTCCAACTGGCCAAGGGGGATGTATTTCGTCAGGATTCAAACAACCAATGGGATTCAGGCGGAGAAATTGCTTTTGCAGTAAGTGAGTATCCCTGTGATTACGCGGAGGAGTTTTTGATGGCAAAGCATTCTTACAGCTTCTGAAGAGACCTTCATAAGATTCGGAGACTCTCAACGTAACGGGTGAGATTGCTTTGTCAGTCACTAAGCAGCAAATGTTGGAGTATGAAACCAGCATTGAAGAGGTACTTAAAAATTTGGTAGTTCCAGATAAGGATGGAAATCGCGACCTTGTACCTCCCAAAAAAGGACTTGTTCGAAAGAATCAATATCACATTAATTTAAAAGCCTACCTGCAAAAAATCACTGGAGTAAATCTCACTGCAATCGATGGTTTAAACGAAATAAACCTGCTTCAGATAATAGCTCGGCGACGACGAAGCAATCTCTCGGCATCTACAAACAATTCGGAAGATCTGGGCAGTTGCCCCGTGCCTTTAGGGTTCCCCGCCGTAGCATAGCGAAGGAGGGCCGGGGGTATAAGCATTTACTACAGAAAAGCAGGCCTTCAGGCCTTTTGCGTAGGTACTGCACAGAACGTTTCATGTTAAATGGATCATTTAAATTGCACACCATCATCAATAAAAAGGGCTAAAGCCCTTAACATTTTTAGGGGCATTTCTAATCCCCGGCCTAAAGGCACGGGGCAACTATTTTGAAGATACAAAGCGCTCAAAGCTTTCGTCATTGTAAGGAGGAGGCTTTGCGACGACGAAGCAATCTAGTTGCCCCGTGCCTTTAGGCCGGGGTTATAAGCATTTACTACAGAAAAGCAGGCCTTCAGGCCTTTTTCGTAGGTACTGCATAGAACGTTTCATGTTAAATGGATCATTTAAATTGCACACCATCATCAATCAAAAAGGGCTAAAGCCCTTGACATTTTAGGGGGATTTCTAATCCCCGGCCCTCCTTCGCTAAATAGCTATGGCGGGGAACCCTAAAGGCACGGGGCAACTATTTTGAAGATACAAAGCGCTCAAAGCTTTTGTCATTGTAAGGAGGAGGCTCGGCGACGACGAAGCAATCTCTCCGTTTTTTTACAGTTCAAGATTGAACCCTTCGACTTCGCTCAGGGTCCGGGAGAGATCCCGATCCCCATTACCAAATTACCAAATTACAAAATCACTACTAACATAGATGTATTCCAGTTGAAACTGCCTCTTTTCAATTTTGAACAAAAAGTTTACCGGACAACAGTGATTACCAAATTACCAAATTAACCCTACTGAATCACCTTCTGCCAGATTAAAATCAGAATGCAGACCCCGGCAATAATCCGGTAAATTCCAAAGGCACGGAAACTATGCCGTTGCAGGTATTGAATAAAACTGCGGATGGCAAACATCGCAACGATAAAGGCGATCACATTTCCTACCAGGAGCATAGGTATTTCCTGGTTCTGGAAATGATAACCCTCATGGCGAAAATCCCACAGCTTTTTCGCTGTTGCCGCCATCATCGTCGGCACCGCCAGGAAAAAGGAAAATTCAGCAGCCAGCTTACGAGTCAGTTTCTGAGACATACCGCCAACAATAGTTGCAGCACTTCTGGATACACCCGGTATCATCGCAATCACCTGGAAACAACCGATGATAAAGGCTTTGGGATAGGAAATATTCTCGTCACGGTCGATCACCAGGCGTTTAAATAACTGGTCAATAAAAACAAGGATAATACCACCTGCAATGAAGGAGACCGCAACCGTAACAGGACTCTCCAGCATCATATCGATCTTCTTTGAAAACAAGGCTCCAAAAATGGCGGCAGGTATAAATGCACAGACCAATTTGATATAAAAGGTCAATCGGCTCAGGTCGAAGAATTTTCGCCAATAGAGCACCACTACGGAAAGAATGGCCCCCAACTGAATGCAAACCTCAAAGAGTTTCACAAACTTATCATTCTCAATTCCCATTATGGAGGAAGCGATAATCATGTGTCCCGTAGAGGAAATAGGCAAAAACTCGGTTATACCCTCAACAATACTGAGGATAATGACTTCAAACCATTGCATAGACTATGGAATATTAAGGTACTTGTGTGTCTGTAAAGATAATCGCCACTTGGGATGGGCGTGAATGTAATCGATAATTAACGGAGACATAATCTCCTGTTTACTCCATTCGGGCTGCAAATAAAGGATACAGGTATCAGAAACCATCGCAGCATGATGCTGAGCAAATTCAAAGTCACTCTTGTGAAAGATCACCACTTTCAGTTCATTGGCAGCCTTCAGCGCTTCAGGAATAGCCGCTTTAAATTTCTTGGGTGAAAGGGTAACAAAGTCGAGCTGACCGGAAAGAGCCGATGAGCCAGATGTTTCAATATGGATCCTGAAACCCGCTGCTTTAAGGCCGTGAGTCAGATCCTCAAGATTGTGCAAAGCAGGCTCACCACCAGTGATAACAACAATCCGTGCAGGAAATCCAGCGGCAACGTCTACTAATTGTTCAACGGTCATGAGCGGATGGGCGGCGGCATCCCAGCTATCCTTCACATCACACCACACACAGCCAACATCACAACCTCCCAACCTGATAAAATAGGCTGCCTGCCCACTATACAAGCCTTCCCCCTGCAGGGTATAAAAATGCTCCATCACCGGGTAAGTCGTATCTAATCCGGAACGAGGCTTTTGTATTTCCGACATAAATTAGTTGGCTAATTGTCCAATGGGCATATCCGCCAGTTTTCGCGCGAGCAGGGTATTTTTCATGAGGCCGCAGATCGTCATTGGACCTACACCTTTCGGAACGGGAGAGATCCAGGAACATTTTGGAGCGACATGCTCAAAATCGACATCACCCACCAGGCGATGGCCACTCTTGCGCGATGCGTCCGGAATGCTATGAATTCCGACATCCACGATGATAGCGCCTTGCTTTACCATATCCTCCTTGACAAACATTGGATGACCAATAGCCGCAACAATAAGATCAGCGCCCCTGCATATTTCGGCCAGGTTTTTGGTCTTGCTATGGGTAAGAGTAACCGTTGCATTTCCGCTAGGCGTATTCCGGCTCAGCAGCAGGCTCATGGGCGTACCTACAATATTGCTTCTGCCAATAACAACACAGTTCATGCCCGATGGACTGATATTATAGTGTTCCAACATCAATAATATTCCATAGGGGGTGGCTGGCAGAAAAGTAGGCTGGCCCAATACCATTTTGCCAATGGAGCTTGGGTGAAAACCATCTACATCCTTTCGGGGATCAATCGCATTAATGATCGCATCCGACGAAATATGCTTTGGTAAGGGAAGCTGTACCAGAATCCCGTCGATATCCGGATTTTCATTGAGCTTTTTTACCTCCCGCAATAATTCCTTTTCAGAGATGCTGGCATCCAGGTGTACGGAGGTTGATCCAAATCCCAGTTCTTCGCAGGTCCGGACCTTGGAACCAACATAAACACGACTGGCCGCGTCTTCTCCAACAAGTATTGCAGCCAGGTGCGGTGCCCTGTTGCCTGCTGCAACCATTTGCTGGGTATCAGCCTTGATTTGTTCGCGAATATGCGCGGATGCTACGGAACCGTCTAGTAATTGCATGGTGCAAAGTTAATTATTGGATGAATCGCCGAATGAATTGAAATAATTTTAAATGGTTCACCCGCTGGTAGTTTTCGAATCCAAACCTTACATCATTTGATAAAATAAAGGTGAATAAAAGGAATCCTCACCAATTTGAATGCATGCGGCGATGTGTGGTATCATAATCACCATTTATAGCCCGCCAGGGTCAATACCTCCCGAATGGCTTCATACGATTTAAAAACAATGGGCCCCAGGTCTGCAGGGCTGATCCATCGGGCTTCTGTGATGGCTTCCTCGGCCTGTGGAAGTAGTGGCTCTTCACTTTTCCCGGACATGGCATACCAGGATGTTGTTTTAAGAAGGCGTTGTCCATATTGCGCATAAATATGGTAGGTATCGCAAATTTTATTCTTAAGCTCTATTTGATGCAAGCCTGTTTCTTCACTGACCTCTCGCAGTGCACAATGATCCATTAATTCATCCTCATCCCGCTTTCCTTTGGGCAGATCCCAACGACCCCTTCGATGGATCATTAGAATTTGGCCCTTTTCATTTTCTACGACTCCACCAGCTGCATCTATGGGCTTGTAGAGCTGGTGAATCCCTTTGAGGAGTAATTCCGGAGATATATCCTCGATAATGGTTCCAAGGCTCCTGGGAGAGGATAAATATTCAAAAGCAATTCTGAAATTCCTTGGAAATGCACCCGTCAAGGTTAGAAAGCCACCGGCAGAATGATGTTCTTTCTTGTAGGAACCGGCATCATTGGTCAGGATGAGGGGCTTATTGCAATAATAAATCTTTCGGCTAAAAATCATGCTGGCAGCGGTTTTCATAATGGCAACTGGCTTTGTAGTAGGTTTGGGTCCTTATGAATACTGGAAAAGAATTTGCCTCTCGCCTACTGCAAATTAAGGCCCTTCGGATAAATGCTGAGCAGCCTTATACCTGGGCCTCTGGTTGGCGCTCCCCTGTTTATTGCGATAATCGCAAGGTCCTGTCCCATCCTTACCTCCGCGATTTTGTCAAAAGTGAACTGGCCAATATGATCCTGGAACACTTTGGCGAGGCAGAAGTGATCGCAGGTGTTGCCACCGCAGGCATTGCTCATGGAGTTATGGCAGCAGACCTGCTGAAACTCCCATTCATTTATGTACGTAGCAAGCCCAAAGAACATGGAATGGGTAATCAGATCGAAGGAGATCTGATCCCCGGACAAAAAGTTGTGGTAGTGGAAGACCTTGTAAGCACAGGTATGAGTTCCCTTCAGGCTGTAGATGCACTTCGTGCTGCAGGTGCGGAAGTAATCGGAATGTGTGCCCTGTTTACCTACGGTTTTCCGCAGGCAGCAGAAGCATTTGAAAAGGCCCAGGTTCCCTTAAAAACTATTTCCGACTATAATGCCCTCATGGAAGTGGGTGCAGAACAGGGCCTTATACCCGAAAGTGAACATGATACCCTGGCGCAGTGGCGCACCAATCCAAGTGTCTGGGGCAAATAAATGAATCGTCGACTAACCTGAGCTTCAGGAGGGTTCATTTATTTTGATTCAGAAGATTGATATAGAAATTATTCCGGCTGTAGGTGTGATTAAATAAGTGTTATTAATACCAACCCCATGCACTGGCTGAGTTTGATCCGCTGGCCGAATCTGCTGATTATCGGGCTCACCCAATGGGTCGCCTGGTGGTGTGTGGTATTACCCATTCAGGAACCAGGGATGGTGTTGACGCCCCTGCATTTTACCCTCTTGTCCCTTTCAACGATCCTTATAGCTGCAGCTGGTTATATTATTAACGATTACTTCGACATCCGGATCGATGCCATCAACAAACCGGGGAAAGTGATTTTGGAACGGCAAATACCTCGCCGACTCGCCATCATCATGCATACCTTCCTGAATGTTTTGGCCCTGATTCTGGCTGCATTGGTTGCTTTTCCAGCCGGGCACCCGGAATGGCTTTTGCTTCAGATCGTCTGCATCGCTATGCTCTGGAGGTATTCTACTACCTGGAAACGGGAATTTATAATCGGCAATGTGGTAGTGGCTCTAATGACCAGCCTGACCATTATTTCCGTGTTTATTTATGAACCGGTGATGCATTTATACCTGAATAAGTCCTCCTTCTACCACCTGGAACCCGGGACTGGAACGGCCCAACCTAATCCGGTTATTGTACTCGGAATCTTTTCTTTTTTTGCCTTCCTCCTGACCTGGATGCGGGAGATCGTTAAAGACATGGAAGACTATAAAGGCGATGATGCGGAAGGCTGCGTAACGATGCCTATTCAATGGGGCTTACTGCAAAGCAGCCGATTTGTTCAGGCCCTGGGACTCCTTTCTATCGGTATGCTGCTATTCAGCATGATTTGCCTATTCCTCCAAAACCATCAAATTAATGGGTCCGCTCTTTTGCTGCTGATCGCTTTAATCCTTCCACTCGTATTATGGATCCGAATGCTTCCTAAAGCGGCAAGCTCCCCACATTACCACCAGGCCAGCACCCGTCTGAAGCTCATTATGGTTTCAGGCATCTTATCCCTTTTAGTTCTTCGTTTGATACAATATGCCTAAACTGATCCTTGCCTCCGGTTCTCCAAGAAGAAAACAATTACTCGAATTGGCCCATATCGACTTTGATGTCATCACTTCAGATGTGGATGAGACCAATCCGCCAGGGATGCCTGGTGAAGATGTTCCAGTGCATCTTGCCCAAATGAAAGCAAGGGCTGTAGCAGTACAGAATCCAGGGCGGGATATTCTGGCAGCAGATACTGTTGTCCTTCTGGATGGAGATATCCTCGGGAAGCCACTAAATACGGAGGATGCCAAATTAATGCTCAGCAGACTTTCCGGTAAAATGCACCGGGTCGTAACTGGCGTTTGTCTGTTGAAGGATGGCCATGAACAAAGCTTTTCAGTGATTACGGAAGTCTATTTCCGCAGCCTAAGTGAGGAGCAGATTTCCTTTTATGTGGATTCCTATCAACCCATGGATAAGGCCGGATCCTATGCTATCCAGGAGTACATCGGGATCATCGGTATTGAAAAAATTATCGGCGACTATTACAATGTAATGGGCCTGCCCGTAGGCGAAGTAGTTCCATTATTACTTTCCTGATTGGCGGACACGGATCAAATCCACCAAATCTCTGGCAGCCATACTTCCAAGCGCAACCCCCATGCCTCCCATACGGAATGCCCCATAGATCCGTTCTGAAAATGCTTTTACGATTGGCGATTTGTTCCTTCCAAAGGCCATTATCCCCGACCACCGCATGTCTATTTCAAAGGCCTGGCCTGGGAGGATCATCTCCCGCAGTTTTTCTTCCAGGTCATGCTGAATGGCGTCCGTAATGCTAAATTCCTCTGTTTGTTCACCAGTAAAATCCAGGTGTCTGCCTCCACCCAGCAGGATCCTCCCGTCCAGCTCCCGGAAATAATAATAACCCGCATCGTAATGAAAAATCCCTTTGAATTTTAGGTTTGGGATTGGATGAGTTACGAGTACCTGACCGCGACCTGGTACCACATCCTGTCCGGGCAATAAATCATTTGCAAAAGCATTCGTACAAATGGATATCGTCCGTGCGTTCAATAAAATGGATTCTTTACGAAACGGGTCGGTGATAGAAACCGCAACGGTGGATGCCGTTTCCTCAAAGCGTTCAACAGCCGCACCTGTTTTGATCTCTATGCCTAGGGACCGGGCAAGATCCAGGAGACTCCGCATGGCGATACCGCTATGGATACTGCCTTCACAGGTATTGGAAATCATTGCGGGGATGTGCTCCGGAGAAAAACCAAATTCCCGGATGCGCTCATTTGCTGGTAGAAAGGCTGGCTGTTTTAAAAAGGGGTATAATAACTGATTCAGGTAATCGAGTTGCTGCATTACCCCAAGGTCCTTCGGGCCGATGAGTTCATACCCACCATCGTTCTGATAGCCTAGTGCGGGATCATTCAATCGTTGGCGGAGGATATCCAGGCCTGCTTTCCGGCGCAGGAAAAGCTCAACCACCTCTTGCTCAGATTGTGACTGAAGGTCAGCCAGAAGTTCGCTGGCACTACCCATACAGGCGAAACCGGCATTTCGGGTCGTTGCCCCGGTTGGGAGTAGCCCGCGTTCCAATACCATTACCCGGCTTTCAGGATAGGCCATTTGCAATTCTATTGCTACAGAAATACCGGTAATCCCACTGCCGATAACAATATGGTCGTAGCTGGTAAAGGATTGTTTTTCCCAGTATGAAAGCATCAGCATCAATTTGAAATCTAAAATTACCCGTCAATCTAAATAGGTTGTTAAGGTATTAAACATCAGGACTTCATGGGATGTGTTCCTGTAATTATTTCAGCAAGCTGCGTGAAACCAGTAGTGTCTATGAAAGAGGCCTTCGATAACAAAATTCAGGCCACTAATTTCCTTTGATTTGGGATTTTTTGTAAAAATGCTTTTGTAACTTTTCAATTCAAATTCGAGCTATTAAGAAATAAGACGAACGTTACTTCACTATTATTTTTTCACAAAATCAGCATCCTTATGAACGTACAGATTCAGACAGTGCACTTTGATGCCGACATCCGGCTTACAGAGCGCATTAATCAGAAAATGGAGAAACTCCGCACCTTTCACGATAAGATTGTGGATGTAGAAGTCTATTTGATTTTAGACAATGTTGGGCATACTATTAAAGACAAGATCGCCGAGATCAAGGTGCATATACCCCGTCATTCCTTTTTCGTAAAGCACCAGTGTAAGACCTTTGAAGAGTCATTTGACTTTGCCTTCGATAGTATGGTCAATCAAATCAAACGACATAAAGAACGGAAACAGGCAGCCCCACTGGCAATTCCTGAATAAGTATAAATCATCATTTAAAAAAAGCCGTTCATTTCAGGTTAATTTGAGATGAGCGGCTTTTTCTATGACCAATCACTTGCACCCTAGATAGGAATCACTTATTTTGCAATGATTTTCTGCCGGTATACCGGCTCTTTTTACACTATGCATACACGATATACGCGTTTTTTATTAGCGGCCATTGCCTTGTTTTCCTTTGCTTCCTGCAGTAAAGATTTCAGTGATGACCAGCCATTCGGCTCTACCACTTCTGCCAGTCTATTCATATCCAGCAAGTCCGGTATCCTGTATGCGCTCAATCCAATAACCAGCGAAAAGAAATGGGAATTCTCAGCGGGTTCCCCAATCACTGCCACCCCCTATGTGTTGAATGGCAAGCTTTTCGTCGCATCTGAGGATGGATATCTGCACAAGTTGAATCCTGATAATGGTGCGGAGATCAAGAAATACAATATTGGCTCCAACCTGGTTTCCTCCCCTATCGGTGAAGGGAATTTCCTGTATTTCGGGGCCGGTGATTTTAACCTCTATTGCTATGATGTGGTTGCTGATACCATCCGCTGGAAATTCAACACCGGCGGTGCTATTCGAAGCTCTCCAACCTTCGCAGATACCAATGTCGTATTCGGTAATGATAATGGAAATGTATATTCCGTTTCAAAAACCTATGGTAATCAAACCTGGGTATTCAATACCTCGCCCATCAATAAATTCTTTAGCTCCCCAACCGTCCGTAGCCAACAAATCTATATCGGTGGCGAGGATGGAAATATGTATGCACTTCGTCAATCTAACGGATCCGTTCGCTGGACATTCGCTACGGGCGGACCGATCGAATCTTCCCCGATCTCCTACGGTGGCAATATCATTTTCGGTTCCTTCGATAACAAACTCTATTGTATCGATTCGGGTAGCGGATTACCTCGCTGGGTAAATACCACCAGCGACCGGATCACGTCTTCACCATTTGCCGCCGACCAGGTGATCTATGTAGGAAGTTATGACCAATACCTTTACGCATACCATATTATTACTGGTGCCTTGCGCTGGAAAGTAAAGACCAATGGCCTGATCAAATCATCCCCTCTTGTAAATAATGGTATCGTTTATTATGGTAGCTATGATAAGATGATCTATGCAGCAGATACTTCCAAAGGTGTGCTGAAATGGAGCCGGAATCTGGATAATGTTATCGAAACCTCCCCGATTTTATATGATTCCTCGCATCAGGCGTATTACCCAAGTATTAGTGGAGCATCAAGCTATTAATTCAAAATTTTTGAAATAAAAAAAGCTTCCTCCGGGAAGCTTTTTTTATGGCCTGACCTTCAACATGGAGGGAAGCTATCACATTCATAATGAATCTTTCATCGCGCTTCAACCCTTCTTACAGATTTATACAATAAAAAAATATCATTAGGTAAGCCGATCATTTATTGCCTGATGGCCCGTTTTTTTTAAGGATTTTTTTTATTTACGGCCCTTAGATCCCCCATCACTTACCCAACCTTCCCCTGAAGACGAAAGCTACCCCCTCCGGGTGGCTTTCCTCATTTTAACAAGGAATCAATACCATCATCAAGCAGGGAATGGGAAAAACCCTTTGCATTGCCGACTTTTGCGAACTCAATGAATGCAGACAGGTATTTAATGCAAAATACCTGCGGCTATTTCAACTATGTCGCACGACCATCACGAACATCATCACCATCACCACAGCCATGAAGTGAGTGCCAGCCAGGCAAGTAGCAAGGCTTTCGTATTGGGCATCTTTCTGAACCTGGCCTATGTGATCGCCGAGGTGATCATGGGTTTCTGGTCCCATTCTCTGGCACTGATCACAGATGCCGGGCATAATTTGAGCGATGTAGCCGGACTAGCCTTGTCGTTGCTGGCGTTTAGAATGGCAAAGATCCGCCCTTCACAAACGTTTACATACGGCTATAAAAAAACCACGATTCTTACCGCTTTGTTGAATGCTGTGATCCTTTTGGTGTCAATTGGCATTCTGGGTTATGAGGCGGTATTGCGATTACAACACCCTCAACCCGTTGAGGGGGGTGTCGTTGCCTGGGTATCCGGTTTGGGCATCATAATAAATGGTCTTTCCGCCTTCCTCTTTTTTAAGCATAAGGACGATGAATTGAACGCAAAAGGCGCCTACCTCCATTTATTAAGCGATATGCTGGTAAGTATTGGTGTAGTAATTGCCGGGATCATTATTGTGTATACCCATTGGTTCTGGCTGGATGCAGTGGTCAGTCTGGTGGTACTCTTTATTATACTACTAGGTACCTGGTCCCTGCTACGAGATAGCCTTCGCCTGTCGCTGGATGCCGTACCCCGTCATTTAGATGTAGCCGAATTGGAAGCTTTGATCTCTAAAATGGATATAGTTGCCACAGTGCACCATATGCATGTCTGGGCAATGAGTACCACAGAAAACGCCCTTACGGCGCATATCATATTCGAGACCGGCTTAAGTTTTGAGGAGAAAACAAAAGCCATACACAACATAAAGCATCTGCTTGCCCATGAGGGTATTCAACATGCGACCCTGGAAATGGAGGAGAAAGATGCACCTTGTGCGGAAGGGAATTGCTAGAAGCTTGGGGTAATAGAAACAGCAAACATGAAACTGAATCACCTGAACCTGGTTGTTCACGATGTTGCTGCAACCAGGCTTTTTTTGAGACCTACTTTAATTTTAAATGCACCGGACTAAAAGGGGATCATATGGTTGCCGTCCTCAGTGGTCAGGATGATTTCAGCCTGGTATTGATGGCAAGTAAAGGCATTGAACCGAGTTATCCCGAAGCGTTTCATATTGGATTTATGCTTGGAAGTGCTGAAGCCGTGTTGAAAGCCTATGATAAACTTGTAAGCGGAGGAATTGCTGTTGGACAAGAACCCAGAAAAATAAGGGACCGTTTTGGGTTCTATTTTCAATTTGAAAACCTGATGATTGAGGTGGGGCACTAATTAAAATGAGCGATGCTAAATTTAGATTGGAGCTGATATTTATTGGAAAATTGCAGCTATACAAAAGACGCTAAAGGCCTGAATGCCTGCGCTTTAAGCGTGTATCATATTCCCCGGCCTAAAGGCACTGGGCAAAATGGTCCTAAATGGATAGTGGGTAAAGCAGCCTGATCTAAGTTCTGCATTACATTATAGAACTTCATGGAAGTAGTCTTGTGGACCATTCCCTGCAATATTCCCCCAAACTCCCCATCAATTATTACCTTTGCACACCGTAAAATCATCTTAACATATGTCTGCAACCACGACTTCCGCTTCCAAAATTGAATCGCTGCTGGGCGATAAGGCCGGCTATTTCCTGGACCATAAATGCTCCACGATCAGTAAGAGTCAAATCCATACCCCATCACCGAACAATGTGAGCGATGTCTGGGCCGGTAGTAACCGCAATATTCAAACACTGCGCTCCATCCATGCTATTCAAAATCATGGCCGGTTGTCAGGCACTGGATATGTAAGCATTTTACCGGTGGATCAGGGTATCGAACATAGCGCCGGTGCTTCTTTCGCTCCAAACCCGATTTATTTTGATCCTGAAAATATCGTGAAGCTCGCCATGGAAGGTGGTTGTAATGCAGTCGCTTCTACCTATGGCGTTCTTGGTGCTGTTGCCCGGAAATATGCCCACAAAATACCGTTCATCGTAAAGGTGAACCACAACGAATTCCTTTCTTATCCAAACAAGTTCGACCAGATCATGTTCGGTACCATTAAGGATGCCTGGAATATGGGAGCAACGGCTATTGGAGCCACCATTTATTTTGGTTCCGATGAGAGTGCCCGCCAGATCATTGAGATCGGTAAAGCCTTCGAATATGCCCACGAATTAGGCATGGCAACGGTTCTCTGGTGCTATCTGCGTAACAGTGGCTTCAAAAAAGACGGCGTCGATTATCATGCTGCTGCTGACCTTACAGGACAGGCCAATCACCTGGGTGTTACCCTACAGGCCGATATCATCAAACAAAAGCTTCCAGTAGGTAATGGCGGTTATACGGCCCTCAACTTCGGAAAGACCCACAAAGATGTTTATGGCAAGCTGACCACCGATCACCCGATCGATCTCTGCCGCTACCAGGTTGCCAATTGCTATATGGGTCGAGTAGGTCTAATCAATTCCGGTGGCGAAAGCAAAGGCGCTACCGATCTTCAGGAAGCTGTAACTACCGCCGTTGTCAACAAACGCGCTGGCGGTATGGGCCTAATCTCCGGCCGTAAAGCCTTCCAGAAAGATATGAAAGTTGGCGTTGAACTGCTCAATACCATCCAGGACGTTTACCTGGACGAGCGTATTACCATCGCTTAATATCTCCTGTTTTCAAGGAACTCGGGTTCTCTGTTTATTACTTTTTGGGTGCATCATACGCCATTAAGATTAAACAGAGAACCCTTTTTCGTTGCTAAGGTCATTGAAATTATAGTCTAAATAATCAGCCCAAATCAGCTGAATCCCCCCTTTCTACCTGATGATTTATTAAATCAGGCTTCGGTTTTTTAGGATGTATTCAAGGTTCATTACAGTGAAAAGATGGGTAAGCCATTTAAATGGATGGCCTGATTCAACCTGGCTTCACAAAATTCGCATTAAATAATTAATACCATTGACCAAATGTTATAATTGTCAGTATTAGGGGTATGGTGTCCGTGGAAATGAGGGCATTTCTGCATATCGAATAGCCCACCAATACGAAGTAAAGGCATAGCAGTACGTGTAATCCCATGTCTTTCCAGATTCGCTAAGTCCTCGCTGCACCCTGCGTATTATGAAGTTTATTCATGTTTTAGCCTTCGTCCCAATGAATGTATACAACCCCTAAAAACACATATTACTGCTTGGAACGTGCTGATTCCTTTTCCCGACATACAATAAATAGTGATTGGAACGTTTCTTATTATAAATCTTTTTACAACGCTCTAATTATATAAGATATTTTTGTTGCTGAGCACCTAAATGCGCCTTTTAAACCCACATTAATGAAAAGAGTTCTTTCCATCATTCTGATATTCCTAACTGTAATAAGCAGGGCGCAATCCAGCGAACGCCTCATTGGTTATACCGTGGAAGGTTGGGGTCGATCCAATGTGTACCCCTTTCTGATGAGTTATTTTGTAATGGATTCCATTGCACTATCGTATCATGGGACACATGGCTCTTACTTTGATACCAGGAGGCTTCAGTTTCTTCCTGCCGGGGATCAATCAGTACCGGTTTATTCGGATCAAAGTTTTTACTCCGATATTCCAGCTGTTAATACAGACCTGGCACCTTTGCCTGACCGGTTTTTCTTTTCATGGAATAGTATTGAGTATGACACTCTGAGGGCGTTCCAACGCGACAGTATGTTTCTCCCGTTTTCGCCCTATACGGTGATGTCCAAACAATACGACCCTTCCGAACGAATTATTGCTGCGCAATTCACACCGGTCCACACCAAATGGCCCTGGGCTAACAAAAATAACTGGAGTTACAATACGTCTGGACGCCTGGCAGCTATGCAGGTGTGCACGAATTATCCTGGTCCCGGCTTGGATACACTATGGCCCCAGGTTTTTGTATACAATCCTGTAGGGCAATTGATCATGGATTCAACAACCTATAACTCGTTTCCATCGAAGAATCTTTATCACTATACACCTGATGGCTATATTGACACCATCACGAATTTATATAGTCGAAACGGCATTTGGAATCCATCGATCAGGCACATCTTCACATACAAGGTTGATGCAAGTGACGGAATTTTGCGCTCCTATCTCCTGCAAATGGAGTCCACTCCGGGTACCTTAGTGGATAGGCACATAGAATATTATACCTATCTCGCAGGTAGCAACAAGTTGGCAGGCATCAGAACACTGGAAAATATTGGTGGTGGAACGAGTCTGACTCAGATAAATGATGAGAACAGGCATTACAATGTAGCAGGCCTGCCCGATACGGTTTTCTTTTCCGATTATAATAATTTCGGACATTGCAAAGTGCTGGTCTATGATACCGCTGGCAATCCCGTAACAATAACCATGTACGACAGCCCGAACTGGGTAACTCCGAAATATTGGGAAAAAGGTTGGCAACAACATTTTTATTACCAGACCAGGCCTGCACCAATTCTTACCATAATTAAGAATGCCACTGAAGCAGCATTTTTACTTTCGCCAAATCCGACACATGGCCCCCTTTCAATTCGTTGTCCATTTGATGGCACCTTAAGCATTCTTGATATACAAGGCAAAGCCGTATTGAAATGCAGTGTGCTGAAGGGGCAGCAAACACTTTACTTACCATCCTTACTTTCTCCTGGTATCTATACCGGAATTTACCAGTCAATGGATGGCCAGCGATCCAAAGCTGTCAAGATTATGTTTCAACCATAAACATTATTCTCATCCTCACTAATATTTTCAATTAAAATCAGGTCGTTACCTATAAAAAGTATCGGAGCATTGTGCTTGTAACAGCTCTAATTGCTTCAATCATTGCGATGTAATAAATGTTGCAACTGTTGGTCCCGGGGCCAATGCTCGCCATTATAACGCTCGTTTATAGCATCAAATTAGAGCTTAACTCAAGGAGCAATTACAAATACTTGCAAACCCGGTATCCGGTTCCCATCTACTCGTTGCGCCGGCTGCCCCATTTCATCCGCAATCACCGGATTGGCAATATCCAGGCCATTCTGATGGTGGAAATAGAACATGACCCGGTAGCGGTACATGTCCGCCAATATATCCTCCCGTTTGAGTACTTCGCGGACAGGTGCATAATAATTGCAGCCTAACCAATAGGCCAGACAGCCACTCCGGCTTGGATTATCATTGGAGGTAAACGAACCCCTGATATTAAGACTCGTCAAAGCATTTGCCAGTTTGTAAACGTCCTCCCCTTTCCGGAATAAGGCTTTCATATCCGCCGCTGGATAGGCAAGGAAAGACAAGGCAAAAACGATACTGATCCATCGAATTAATTTCTTAGAACCCAGACGCTCCCGGTATTGGCTTAGTAAATTGGCTCCCAACACCATACCTCCAGGAACCAACAACCAGATATACCGGGCCTCGAAATGCAATAACAGGTAGCCTAATGGCATGATCAGGCTTGCCACAAGTAAGGATTGTTCCGAAATGGAGTCGATACTCATGCTTTTTCGTTTCAGGACCAGGATCATCGTTGCTCCAAGTACAAATAATAGGAAACAGGATAATTGATTAGCCGCTTCAATGCCCTGCAGACCAGCCTGAAAGCTATGCCCTACCTGGCTTTTCATCATGTCCAGACTTTCAAACCGACCATGCAATGGGCCTTCTGCCAAGTATGGATCCTCCCAAGTGTAAGGTGAATTAAGATAAGGCGGAGGAATCAGGGTATGCATGCCTGGCGCAAGGGATTTCTTCCCCGTCAGAGTCCAACTGGTATTCAAAGCTCCAGAACGTGATAATCCCCAAAATCCATACTTCGTATGCATGAGCATCACCAAAGGACATAACAACAACACCTGAATCAGAAACACGAGGGAATATACCCGAAATGGAAAACGGTGGCTATCCTGTTTTCTTGCCTGCAACCATAAAGTCAACGGCAAATGTAGCAGCAGGAAATAGAACGAATAGACTTTGGCATAGGTTGCCAGGGCCATGATCACGGCACACAGGATCCAAAAGAGCGGCCGCTTCAAAAAATCGTTCCGGGAAACCAACAAGAGATAGAACAGGATCAGGGCCAGTTCCCACAAGTCACAAAACAACTGTTTGTAAAGTGCATAACACAGGAAAAAACTTACGGCCAGCAGGAGTGGCAAAGCAATATCCTTCGCCGTATTGAAGCGTCTAAACCATAAGTAACTGGCCACAATAACCAGGATACATGCGAATGCATTGGTCAATTGAGCTGCCAGCAAGGCATCCAATCCAGAAAGGATCCCAAGACTAACTATTGCTGGATGTAGCGGACTCCAGAGCGCATTGATAAGCCTCCATCGCTCACCTGCCGCTGCTCTGCGTGCCATCGTGAGATAAGCCACCGCATCAGGATCCACGAAATACCGGTAATAGGGATAGCTCATCCATACGAGTCCACAAAAAACGAGAATGGCCAGCAACAGGTGCAGTGGCCTCAGCCTATTTTGAGGAGCTAGTTCAGACATAATCACAAGATACTGGCAAGATACTCCGGTGCTTTTAAGAGCCGGCTGCCATACCAGGAAAAAAATGCTCCATCTACCAAAATTACCTTGGTATCCGGAAGCATTTGCTGGACTTCGGCCTGGTGATTTTCCTTGAAAGGATAGGGTTCAGAGGAAAGCATCACGATATCGGGCATTAATTCTGACATTTTGGGGAGCTCTTCAGAAGGATAACGATGAATGTCCTGAAATACATTCACCAAATTACATTGCCCTAACAGATCACTGATGAAAGTATCCCCACCGGCCCACATCCAGGGATCCCGCCATATGGCATAGGCCACCCTTTTGTTTGGCTTTTCTACTGCTGCTCTTCGGGACTGAAGTCTACGAAACCCGTCGACAATTTGTTGATGGATGCCTTCGGCAGCTTCCTGTTTCTGGCAGATAGCTCCAATACCCCGGATCATTTTAAGGGCATCATCAAGGCTACGAATATCACTCACCCAGACCGGGGCGAACTGCTCCATTTGCAGGATCTGCTCCTCCACATTCTCTTCTTTATTGGCCAGGATCAGATCTGGCTTTAAGGCCCGGATCCGATCCAGATGTACTGTCTTGGTTCCACCGACCCGTGTTTTATTCCGAAACCAGGTTTCCGGATGCACACAAAATTTGGTGATGCCGACCACTTCCTGATCCAATCCGAGGTCGGCCAATAATTCCGTTTGTGAAGGTACCAGGGAAATGATCCGGCAAGGATGATCTGGAATCTCCAGGGTCCGACCCATCATATCATTCACCCATTGCATCTAACGGAAGCGTTTATAATAATAGAGCAGAAAAAAGCACATCAGCACATCGAAGGGTTGCAAAATCCCACTAATTGTATGCCAGGATGGGGCTCCCTTTAGGAAGAAAAAGATTAGCAAATTAATGGCCGTCAAAACGATATATGCCAGGGAAGCCCAACGCCGGGTATCACAGACGAAAATCCAAAAAATGGTATAAAGCGCAATATCGAGACAGGCGCCTCCACAGGAAAGGGTATCCAGAACACCCTGGCTGCTGAAGGTATAAATGGAAAAGGCCAAAATCGCCAGATGAAACAGGGCGATTAATGGGAAGAGGATCGGTAATTGCTTCCAGATTCTCCGGTAAAAAGGTTCCTGAATGGTGTCCATTAGATTGTTTCTGGCAAGCTGCTTATTTACCCAGGGCATTCAACACATCATATTTTGTGAGTATATGGAAATCACCACTTTCGTCCCGGGCTAATACAGCACCATTGTCCTTATTGATATACTTGGTCAGGCGATCGATCTGGGTATCCATTTCAACAATCGGCAAGGCTTTATCCATAACGGACTCCACCGTTTTGCTTCGCAGGCCATCCTCTTCCAGCAATTTTTTAAACAGACTTTGTTGGGTGACGACTCCGATCATCTCCCGGCTCTCTTCAACGGGTATCTGCTCGATGTCATATTTTTTCATGAGCTCCAGAGCTTCCGATACCAGCGCCGCTTTTCCGATCGTTACCAATCGACGACGGCCTAATCCTCCGATCAGATCCTTGACGGTATTGACATCCAAGAAGCCGCGGTCTAGCATCCATTCATCATTATAGATCTTGCCGACATACCGGCTTCCATGATCATGAAAGATCACCACGACGAAATCATCCTTCTTCAGTTTGTCCTTTAATTGGCGCAGTCCGGCAACTACTGATCCGGCACTATAACCTACGAAGATCCCTTCTTCCTTAGCGATACGGCGGGCCATAACAGCGCCGTCTTTATCGGTTACCTTTTCAAAAAGGTCGATCGCATCATGGATATAATTTTCCGGCAGGAAGTCTTCCCCAAATCCTTCAGAGATGTAAGGATGCACCTCCTTCATATCCAGTTCTCCGGTGTCAAACCATTTTTTTAGCAGAGAGCCATAGGTATCTATGGCCCAGACCTGCACATCCGGGTTCTGTTCCTTAAAATACTGACCGATCCCGGTGATCGTACCTCCGGTACCTGCCGCAACAACGAGGTGGGTTACCTTTCCATCCGTCTGGTTCCAGATCTCTGGCCCTGTCTGCTCATAATGTGCCTGGCGGTTTGCCAGATTATCATACTGGTTGACATACCAGGAATTGGGAATTTCCTTGGCAAGCCGCTTGCTGACGCTGTAATAACTGCGGGGATCTTCGGGGTCGACATTTGTAGGGCAGACAATCACTTCAGCACCCATGGCTTTTAGAATGTCTGCCTTCTCCTTGCTTTGTTTATCGGTTGTGGTGAAGATGCACTTATAGCCCTTGATAATCGCAGCGATTGCCAACCCCATACCGGTATTTCCGCTGGTCCCTTCAATGATAGTTCCTCCTGGTTTGATCGTTCCTTCCTGCTCTGCAACCTCCAGCATTTTCAAGGCCATACGGTCTTTTATGGAATTCCCGGGATTACCATATTCAAGTTTAGCATACACCTGGCAAGGAAGGTCAGCTACTACTTTATTGAGGCGTACTAAGGGGGTATCGCCAATGGTCCCAAGGATGTTGTCGAAAACTTTATGCATGAGCGGGAAAAATTACTGGATTGCAATCCAGCCGCGAAAATACAGCATCAAAAGAGGCTGAGATCCAGAAAAGCAGAAAATCCCTCAGAAATAAGCCTGGTCACCTGATCAAGAACCCCTGTTATTCTGGTTCCCGGCATGTATTGATTCCCAGAATGGCATATAAGGGACAGGTTAAGGTTAGGCCAGTGAGTAATAAGATGGCCCCAATAATCAGGAGAACCATTGCAAGGGTTCCTGTTATGATTTGAGTCAAAAATAGGATCAGAATACCAACTGCAATAAAGAAACGGATAGCGCTATCTGATGGACCTAAATTCTTTTTCATGATAAAATTCGGGAACTGCAAAGACAGACTTCCTAAAGCAAATAGAATCATTCGCAGCAAGGATTTACATGACAGTGGTTAATTGGAAGGTTATTTTCTGTCATTGATTGCTGTATGCAGTTGCCGAAAGATTGCTTCGTCGTCGCCGAGCCTCCTCCTCGCAAAGACGGTGAGCTTGGGGGTCTTAAGATTTACAATCCCTATTTCCAAACAGACTGTAAGACTTCAAACCCAGTTTGTTGTTATGGCCTTTTTTTACCAATTTCAGGGATCAAAGATTCCTGTCCATGCTTGGTGAATTAACAGTCGCACAAATTGAAGAAGTACTAAATGAGAACTTCATTGGCCGCATTGGATGCCGGGATGGCGACAAGATTTATATTCTGCCCATCAGTTATCGATACGATTATGGGATGGTACTCTGCCATAGCTATGTAGGGAATAAGATAGAAGTGATGCGTCAGAATCCCGATATCTGTTTCGAGGTGGAGGAGGTGTATTCCTTTCACCAATGGAAAACGGTCATGGGTTGGGGGGTCTATGAAGAATTAACCCAGGAAGCCGATATAGAAGAAGCGAAAAGGAAATTATCAGCGGCCATGCTTCGGCAAAAGGCTTTGTTAAGTGCGGAACCGCCTACAGAGATTGCGCATCAGCATCATCATGATAAACCGCTTGAATCCGTTTACTACCGGATCCGGTTTAATGAATGGAGCGGCCGGTTTGAGAAACTCAGCCATACGCACTAGGCTTTCGACATCGCCAAGGAGCGGGGATGATGTTCCGTTTTCCCCGCCTTGGTGTCCTCACCATAGTCGTTAACCTAAGGCTTTGATATTTATTTTCAGCGACTCATAATGTGTCTGTTTTTTTCTAGGGGGTACGCACAAACAATCTGATATGAGGGGTAAGTACACCTGTTTTAA
>Ga0265327_10000691_pt1 | contig 53812 bp, 51 predicted proteins | sample 41621metaG_FD_202089 | JGI IMG/M metagenome (GOLD analysis project Ga0265327, IMG submission 202089) | Rhizosphere microbial communities from Carex aquatilis grown in University of Washington, Seatle, WA, United States - 4-16-21 metaG | ecosystem: Host-associated > Plants > Roots > Rhizosphere... | reverse complement strand
CAGGCCGGCTTGCCAACGCCGCCAAACCCGGCCATTCTTGAGGCCTTGTGAGATGCTTGTTTGCACCCCATTCACTGGCCGGTATATGCCGGAAACGGGTGGCCGGAATACGGCGAGAAGTGACAAGCGCGACGGGTGGCAATGCGCACTCCGGCGAAGTAAACGCGAGGAGGACTGGCACGAGCTTGTATTTCCGGAACGGTTGGACGCCTGGGTCGCGCCGCGGCGGTTCGATTTCAGCGATGTCGACCAGGTCTACAGGGCTTGTGCCTGACCAGGGGTAGCAGTTGCTCCCGGGCTGCCAGGTGTCGATTTCACAGAAGGCCAGCCAGTCGGCGGGAATGACGTAGTCGTCCATGGCTCAGGGCATTGTTGACACGTGCGATTTGACGGAAGCTGCCGTTCCCGACAGTCTGGTTGTGGCCGAGACCGGAAGTCTCCCCCGCCCATCGAAAACAGTCGACGCGAAGCAACCGTCGCCGCGAATGATCTGTCTTTTTTCTCGCTCTGCGTCGCAGAAGCGGCGCTCAGATGTCTCGCGCGCAGTTCGCTGCAATCTTCCCCACCGTGATCACCGCCTGCTCGATGTCCTTGGACCATGGGCTGCTGCAGTTGAGCCGGATGAAGTTCTTGTCGCTGTTGGAGACCGAGAACCTATAGCCCCGGGCGGACGGTGATGTCCCCACCTCCGACGACAGTTCTCCTGGTAAGCCCTAAGCCGACCCCTCCGTTCCTTTCTGCCGGCTGTCCAAGCCCCCCACTTAAATAGGGGGGTGGCATGGCTGCCGGCCGTACACCACGGATTGCCCCCCCTAACTTGACATGGCAGAGTCGTTACAGCTTGTTAACACCGTGTTAACGACGAAGGCCGCAAGCCGGCAAGCACTTTCAGCATCAGCAGGAGATTTCATGAAGAAGTTTTCATTGCCCGACGTAGCGTTTGCCGCCGCGATATTCCGGCCCGCCCTCAAGACGGTGGCGTTGTCCGCCGCCCTGGTCCTGGCCAGCGCAAATTCGGCCTTCGCCGGCAGTTACGCGGAAACCGGCGATGCCGGCGACATCGTCACCGGCCTGCCGCAGTTGGTGACTGGCGCTCCCGGCGAAGCCGTCACGTCCATCACGGGTGCACTGAGCTTGACCGCCGGCATTTCGGAAGCCGATGCGTTCCAGATCTATATCAGCTCGCCATCGGCTTTTTCCGCGACGACGACGGGATTTGCGCCCGGTGTGAACAACTTCGACACGCAGTTGTTCCTCTTCACGCTGAGTGGCGTCGGCATCGTCGCCAATGACGACGATCCGGCCAGCGGTGCTGCGCAGTCCACCATTCCGGCCGGCAGCAGTTTCACCAGCTCGCTGGCCCCTGGCTACTACTACCTGCTCATCACCGGTTCCGGGAAATTCCCGGCCAGTTCGGGTGGGGTGATCTTCAACAACTGGACGGATGGCACGACCGACCCGACGGGTGTCTATGGCCCGACCGGTCCAGGCGGGGCGCTGGCGATTTCGTCTTTTGGCGGCAGCAGCAACGACGGCGGCGCCTATTCGATCGCGCTGACGGGCGTGGCGGTCGTGTCGGCTGTGCCGGAGCCAACGTCGCTGGCCCTGGGCATCGCGGGCGCGTTGGTATTGATGGCACGTCGCCGCCGCAGTTGATGGCGGGACAGGCCCACGCAATAAACCCTCCTTTTTGAACTTGATCGGGTATGTCATGACAAAGAAGACGTTCATTCGTTCCTCTCGCTGCCTGTTCGCACTGACCTCCATTGCGGCCGCGCTTGCGGCCGGCCAGGCGTTTGCCCAAGCTTCGAGAACCAGCCTCCCCGACAATCTGGCCTTCGGCCTGAGCGACCTCGTGCAGGCGTATCAAGCCCCGGCCCTGACCGGTACCAGGAGCGCAGCCGCAACCACGGCCAGCAGCAGCTTCCGCACGGCACTTGCCGACATGACGCTGGCCCGCGTGGACGACTCCGATCGCGTGCTGGTGGACGTCCATCTCGACGGGAAGGTGCCGCTGGCGCAGGCGATCAGCGATTACCAGGCGCTTGGCGCTACTGTGGTGGCCCAGCTGGACTGGTATCACCAGGGCGTGTTCTCGGCCTGGGTGCCGGTGAGCCAGGTGTCCGCGCTGGCCACGAGGCGCGGCGTCAGCAATATGCAGCTCAGTCTCAAGCCCCGCCATCGCGTGGGCGCGGTCACGTCGCAGGGCGCGTTCGTGCTCAAGACCGAGTCGCTCAACGCGAGCGGCTACAAGGGCGCGGGCATCACGGTCGGTGCACTGTCGGACAGCTTCGACAAGCTCAAGACCACCGGCACGGGCAGCACCAGTGCGCCTCTTTATGCCAACGTCAAGTACGCGCAGGACCAGCTCAGCGGCGACCTGCCCGGCCCGACCAACCCGAACGGCTACACCACGCCGGTCAACGTCCTGAAGGACTACACCAGCAGCACCGGTGTCGAGGACGAAGGCCGCGGCATGCTGCAGATCGTGCACGACCTCGTGCCGGCGGCCAACCTGGCCTTCTACACGGCCGATGTGTCCGAGGTCGACTTCGCAGCGGGCATCGTCGCCTTGCAGGCTGCCGGCGCCCAGGTCATCGTCGATGACGTGGGCTACTACGACGAACCGATGTTCTCCGACGGTCCCGTCGGCAAGGCCGTCGACAAGGTCAACGCGCTGGGCGTGTCGTACTTCTCCTCGGCCGGCAACGACGACAGCGCCGGCTACGCCGCTACCTTCAGCCCGGTGGCGAACGACTCAAACGCGCAGGCCATTCTCGCGGCGCAGGGCGTGACCTACACCGGCCTCTCCACCGCCGAAAAAGGCGCCATTGTCTCGTTCCACAGCTTCGGCACGAACCCCGACGGCTCGCCGATCCTGGTGCAGAACATCCGCATACCGGGCACCAACGCCGATGCCACCGGCGTTCTCTCCTTCCAGTGGGACGATCCGTACAACCTCGTCGTCGGCGGCGTGAAGCAGGTGACCACGGATTACGACATCCTTGTGTTCAACGCTGCCGGCGCCATCCAGACCAGCCGCAGCGGCATGGCGAACAACATCAGCACGAATACGCCGATCGAGCTGCCGGGCACGGCCCTGGCCGCGGCCACGTCGTACAAGATCGTCATCGCCAAGACCAACCGCTCCTCGGCGGTCGGCGCGGGCGTGACGCCCAACCTCGCCACGCACCTGCGCTACACCATCGACACGAACGACACGCCGGTGCGCGGCGACTTCCTGACGATCTCCAACAGCAACACCCACGGCCATAACGACGCGGCCGGCGCTAGCGGCGTGGCGGCCTACCGCTACGACGTCTCGCCCACCGTGGACGTGCACGATCCCTCGCACACGGTCTACCCCGTGGTCGAGCAGTTCTCTTCGAACGGCCCGGTCGTCAAGTATTTCGATGCCAACGACCAGCGCCTGAGCACGCCGGTCACGCGCAAGCAGCCGCTGATCGCCGCGGTTGACGGCACCAGCACGAGCTTCTTCCCGCCCGCTTCGGTGACCAGCGGCAGCACGCCGCCCGCCCCGCCCGGACCGGGCAATCCGAGCCCGAACGACTTCAACGGCGACGGCTACCCGAACTTCTTCGGCACCAGTGCCGCAGCACCTCATGCTGCCGGCGTGGCCGCCTTGCTGCTGAGCGCCGCGAGCGCCAATGGCATCACGCTCACGCCGGCTGACGTGCGCACGCTGCTGACCAGCACAACGCAGGGCAACTCGGACCAGACGCCCAACTCCGCGCAGGCCGTTGCCGGCCCCGTCACGGTGACCGCCAGCGGCTATGGTCGTGCGGACAACAACTTCTTCCGCGTGGCCTTCAACGGCACGCCGGGCCAGACGCTGGGCAGCGTGACGATCGACCTCTCCAACGTCGGCATCCATTTCGATGCGACCGCGGCGATGCCGACCGACACGTCCACCACGGCCACGGGCACGGGCGTCGTCGTCAGCGCGTTCAATGGCGCCACCGCGCCTCCGGGCGGCAGCACCAAGCCCAGCGTCGCCAGCTACACGGTGACGACCGGCGCGAGCGGCAACACCTCGGTCCTGACCGTCAACTTCGCCAACTTCGCACCGGGCGCCACGCTGAACTTCGGCATCGGCCGCCGCAATGACGGGACCAACATCTTCGGCTACAGCGCCGACCCGCTCGGTGGCAGCATGGCAGGCGCCCCGGCGGCCACGCTCGCCGCGACGGTGGTGGGCGGCTCGACCTACAACGGAAGCTTCGCCAATGCCTTCAGCAAGAAGTGGAACTACAAGACCGGCTACGGCCTGATCGACGCGCAGGCCGCCCTCGGCAAACTGTTGGGCCAGTAAGCGGCCTCACGAGGGTGTTTCGTTAGCGATGGCTCGCAACACCCTGAAAAGCCCTGAACCTGGCGCGCTGTGTCGCGCCAGGTCCGGCAAACAGTCATCGCTGGGCAACTTGTTCCCGCCGCTCCGACACGTCCTAGCGCGCGCAGTTCGCCGCCATCTTGCCCACCGTGATCACCGCCTGCTCGATGTCCTTGGACCACGGGCTGCTGTAGTTGAGCCGGATGAAGTTCTTGTAGCTGTTCGAGACCGAGAACATATAGCCCGGGCCGACGGTGATGCCGCGCTCCAGCGCGAGCTCGTACAGCTGCATGCCGTCCACCTGCGGCGGCAGCTCCACCCACAGCACATAGCCGCCGGCCGGGCTTGAAACGCGCGTGCCCTTGGGGAAGAAGCGCACCACGACGTTGCGCATCAGGCTGGCCTGCTGCGCGTAGGCCTTGCGCAGGCGGCGCAGGTGGTGCTCGTAGCCGTCGCGCTCCAGGAACTCGGCGATGGCGAGCTGGGGCACGGAAGGCGTGGTCAGGGTGTTGAGGAACTTGAGCCTCTCCACGGCATCGCGGTAGCGGCCCGGCAGCGCCCAGCCGATCCGGTAGGTCGAGCTCAGCGTCTTGGAAAAAGAGCCGCAGTGCAGCACCAGGCCGCGCCGGTCGTAGGACTTGAGCGTGCTGGGGAACTGCTCGCCGTAATGCAGCTCGTTGTAGACGCCGTTCTCGATGATGGGCATGTTGGCCCGCGCGCAGAAGTCCACCAGCTCGCGCTTGCGCTCGTCGGGCATCTGGAAGCCCAGCGGGTTCTGGAAGTTGGGCATCACCATGCAGGCGGCAATGGGCTGCGCCTGCGCGATGCTGGCCAGCGCCTCCACGTCGAGCCCGTGTTCGGGATGCGTGGGCACTTCGACGGCGCGCATGCCCATGCGCTCGATGGCATGCAGCATGGCGTAGAAGGTGGGCGATTCCACCGCCACCACGTCGCCGGGCCTGGCCACGGCCTGCAGGCACAGATTGATGGCCTCGGTGGCGCCCACGGTGATGATGATCTCGCCGGGATCGACCAGCTGGCCCTTGTCCAGATAGCGCCGCGCGATCTGGCGGATCAGCTGGGGGTGGCCCGGCGGCAGCGCGTTCTTCAAGTCTCGCAATGATTCCTGCTGGCTCGCGGCTTGGGCATAACGGCTCAACTTGGCGAAGGGAAACGCGCCCGGGTCGGGGTAGGGCGAGCCCAGCGGCACGGCGTCATCCACCGAGATCGCACGCAGCGTGGAGAGCACCAGCCGGCTCACGTCCACCGAGGCGGAGATCGCAATCGGCTTGGGTTTGTCGAGCGCATCAACGCTGCGCGTGCCGGCCCGCAGGCTGACGTAGAACCCCGACTGCGGGCGGCTCACGATCAAGCCGCGGCTCTCCAGCAGCAGGTAGGCGCGGAGCACCGTGGTGATGCTGATCTTGCGCTGCTGGCTGGTCTGGCGCACCGACTGCAGCCGATCGCCGTCGCGGTAGACGCCCTTGCGGATCTGGCGCTCGATGTCGTCGGCCAATTGCTCGTAGAGATTCATTGCATAGCCGCGAGGCACAGTTGGGATCGCTTGCGCCCAACTGTACGCTTCGACGGACGCGCCCGAGCGAGCTTCGTCGCAGGCACAGGCCGCGCTGTACCTGCTGCAAGCACGCCGCTCTGTACTCTTTCGAGAGCCGTCCCCGTCCCCATCATTGTCTGCAGCACACCAGCAAACAGGACGGACCTCATGCAATCCACGGACGAGCCTCTGTGCGAGGCGGCTTGCGCCCGCATCACGGAGTCCCGGCAACTTCGCCAGGCGCAGGAGCATGTCGCCCGCTTTGCGCGCGGGCCGACGGCGATACAGGAGTTGCCGCTGACAGCGGCGGCTGGCCGCATCCTGGCGAGCGAGATCGACCTGATGACGATGCCGGGCCATGAAGAAGGCGTGCTGGCCGCCGGCTCCAAGCTCGACTGGCGCGTGCTGCCCCTCCTGCACGCCAGCGGGCGAGCCACCGTGCCCGTGCGCGCGCCGGTGCGCTGCGGCATCGTCGTGGTCAGCAAGCAGGACGCGCAGGCCGCGGCACTGCTGGTGCAAGCCGCCTTCGAAAAGATGGGCGGCCAGGCGTTTCTGGCCTGGACCGACGGCGCCTCGCCGCAGCAGACCTCGGCCCTGCAGATGTTCTCCAAGTTCTGCGATCTCATCCTCGTGGTCGGCACGCCGGCCTGTTCATCAGCGGCTCTGTGCAAGCCGCGCATCTTTACCGTGGCGGGCAGCGTCAGCGTGGACTTGCCGGCAGATCCTCAAGCGGCGCTGTGCAGCTTTGTCAGCTTTGTGGTGCCCTTGGTTCGGCAACTGCAGGGCCGATCCATGCTGCCCGCGGCCGTTCGCAGCGCCGCGGACGAGAGCGCCGTGCCGATGACCGGCGAGATGGTCTGGGCCACCGCACGCGGCGAGGGCGCGAACCTGCGTGTGCGCGCCAGCCCGCCCGCGCCCGGCCAGGCGCTGCTGGGCCTGGCCGAGGTTTCAGGCATCGCGTGGAAGGCCGAAGACCTGGCTGCGCGGCGCGAGGGCGTGGTGGCGTTCCTGCCGTTTCAGGAATGGCTGGATTGATGGCCTGAGCCGGCCCGCGCAGGCCCTCAGACGTAGCGCGGGATCGGCCCGTTCTGCGGCGTGGTGTCGCCGTCCAGGTCCAGCATCACGTGATCGACATAGCACCAGCCCCAGCCTTCGGGCGGGTCATAGCCTTCGATGATCGGATGCTGCGTCGCGTGGAAGTGCGCCGTGGCATGGCGGTGCGGCGAGTCATCGCAGCAGCCCACGTGACCACAGGTGCGGCACAAGCGCAGATGGACCCAGCGGCTGCCCATCTTCAGGCATTCCTCGCAGCCCAGCGCGCTGGGCACGACGTGGGCGATGCTGGCGGTGTGTGTGCAGTGTTTGTTGGCCATGGGCAGCAGCCTCCGAATAGAGGGGCGAATGGTCGCATGAGGGCTTGGACTTGTGGGCGCGCTCAAGGCTGAGGTGTGGCGGGATTCGACCGAAGTCATGTGAAAACTCGACCACGTTGCCGAGTAGCAGGAAGTCGACCTCTCAGATTGCCTCTGCCAGAGCCGCGTGGGAGCCCGAACTGAGACCAAGAAGAATTCCTGCGAAAACCAATAGAGGACCGGCGCCGAGAAGTCCAAGCCAACCTGCTGAATGGTCGCGTTGCCCAAAATGCGCAAGAACCCCCGCGGTTGCGAATGTCAAAGTGGCACCAATGCAAGCGATGTGCCACGCCGACAGGCATACCCCCTTGGGTCGATCAAATTGCATCTTGGTTCGATAAATGACGACTACCGCCGGCCGATAAGAAGAGGCGAAACAAAGCGCCCTGGTTTGCGTATGACTGTGACATTGCGTGGCTGCAAATTCTGCGTGGCAGGAGCCTATCTGAAAGCCGACTTTGCTGGCGCCTGCTCCAGTTACCGCGGACCGCATGCGGGTATCGCTCGCCGCCCATCGCGGACCTCACATCGCGCGAAGCGCCAGCCTCTCTACAATAGCCTCGCCACCTCGGCAGCCCATAAACGGGCTGCCAGCGTGGCATACCGCTGGGGGTGTTGGCGCGACCGCAAGGCGCGCGCCGACTGAGAGAGTCCCTTTGAACCTGACTTGAAGCGCACTTGCTTGCTTGTGCGCTTCGGAGTCCCCGACAGGGGATTCGAGGTAATCCTCGCGCAGGGAAGCACGTGACGAGGCTTGCCGGCTTTCTCTTCTCGCGCCGGCAGGGCGACCTCGAACGCTCGCCGACCTGCCATCTGCATGAGTTGCACATGGCACATCCATCATTCTCGCGTTTGCATTTTTTCCGGGGTTCGCTCCTGTCGCTGTCGATCCTGGCCGGTAGCGGGACCTGGGCGCAGCAGGCCCCCTCCGTCCCGGCTGCTCCGGCTCCGGCCCAACACATGATTGCCGAAATCCAGGTCGTCCCTCGGCCGGCCGGCACGGCTGAGGACCGCTACAAGCATGTGGACGCCGCCATCGCCGTCATCCAGGCCTCCGGCCTGCACTACGAGGTGCACGGCATGGGCACGGTCGTCGAGGGCCCGCCCGAGAAGATCTGGCCGCTGCTGCAAGCTGTGCATCAGGCCACGCTTGAGTCCGGTGCGGAGCGCACGCTGACCCTCATCAAGGTCTCCAGCTCGGCGCAGGCAGGCGGCCCCAGCGTTGAAGACCTGGTTCGCAAGTTTAGGAAGTAAGGCGACCAGGGCGCGCGGTGCTGCCGCGCGCCCTGCCGCCATCAGCCTCAGTGCAGATCGAAGCGATCCAGCTCCATCACCCGCGCCCAGGCGGCCACGAAGTCGTGCACGAACTGGGCCTGGGCATCGCTGCTGCCATAGACCTCGGCCAGCGCGCGCAGCTGCGAGTTGGAGCCGAAGACGAGATCGGCGATGGTGCCGGTCCACTTCAGCGCGCCGGTCTTGCGGTCGCGGCCTTCAAGCACGCCGTCGCTGACGCTCTTCCACTGCGTGCCCATGTCGAGCAGGTTGACGAAGAAGTCGTTCGTCAGCGCGCCAGGCCGCTGGGTGAAGACGCCACGGCCTTCCGTGCTGACGCCGAGCGCACGCAGGCCGCCGATCAGCACGGTCATCTCGGGCGCGCTCAAGGTCAACAGCTGCGCCTTGTCGAGCAGCAGCTCGGCCGCTTGTTTCTCCAGGCCCTTGCGAGCGTAGTTGCGGAAGCCGTCGGCCACAGGCTCTAATGGGGTGAAGGAGTGGGCATCGGTCTGGGCCTGCGTGGCATCCGTGCGGCCCGGGTTGAAGGGCACCTCGATGGCATGGCCCGCAGCCTTCGCTGCCGCTTCCACGCCGGCCGCGCCGGCCAGCACGATCAGGTCGGCCAGTGAAATCTTCTTCGCGCCGCCGCTGTTGAACTGGGCCTGGATCGCTTCGAGCTTGGCGAGCACCTCGGCCAGTTCAGCCGGCTGGTTGGCGGCCCAATCCTTTTGCGGCGCGAGGCGGATGCGCGCGCCGTTGGCGCCGCCGCGCTTGTCGCTGCCGCGGAAGGTGGAGGCCGAGGCCCAGGCCGTGCTCACGAGTTGCGGAACGCTCAGGCCCGAGGCCAGCACCTGCGCCTTCAGCGTGGCGATGTCCTGTGCATCGACGAGCGGATGATCGACGGCCGGCACCGGGTCCTGCCAGATCAGCGCTTCCTGGGGCACGAGCTTGCCGAGGTAGCGCGCACGCGGGCCCATGTCGCGGTGGGTGAGCTTGAACCAGGCACGCGCGAATGCGTCAGCAAAGGCGGCCGGGTCCTGCAGGAAGCGGCGCGAGATCTTCTCGTAGGCGGGGTCCACGCGCAGCGAGAGGTCGGTGGTCAGCATCGTGGGCAGCCGCAGCTTGCCGGGCACATGCGCGTCGGGGATGTTGGCCGTCGCATTCTTGGCCACCCACTGGTGCGCGCCGGCAGGGCTCTTGGTGAGCTCCCACTCGTAGCCGAACAGGTTCTCGAAGAAGTGGTTGCTCCACTTCGTGGGTGTCTGCGTCCAGGTCACTTCGAGGCCGCTGGTGATGGCATCGCCGCCCACGCCCGAGCCGTAGGTGCTGAGCCAGCCCAGACCCTGCGCCTCGATGGCGCCGCTCTCGGGTTCCACGCCCACATGCTCGGCATCGCCCGCGCCGTGGGTCTTGCCGAAGGTGTGGCCGCCGGCGATCAGCGCCACGGTTTCTTCATCGTCCATGGCCATGCGGGCGAAGGTCTCGCGGATGTCGCGCGCCGCGGCCAGCGGGTCGGGGTTGCCGTTCGGACCTTCGGGGTTCACATAGATCAGGCCCATCTGCACGGCGCCCAGCGGGTTGGCCAGTTCGCGGTCGCCGCTGTAGCGCTCGTCGCCTAGCCAGGTGCTTTCCGGGCCCCAGTCGATCTCGACCGCGGGCTCCCAGATGTCGGGCCGGCCGCCGGCAAAGCCGAAGGTCTTGAAGCCCATCGATTCGAGCGCGACGTTGCCCGTCAGGATCATCAGGTCGCCCCAGGAAATCTTGCGGCCATACTTCTGCTTGATCGGCCAGAGCAGGCGCCGTGCCTTGTCGAGATTGCCGTTGTCGGGCCAGCTGTTGAGCGGCGCGAAACGCTGCGAGCCGCTGCCGGCGCCGCCGCGGCCGTCATGGATGCGGTAGGTGCCGGCGGCGTGCCAGGCCATGCGGATGAAGAGCGGGCCGTAGTGCCCGAAGTCAGCCGGCCACCATGGCTGCGAGTCGGTCATCAGCGCGCGCAGATCAGCAATCACGGCGTCGAGATCGAGGCTCTTGAATTCCTTCGCGTAGTCGAACTCCGTGCCCATCGGATTGCCGCGCGGCGAATGCTGGTGCAGCAGGCCAAGGTTCAACTGCTCGGGCCACCAGCTGTGGTTGCCCTTGGCGCCGGCGGTGGTGTGGAAAGGGCACTTGGCTTCGCTCGACATGACGCTGTCTCCTCTGGAAAAAACAAGAAGTGCAGTCTAGAAGTGGCCGCCCGCGCGATCAACGCAATCCTGTCTATGGCAGCGATAGCCAATGGTCGCAAGCTAGGCGACGGTTTGGAACGCAAACTTACAAAGCAGTGCACCCGGCCGGTCGTCTGTCACAGCCGCCATCCGTTTTTGATGCCAGAGTCTCCTAACTGCGCATCTCAACGGAGTCGTATGGTGGACAGAACAGCCGAAGAACGGATGCTTCCGATGGGCGCCGCAGCCACGGCCGCGGCCCTGCTCGCGGCCTGCGGGGGCGGTGGCGGCGGTGCCGGTTCGTCGGGCGGCTCAGGCGGCTCGACAGGCACCAGCGGCAGCACGGGCGGCGGCAATATAGGCACGCAAAGCCTCACGCCGACCCAGGCCTCGCGCTTCCTGTCGCAGGCCGCCATCGGCCACGGCAACGCGGACATCACCGCGCTGGCCGCCGCCAACATCGACACCTGGCTGAGCCAGCAGTTCGCATTGGCGCGGCCGCAGAAGTTCTGGGATTTCCTGATCGCCGGCGGCTACGACGCGGCCGCCAACATCAACAGCACCGCCGGCTACGAGGCCATGGTGTGGGCGCAGCTGATGGGCAGCCCCGACGTGCTGCGCCAGCGCATCGGCCTGGCGCTGCTGGACCAGTGGGTGGTGGGCATCGACGGCATCACGGGCAACTGGCTCAGCTTTACCATGGCGGCCTACCTGGACGGCCTCTGGGACAATGCCTTTGGCAACTACCGCGACCTGATGGAGGCCGTCTCCACCAGCGCGGGCATGGGCCTGTTCCTTACGTTCCTCGGCAGCGCCAAGGCCAACCCCAACACCGGCTCCATCCCCGACGAGAACTACGCCCGCGAGCTGATGCAGCTGTTCACCATCGGCCTATACCAGCTCAATGTGGACGGCAGCCAGGTGATGTCGGGCGGCGCGCCGGTGCCCACCTACACGCAGGCGGACGTTTCGCAGCACGCGCGGGTCTGGACGGGCTACACCTATGCCTCGACTGACAGCACTACGCCGGCGCGGCTGCGCCTGCCGCTGACCGTCAATGCCAACAAGCACGAGACCGGCGCGAGCAGCTTCCTAGGCATCAGCATTCCCGCCGGCACCGATGCGGCGACGGCCCGCAAGCTCGCGCTCGACGGCCTGTTCAACCACGCCAACCTGCCGCCCTTCTTCGGCAAACAGCTGATCCAGCACCTGGTGACGAGCAACCCCTCGCCGGCCTACATCAAGCGCGTGGCGCAGGTCTTCATGGACAACGGCAGCGGCGTGCGCGGTGACATGAAGGCCGTGATCCGCGCCGTGCTGATCGACGCCGAGGCGCGCGACGACACGCAGGTGGCGAGCACCACCTTCGGCAAGCTGCGCGAACCGGTCGTGCGCCTGACGCAATGGGCGCGCGCCTTCGGCGTGACTTCGCCGACGCAACTCTGGCCCTTCGGCAACACCTCGTCATCGGCCAACCGCCTGGCCGAATCTCCGGGCCATTCGGGCAGCGTCTTCAACTGGTTCCGGCCCGGCTATGCGCCGCCGGGCACGTCCATCGCCACGGCTAACCGCGTGGCGCCCGAATTCCAGATCACCAACGAGCCCTCGCTGATCGCCTACGTGAACTACATGCAGCAGGTGATCGCCAACGGCGCGGGCGAGGCCAAGCCCGACTACAGCTCGCTCACACCGCTCGCCACCGACAGCCAGGCCCTGCTCGACCAGCTGAACCTCGTGCTGGCCGCCAAGCAGATCAGCGCCGCCACCATCGCCCAGATGAAGAACGCGCTGGACACGATTGCGGCCGACACCGCGGCCGGCGCCACGCGGCGCATCAATGCGGCCATCCTGCTGGTCGTGGCCTCGCCTGAATATCTCGTATTGCGCTGAAGGAAGACGTTATGACCAAGCAAGCTTCCCGCCGTGCCTTCCTCCAACGCGCCACCGCGCTCTCGCTGGCCGGCTCGGCCACGCCCTTCGTGATGAACCTCGCCGCGATGGGCGAGGCCGTGGCGGCCGCGGCTTCCGACTACAAGGCGCTCGTCTGCGTCTTCCTCTATGGCGGCAACGACTACGCCAACACGCTCGTCCCCTACGACAACGCCCAGTACGCCGTCTACGCCGCGCAGCGCGCCGCGCTCGGCTACGCGCAGTCGAACCTGGCGGGCACGTTGCTCAATCCCAGCGTTGCGCTGCCGGGCGGTGCGCAGTACGCGCTGGCGCCGGAACTGGGCAAGCTGCTGCCGGTGTTCGACGCCGGCAAGATGGCCGTGATGCTCAACGTGGGCACGCTGGTGCAGCCCACCACCAAGGCGCAGTACCAGGCCGCGAGCGTGCCGCTGCCGCCCAAGCTGCTCTCGCACAACGACCAGCAGAGCTATTGGCAGGCGTCGTCGCCCGAAGGCGCCAGTTCGGGTTGGGGCGGGCGGATGGGCGATCTGCTGCAGTCGGGCAACGGCACGGCCGCGCTCACCTGCATCAATGTGGCGGGCAACGCGGTGTACCTCACCGGCAAGGCGGCGGTGCAGTATTCGGTCACGCCCAGCGGCCCGATCGCGCTGAGCGCGCGCAACAGCCTGCAAGGCTCGGCCGCGGCGGGCGCACTGCTGCAGCAGCTGATCCGCGGTGGCGGCACCGGCCATGAGTTCGAGGCTGCGCTCGGGGCCATCGGCGGCCGCGCGCTCGATCTGTATTCGCAGGTCTCGGGCGCGCTCGCCGCGGCGCCGGCCACCAGCACGGTCTTCCCGGCCTCGGTGGACACGCAAAGCTCGCTCGGCGCGCAATTGCAGATGGTGGCCAAGCTGATCTCGGTGAGCAGCCAGCTCGGCGCCAAGCGCCAGGTCTTTTTCGTCTCCACCAGCCGCTTCGACACGCACGACGGCCTGGCCACCCTGCATCCGCTGCTGATGAGCAACCTGGCGGACGCGCTGCGCGCCTTCTACGACACGACGGTGGAGCTGGGCGTATCCCAGCAGGTCACCACCTTCACCGGCTCCGATTTCGGCCGCGCACTCACGGCCAACAACGACGGCACCGACCACGGCTGGGGCAGCATGCACTTCGTGCTCGGCGGCGCCGTCAAGGGAGGGCGCTACTACGGCAGCAATCCCACGCTGGCCAACGGCGGCCCCGACGACATCGGCCAGGGCCGGCTGATCCCGACCATGTCGGTTGACCAGTACGCCGCCACGCTGGCGAGCTGGTTTGGCGTGCAGGCGTCGGACCTGTCGACCGTGCTGCCGAACATCGGCAACTACATGGGCAGTGCGCTCGGCACGAACGTCGGGTTTGTCTAGGGCTGCTGCTGTTGCTGCTGCCTGGCTGCGGCGCTGATCGCCGCGCCATCGAGCATCGCCCGGCCCATCGCAGGCATCGGCGTCATTGATGCGTTGTGCCTAGGCCCCGATCTTGAAGAAGGCCACCGCCTCGTTCAGTCGCGTGGTCTGCTGGCGCATGCTCTCGGCCGCGGCGGCGGTCTGCTCCACCAGCGCGGCGTTCTGCTGCGTGGCCTGATCGAGCTGGCTGACGGCGACATTGATCTGCGAGACGCCCTCGGACTGCTCGCGGCTGGAGGTGGTGATCTCGCCCACCAGATCGGTCACCTTGCGCACCTCGTTCACCATCTGCTCGATGGTCTGGCGGGCCTTGTGCACCATGCCGCTGCCGCTCTCCACCTGGCTGACGCTTTCGCCGATGAGGGTCTTGATCTCCTTGGCCGCCGCCGCGCTGCGCTGCGCGAGCAGGCGCACCTCGCCGGCCACCACCGCGAAGCCGCGGCCCTGCTCGCCGGCCCGCGCGGCCTCCACGGCGGCGTTCAGCGCGAGGATATTGGTTTGAAAGGCGATGCCGTCGATCACGCCGATGATGTCGGCGATCTTGCGGCTGGAGGCAGCGATGCCGTCCATGGTGCGCACCACTTCGCCCACCACTACGCCGCTGGCCTTGGCTGTCTCCGAGGCGCTCTGCGCCAGCTGGTCGGCCTGGCGCGCATTCTCGGCATTGGCCTTGATCTGCGCGGTCATCTGCTCCACCGAGGCGGCCGTCTCTTCGAGGTTGGAGGCTTGCGACTCCGTGCGCGAGGAGAGGTCGCTGTTGCCCATGGCGATCTCGGCGGCCGAGTCGTTGATCTGCCCGCTGCCGGTGCGCACGCCGGTGACGATGCGCGCAAGGTTCTTTGTCATCTCGTTGAGCGTGTTGAGCAGGCTGCCGAGCTCGTCCTTGGACTCGCTGGCCACATCGATGGTCAGGTCGCCGCTGGCCACGGCGCGCGCGGCGTGGGCCGCCCGGGCCACCGGCGTGGTGATCGAGCGCGTGATGACCCAGGCTGCCACGATGCCAGCCACCAGCGCGCCGACGGCCACGAGCACGAAGATCCAGATCACCCGCTTGTAGGCCGCTTCGGCGGACTGCGTGGTCGCGTCGGAGAGCTTGTCGTTGTAGGCCCACCAGTCGTTGAGCGTCTCGCGCAGCGTGTTGAAGGCGGTGCGTGCCGGCCCGGACGTCAGGCGCCGCGCTTCCTTGGCCTGGTCCGCGTTGCTTGCGCCTTGTTCCGCTGCCTTCAGCACCTGGCTCTGCGCTTCGAAATAGGCAGCCGAAACTTCTTCGGCCTTCTTCAGGAAGGCGCCGTCGGTGTCGTCGGACACCAGCGGTGCGTAGGCCTTGAGCTGTGCCTGCACCGCATCCTTGGCCTGCGCGATGCGGCCCTCCAGCGCCTGGCGCTCCGCCGCGTCATCGGCCAGTAGGACCTGCTGCTCCAGCTGGCGCGCAGTCGCCGCGGCCTGGTCGAGCTGGAACAGCACCTTTACCGAAGGCAGGATGTCCTCGGGGTAGTAGCGGGCATAGTAGTTGATGCTGTTGGCCTGCATGGCGCCGACGATGGCCATCAGCAGGAGTAGCAGCAGGAGCAGCCCGAAGGCCAGCGAGAGGCGCACACCGATGCGCAGGTTGTTGAATGCGGACATCCAGCTCTCCCAACTGAGGATCAACTCACCGAAATTGCCGTCTTCGCCTAACGGCAAGGTTCGTGTGAAGTCTCTGCTTCAAATGTTGCTGGCACCTTGCTGTGCGCTGGCTGTTTCCGGAGCACCGCGGCGAAACGCCGCCGGCGAGGCGCCCATGGCCTTGGCAAAAGCCTTGTGGAAGGCGGCCTCGGATTGGTAGCCCACTGCCTGGCCGATATCGGCCGTGCTGCGCCGCGTCTGCCGTAGCAGCTTGGCGGCGTGAGCCAGACGCACCAGGGTGATGAAGTCGCCGGGCGTCATGCCCGCCAACTGCGTGAACCGACGCATGAAGGTGGCGCGCGACATGGCGCTCAAATCCGCCAGCGCGTCCAGGGGCCAGTCCTGCCCGGGATCGGCCAGCACGGCCTGTGCGGCGCGCGCCAGGCGCGGGTCGCTGGCCAGCCGCGTCACGCCGGGCTGCACTTGATCGCCCTCGACATGGGCGCGCAGCGCGAGCGTGAACAGCGCGGTGAACAGCGCCGTCACCAGGGCCAGCACGCCGGGGCGCTGGGCGTCGATCTCCTGCCGGATCAGCGCCACGATGGGCCCGATCTGGGCCGCGGCCGACGAGTCGGCCAGCGAGGCGCGCAGCACGCCGGGCAGGGCGGTGAACAAGGCATCGGCGGCCTTGGCGTCGGACTTGAGCCGGCCGCACAGCAGGTCCAGCTCCACCGCCCCTTCTTCCTCCGTGTTGGTGCGCAGCGGCAGCACACCGTCGATCTGCATGCGGAAGTTCTGCGCCGTGGCGGGCGCAGACAGGCTTTCCAGCCGATGCGCCGCGCCGCGCGGCAGGGCCACGAAGTCGCCCGGCCCCATGGCTACGGTTTCGCCGCCCGCAAGCACGATTCGGCAATGGCCTTGCAGGACCAGATGAAAGGGCAGATCGCCCTCGGCCGCCAACTCGTGATCGACGCCGTAGCCGCCGCCGAACTGGCAGCGCAGGTCGAGCCGCGCATGCAAGCCGGCCACCTCGATCAGGCGGCTCAGTGCATCGGCGTTGTGGGAAGGGACGGGGTCGGGCATGCGCTCCAATCAGAAGGCGAGATCAACGACGATCTTGCCGCGCGCGGCGCCGCTTGTCATCACGGCGTGCGCCTGCTCCACCTCATGCAGGCCGAAACGCCGCGCGTCCAGCGTGGGCCGCAGCAGGCCCTGGTCTGCCAGCTGAGAGACTCGACGCAAGATGTCGCCGTGATGCGCCATGCCATCGCCCGTCAGCAGTGGCAGCAGCGTGAAGACGCCAGAATACGTGGCGCCGCGGAAGGACAGCGGCGCCAGCGAATGCGCGCCCCAGCCGAGGATGCTCACCACGTGGCCGGTATAGCGGCGCACGGCCTGGAAGCTGGCATCGAGCGTGGCGCCGCCCAGGGTGTCGAAGACCACGTCAAAGCCTTCGCCGCCGGTGGCCTGCGCCACATAGCTTTCGACCGGGGTGGCGGCCGAATCGATGGGCTGCGCGCCGAGTTCTTCGAGCGCCTGCATCTGCGCCGCGCGGCCCGTGGCCCAGACCTGCGCACCTTGCGAGCGCGCCAGCTGCGCGGCGATATGGCCCACGCCGCCGGCGCCGCCATGCACCAGCACGCGCTGGCCGGCCTGCACCCGGGCACGGTCCATCAGGCCTTCCCAGGCGGTGATGGCGATCAGCGGCAGGGCCGCGGCTTCGCGCAGCGAGAGCGCAGTCGGCCGGCGCGCGAGCAGGCTGGCGTCCACCGCCACGTATTCCGCCAGCGTGCCTTGCCGGCCGCCCACGCCGCCGACCATGCCGAACACCTCGTCGCCCACCTGCCATTGCGCCACGCCGGCGCCGAGCGCCTGCACCGTGCCCGCCATGTCGATGCCCAGCACCGCAGGCAGGGGCTGGCGCGCATGGCCGGCCTGGCCGGCGCGGATCTTGGCGTCCAGTGGGTTGAGGCCGCTCGCGGCGATCTTCACCAGCACCTGGCCGGGGCCAGGCTGCGGCATCGGCAGGTCACGAAGCAAGAAGGGGCCGCCCGGCGTTTCAACGAAGGCGGCGGACATGCTCGTCGCCATCATCATCAGGCTCCGCGATGCGCTTGCAGCGCGTCCAGGGCCCGTGCCGAATAGACCATCGCCGCGCCGGCGCTGATGGCAATGGCCACGCCCAGCGCCTCGGCCACTTCGGCATCGGTGGCGCCGAGCTTGGCGGCTTGCGCCGTGTGCACGGTGATGCAGCCGTCGCAGCGCAAGGCGGCGGCCACGGCCACGGCCATCAGCTCGCGCGTCTTGCCATCGAACTGGCCGGTCTGGCTGCCAGCGTGGGAAAGCGCCTGGTAGCCCTTGAGCGTCTCAGGCGAGAGGCGGCCCATCTGGCCCACGCGAACCTGCAACTCCTTTTGATATGCAACCCAATCCAGCATGATCATCAGCTCCTTGTCGTTGGCGGCGCCGGGGAATCCGTCGCCCTGGGCAGGGAGTTTGCGCGTTAGGCCACGCCTGGGCCATACGCGGGCGGCTCAGCTTCTTGCGCAGGAATCTCAAGCCAGCCGATACACTGGGCGGCCCAGTCCCCCAAGCCTGAACGCGCCGGCATCCATGAGCCTCCCGCCCGACTCAGCGCCGAACCAGGCTGCCTACCGCGCGCTGTCCTCGCTGAGCGTGCTGCGCTACGGCAGCGGGCGCGAGAAGACGCTCATCTTCAGCGTCTGGGGCCTGCTGACCGCGGCCTGCGTGGGCCTGGGCCTGCTCAGCGTTGCGCAGCAATGGTCCGGCCTGCCGCTGGATTTCGGCGGCATGACGGTCTACCTCACCTTCTATCCGCCGCTGCCTATCTGCCTGCTGCTGACCCTGTGCTGGGGCTGGTGGTGGGGCGCCGTGCCGGCCTGGCTCGCCACCTTCAGCCTGGCCCTGTATGGCGGCATGCCGGCGCCCTGGGCGGCCTTGTTCGCCTGCGCCAACCCGCTGGGTTTGGCCGTGATGGCGATCGGCTACCAGGCCATCGCCCTGCGCCGCGACCTTCGCGCGCCCACCTCGCTGCTGTTCTTCGTGCAGCTTTGCTTCGTGGCAGCGATGTTCAGCTCCTCGGGCGCGCTGATCTGGTGCTTCGTCAGCGTGGCCGGCCGGTCCGGCGTGCTGGCCACTTGGCAGGGCTGGTTGCTGGGCGCTTTCCTGCAGAGCGTGCTGATCGCCGGCCCCTTGCTGGCCTGGGCCTGGCCGGCCGTGGAGCGCTGGCAGCAGCGCCACCCCCGGCTGATGCAGGAAGCCGCCGGCCATGCACGCCGCCGCATGCTGGCTCTTCTGGCTGCGGCCACGGCCGGCGTGCTGATGTTCGGCTACGCCACGGCGCAGCTGGCCAGCGCGGCGCAGCCGCCGGCCGGCGTGCTGCTGCAGATGCTGTGGGTGTCCTTCTGGGTCTTCACGGCCATCATTCTGTTCACGGCCTTTCTCGGCTACCAGCTCTATGCGCATTGGCAGCGCTCCAACGATCAGCTGCTGGACGAGCTGCAGCGCGCCAACTGGGCGCTCGAACAGCTGGCCCACACCGATGCGCTGACCGGCCTGCTCAACCGCCGCGCGGTGGACGAGCGGCTCAAGTCCGAATGGAGCTGCCTGCAGCGCAGCCCGGGGCGGGCGGCGCTGGTGATCCTGGACATCGACCACTTCAAGCAGATCAACGACCGACACGGCCACCCTGCGGGCGATGTCGTCATCTGCCGCGTGGCCGAGGTCATCAACGCCATCGCGCGCGGCATGGACGTGGCGGCGCGCTACGGCGGCGAGGAGTTCCTGCTCCTGCTGCCGCACACCGACGCGGAGGGCGCGCTGATCGTGGCCGAGCGCCTGCGCGAGCGCGTGGCCGTCGAGGCCATGGAGCACGAGGGCCAGGCCTTGCACGCCCAGGTCAGCCTGGGCGTAGCCGAGCTGCGGGCCGAGGACCGCAGCCATCTGGACTGGCTGGCCCGCGCCGACCGCGCGCTCTACCAGGCCAAGCAGACCGGCCGCAACCGCAGCGTGGTGGACACGGAGCCGCCCGCGCCGCCAACTCCGCACGAAATCGACGTTAGCGCACCTTGAAATTGCAGCCGCGCTGGCTAGACTCGCGCGCCCCCGCAGAAAGCAAAGAGACTTCGGGGCGGTTTGCCCCATGGTCTCACTACAGCCGCTCCCCACCGTCCTCACCGCGCATTTCCGGCCGCTGCCCATCGGGCTGAAGCCGCTGCCGAAAGATCTGGCCAACTTCCTCGCGGCCGAGATCACCAATCCTGCGCCGCTGCCCACGCAGCCGCAGGCGCACCCGCAGATCGCCAGCGCCGGCCCGGTTCGTCTGGACAACGGCGGCAGCTTTTTCGACATGCTGGTCTACACCGGGCCGATGATGCAGTTCAGCCCGATGGCGAAGACGGGGCAGCTGATCAACACGACCGCCTGACATACTCCCCGGCATCGAAAATAAAGCTGAGGAGAGACCCGTGGCAGAAGCCTTCATCGTCGCCACCGCCCGCAGTGCGGCCGGCAAGCGCAAGGGCCGCCTAGCCGGCTGGCATCCGGTCGAGCTGGCCGCCGCCATCATCGACGCGCTGCTGGAGCGCGCGGCCTGCGATCCTGCGCTGGTGGAAGACGTCTTCATGGGCTGCGTGAGCCAGGTCGGCGAGCAGTCCAGCAATGTGGCACGCAACGCGGTGCTGGCTTCGCGCCTGCCCGAGACCGTGCCCGGCACCGCCATCGACCGCCAGTGCGGTTCCTCCCAGCAGGCCCTGCACTTTGCGGCGCAGGCGGTGATGTCGGGCGCGATGGATGTGGTGATCGCTGCCGGCGTCGAGTCCATGAGCCGCGTGCCTATGGGCTCGCCGCACGTGCTTGCCGAGAAGGCCGGGCTGGGCAGCTACATGAGCCCGCTGATCCGCGAGCGGTATCAAAGGACCTTGTTCAGCCAGTTCGAGGGCGCCGAAGCGATGGCCCGCAAATACGGCTTGCCCAAGGAGACGCTCGATCTCTTCGCGCTGCAAAGCCATCAGAAGGCCGCCGCGGCCACGCAAGCCGGCGCTTTCGAGGCCGAGGTCGTGCCGCTGGACATCGGCAACGGCGAGTTGCACCGCGTGGACGAAGGCGTCCGCTTCGACGCCACGCTGGAAGGCATCGCCGGCGTCAAGCTCTTGCAGGAAGGCGGCGTGATCACCGCGGCCAATGCCTCGCAGATCAGCGATGGTGCCAGCGGCGTGCTGGTGGTCAACGAGCGTGGCCTCAAGGCGCTGGGCGTGCAGCCGCTGGCCCGCATCCATCACATGAGCGTGCTGGGCAGCGACCCGGTCATCATGCTGGAGACGCCCATCCCGGCCACCGAGCGTGCACTCGCCAAGGCGGGCATGAAGCTGGCGGACATCGACCTGTTCGAAGTCAACGAAGCCTTTGCCAGCATTCCCCTGGCCTGGCTGCAGGCGCTGGGCGCCGATGCGGCGCGGCTCAATATCCATGGCGGCGCCATCGCGCTGGGCCACCCGCTCGGCGCCTCGGGCACGCGGCTGATGGGCACGCTCGTGAATGCGCTTCGTCGAACCGGCGGGCGCTACGGCCTGCAGACGATGTGCGAGGGCGGCGGCATGGCGAATGTGACGCTCGTCGAGCGGCTGTGAAGCGCAGCGCCTACGGATTGCTGGCGCTGCTGATCCTGGCCGTGCTGGCCAGCTTTGCGGCCGGGGAAATCTTCAGCCGCCCCGCGCGGCGCGAGATCGGCGTCGCGCCGCCGGATCTGCGCGCCCTGTCCGTGCAGATCCCTTCGACCAAGGGAGAACGGGTCTCGGGCTGGTTTGCGCGCGGCCTGCCGAACAGGGGCGCCGTGCTGCTCCTGCACGGTGTGCACGCCGACCGCAGGCAGATGATCCCGCGGGCCCTCTGGCTCCAATCGATCGGCTATTCGGTGCTGCTGATCGACCTGCCTGCGCATGGCGAGAGCAGCGGCGATCGCATCACCTTCGGCCTGCGCGAAGGCGAGGGCGTGCGCGCCGCGCTGGCCTATCTGCGGCACGAGCTGCCGGGCGAGCCGGTGGGCGTGATCGGCGTTTCGCTGGGTGCGGCCTCGACGGTTCTGGCCCGGCTCCATCCCGCGCCCGAAGCCGTGGTGCTGGAGTCCATGTACCCCGACATCACCGAGGCCGTGGAGGACCGATTGGCGATCCGCCTGGGAATGCCAGGCCGCTCGATCGCGCCGCTGCTGCTGGTGCAGATACCATTGATATTGGGCGTTAGAGCGGATGCGCTGCGGCCCATCGATGCGCTGCCCGATCTGCACGCGCCGGTCTTCCTGATCGCCGGCAGCAAGGATCGGCACACGCGCCTGGAAGAGAGCGAGCGCCTGTTCGAGGCGGCGGCGCAGCCCAAGCAATTTTGGGTTGTCGATGGCGCGGCCCATGTCGATCTGTACGACTTCGACCCGCCGGCGTACAAGGCAAGGGTGTTGCCGTTCCTGGAGCGGTATTTGCAAGTTTCCCACCACGCCTCGCGCTAGCATCGAACGCATGGAAGCTGCCCGTTTTCGCCGCACCGGCATCTGGCTCTTGTGCGCCTTGATCGGCGCGACGGCCTTGCTTTATGCCCTTGGCTTCGCGGCGGATCGCGTGCTGTCCCCTGCCTGCGACAACGCGGTGCTCAGCAGTTCTCCCTCGCCGGATGGCCGCCACAAGCTGGTGATCTTCGAGCGCAGTTGCGGCGCGGCAAGCGATTTCAGCACGCAGGTTTCCTTGCTCGCCGCGGGCGCTGAGTTGGGCCATGACGGCGGCAATGCGCTGGTCGTCGATACCGATCATGGCCGCGCGCCCGCAGGACCGGGCGGCGGGCCAGAGGTCCATGTGCGCTGGAATGGCGCGGGCGTCGCGGTGCTGAGTGTTCACCCGGCTGCACGGGTGTTCAAGTTCGAGAGCCGGGTCGAGGGCGGGCAGCTGCGTCTGGCACGCTCGATGTGAATCGGCTGAGGTCCGCAGCTCGCGCCCTACACTCGGCCCTCACACGACCGAGGACTCCCGATGGCAAGCTATGTTGAAGACGCACTGGTCAAGGATGAGCGGATCGTCTACATGGGCCACATCAGCCTGTGGTCGCTCTGGCACCTGATCGCCGTCGGCGTGATCCTGCTGCCTGCCTTCGGCCTCGGCCTGGTCTTTCTGATCATTGCCTACGTGCGCTACAAGTCCACCGAGCTGGGCGTCACGACCAAGCGGATCATCGTCAAGCATGGCTTCATCAGCCGGCAGACCATCGAGATCAACCTGAACAAGGCGGAGAGCATCCAGGTTGACCAAGGCGTGTGGGGGCGGATGTTCAACTTCGGCACGCTGCTCATCTCGGGCACCGGCACTTCGCACGCGCCACTGACGGGCATTGCCGAGCCGATGGCCTTTCGCAAAGCCTTCATCGAGGCGCAGGATGTGGGAAGAAGCGCCACCTAGCGACGCTTCGCTGTCTTCTGCAACAAAAGTTCCTGATCCGCATTGGCACACCGCCTGCGCAGGCGCATGTGCAAGGCCCGATGTATGCGCTGAACATCGCTGTTAGCTTGTTCCGTTCAGCCATGGTGGCTGAAAAAGGGGAACGAGATGAAGAAGGCATTGATGACGGGATTCCTGACGGCCATGCTTTTCTCGGCGGCGGTGCTGATACCGACGCGTGCGCTGGCCGGCGACTACCCTTTCACCCAGGGGGACTACTGGGATGTGACGGGTGTTCACATCAAGGATGGCGGCGGGCTGTCCTATGCGAAATTCCTGGCGACTCAGTGGAAGGCCGATCAGGAGTTCGCCAAGTCCAAGGGCTGGATCAAGGGCTACACGGTGTTGAGCAATCTCTATCCCAGGAAGGGCGAATCGGAGATCTACCTGGTCGTGATGTATGAGCGCTTTCCCACCGGCGCGGAATCGGACAAGCGGGCGGACGAATACACCGCCTGGAAGAAGAAGTCCGACGCGCAGCTTGCCAAGGAATCGGGTGACCGGCTGGAGATCCGCGAGATCCAGGACACCCAGATGCTGCAGGAGCTGAAGTTCAAGTAACTGGCAAGCTCAGCGCAGCCCGACGTTGATCTTCTCCAGCGCCGCGCGGCCCGGGCACAACTCGGCCTCGCCGAGCCGGTTCAGCGGCGTGGCCACGGTGTTGAGCCCGTGGTGCATGTCGCGCGCGGCCGGGTCCACATAGAGCAAACCGGTGGCGATCTCGCCGGCGGCGGCCAGGGCATGGATCTGGTTCATCGCGGCGATGCGGTCGCCCGGGTCGTAGTTGTTCTCGGCCACCCGGCGCAGGCGCATCTGCGAGCCATCGGGCTGCGGCACGAGGATCACGTCCTCGTCGCCGGCAGCGCGCTGCTCGGCGGCCAGGTCGATGAAGTCGATGCGGTTGACGGCCTCGTTGTGCTCGCGCACGTAGTCATAGCTGCGCGTGCTGCCGGCGTGGTTGTTGAAGGCCACGCAGGGGCTGATCACGTCGATGAAGGCCGCGCCGCCGTGGCGCATGGCGCCTTCGATCAGGGGCACGAGCTGGACCTTGTCGCCGCTGAAGGAGCGGGCCACGTAGGTCGCGCCCAACTGCAAGGCCAGGCTAACCAGGTCGATGGCGGCATCGTGGTTGGTGGCCCCCTTCTTGGCCACCGAGCCCTTGTCCGCCGTGGCGCTGAACTGCCCCTTCGTCAGGCCGTAGACGCCGTTGTTCTCGACGATGTAGACCATGCGAACGCCGCGGCGCATCGCGTGGGCGAACTGGCCCAGGCCGATGGAGGCCGAATCGCCATCGCCCGAGATGCCGAGGTAGAGCAGATCGCGGTTGGCCAGGTTGGCGCCCGTGAGCACGCTGGGCATGCGGCCATGCACGGTGTTGAAGCCGTGGCTGGCGCCGAGGAAATAGTCGGGCGTCTTGCTGGAGCAGCCGATGCCGCTCAGCTTGGCCACGCGGTGCGGCTCGATGTCGAGCTGCCAGCAGGCCTGGACGATGGCGCTGGAGACGGAATCGTGCCCGCAGCCAGCGCACAGCGTGGAGACCTTGCCTTCGTAGTCGCGCCGCGTGTAGCCGACGGCGTTCTTGGTCAGGCTCGGGTGGTGGAGCTTGGGTTTGGCGATGTAGGTCATGTCTTTATCACTTCACCTTCGGAGCCGTTGCGAGCGCATGAACGTGCTTGGTGATCGCCGCCGTGATGAAGCGCGCCGTGATCGGCGTGCCGTCGAAGTGCAGGATCTTGGTGAGCTTGCTCGGCGCGATCTCCAGCTCGTTGACCAGCATCGAGCGCATCTGCGAGTCGCGGTTCTGCTCGACCACGAAGACCTGCTCGTGCGCGGCGATGAAGGAGCGCACGCTTTCCGGGAAGGGGAAGGCGCGCAAGCGCAGTGCATCGAGATGGATGCCGGCTTCCGCGAGCGCGGCCAGGGCCTCGTCCATCGCGGGCGCGGTCGAACCGAAGTAGATGACGCCGAGCACCGTCTTGGCCGTGGCCGAGCGCGGCACGGGCTGCGGCACGAGGTTGGCCGCGGTGGCGAACTTCTTCAGCAGGCGCTCGACGTTGTAGATGTAGTCGGGCCCCTTTTCGGAGTACTGCGCGCTCGGGTCCCGCGTGGTGCCGCGGGTGAAGTAGGCGCCCTTGCTCGCATGCGTGCCGGGCAGCGTGCGCCAGGGGATGCCGTCACCGTCCACGTCCTTGTAGCGCGCAAATTCCTTGCCGGCTTCGAGCTGCTCGGCGGTCATCACCTTGCCACGGTCGTAGGTGCGCGCCTCGTCCCATTCCAGCGGATCGCACAGGCGCTGGTTCATGCCTATGTCGAGGTCGCTCATCACGAAGACGGGCGTCTGCAGACGGTCGGCCAGGTCGAGCGCTGCCGCAGCATGCTCGAAGCACTCTTTCGGGTCCTGCGGAAGCAGCAGCACGTGCTTGGTGTCGCCGTGCGAGGCATACGCGCTGCTGATCAGGTCGGCCTGCTGCGTGCGCGTAGGCATGCCGGTGGACGGGCCGCCGCGCTGCACGTCGATGATGGTCAGCGGGATCTCGGCGAAGTAGGCCAGGCCCAGGAACTCGGTCATCAGCGAGACGCCCGGCCCCGAGGTGGCGGTGAAGGCGCGCGCGCCATTCCAGCCCGCGCCGGTGATCATGCCGATGCTGGCGATCTCGTCCTCGGCCTGCACGATGGCATAACGTTTATATCCATCGGAATCGACGCGGAACTTGCCGCAGTACTTCTCGAAGGCCTCGGCCACGGACGAAGACGGCGTGATCGGATACCAGGCGCAGACGGTGGCGCCGCCGTAGACGCAGCCCAGGGCCGTGGCGGCATTTCCTTCCAGGAAGATGCGCTCGCCGATCAGGTCGGCGCGTTTCACTTTCAGCCCCAGCGTTTCGCCCGAGCTCGCACCCAGATGGTCGCGCGCAAACTCGCGGCCCGCGTGCAGGGCGCGCACGTTGGAGTCGAGCAGCTTTTCCTTGCCGCGGTACTGCTCGGCGAAGAGCTTTTCGACGACCGAGGCCTCGATGTCCATCAGCCTGGAGAGCGCCCCCAGCACCATGATGTTCTTGAACAGCTGGCGCTGGCGCGAGTCTTCGTAGGTGGCGTTGCAGATCGCCGTGACGGGCATGCCGATCACGTGGATGTCGGGTCGAAAAGCCTCGGGCGGCAGCGGCTTGGTGCTGTCGTAGAACAGATAGCCGCCGCTCTCCACCTCGGCCAGGTCTTGCGCCCAGGTCTGCGGGTTCATGGCCACCATCAAGTCCACGCCGCCGCGCCGGCCTAACCAGCCACTTCCACTGACGCGCACCTCGTACCAGGTCGGCAGGCCCTGGATATTGCTCGGGAAGATGTTGCGCGGGCTGACCGGCACGCCCATGCGCAGGATGGCTTTGGCAAACAGCTCGTTGGCTGAGGCCGAGCCCGAGCCGTTGACGTTGGCGAACTTGACGACGAAGTCGTTGACGGCTTCGATGCGGCTCATACCGTGGCCTCCCGCGCGTTGGTGTCGCGGCACGCGGGCCCGGCCTTGGTCGTCGTCAGCAGGAACTTCTGCATGTCCCAGGCCCCGGTCGGGCAGCGCTCGGCGCACAGACCGCAGTGCAGGCACACGTCCTCGTCCTTGACCATCACGCGGGCCGTCTTCAGCGGGCCGCTCACGTACAGGTCCTGCGTCAGCGTCAGCGCCGGGGCCTTGAGGCGCTGGCGCAAGTCGGCCTCGTCGCCGTTGTCCACGAAGCTGATGCAGTCGGTCGGGCAGATGTCCATGCAGGCATCGCATTCGATGCAGGCTTTTTCGAGGAACACTGTCTGCACATCGCAGTTGAGGCAGCGCTGCGCTTCCTTGAAGGCGGTGGCCGCGTCGAAGCCCAGTTCCACTTCGACCTTGATGCTGGCCAGCGCCTTCTCGGCCGCTGTCCAGGGCACCTTGCTGCGCAGCGAATTGCTCGGGCTGTTGTCGTAGCTCCACTCGTGGATGCCCATCTTCTGCGAGACGAGGTTCACATGCGGGGCCGGGCGCTTGTCCACGGATTCACCGTGCAGGTAACGGTCTATGGAGACGGCAGCCTCATGGCCATGGGCCACGGCCCAGATGATGTTCTTGGGGCCGAAGGCCGCGTCGCCGCCGAAGAAGACGCCGGGCCGACTGGACTCGAAGCTCTGCTCATTCAGGATCGGCATGCCGTGTTCGTTGAAGGCAATTCCCGAGTCGCGCTCGATCCAGGGGAAGGCGTTCTCCTGGCCGACGGCGATCAGCACTTCGTCGCAGGGGATGCTCACCTCGTCACCCGTGCTGGCGCGCTTGAAGCGCATGCCCGTCAGCTTGCCATTGCCGTCATGTTCAAACGCCAGCGGCACATGGAAATCTAGGATGGGGATGCCCTCATGCTCGGCATCTTCCTTCTCCCACGGCGAGGCTTTCATCTGCGCATAGCCGCTGCGCACGGCCACCGTCACCGACTCGGCGCCCAGACGCCGTGCCGAACGGCAGCAATCCATCGCCGTGTTGCCGCCACCCAGTACGATCACGCGCGGCTTCACGCTCGTGACGTGGCCGAATGACACGCTGGCCAGCCAGTCGATGCCGATGCGGATGCTGTCATTCGCTTCCGTGCGTCCCGGCAGGTTGAGATCACGCCCACGCGGTGCGCCGCAGCCGACGAAGACCGCGTCGAAGCCCTCGCCGAGCAGCGCCTTCATCGACTCCACCCGCTGTCCGCCGCGGAACTCCACGCCGAGGTTCAAGATGTAGCCGCATTCCTCGTCGATCACGCTTTCGGGCAGGCGAAAGCGCGGGATCTGCGTGCGGATGAAGCCGCCGGCCTTGGCCTCGCCGTCGAACACGGTCACCGCATAGCCCTGGCTTGCCAGATCGCGCGCCACCGTCAGCGAAGCCGGCCCCGCGCCCACGCAGGCCACGCGCTTGCCGTTCTTCGGCAAGGGCTTGGGCATCTGCGCGCGCAGCCCCTGGCTCTTGTTGTCGGCGGCCACGCGCTTGAGCCGGCAGATGGCCACCGCCTCCGGCTTGGCCATGTTCTCCTCTTCGACCCGCCCGCGCCGGCAGGCCGGCTCGCAGGGCCGGTCGCACGTTCGGCCGAGCACACCGGGAAAGACGTTGGAGTACCAGTTCACCATGTAGGCGTCGTCGTAACGACCCTGGGCGATCAGCCGGATGTACTCCGGCACGGGCGTGTGGGCCGGGCAGGCCCACTGGCAATCGACGACCTTGTGGAAATAGGCCGGATTCGAGGTATCGCTGGGTAGCACGCGCATGTCTCCTCGTGCGAGGCTCAAGAAAGGCCTCGTCTGCGGGCCAGTCTACGCCCGCACCTGCGTCCGGCGTGTCGGAGAAACGCTAAGCTGCCGGCATGGAACTATTGCCCTTGCGCTTGCGGCCCGGGGATGACCTGCGCCGCGCCCTCGAAGCTGCTGCTTTGCCTGACGGCGCGACGGGCGCTTTCGTCGCCTCAGGCATGGGCAGCCTCGCGGGCCTGAAACTGCGCTTGGCCGGTTCTTCGCTAACCACGAGCTTCGACGGCGACTTTGAACTGCTCACGCTGGCCGGCAGCCTCACGACCAGCGGCAGCCATCTGCATGCGTCAGCGGCCAATGCACAAGGCACCATCATCGGCGGCCATCTCGTCAACGGCAACGTCGTGCGCACCACGGCGGAGATCCTGCTGATCGTCGTGTTCGATCGGCAGATGGGTCGCGAGCTGGACCCGGCCACGGGCTTCCAGGAACTGATTGTCCTGCCGAAGGCGAGGGCGTAGACGTTCATGCCCGGCTGGTTCACCCGCTTCATGCGATCGCTGCTGGCGGCGGCGCCCAAGCCCACACGCGAGGCGCTGCTCAACGACGGCCTCGAACTGGCCATGGACTGGGGCGAGAACTGGTTGGCGCCGATCCAGGAGCGGCTCCACCGGCGGCATCCGCATCTGCAGGTCGAGGAGCTCGACGAACTCAATGCGGCCTCGCAAGAAGCGATGAAATTCGGCCACGAGACGGCCTACCAACTGGTGCGCGCCAAGGGCAAGAACATCGACGAGGGCGAGTTCCTGCAGCTCGTTCTGGTGAGGTACGCATGGCTCAGCGCAGAGAACAAGGGGCGGCTCTTCAGGCAAAGCATGTACTACGCTTGGAAGGCTGGCGGATCCGTGCGCGCAGCCGCTGCGCAAGCACCTGACAGTTGATCAGGCCGGCTTGGCGCGCGGCTTGCGTGCGCGTGGCTGTGTCCTCTTGCCCAGGAGTTCCAGCAGCTTCTTGCGGAACGCGATCAAGGCCACCAGCACGCCGGTGAGCGATGCGATCAGGCCCTTGGACTCATCGACAAAGGCCTGAACGCCCGAGAGGCCGATTGACACCTGGACCTCGTGCGTTTCGGTCGTGGGCTTCAGCGCGACTTCCCGTCCCTGACTGTCGCGGATTGTGACCGTGGTCCTCGCGATCAGCTTGAGCGTCCCGGCGGACTGGGCCGTCACCTTCCAATGCCATTCGATTGGCTCGGCGCCTTGCAAGAGTTGAACCGGGTCGGTCAAGGCATCGATCTTGAAGCCTGTGCCTGTGAGCGTGGCCTGCATGCGGGCGCCCACCATGGGCTTGAAATCCGAGACGACCTCAGCCTTGCCGTGCCCCGCGATCTGCGAGGCCGCGGCCTGAACGGCTGAGGCCGCGCTGTCACTGCCGCCGACGATCAGCGCCACATCCGTCTGCGCCAACTGGCGCATCGTCTGCTCATACACCAGCTTTGCGATGCCCTGATGCGCCGCCGCCATGGCTCGCCTGGCCATCTCGCAGTCGCCGGTCGTCATATTGCTATCGGTGACCTCGCAAGGAATTTGCTGAGTCGATCCGACCTCGGCCGCAGCTTCTGAAGATGACGTCGCGACCCCGATGGTCTGCGTCTCGCTCGCCGGAGTTCTATTCTTGGCAGGCGAGGTGTGCGCAGCATGGTGCGCGCGGCCTCCGTCTGGTCCTGCAGACCCGACCGAAGTCGCCTCGGTCACGGGGATGAAAGGTGGTGGTACGTTGAGATCGGGGGACGGCGGTAGTGGCGGCGGCGGCGCTGGCGGCGGGGGTGTGACGGCCGGTGCCGGTACGGCTGTCGGCAACACGTCCAGGGGACCGCCTGATATCACGCTGACGTAGGGCGGCGGATCCTTGACGATGGACTGGCAGCCGGACAAGGGTATCGCCAGCGAGGCCAGGCTTGTGGCGGCGAGCAGTCCCAAACCCCGGGTCTTCGTGTTGTTTTTCATCGCGGCCTCCCAAGTGCTGTGCGTGCAGGCTCGGCCAGATTTCGAACACCTATCTGCTCGATGAAGAAGAAAAAGAAAAGTGCGTCCGCAGCTTAGCCAGTTCCCACTGCGCGTCCTGGCCTCGATCTCCCCAAACTTGGTGAGATGAACCGTGGGAACCACAGAGAGGCGCATCCATCTGAACAGGATTCGGACTCCAATCGATCTTTGATCGTGTCAACCGTGCAGCAAGCGAGGTCCAGATGGGCAATCCCACACTCAAGCCGAACGACCAAGGGGCGGCCGTTGCCGAAGCCCAGGATCTGCTCAATCGGGCGGGGGCCATTCTTGACGAGGACGGCAAGTTCGGCGGTGCGACGGTCACCGCGGTGCGCGAGTTCCGCACAAGGCATGGGCTCTCCGACGTGCCTCTGGTCGACGATCCCCTGTGGAACTTGCTGCGTGCATTGCCGATTCCCAACGCCGACATTCCGACGCGGGCTGTGGCCTTCATCGGCCAGGAGGAAGTCGGAGGCAGGGATTTTTATGACCGCTTCTGCACCGCGCCGACCTGGCCCGGAGACGCCAGCGGCGTGACGATCGGCGTTGGATACGACCTTGGATATCAGTCTGACTTCGTGAAGGACTGGTCGGGCCTGCTTCCCGACTCCGCCATCGCCCGGCTCATGCCCTGGGTGGGAATCACAGGTACGGCAGCCGGTGCCGGCCTGGCACAGCTGGTCGACATCGCGGTGCCCTGGCAGGCGGCCTGGGGCGGCTACATCGAGCGCACGCTGCCGCAGGAGGTCACCAAGACGCAGGGAGTGTTCATCGCCAGCCCCGCAAGGCCGCTGCCCCGGCTTTGCCTGGGCGTGCTGGTGAGCCTGGTCTACAACCGGGGAACGGCGATGACGGACAACTCCGTCGATGACCGTCGCCTGGAGATGCGCCAGATTCGTGATGCGCTTGCGGCCAAGGCCTACGAAGACATCCCGCAGCTGATCCGCAATATGCGGCGGCTTTGGCCCGCAGGCAACGGCCTTCGAGGCCGCCGTGACCGTGAGGCCGAATTGTTCGAAGTGGGACTCGGCTGAGCGAGCAGAGGCGCCGCATCGATTACGCTTGGAAGGAAGACGGGATGGACTGCGCGCAGCCGCTCCCGAAACACTCCCAACAACACTTGATCGAGGTGAGGAACGATGAAGGTCAACGGCTCCTGCCACTGCGGCGAGATCACCTACGAAGCCGAGGTGGACCCTGAAGGCGTCAGTGCCTGCAACTGCACCGACTGCCAGATGCTCACCGGCACTGTGTATCGCGTCAGCGTGCGCACGCCCGCGGCGAGCTTCCGTTTGCTCAGCGGCACGCCCAAGGTCTACGTGAAGACCGCCGAGAGCGGTGAGCGCCGCCGCCACGCCTTTTGTCCCAACTGCGGCACCCCGGTCCGCGCCAGCGCAGACACCGACACGCCGCCCAGCTACTCGCTGCGCATCGGCTGCCTGGCCCAGCGCGCGGAGCTGCCGCCGAAGCGGCGGCTGTGGTGCAAGTCGGCACTTCGGTGGGCGCAGGATGTGAGTGGGATTCCGGGCTTGGAGAGGCAGTAAAGCAGAACGCACTTCCATGCTTCGCCAAGCTCCCCCCAGCGAGTGGATCGCCAACGGATCACAAGTGATGCTGTGCCAGCTGCCCTTTTCCGCGGACGAGGCGGACGGCATGCATGCGATTCATTTCACGCCGATGGAGCCGCAGCTCCACCACTACTCGCATGCAATGGTGACGATTGACGGCCACGTCTTCAGGCTCGTCGGCGCGCGCGATACGCTTCCGGGCTCCGACCACTGGTACGTTTCCGCCGAGTCGCGTGGCGACGTTCGTGATCCGTCCATTCTTGTTGACAAGGTCTGCGCCGCGTTCGGCATTTCAAGCGACGCGCTGAGATGGACCAACTCCGATCTTGGACCTCGAGCCTGGCTGCTCTGGCGGCTTGACGACAATGGCGACCGCGAGCAGATGTGGTACTTCAATGACGTCTTGATCGCCGAGCGTACGGCCAAGGTCTATACGGACCGCGGGCACAAGCAATTCTATTTCGTCGAGCCATGCGAATCCTCACGGGGCTGATCCTGCTCGCAGTCTTCCTGTATGTCGCCGCCTGCCTCGGTCTGTACCTCTTCCAACGCTCGTTGATCTACTTCCCCCAGCCGAGCGCGTTCGACGTGCCCGCCACGACGCTGAAGCTCTCCGTCCCTGGCGCCGAGCTCAAGGTCTCCGTGAGGCCGCATGACGGTGCGAAAGCGCTGATCTATTTCGGCGGCAACGCTGAGGATGTCTCGGCCAACCTGGCCTCCTTCGCCGCCGCCTTCCCGGATCGCGCGATCTACCTGATGCACTACCGCGGCTTCGGCGGCAGCACGGGAAATCCGTCTGAAGAAGCGCTGCGCGCCGATGCCCTGACCCTGTTCGACAAGGTGCGCGCCGAGCACCCGCAGATCGCCGTCGTGGGCCGCAGCCTCGGCTCCGGTGTGGCGATCCATCTGGCGAGCGAGCGGCCCGTCACGCGGCTCGTGCTCGTTACGCCCTACGACAGCATTCAGGAAATCGCGGCGCAGCAGTTTCGCTACTTTCCGGTCCGCTGGCTGCTCAAGGAAAAGTTCGAGTCCTCGCTTTATGCACCGGCCATCCGCGTGCCCACGCTGCTGCTCGCGGCCGAGTTCGACGAGGTGATCCCGCGCGCTAGCACCGAGCGGCTGAACGCGAGCTTCGCCAAGGGTGTTGCGTCGCTAGTCTTCATCCCCGGCGTGGGGCACAACACGATCTCGGGCACTGCGCAGTATTTGCAGCTCATGACAGCAAGTTTGGAAGGGCCGTGATGTTTCGAATCATCCCGTTCGTCGCTCTCGCGAGTTGCAGCCGATGAACGGCAAAGACCGCGCCCAGATCCACTGCCCGAAATGCGGCTGGCGGCCGGCGGCCGAGGATCGCTGGGTCTGCACCGAGGCCTGCGGCACCGTGTGGAACACTTTCTGGACGCGCGGCGTGTGTCCCGGCTGTTCGGTCCAATGGCCGCAGACCCAATGTCTGCAATGCGCGCAGTTCTCCTCGCATGAGACCTGGTATCACTATCCGCCGGATGCTGACCGCGAAGACGCGGAGAAAGTGGGGGAGTTGAGCGGGCTGCACGGAGGCTGTCGATGAGGTTCGAGGGCACCCTCAAGACCTGGCACGACGACCGCGGTTTCGGCTTCATCGAGCCCACGCAGGGCGGCGATGAGATCTTCATGCACATCAAGGTCTGCCGGCGAGATATGGGCCGGCCGCAGGTCGGCCAGCGCCTGAGCTTCGAGGTGGAACTGAACCCGCAAGGCAAGAAGCGGGCGAAGAACGTGGAGCCTCTTCGCGCTGCCGCCACTCGCGCCGGCAGCACACGCCGGCGTGCGCCATCGTCTGCAAGCTCAGGCAGTGCGAGCTTGCTGGCCATCCCGGCCTTTGTGCTCATGTACCTGGCCGTCGCGATGGCCTGGCGTGTGCCGAGCGAAGTTGCGTTGTTCTACGCGGGCGCGAGCCTGCTGTGCATGGCGATGTATGCCGTCGATAAGTCAGCCGCGGTAGCAGGGCGTTGGCGAGTTTCTGAAAGCACGCTGCTCACACTCGGCCTGATCGGCGGCTGGCCGGGCGCGCTGGTGGCTCAGCAGATGCTGCGGCACAAGTCGAGCAAGGCCTCGTTTCGCGTGTCGTTCTGGGGGACGGTGGTGCTGAATATGTGCGGCTTTGTCGCGCTCTACTCGCCGCTGCTCGCCAGCTGGCGCGCATGAGTTAGGCTGCAGACATGGCTATCTGACTTATCGATTCACGACTCCTTAGGCCTGATATGCAAGCCTCATTACGCGCCGCTGTTCTGTGCTTCGGAACCATTCTCATGGTCATCGCAGCCGTTCTCTTCGGTGAATCCATGACGGCTCAGAGCGATTTCAGTCCGTTTGCTTCGCTGGTGATCGGGTTTCCAGGTCTTGGGCTGTTCTTAGCCGGTCTGTTCATTCCCAAAGCTGGTTTGATCCGCCCTGTGCCAGACGGTGTAATGGACGTCGACACCACGGGCCTGGATATCGGGGTCAATTTGGAAGGAATTGATGGCCATCATTGAACGGAGCCCGTCGCTCGCTAGGCTGAGGTAAGCAGCCGCGAACTTCAACACGCATTCGTCGACACAGCCTGGCATCGCGGCATCGCTCAGGCAAGTCAACCTTAAGTATCAACCCATGCAGAAGGCCAAGCAAGCGCTGTACCGCAAGGTCAACACCACGGCCCGCGGGGTTCACCACAGGTTCGGTGGGAACTTCAGGGACGTGCGGCAAAAGGTGGACGGCAGCAGCGATGAGCTCGGCAGCGGACCAACGGCAATGCACGGAGGCACTCGCAGGGGGCTCGACTACACGCCGCTGTTTCGCTTTCTGCTCTCACGCGTCGGGCACAAGTGGGATGACGTCTTCAGCGAAGTTGTAGGCAGGGTCGACCGGAATGAGCCTATCTTCTGGATGGTCGCCTTGCGCGAGGACGCGGCACAAGCCTACGTTCGTACAGGCGAGTCCAGCTATTTCAGCGGGCTCAAGGTGGATGCCGAAGGCATTCTGCGCATCGTTGATCCCGCTGTTGGGCCGGGGACCTTGGCTCCGCAATGCCCGTGTTGCACCCATACCTTCAACGGCATGCCCTTCACTCGACGCTATGAGCAGGCGCTCGTTCCGCCGGTGTCCGCGTCGCGTCGCGCCTAGCGCGCCGCTCACCCCACCCTCACATTCCTGATCAGATCCGCCGCCCGCTCCGCAATCATGATCGTCGGTGCGTTCGTGTTGCCGCCGGTAATGGTCGGCATGACGGAGGCGTCCACCACGCGCAGGCCGACGAGGCCGCGCACGCGCAACTGTTCATCCACCACGGCCATCCGATCATCGGCCGGGCCCATCTTGCAGGTGCCCACAGGGTGGTACTGCGTGTCGGCGCGCTTGCGGATGTCTTCGCGCAGTGCTGCTTCGTCGCCGGCCTTCACCGGGTAGAGCATGCGGCCGCGAATGTCGGCCAGGGCCTGCGATTCCATGATGGCCTGCTGCGCTTTCGCGCCTTGCACCAGCTGGTCGAGATCGCGCTCGTCGGAGAAGAAGCGCGGGTCGATGCGCGGGGCGTCGAAGGGGTTGGCGCTGTTCAGGCTCACGTCGCCGCGGCTGCGCGGACGCAGCAGGTCCACGTGGCAGGAGATGCCGTGGCCGAGGTGCGGCTTGCGGGCGTGGTCGTCCACGATGGCGATCACGAACACGAGCTGCATGTCGGGCAGGCGTTGCTCGGGGCTGGAGCGGAAGAAGGCGCCGGCCGTGGCGAAGGGCGTGGTCAGCAGGCCGGTGCGATCACGTCGCCATTGCAGGATGGCCTGGCCGACGCGGCTGGTGCCGCGCAGCGAGACGCCCACGCTGTGGGTGCTGCTCGGCACACGCCAGCTCTGCACGTAGTCGATGTGGTCCTGCAGGTTCTGGCCCACGCCGCTCAGGCTGTGCAGCACGGTGATGCCCTGCGCTTGCAAGGCTTGCGGCGCGCCCACGCCCGAGAGCATCAACAGCTGCGGCGAGCCAAAGGCGCCGGCGCTAACGATGACTTCGCGGCGCGCCCGGATCTCGTGGCTACGGCCGCCTTGGCTGTAGGCCAGGCCGATGGCGCGGCGGCCTTCGAACACGACGCGCTCAGAGACGGCATGCGTCAGCACCAGCAGGTTCGGCCGCTTCAGGTTCGGGGTCAGATAGGCCTTGGCCGCGCTGCAGCGCTCGCCGTTGCGGTGCGTGACCTGGTACTCGAAGACGCCTTCCTGCTGGCGGCCGTTGTAGTCGGGGTTGAGGGCCAGGCCTTGCTCGCGCGCTGCGGACACGAACATGTCGGTGAGCTCGCTCTCGTAGCGCGAGTACGTCACGTTCAGCGGGCCACCCTGGCCATGCAGCTCGTCGTCGAACTGCTCGTTGTGCTCGGACTTGCGGAAGTAGGGCAGCACGTCCTGGTAGCCCCAGCCGTGGTTGCCCAGGTCGGCCCAGTGGTCGTAGTCGGCCGGGTTGCCGCGCACATAGAGCATGGCGTTGATCGAGCTCGATCCGCCCAGCGTCTTGCCGCGCGGCTGGTAGCCGCGCCGGCCGTTCAGGCCCGGCTGGGGCACGGTCTTGTAGGCCCAGTTGTTGATCTTGGTGGGCACCATCGCCACCACGCCGGCGGGGGCGTGGATCAGCGGGCTCGTGTCGGGGCCGCCGGCTTCCACCAGGCAGACGCTGACCTTCGGGTCCTCGCTCAGGCGCGCGGCCAGCACACAGCCGGCCGAGCCGGCGCCGACGATCACGTAGTCGAATTCCTGCTGCATGGGGGGTTACCTCGTGACGATGGGGAAGGTGCCCTTGGCCTTGTCGGCCAGGCCGAAGAATCGGACGAGATCGATCGTGCTGCCCGAGGTCTTGAGCTCAGGGCTGGTGATCATGTCCTTCATGCCGGCTTGGCCGGCGACGGCCTTGACGAGCATGGCGCGGGTCAATGCGAGGCTGGCGTTAGCGTCCGTGGCCGGCTCCGTCACGCGGCGGTGGTGCATCACCGCGTTCTCGATCCACAGCACGTACTGCTCGCCGGCATCGGTGATGCGCAGATTGATCTTCCAGTCCTTGCCTTCGGCAGCGGCGCCGTCCACGCTGGCCTCGATGGATTCGAGGAAGCGCTCGGTTGGCGTCTGGGCCAGCATCTCCACAAAGCTGGCGCGGTCCACGCCGGTCTTGGGCGGGCCGTCGCGCAATTCCTTGGCGCCCATCAGGTAGCTGTTGCGCCAGGTGGAGGCCTCGGCCGAGTAGCCCAGCTGCTCGTAGGTCTTGGCCAGCAGTTCCTTGGCCTCGACGTTGCCGTCGGCCATCACGGCCTGGTTCAGCAGCTCGGCGACCCAGCGGTACTCGCCCTTGTCATAAGCGGCCTGCGCCGCGGCCACCACCTTGGCCGAGCCGCCGAGCAGCTCCACGTAGTGCCGCGCGCGGTCCTGCTGCGGCAGGCGGTCCAAGTTGGCGGGGTTGCCGTCGTAGTTGCCCATGTAGAACTGGTAGACGGCTCGCACGTTGTGGCGCAGGTCGCCGTAGTAGCCGCGGGCGCCGAACTGCGTGGCCAGAGAGGCCGGCAGATGGACCTTGTCGGCGATCTCGTCGGGCGAGAGGCCGGCGTTGATCAGCCGTACTGTCTGGTCATGCGTGTACTTGTAGACGTCGCGGTGGGCGGTGATCAGGCGCACGATCTGCTCGTGCCCCCACACAGGCCACGTGTGCTGGGCCAGCAGCACCTGCGCGTCGCCGAGCTGGTCCAGCGCCTCCTGCATATAGGCCGACCAGCGCAGCGCGTCGCGCACCTTGGCGCCGCGCACGGGCAGCAGGTTGTGCATGGTCTGCACGAGGTTCTCGCCGGCGCAGTAGGCATGCAGCGAGGGCACGGAGAAGCTCAGTTCGGCCGGCGCCTCGGCCCCCGGCACGTTGTGAAAGACGAAGTGCACGCCATCCAGATCGAGCTCCTGCGTCGGCTGGTCGATGATCACGTTGGGCGGCAGGATGCCGAAGTTGCCGTAGGCCACCTTCTTGCCCAGGCCCGTGTCCACGTTGCCGGTGGGCGAGTCGGGCAGGTCGCGGCCGAACTGGTAGAGCGAGCGCCGGCCCATGGCCGTGCCCACGAGCACGTTCTCGCTCGTGGCCTCCTCCATGAAGCCCGTCGAGGCCACGACGGGGATCTTGCGCTCGGCCACTTCCTGCGGCGTCACCACGCCGAGCACGCCGCCGAAATGGTCGATGTGGCTATGGCTGAAAACGATGGCGCTGACGGGCTTGTTGCCCAGGTGCCGGCGCGCGAAGGCAATGGCCGCCCTGGCGCTCTCGCGGCTGGTCAGCGTGTCCACCACGATCCAGCCGGTCTTGCCCTCGATCAGCGTCATGTTGCCGAGGTCGAAGCCGCGCAGCTGGTAGATGCCGTCCACCACCTTGAACAGCCCGATCTGCGCATTGAGCTTCGCGTGGCGCCACAGGCTGGGGTTGACCGTGCCGGGCGCCGGACCCTCCTCGAACTTGTAGGCGTCGAAGTCCAGCAGCACGTGGCCCTGGTCGTCCTGCAGCTTGCCCGTGGGCCGTGCGATCAGGCCGCGCTGCGCGTCGGCGAAATCCTGCTTGTCGGCCAGGGGCAGGCTTGCTGCCATGGCGGCGTTGGCCTGCTGGGTGAAGCTGCTGGCCAGGCCAGCGGTAGCGGCGCCGGGATGGTTGGTGAAGCGATCGCAGCCGCTCAGGGCCAGCGCAAGAATGCTCAGGGCAAAGGCCGGCCAGGCCGCCTTCATGGGGGTCGTCTGCATAGCGTCTCCGGGATTTCTAGTGCTCGCCGGAACCCTGCAGTGCCCCATCAAGCGGGCGGCCCACGCGGAGTGCGTGGAACTCGCGAGCCAATTCTGGAAGTCGGCAAGGAAAACGTCCAATGCATATGATCAAGAAGATCAATGCATTCAGCGCATGATGCCCCGGCTCATGCGGCGGGACACCAGGTCGGCCATGGGCGAGAAGCTGCGCCCGCGCTGCGAGACCAGGCCCATCTCCGAATAGATGTGCTGCATGCCCTCGACCTTCAGGCTCTTGAGCCGCCCCGCGGCCAGCTCGGCGGCCACGCTGGATTCGGGCACCAACAGCACCGTGTCGGTGGCGAGCGCCACCTGGCGCAGCGTATCGATGTGGTCGCACTCCAGCACCCGCTTGGCCGATTCGCCCTCGCGCAGGCCCAGCAGCGGCGCCAGCTCCCGCGCGATTGAGGCCGGCACGCGCACGCTGGCCACGCCGTCGGCCCAGATGTCAGCCAGCGTCAGCTTGCGGCGGCGCGCCAGCGGATGCTCCGGCCGCACGAAGGCGCCGGCCTGGATGCGGCCTAGGGGCCTGCATTCGAGGTCGGGGTCCTGCGGCAGATCGCGGATGTCGGCGATGAAGAACTCGATGTCCTCGCTCAGCAGGTGCCGGCTCAGCCAGTCCCAGCTGCCCACCACCACGCGGGTCTGGATGTCCGGGTGCTCGCGGCGCAGGTCGGCCAGCAGCCCGGGCAGCAGCGAGGCCGCGGGAAAGGGCCCGACGCCAAACGCCACGTTGCCTAGCTTGCGCTCGCGCAGCAGCTGCATGTCGCGCACGAGACTACGGCTGTCGAACACCAGGCGCCGCGCGCGCTCCAGCAGGAACTCGCCGGCCGGTGTGGGCGAAACACCCGCGTTGCTGCGGTCGAACAGCCGCAAGCCCACCTCCCGCTCGGCTGCCTGCACGCTGCGCGTGAGCGCCGGCTGGCTCAGCTTGAGCTGTTCGGCCGCGCGCTGGAAATTGCGCTGCTCGGCCAGCACGACGAGGTGGCGCAGGCGGCGGAGGTCCATATGCATCCTGTGCATTGAATGGGATGGAATGTGGATGCTAACGGTATCGTTCGGCGTGCCCCGAATTTTCGATAAGCGCAGGACGGATGGCAAAGTGGGCGGGTCGTTAGCCAAGTGCAGAATTGCGCATGCCCACAGAGCCCAAACGCGAGAAAAACTGGAAGCGTCTCTATCTCAGGTCGGTCAAGCTTGCGCGGGCCAGGCAACTGGGCATCGAGTACCCGCGTGTGACGGAAGCCGAATTGCAGCAGGACACCACCGCGCCAGGCGATGAGCGGCTGAACGTCCTGTTCATCTGCAGCCGCAATCAGTGGCGCAGCCCGACTGCCGAGAAGATGTGGCGGAACCACCCGGCACTTGCCGTGCGATCTGCGGGGACCAGCCCGAACGCTCGGCGCCGTGTCTCCGAGCAGGACCTGCGTTGGGCCGAAGCCATCTTTGTGATGGAGGAGAAGCACAAGTCGCGCCTGATGGCCGAGTTCGGGCGGATGGTCGAGAACAAGCCGATCCACGTGCTGGATATCCCGGACGAGTATCGGTACATGGACCCGGAACTGGTGGAGGAACTCGAACGATCGGTAGGTGCGATTCTCGGCCTCGCTTGAATTGAACCTCGATGTACCCATGCTGCATGCGTGAATGCGACGCCGAAGCGAGCCTTCGTTCATACTTCCGTCGCCATGAACATGACCACCCTCAATGCCCTCGCGGCCTTTCCCGTCCAGCTCGAAGGCCATTACGCCGCGATCCCCGCGGAATTCAGGCATTGGGCGCCTGCATCCTGGGAGGGCGTGCCGAGCGAGCCGCTGACGGCCATCGAGCAGGTCTGCCATGTCCGCGACATCGAGGTCGAGGGCTATCAGCTGCGCTTTCGCCGCGCGCTGAACGAAGTCCATCCGATCCTGGCCTCGCTGGATACGGAGGCCCTGGCCCGCGAGCGTGACTACGCCTCGGCCGATGTGGCGAAGATGCTGGCCGGGTTTCGTGAAGCGCGCGCCGAGACCGTGGCGCTCATCTCGGGCCTGAGTGCCGAGCAATTGCAGCGTACCGCCGTGTTTGAGGGTTATGGCCCGGTGTCCGTGCGCGGCCTTGTGCACTATCTGTGCAGCCACGATCAACAGCATCTGGCGGGCCTGCAGTGGCTGCTGGGGAAGATCGATGCGCACGCCTATGATTCCCCGCTCTGAAGGAGGACGACCATGCATATCAACAAGGCCCGGAGTCTTCGCTTGTCCGCACTGCTGCTTGCGGCCGTGGCTTTCAATGCCGCCGCATCCTCCACCATTATCGACACCCCCGAAGTCGAAGCCGCCCTCCAGCGCGGCGCCATCGTCTGGGACGTGCGCAGCACGGTCGCCTACGAGCGCGGCCACATCCCCGGCGCGGTCAACGCGGACGACGTGGCCAGTGTCTTGCGCAACGAGAACACCGAGGACTACCTGCCGCTGCCGCAGCTGGAAAAGGTGCTGGGCAGCGCCGGCATCGACCCGGCGAAGGAGATCGTCGTCTACGGCCCCAAGGGCAGCCCCAATGTCTACTTCGCGCTGGTGACGCTGCAGTACTTCAGCGCTACCAACCCGCGCATCTATCACGGCGGCATCGACGACTGGCAGGCGGCGGGCAAGCCCTTGTCGCGCGAGGCAACCAGGCTCGCGCCGATTGCGCTGAAGATCACGCTCAGGCCCGACTTGCTGGTGGACACGCAGACCGTGGTGGCCAAGCTGAACGACCCGGCGGTGCAGATCCTCGACGTGCGCACGGCGGCCGAATACCGCGGCGAGGACATCCGCGCGATCCGCGGCGGCCACATTCCCGGCGCGATTCCCATCGACTACCAGCAGAACCAGATCGACCCTGAGGCCGCGTCCAAGTTCGATAGGAAGCTCGTCGCCAACAAGGACGGCATGAACCTCAAGAGCCGGGAGCAACTGCGGGCGCTGTACTCCAAGCTCGACCCCGACAAGGAAACCATCGTCTATTGCCAGAGCGGCGTGCGCGCGTCCGAGACGGCCACCGTGCTGCAGGACATCGGCTTCACGAAGGTCAAGGTCTACGACTCCTCCTGGCTCGGCTACGGCAACACGCTGGCCGCGCCGGCCGAGGACGTAAGCTTCATCAACGTCGGCATGCTGCAGGGCAAGATCGGCGCGCTGCAGAGGCGGCTCGATGCGATGGAGAAAGAGATGGCCGCGCTGAAGAACCCAGCCAAGCCCTGAACAACACACATGGACCAACGCAGAACCATCCGGCTGATCGCTCTATTCGAGGCGCTCAAGGGCGCGGTCGTCCTGCTGGCCGGGCTGGGGCTGCTGTCGCTGTTGCACAAGGATCTGCACGACATCGCCGTGCGCCTGGTGCACCACACGCATCTCAATCCCGCTTCACGGTACCCGCAGATCTTCATCGACGCGATGGACCATGTGCAGGATTCGCGCCTTGTCTTGCTGGCCGTCGGTGCCGCGGCCTATTCCGCCGTTCGCCTGGCCGAGGCCTACGGTCTGTTCTATGAGCGCGCCTGGGCCGAGTGGCTGGCGGCGGGCAGCGGCGCGATCTACGTGCCGCTCGAACTGTTCCGCTTCTTCCGCCATCCCGGCTGGCTGAGCGGTGCGCTGTTCCTGCTCAACGTGGCCGTGGTGGCGGTCATGGTCCGTGCGCTGATGCAGCGCCGGAAGGCCGCGGGAGCCGGAGAAGCCCGCTCCTGACAGTCTTTGGTCAGGGCTTCCGCTACGCTCGCGGTCTTGCCTTGTGCCCCAGGACTTAATACTGATGTTCAGCTGGTTCGAAAAGCGCCTGCCGCCCTTCCCTGAAACGCCCCCGCCGCAGCCGCCGCAGGGCTTCTGGCCCTTTGTGTGGGCCGCCACGGCGGGCCTGCGTCCGCTGGTCATCGGGCTGATCCTGTTCACCGCGCTGATGGGCGTGTTCGAGGCCCTGTTGTTCAGCATGCTCGGCTCGGTGGTGGACTGGCTCAGCACCGTGCCGGCCAACCAGCTGTGGGCCACGCAGAAGGACAAGCTCCTGCTGCTGGTGCTGATCCTGCTGGCCAGCCCGCTGCTGGTGGCGCTACAGACCATCACCAAGCACCAGGGCCTGGCCAGCAACTTCCCGATGCGCCTGCGCTGGAACTTCCACCGCCACCTGCTCAGCCAGAGCATGGCCTTCTTTGCCGACGAGTTTGCCGGTCGCGTGGCCGCCAAGCTGATGCAGACCGCGCTGGCCGTGCGCGACGTGGTGCTGATCGTGACCGACATCCTGGTCTTCATCAGCATCTACTTCGTCACCATGATGGCCGTGGTGGGCCGCTTCGACGCCCACCTGCTGCTGCCTTTCCTGGCCTGGCTCGCCTGCTACGCCGTGGCCCTGTGGTACTTCGTGCCGCGCCTGGGCAAAGCCGGCGCCGCTCAGGCCGATGCGCGCAGTCTGATGACCGGCCGCGTGACCGACGCCTACACCAACATCAGCACCGTCAAGCTCTTCAGCCACAGCCAGCGCGAGGCGCAGTTCGCCCGCACGGCGATGCAGGAGTTTCTCGTCACTGCCTACCGGCAGATGCGCCTGGTCAGCGGCTTCGAGGTCGTCAACCACGCGCTGAGCATGGGCCTGATCGCCAGCACCGCCGGCGCCACGCTGTGGCTGTGGCTGCAAGGCCAGCTCGGCGTCGGCGCGGTGGCCGCGGCCACGGCCATGGCGCTGCGCCTGAACGGCATCTCGCACTGGATCATGTGGGAGATGGCCGGCCTGTTCGAGCACATCGGCACCGTGCAGGACGGCATGAACACGCTGTCGCGCAGCGTCACCATCCGCGATGCCGCGGATGCGCAGGCTTTGAACGTGAGCAATGGCGCCATCAGCTTCGAGCGCGTCAACTTTTCCTACGGCGGCAAGCGAGCAGTGCTGAAGGACCTGAACCTCAGCATTCGCCCCGGCGAAAAGATCGGCCTCGTGGGCCGCTCGGGCGCCGGCAAGTCCACGCTGGTGAACCTGCTGCTGCGCTTCTATGAACTGGAGTCGGGCCGCATCCTGATCGACGGCCAGGACATCGCGCATGTCACGCAGGACAGCCTGCGCGCGCAAGTCGGCATGGTCACGCAGGACACCTCCTTGCTGCATCGCTCGGTGCGCGACAACCTGCTCTACGGCCGGCCCGATGCCAGCGACGAGCAGATGCATGCAGCGGCAGAGCGTGCCGAGGCACAAGCCTTCATCGCCACGCTCTCAGACCCCAAGGGCCGGACTGGTTTTGAAGCGCACGTCGGCGAACGCGGCGTCAAGCTCAGCGGCGGTCAACGCCAGCGCATCGCCATCGCGCGGGTGATGTTGAAGGACGCACCGATTCTGTTGCTGGACGAAGCCACCAGCGCGTTGGACTCGGAAGTGGAGGCGGCGATCCAGACCAGCCTGTATCGCCTGATGGAAGGCAAGACCGTGGTGGCGATTGCGCACCGGCTCTCGACCATCGCCGCGATGGATCGCCTCGTCGTGATGGACGAGGGCGTGATCGTGGAGCAGGGGACGCATGCGGAGCTGCTCGCACATAACGGCTTGTATGCGCGGCTTTGGGCGCATCAGAGTGGGGGCTTTCTGGGCGAGGAGGCGTAGGGCTTCTTGAAGCTGGATGTCGTCATTCGATAACAGTCCTTTGAACACTGCGTCAAACTGGTCTAGACGGAGAGCCAACCCCTATTGAGCTCTAGAGTTTTTTGGCTAAAGCGCAGCTGACGAGCTTCAGCGATTGTTCAGGGAGAGAGTGACATGAGAAAACAATACATGGCAGGCCTGTTGCTGTTCGGGATGCTGCTGCCAATGGCCTCGGCGCGTGCGGACGTCTCTTGGTCTTGGTCCTTTGCGCCCAACGTTATCAACGTGACCGAACCGGGGAACTATGGTTCCGTGCCTGTCGACCTTACCGTCCGGACGCGACCTCGTATGAATCATTGCGGCTGACGGGCTTTGTATTTTTTGACGGATCGATGCCCAACCTCGGCTTGCTGATCAGCCCCGATGGCAATGTAATACTGACGCCGACGCAGTACGCACCGCCAAGCGAGCCCCTGGCGCCCGGCGAGCAAGTAACCTTCATGGCGCTGAGTTACTCGCTTACATCGACAAAGCCGTTTGCCGATGCACTTGCAAATCCCGCCAGCTTCTCAGTGCATCCAAACTACTGCGTGAGTGTGATGACGCCGACCGGGGAGATGTCTCTCAATGCGCAGGCTGCACAGGCTTTGCAGATCAATTTTGTTCCTGTGCCAGAGTCCGCTACTTTTTTTTGATGTGGCTAGCAGCGCTCGCGATGTTGGGGCTGTACTGCCGACACCAGGGTTTTAAGGCCTAAGCTGCTGGTTGATGGGCTTGTGCGGCTAGGCGGACCAGCTCGCGTTTGTGGCAAACAGGAGCCAGTCTGCCGTCCGTACGTGGACTGAGCCTTGACCGCCTGTTCAGTCGCTTGCTGTGGCAGCTGAGCTGTCACCCATTGCGCTCAAATCGCGGGTTAGGCCGAAGTACCCTCATGCACCGCGCCTGCCATGCTTGCGTCCGCGCGGCAAGCTCGCGCCCTTCACGAGACAAAAGAAGCACATCGAGTCCATGCCATCTGCCGAACCAGAAAAGGAAAACGTCCTCGTCATCGGCGCCGGCCCCGCCGGCCTTGCCGTCTCGGCCTGCCTGCGCCAGCAAGGCGTGGAGCACCAAGTGCTGGAGCGCGAGGCGACGGTCGGGTCGGCCTGGCGCAAGCACTACGACCGGCTGCATCTGCATACCGCCAAGGCCTACTCCGGCCTGCCGATGAAGCCGTGGCCCAAGAGCGCGCCGCGCTACCCCTCGCGTGAGCAGATGGTCGAGTACCTGCAGGCCTATGCGGCCGAGCACCAGATCGCGCCGCGGCTGGGCACGGCCGTGCAACGCGTGAAGCGAGAAGGCGACCGCTTCACCGTGGATACGAGCGCCGGCGTGATGAGGCCGCGCTTCGTCGTCATGGCGACGAGCTACAACGGCGTGCCGAATATGCCCGCGCTGCCGGGGCTGGAGCGCTTCCAGGGCAAGGCCGTCCACGCCGCCGCCTACAAGAACGCCGGGCCCTACAGCGCCAAGCGCACGCTGGTCGTTGGCTGCGGCAACTCGGGTGCGGAGATCGCGCTCGATCTAGCGGAGCAGGACGTGGATGTGGCCATGGTCGTGCGCGGCCCGGTGCACGTGGTGCCGCGCGACATGTTCGGCCAGCCCACGCAGCAGACCAACATCCTGCTGTCGCACCTGCCGGTATGGCTGCAGGACGCCATTGCCGTACGCACCGTCGGCCTGGTGGTGGGCAACCTCTCGCGCTGGGGCATCGTGCGGCCGGCCGTGGGGCCCAACCGCATGATCGAGGAATCGGGGCGCGTGCCGATCCTGGATCTGGGCACCATCGCCATGGTCAAGCAGGGCCGCATCCGCGTGCTGCCGGCGGCGCAGGAAGTGCTGCCCGATGCGGTGCGCTTTGCGGACGGGCTGGTGCATCCGTTCGAAGCGATCATCTTTGCGACCGGCTACAAACCGGGCCTGGGCCATCTGATCGAGGGTTTCGAGGCCATCGCCGATGCGCGCGGCCGGCCGCATCGCTTCGGCGAGGAGACCGGCATCGCTGGCCTGTACTTCGTCGGCTTCAAGAACCCGCCGACCGGCGCGCTGCGCGAGATCGCGCTCGAGGCGCCGCGGGTGGCCCGCGCGATCCGCGACAGCAGCAGTCGTCGTCAGGCCGCCAGCGTCGGATAGTCCGTGTAGCCCTTGGGCCCGGGCGTGTAGAACGTGGCCATGTCAACGGCGTTCAGCGGCGCGTGGGCACGCATGCGCGCGATCAGATCCGGGTTGGCCAGGAAGGGGCGGCCGAAGGCAATCAGGTCCGCCTGGCCCGCTGCAAGCACGGCTTCAGCGCTGTCAGCGTCGAAGCCACCGGCGAGGATGAACACGCCCTTGAACGCGGCCCGAAGGCTAGCCTTCGCTTCGGCAGGCACCGGCGGCGCGCCCTGGGCCGAGTGGTCCAGCAGGTGGACGTAATGCAGGCCGAGCGCCGAGAGTTCCTTCACCAGCGCGAGGAACTGCGCATCCGCTTCAGCGAAGGCGCCGGTGCTGTTGAACACGCCATACGGCGACAGGCGAATGCCCACGCGATGTGCGCCGATGGCGGCCGCGGTGGCGCGCGCAACTTCCAGCGCGAAGCGGTTGCGGCCCTCGACGCTGCCGCCGTAGCCATCAGTCCGCGTGTTGACGTTGCCGTTCAGGAACTGCTCGATCAAGTAGCCGTTGGCGGCGTGCAGCTCGATGCCGTCGAAGCCCGCTTCGATCGCGAGCTTGGCGGAACTGGCATATTCGCCCACGGCCTTGGCGATGTCGGCCTCGGTCATCGCGCGTGGCGTGCTGTGCGGCTGCATGCCTTGCGAATCGGACCACATCTGCCCCGGGCACACTTCGCCCGTCGGGCCGACCACTTCGGCACCGGCCGGCAGGTTGGCCAGATGGCTCACGCGGCCGGTGTGCATCAACTGCACGAAGATCTTGCCGCCCTTGGCATGGACGGCGTCGGTGACGAGCTTCCAGCCCCGCACCTGCGCATCGTTGAAGAGCCCCGGGATGCGGGCGTAGCCCAGGCCGTTGGGCGAGGGCGAGGTGCCCTCGGTCACGATCAGGCCGGCGGTGGCCCGCTGGCCGTAGTACTCGGCCATCAAGGCGTTGGGGGTGTTGGCATCGACGGCGCGGCTGCGCGTCATCGGCGACATGACGGTGCGGTTGGCGAGCTGGAGCGATGACGCGGTCGTGAGGGGGTCGAAAAGCATGGCTGGCAGTCCTTCAGTGGATGGAGGTCGGCCGCGATGATAGGTAAAGCCGCGTGATCGCGTGCGGCGCCTGCGCAGAGCCCTTTTTCCTATTGCCGGTCCGCGGTGATGTGGTCCTGCTGGTCGGTCTTCACGGACTCGCCATGCGAGTACTCGCCAGCCGACTCCTGCGGCGACAGGAACGGCGCCTCCTCGCGCTGGGATGGGCGCGTCTGCTTTCGGCCAGTCTTTGGGGTCTTGCCGGCCTTGTCTTCTTTCTTCTTCCGGGATGGCTCGCTCGATGGATGGCTGTGCGACATGGTGAAGGGCTCCTTCCAGTGCTGAATGAACAACGTGCGTGCTTCGGTGCATCGCTGCTGCACCCAAGGTAGCGTGCCGGGCGAGGACTGGCTGTCGGACAAGGCCGCGGCGCTGCTGCTATCGTGCGGCCCTTCACCCATTCACGATCTGGAGCGCACCTTGTCGATGCTTATCGCCGACTGTCACTGCGGCCGTGTCCGCATCGAGGTAGCGGGCCCGCCGGAGTTCTTGGTCGACTGCAATTGCTCGATCTGCCGCAGGTACGGCGCGTTGTGGGCCTTCTATGCGCTGGAAGGCTCGCGTATCGAAGGCACCGTGGAGCATGCCGAGGGCTACATCTGGGGCGAGAAGACGATCTCCACCTTCCACTGCCGCCATTGCGGCTGCGTGACGCACTGGGAGCCGCTGAAGCCCAAGGCCAACGCGAAGTTCGCCATCAACGCCAGGCTGCTCGAACCGGGTGCCATCCAGGGCGTGAGGGTGCGGCGTTTTGACGGCGCCGAGTCTTGGGCCTATCTGGACTGAGAGGCTGAGAGAAAATCGATCATGCCCGCTGTCGCGCCCTCTGAGGCCGGCAGCCGCAGCCAGCCGCTATCCCGGCGTCTTCATCAAAGCCCCGGCCACCCGGTAACGGCTGAAGACGATGCCAGATGGAAATGCCTGCGTGCCGAGGAGCTCGAAAGTGAGCGGTTGGGTGCCCTCGGCAAAGAAGCGCTTGCCCGTTCCCAGCAGGACCGGATAGACGGCCAGCAGGACTTCGTCCGTGAGCCCCGGCTGTTCGAGCAGCGTCGATGTCAGCGTGGAGCTGCCGGAGAGGACCAGGTCCCGGCCGTCCTGCGACTTGATCTGCCGGATGCTCTCGACAAGATCCGGGCCCAGGCCTTCGAATGGTCCCCATTCGAGGCTTTCGGGGCGGTGGGTGACGACGAATTTGGTGGCCGCGTTGAGGCGGTCCGCCATCGGGCTGCTCGGCGCCTCGGGCCAGAAGCGCGACCAGATGTCGTAGGTGCGCCGGCCCAGCAGCAGATCGAAGCGCTCGCCGTAGGCGGCCAGCATGGCGTCCCGGCCCACGGGCGTGCGATAGGGCGCGGTCCAGTCGCTGCGGGGAAAGCCATCGCCCTCATCGGCGGTGTGCTGGATCACGCCGTCCAGCGAGATGTGTTCAATGATCCTGAGCTTTCTCATCAGCGCCTCTCCGTGTCGCGGGCTTCGAGCTTGCGAGGATACTGAACGCATCAACGATGCGCCCGGCTTTGGCGGCGGTCAGAAGCGGATTCATGGCTGTTTGATGACATGCAAGCCCTGCGCAAACGAGCAGTCGCCGCGACGCGACAAAGCTCCCGGACGCCGGCGAAACCGTAACTGTCGGCAACTGCGCGCCGGCAGGCGGGGCTGAAATCGAAGGCTGCGCCCTTGTCCTGCCAGAGGCTGTGGCCGGCAAACCGGCGCGGGTCGCAAACCGTGTAGCTAACGGCTTATTTCAGCACTACGCGAACTTGCCGCCGGCCGCGTGCCGGCCTTGCGCAAACCGCTGTTTTGTTGAGTGAAACAAGTGTGCGCTGTGCGCCATTCATATCGGCTTACAAGTCCATGCAAACGCAGACAAGCGGACAGACATCATTTCCGCGCAGCTTGAACGCCGGCAGCAATTGCCCGGCAGCCCAGGCCATCCGCGCAGGGTGATCGACTTCCCCTCATCCAACGCCTCGTTTCAGCATCATCCAAGAAGCGAACTGAACGTGAACAACATCCACATCGGGCTCTCAGGCCCGCGGCCCGCGCCTGTGCATCCCTTCGCCAGGGTGGCCGTGCTCTTCGCCCTTGCCGCGAGCCTTGCAGCTTGCGGTGGCGGCGGCGGGGGCTCTTCGTCGCCGACGCAAGATCCCGCCGGCACGCCTGCAGCACCGGCCTCCGCGCCGGCGTCTTCGCCAACGGCCGAACCTGTTCTGGAGCTCCCGCCTGCGGCCACGCCGGTGGACCTGCCCACGGGCTCGCCCGCGGCAACGCCGGCGCCGCCGCCTTCGCAGCAGCTGCCTGCGGGTGTCGACGTGAGCAAGCCGGGCGTGTCGGTGAAGGTCGTCGCAGCCACGTCCTCGGCCGTCGAGGGCGCCAACACGGCCGCGCTGGCCATCGACGGCAGCATGAGCACGCGCTGGTCCAGCGCAGCCGACGATGCCGCGTGGATCCAGTTCGACTTTGGCGCCAAGACCCAGCTGGGCTATCTGAAGCTGTCCTGGGAGAACGCCTATGGAAAGGAGTTCGTGATCCAGGGTTCGGACGATGGGCTCACCTGGTACCAGATCCGCTACGTGGCGGGCGGCCAGGGCGGCACGCAGGAGTTCTTCAACCTCAACGCCAATGTGCGCTATGTGCGGCTGCAAGGCGTCGTGCGGGGCACGCAGTACGGCTATTCGCTGTTCGAGGTGGCGTTCAAGTCGCCGGGCAGTGATAACTCCCTGCCTGTGCTTACCCCCTCGGCGCTGGCCTTCCCGGCCAACGGCAGCACGCTCGTGGCGGCGCCTGCCGCGCAGGCGCCGCTGGAGACGGTGCAGTTCTCGCTGCCCGACGGCACCCTGGTCACGCGCTTCGGCATGGTGGGCCGCTCGCGCCACGCGCGCGAGCGCGGCGAGGAGTGGAACGAGATCGGCTACGGCATCAACGAGACGGTGGACGCTGCCGGCAACCCGGTGGACAAGGGCCCGGGCGCCCACCTGAATTTCGTGGCCAACTACTTCAAGAACCGCACCTGGGGCGTGGAGTTCATCGACAACAGCCGGGTGGCCGGCGTCACCAAGCCGACCATCGTCGTCAACCAGTACTACCAGGAGGCGCAGAAGGGCGGCGGCCAGTCCTTCTTCCGCCGTTTTGATTCTCCCGGCGTGACCGGCTACGGCTGGATGTCGCCCGGCGATCTGCTCGACGATTCGACCTACACGGCGGGCCAGCAGGACATCACCGCCTGCAACGTCGTGGCCAAGCCGCCGCAGGGCGCGCTGCTCAACCCCAACAGCGGCTACATGGGCGTCAAGGGCGCCAACGACGGCTGCAGCGTGGTGCTGGACAACTACCCCGGCTACAACGCGCTGTCCCCCGACGCCAACGGCGTGATGGTGCCCAACGGCACCAGCGTGGCTTCGCGCGCGCTGAAGCCGGGCGACGTGATCGAGTTCACCGGCTCCTTCTTCTCCACCCGCGCCGCCATGGACGCGGTGGGCGACAGCGGCGCCTTCCGCTACTACACCAATGAGGTGACCTATGTGATGGGCACCGGCCTGCGCCCCTGGTACGGCGTGCAGCCGCGGCTGATGAACGCGCCGCTGCCGGACGACACGCTGCAGGGCGGCACGGGCTCGGTCTCGTACGACTACGCGGACAACGCGACCTTCATGTTCCAGCAGCCGAACCTGCAGATCGGCATGCAGAACATGCAGCGCTTCGTCGAAGGGCGCCGCTGGGTCCACACGAACATGTGGACCGGCGATCACAACGAGACCGGCAACGACCGCAACGTCGATGCCGTGGGCCTGCAGGGGCCGCACTTCAACCAGTCCTCCTGCTTCGCCTGCCACATCGGCAACGGCCGCGGCCTGGCGCCCAGCGCGATCAACCAGCGGCTCGACACCATGGCGGTGCGCACCGCAAGCCTCGACGGCAACGGACGGCAAGTGCCGCATCCGATCTACGGCATGACCGTGCAGATGAACGCACGCTCGCTCACCGACGGCACGCCGCAGGACTGGGGAACGGCCGTGCGCGTGGCCGGCTTCGACGTGAAGACGGTGACGCTGTCGGACGGCACCGTGGTCAGCCTGAGCAAGCCCCGGCTCGCCTTCGACGGCCCGGCGCCGAGCGTGTTCTCGCTGCGCAGCGCCCAACCCATGATCGGCATGGGCCTGCTGGAAGCCGTGCCCGATGCCGACATCATTGCGCGCGCCCGCAGCACGCCCGATGCCGACGGCGTGAAGGGCGTGGCCAACTATGCCTACGATCCCGAGACCGGCTCCGTGCGACTGGGGCGTTATGGCTGGAAGGCCTCCAAGGTCAGCCTGCGCCATCAGGCGGCGGGCGCGGCCTTGCTCGACATGTCGGTCACCAGCCCGGTCTACCCCAACCGCGATTGCCTGACGGGCAAGTGCACGGCGGGCAAGGTCGAGAAGGGCTTGACCGAGGACGAGCTGACGCTCGTTACGCGCTACCTCGGCCTGCTCGCGGTGCCTGCGCAGCGCAGCGTGGCCAGCGGCTTCCCCAAGGGCGTGGCGCCGCTGCCCTATCTGGACGTCAACCCGACCCAGGTGGCCGCGGGCGCCAAGGTCTTCCAGGACAACCGTTGCACGGCCTGCCATGTCGCCCAGATGAAGACGGGCAACACCTCCGAGTTCGCCGAGCTGCGCAACCAGCTGATCAGGCCCTACACCGACCTGCTGCTGCACGACATGGGCCAGGACCTGGCCGACAACTTCGTGGAAGGCCAGGCCAGCGGCAGCATGTGGCGCACCTCGGCGCTGTGGGGCATCGGCTATACCGAGCGCGTCGCCGGCAGCACCGGCAAGGTGGGCTATCTGCACGACAGCCGCGCACGCACGCTGACCGAGGCCATCATGTGGCACGGCGGCGAGGCGACGGTGAGCCGGCAGCGTTTCGAGGCCTTGTCCAAAGAGGATCGGGAGGCCTTGCTGGCTTTCCTCAACTCGCTATGAACCCGCTTCGCAAGGACCTGCTGCGGCGCAGGCAGCTGCTGGCCGGCCTGTTCGCCTCGGTCGCCGCCATCGGCTTGTCAGCTTGCGGCGGCGGTGGAGGAGAAGGCGCTGCGGCTGGAACCAACTCACAGCCATCGGCCCCGCCACCCGCGCCACCACCGCCCGCAGCGCCACCGCCCGCAGCACCACCGCCACCGCCGCCACCGCCACCGCCGCCACCGCCGCCCGCAGCCAAGAGCGCCAAGCGAGGCATCGCCTATGACCTCGCGACGCCCGAAGACCTGCAGGCACTCTCGCCCGGCGTGAGCTGGTGGTACGACTGGGGCCAGAAGCCCGAGGCCAGCGTCCCCGCCGACCACGTGGCGCGTGACCGCATGGACTTCGTGCCCATGCTGTGGAACGGCAGCTTCACGGACGCCGACATCGAGGCCGTGCTGGCCGCCGACACGAGCATCAAATACATGCTGCTGCTGAACGAGCCCAACCTGACGGACCAGGCCAACCTCACGCCCGAAGCCGCCGCGCAGCTGTGGCCGCGCTACGAGGCCGTGGCGGCGAAGGCCGGCGTCAAGCTCGTCGGCCCCGCGATCACCTGGGGCACGATGGCCGGCTATGCGGATCCGGTCGTGTGGCTCGACGCCTTCTACGCCGCTTACCGTGCAGCGAACGCCAACCGCGACCCGCAGATCGACTACCTCGCCTTCCACTGGTACGACTACGGCCTCAAGGACCAGCTCGATCGCCTGGCGAAGTACGGCAAGCCCTTCTGGGTGACCGAGATGGCGAACTGGCACACCGGCGACGGCGCGGCACAGATCGACTCCGTGGCCAAGCAGAAGGCGCAGATGGCCGACATGGTGCAGCTCTGCGAGAGCCGCGTCGACGTCTTCCGCTACGCCTGGTTCACGGGACGCTGGAACAACGACGGCCACTTCACCAGCCTGCTCGGTGCCAATGGCCAACTGACGGAGCTAGGGCAGTACTACCTAAGCCTGCCCTTCTAGCAGGCTGCTGAAATACTGACCTGAATCGCAGCCTCGTTCAGCCCGTCCGGCGAGCCGGCATCGATCTTTTCGTCATGCGGGATGTCGAGGTCGGATTTCCTTGATTTCCAGCTGTTTCGCGGG
>Ga0265327_10000690_pt1 | contig 53948 bp, 52 predicted proteins | sample 41621metaG_FD_202089 | JGI IMG/M metagenome (GOLD analysis project Ga0265327, IMG submission 202089) | Rhizosphere microbial communities from Carex aquatilis grown in University of Washington, Seatle, WA, United States - 4-16-21 metaG | ecosystem: Host-associated > Plants > Roots > Rhizosphere... | reverse complement strand
GTGATCGTCGAGGAACGAAAAGCTTACGGCCCGTTCGCTTCTCTGCTCGATCTGACCGGCCGCATCCAGCTGACCACGGCGCAGGTCGAGGCCCTGGCCACCGGGGGCGCGTTGGGCTGCTTCGGCATGTCCCGGCGTGAGGCGCTGTGGGTGGCGGGTGCGGCCGCCGCCCAGCGGCCCGACAGGTTGCCCGGTGTCGGAGTGTCCTCGCGCATCCCGGAGCTTCCGGCGATGGGCGAGGTCACACAGGCTGCCGCCGACGTGTGGGCCACCGGGGTCACCCCCGACGCGTATCCCACCCAGTTCCTGCGAGAACACCTCGACGAACTGGGTGTCGTTCCGGCCAAAGGGCTCTTGGACGTGCCCGACGGGTCACGGGTGTTGGTGGCGGGGGCGGTTACTCATCGTCAACGGCCGGCGACGGCGGCCGGGGTGACGTTCATCAATCTCGAGGACGAGACGGGCATGGTGAACGTGGTGTGCTCGGTGGGCCTGTGGGCGCGCCACCGCAAGCTGGCGGTGACCGCGCAGGCATTGATCATCCGTGGTCAGGTGCAAAACGCCAGCGGTGCTGTTTCCGTGGTGGCCGATCAGCTGCGACCGCTGGATCTTCGGGTTCGTGCTACCTCGCGGGACTTCCGCTAGAGGCGAGATCAGCCGCTTACGCCAAGAGCATTAGACGCTGCCCGTAAAACCGTGCTGCCGCCAGGCCTCGTATGCGGCGATGGCGGCGGCATTGGACAGGTTCAGCGACCTGCGGCCGGGGAGCAGCGGGATGCGCACCTTCTCGGTGATGTGCGGGTCGGCCAGCACCTCGGCGTCCAGCCCGGTGGGTTCGGGACCGAACAACAGCACATCGCCTGGCTGGTAAGCGATGTCGGTATACCTCACGCTGGCATGCGCGGTGAAGGCGTACACCCGTTGCGGCCGCAGCGATTCCCAAGCAGCGGAAAGACTCTCGTGGACTGTCACCGACGCCATGTCGTGATAGTCCAGACCGGCGCGGCGCACCTTGGCCTCCGACAGGTCGAACAGCGGGTCCACCAGATGCAGCTCGCACCCGGTGCCCGCCACCATCCGGATCGCGTTCCCGGTGTTGGGAGCGATCCGGGGTTCGTGGAACAGGATGCGAAACACCTAACTATCTTGCGGCATGGTCTTGGGTACTTAACCCTGAGGGGAGTCAGAGCTTGTAGCGGAAATAGCCCATGACAATGAACAAGACTACGAAGGCCCCCAAGCCCAATCCCGCGAGCACGCTCTTAAAGGCCAATGAGATGCATATGATGGCGACCACCGGAGCGACGGCCCAGTAAAGCCACTTCTGAACGGTGCTTTCGCGCGGTTCCGCGAGTACGCAGATGCCTCCGGTCACAATTGCCGTCAAGGCCGCATAGAACTCAGGGTCCGGCGCTCTCATCGCTTCACACCCTATGTGAGTGAGGTTTTGAGCAGACCGTCGTGCTTCCCGCCCGTCACACCCGACCGGCATGATGGCAGTCATGGCCGAGCACTGGACTGACCGCGAGATCACCGCAGAGACCTTCTACGACGAGGACTTTCGTGAACTGCGCACCGAGCGTGTGGTTTTCACAGAGTGTGATTTCAGCGGGGCCAATCTCACCGAGTCGCTGCATATAGGTTCGGCGTTCCGGAACTGCACCTTCCGCCGGACATCTTTATGGCATTCGGAGTTCCGGCAGTGCAGCCTGCTGGGCTCCACATTCACCGATTGCCGGGTGCGGCCGTCGAAATTCATCGAAACCGATTTCACGCTGTCCTCGCTCGGCGGCCTCGATCTGCGCGAGATGGATTTGTCGGACTGCCGTTTCCGTGAGACCAATCTGGTGGGCACCGATATGCGCAAGGCCAACCTGCATGGCGCCGACTTCACCGGCGCCCGCACCCAAAACCTCAAGCTGGACGGCGCCGACCTGCGTGGTGCCCGCATCGACCCGACGCTGTGGACCACCGCGACCCTGATCGCCGCCAAAGTCGACCTGCCCCAAGCTGTCGCGTACGCCGCCGGGCACGGCTTGGACGTGCACGGGGGTTAGGCAACAACCCCGCAGAAGCTCAGCCCTTCAGGCGGATGCGCCAGCGCACGAACCCCGCCATCACCAGCGCCAGCAGTGCCAGGATGCCCATGTCGAACAGCCATGTCCCGGCATCGTGGTTCCACAACTCGTCCTGCGGCCCTACCGGTACCAGCTTGCGTAGGTCGGTGGTCGAGGCCGTGGCCGCGAATCCCCAGCGCGAGGGGAACAGGAACGAGAACTGTTCCAGGCCTGCACGTCCCGTCACCGGGATGAGGCCGCCGCTGAAGACGATCTGCGTCATGGTGGCGATCACCAGCATTGGCATCACCTGTTCGGCGGAGGTGGCCAGCGAGGACAGCACCAGGCCCAGCACGGTGGCCGCGCAGGCGGTTGCGGCCACGGCGACCCACAGCTCGAAGTTCGCATTCCCCAGCAGCACCGCACCCTGTGTCGGTCCACCGCGGACGATCACGATGACGGCCGTCATGATCGCCGACTGGACGATGGCGGCCCCGCAGTAAGTGATGATCTTGGCCAGCAGATAGGCCGTGGCCGACAGGCCCACCGCCTGTTCACGCCGGAAGATCACCCGTTCACCGATCAGGTCGCGGATGGTCAGTGCCAGACCCAGGAAGCTCGCGCCGAGGTTCGTCAGCGCCAGCAGCAACCCCGGTTCGTTGGGGTTATCGAGCAGGGCCACGTTGAAACCGGCACTGCCGGGTACCGACAGCACCAGTCCGGCAAGGACGAACGGCAGCAGCGCCAGGAAGATGAAGTACCCGCGGTCGGCGAGGATCAGTCGTCCCTGGCGGCGGGCCACCGTGGAGATCTGCCGCAGCAGGCTCGTTTTCGGGGGCTTTCCGAGGTCGCCGGGTTTCACCGGGGCGGTGACGGGTTTGTTCGTGGCGGGATGCCGGGCCCGGTAGGCCTGGTGCACACCGTCGGGGTCGGCCGCGGCGTTGGCGAAGATGTCGGCCCAGTCGGTGGTGCCCATCTCCTGGTTGATGCCGCGCGGAGGTCCGCAGTACGCGGTCTTTCCGCCGGGCGCCAGCAGCAGCACCTGATCGCAGTAGCTCAGGTAGGTCAGCGAGTGCGTCACCACCACAACCACACGGCCCGCGTCGGCGAGTTGGCGCATCAGGCTCATCACCTGGCGGTCCAGCGCCGGATCCAGGCCGGAGGTGGGCTCGTCGAGGATCAGTAGCGACGGGCCGGTCAGCAGCTCCATGGCCACCGAGGCACGCTTGCGCTGGCCGCCGGAGAGCTTGTCGACGCGGGTCTCGGCGTGCTTGGTCATCTCGAGTTCCTCGAGAACCCGGGACACGACCTGCTCGCGGTCTTCCTTGGTGGTATCCGGCGGTAGGCGCAGTTCTGCGGCGTAGTGCAGCGCTTGGCTGACGGTCAGCTGCGGGTGCACCACATCGTCCTGCGGCACCATGCCGATGCGGTTTCGCATCACGGCGTATTCGGCGTGTACGCCGTGCCCTTCGAAGGACACCTTGCCTGCCGACGGTTGGGTGTTGCCGACGATCAGTCGGGCCAGGGTGGACTTGCCGGCGCCGGAGGGGCCGATGACCGCGGTCAGCGAGCCGGGGCCTGCCGAGAAGCTGATGTCATCGAGTAGTTTCTTGCCGCCTTCGACGGTGAAGTCGATGCCCTGCACCTCGAGTCCGCCGACCCGGGTGGCCGTCGTGGGTTTGACCAGCGTGCCGTCCTGGACGACGAGGTCGACGTTACCGATGGTGACGGTATCGCCCTCGCGCACCGACGCCTGCTCAACCTGGACACCGTTGACGAAGGTGCCGTTGATGGTGTGCAGGTCCTGGATCTCCAGGCCACCGGGGGTGGGGAGCAACACGGCGTGGTGACGCGAGGCCAGCACGTCGTTGACGACGATGGTGTTGTCCGGAGCGCGACCGACGGTAATCGCGCCGGGAGTCGGTTTGGGTGCGACACCGATGCCCAGTACCCGCATCGCCCGAGTGCCGAAGGGTTCGACCGGCTCACCGGAGTAGGCGGCGGGCGCCGGTGCGGGTTCCGGCGGGTACTGCTGGCGCGGCCGGGTGGGGCCGGAGGTGCTGGGCGTCCCGTAGGTATGGGCTCCGGACGGCGGAGCTCCGTACGGATGCTGCTGGCTGGGCGGCTGACCGTAGGTCTGCGGGGCGGACTGGTAGTCGGTGGGGTAGTGCTGCTGAGCGCTCTGGTACGGCTGCTGCACACCGGTGTTGTGCACCTGCTGCGGTCCGGACAGGTAACCGCGCATGGTCGGGGGAGCGATACCGAGTTGCGTCTCGCCGCCCAGGCCGCCGAGCGCGAACGTCAGCCGCGGGCCGCCCGGGTCGCCGAGGTTGATCACGGTGTCATCGCGCACCTCGACCCAGCCCACCTGGCGGCCATTGACAAAGATGCCGTTGAGGCTGCGTTGATCCTCCGCGACCCACTTGCCGTCAACGAACCTGATTATCAGGTGAATACGCGACACCAACGGGTGCGTGATGCGTACATCGGCGTGGATATCGCGGCCGATATGAATATCGTGCCCGGGTGCGAACTTTCGCTCGTCACCGTCGAATGCCACCGTGAGAGTGGGTGCTTCCCGACCAGTCATCGCTACCGACTGTATCGGTTCACAGCGAGTGGTCAGTCTTCCCGCGCCGGATGTTCACAGGCTCTAGGGGAGACTTGCGCCCTTGGGCTACGCCACCTATGCATCCTGATCCGGCGGCCGGGCACTGTGTCAATTGGCGACCGTGAATCGCTCGCGCCGGTGTGCCGGGTGTTCAAGTTCGTCGGCTACCGCGACCGCGAAATCTTCGGCCGAGATGCGCTGGCCCGCCGGAGAGTCACCTGCGACGCGGTAGGAACCCGTGCGCTCTCCCGGCTCGATGAGCGGCGCCGGGGAAAGGTACACCCAGTCCACGTCTTGTCCGGTCCGCTCAAGTATCTCCAGCGCGGCAGCCTGAGTCAGTGCTTCGGCGCGGTACGACTGGGGGAACTCCGGGGAATCGACCAGGCGGATTCCGTTGACGCGGAGCGTTCCTGCACCGCCGACGACGAACAGCCGTGTGCCGTGGAGGTTGGCGGCGGCCGTGCTGATCGCGTCGATGAATTGGTTGTGTGGTTCACCGGAGCGGCTTGGTCCTATCGCGGATACAACAGCGTCATGCCCAGCAGCGACTGTTGCGACGAGAGTGCTGTCCGAGAGTGTTCCTGCCCGAGCGGCGTCACTACCGCGGCGGCTGTATCCGGTCACCTCGTGCCCGCGTCCGCGTAGCTCGGCGGCGATGCGCGAGCCGACCATTCCGGTTGCGCCGAATATTGCGATCTTCATGGGGCGAGTCCTTTTCTCCGATTTGTGCGAGCGCCCCAAAGGTATCCAGTGGTAACTTGGTACCTCAAAGTAACTAATGGAGTTTTTGATGTCTACCTCGTCACAGCCCATGGATGACTGGTTGGGAAACGTGTTCGACACGGAATGTCCCACTCGGATCGTGTTGGACAGGATCGGGGACAAGTGGACAGTGCTGGTGGTCGCGGCTCTCGCCGAGGGACCCTTGCGATTCACCGTCCTACGCGATCGCGTCGGCGGCGTTACCGGCAAGGTGCTCACTTCGACACTGCGCTCGATGCTCCGCGACGGTTTGGTGAAGCGGATGGCTTATGCCACCGTCCCGCCGAAAGTGGAATACCAGCTGACCGAGTTGGGAGTTTCGCTTCGTGAGCCCATCGACCAATTACGGGCGTGGGCAGAGCGCAATGTGGCGCAAATCGTGCGCAACCGGGAAGCCCATGACGGGGACTCGGCATCAATGGAGACGGTCAGGTGAATGCGCGACACCAACAACTGTCTCGGGCAGTGGTGGCGGTGCTCCCGCGCCGGATGTTCACAGGCTCTGCAGCAGAAACAGCGTCCTGGCCAGGACCGCGGCGCACAGCACCGGCCAGTACCAAATGTGCCAGTGACGCCAGTGCCCGATGCCCATCGCTATTGGTGCGGCCATGCACGTCATCACCGTCAGTAGCGACCAGACGAACAGCGCGGCGGCGGCGTCGGCCTGCTCGGGCACCGCGCCGCTGAATGCGAGCGGGAAGATCGAAGCGAACCCGACAATTCCTGCCGTCGCGCTCGCCAGCACCCACAGCAGCCAGCTGACGACGGCCTCGGCGGTTCCCGGTCGTGGGCGCTGCGGCGCTGTCGTCATGACGGCGATGTTAGGTGAGCACGCAGTGAGTTTTGCTGAAAATGGTTGCCATGCATTGGTTGCAGTGCGTGCACCGTGAGTGGGTCTCCCGGTCGGCGGCCACCCGATTCACCAGGTCCGGATCGGCGAGCAGCGCGCGGCCCATGGCCACGAACTCGAAGCCCTCCGCCATCGCCAGATCCATCGACTCGCCGCCGGTGATGCCGCCCAGCAGAATCAGCGGCATGTCCAGTTCGGCACGGAACTGGCGGGCATCGTCGAGCAAGAACGCGTCGCGGTACGGGTAGGACCGGAAGAACTTCTTTCCCGTCAGGCGCACGCCCCAACCCATGGGTTTGGGGAAGCCCTTGGCGAGCTCGCGGATCGGCACGTCGCCACGGAACAGGTACATGGGATTGACCAGGGAGCTGCCCGCAGTCAGTTCCAGCGCATCGAGCCCGCCGTCCTCCTGCAGCCACATAGCGGTCTGTAGGGATTCCTCGATGGGGATGCCGCCACGGATGCCGTCCGTCATGGTCAGTTTCGCGGTGACGGCCAGCTTGTCACCCGCAACCTTGCGCACTGCCTGAACCACGGCGCGGGCCACCTTGGCGCGGTTGGCCAGCGAGCCACCGTATTCATCGCCTCGCCGATTGAACAGGGGGCTCAGGAACGAGCTCACGAAATATCCATGCCCCAAATGGATTTCGACGGCATCGAAACCCGCCTCGATTGCCAGCCGGGCCGCGTTCGCGTGTGCGGCGATGACGCCCTCGATATCGGAGGTGCTGGCCCGGCGCGCGAACTTCATTCCCAATGGATTGAAGAACCGGATCGGGGAGAGGGCCTGTGATCCGTTGGATCGCGCGTTGGCCACCGGGCCCGCATGACCGATCTGCGCCGAGACAGCGGCGCCGGTGTCGTGGATCGCGTCGGTAAGGCGGCGCAAGCCGCGGATGGCCTGTTCACGCATCCAGACCTGGCCGTATTCGGTGCGTCCCTCGGGGGCGACGGCGCAATAGGCGACGGTCGTCATGCCCACGCCGCCGAGGGCGGGCCTGCGGTGATACTCGATGAGATCGTCGGTGACCACGGCGTCGGGGGAGGCGGCTTCGAACGTAGCGGCCTTGATTGTCCGGTTGCGCAGTGTGATTGGGCCGAGCCGCGCGGGCGCCAAAACGTCGGGAGCTCCGATGGCCATGAGCGGGAGATTACGCCGCGACGACGGGCCGCAAATTCTGGATGTGCACTCCTACTTTTCGGCAAGCCCATGGGATGTACGTTCGTTTCATGACCTCTCTGAATCTGTCAGCCGACGAAGTTCTGACCACCACCCGTTCGGTACGTAAGCGCCTGGATTTCGACAAGCCCGTCGAGCGTTCGGTCGTTGAGGAATGCCTGAACATCGCGATGCAGGCCCCGACCGGCTCCAACTCGCAGGGCTGGCACTTTGTCATCGTCGAAGACGCCGACAAGAAGAAGGCCATCGCCGATATCTACCGCGATGGCTGGAACAAGTACGCCAACCTTCAGGGCCCCACCTATGCCGAGGGTGACACCCGTGGCGAGCGCCGCGACAAGGTAGTGGATTCGGCGAGCTATCTCGCCGAGAACCTTGAGCGGGCGCCGCTGTTCCTCATTCCCTGCATCGAAGGCCGTCTCGACAACCTGCCTGTTGTGGGCGGAGCAGGTTCCTGGGGGTCATTGCTGCCCGCGGTGTGGAGCTTCATGCTCGCCGCGCGTAACCGTGGCTTGGGATCGGCGTGGACGACGTTGCACCTGATGGGCGATGGCGAGCAGCGCGCGGCAGACATCCTGGGGATCCCGTTCGACAAGGTCACCCAGGGCGGGCTGTTCCCCATCGCGTACACCGTCGGCACCGACTTCAAGCTCGCCAAGCGCCAGCCCCTCGCCGACGTCCTGCACTGGGACTCTTGGTGAGGGCTGGAATACTGGGCGTGTGACGGCGACTCGACTTGACGGCAAGGCCACCCGCGACGAGATCTTTGTAGAGCTGGCGACTCGCGCGGCAGCGCTCACGGCGGCGGGCAAGACGCCGGGTCTGGGCACGATCCTGGTAGGGGACGACCCGGGCTCGCAGGCCTACGTCCGAGGTAAGCACAACGACTGCGCCAAGGTGGGCATTAACTCGATCCGGCGCGATCTGCCCGCCGATATCGATCAGGCGACCTTGTGCGCCACCATCGACGAGTTGAACGCCAACCCGGACTGCACCGGATACATCGTGCAGCTGCCGTTGCCCAAGCACCTCAACGAGAACGAGGCGCTGGAGCGCATCGATCCGGACAAGGATGCCGATGGTCTGCACCCGACCAACCTGGGTCGGTTGGTGCTGGGCAAGGAGGCTCCGCTGCCCTGCACGCCTCGCGGGATCGTGTATCTGCTGCGTCGTTATGACGTCGAGCTCAACGGCGCGCACGTTGTGGTGATCGGTCGCGGCGTCACGGTGGGGCGTCCCCTGGGACTGCTGCTGACCCGGCGCTCGGAGAACGCCACAGTCACCCTGTGTCACACCGGAACCCGTGACCTGGCTGCGCTGACCCGGCAGGCCGATATCATCGTGGCCGCCGCGGGCGTGCCGCACATGGTGACGGCAGACATGGTCAAGCCGGGAGCCGCGGTGATCGATGTGGGCGTGAGCCGCGTCGACGACCAACTGACCGGTGATGTGGCGGCGGATGTTTGGGATGTTGCCGGGTACGTCTCGCCGAACCCCGGTGGAGTTGGGCCGTTGACCCGGGCCTTCTTGCTCACCAATGTGATTGAGCGGGCGGAACGTTCGTGACCGCAACACGCGATATGTTCGCGGCAGCGTTGGATGCCATCCGCCGTTTCGCCCGTGAGCAGTGGCCGATTCTGTTGGTGTCGATGGTCTTTCTGGTGGCGCTGGGTCTGGTGATCGCCGACCGTTGGCGGCGCGGCGCCCTGGTCGTGGGAATTGCCGTGGGGATCGCGGCGGCGTTGCGGTTGGCGCTCACCGACGAGACCGCGGGTCTACTTGCTGTGCGCAGCAAGACCTTTGATGTCGGTGCCCTTGGTGCAGTGGCGGCGGCGATGGTCTACTTGGCGTTGACCATCGATCCACTGGGCACCGGGTAGGCTCTACTTGAGCAGTTGTACCGAGCGGGCGATGGTATCGGCCTGCTCGCCGAGGAACTGCTCGGACGACTCGCCGTTGGCGCCGGTGCCATTGGTGGTGGCGATCTGCCAACGCTGATCGCCTTGCCCCACGAACGCCACATAGATCTTCGGTGTGGCAGCGACCGGCGGCTTGCCTTCGGCGGCCGGCGGCTTCTCCAGTTCCAGGCTGGCCGACGCTCCGGGCAGGTTAGGACCATCCCACGAGTCTCGTTTGTCCGCAGTGACTTTCGTCTTGCGGGTCTTGACGAAGTCGCTCACGGCGTCGGCGTTGGACGACGCCAACCAGCCCTTTACTTCCGGCGCGTCGTCGGAGGGCACCAGCTTGCGGATACGCACGTACTGGGCCAACTCCGAGGATTCCCACTTGGGCCGGACCTGGTAGGTCACTAGTCCCTTGTTGTTGTGTACCCCGTCGGCGAAGGCCACCCAGTCTTTGGGGGTGTTGATGTAGATGCCCAACTCGGGGATGAATTGCCGGGTGTGTCGTTCGGCGGGCGCGCTACTGGAGGTGGGCGCGGACTCGCTTTTCGACTCCGAAGGTGCCTCATGGGAGCCACAGCTGGCGAGTGCCGGGGTCAGGAGTGTGGTGGTGACAAAGAGGGCTGCCAGCAGGCGGCGATCCGTACGCACGGGTATACCGTAGCGGCACCGGGCGCATTCGTCGCGGCGAATTGGGGCACCCGGGTTTTTACTGATTCAGCGTCGCCCGGATGCTCACCGTGACATAGGGCAGTGCCAGGCCCGTTGAGTGTGCCAGCGCCGGGTGGGTGGCCAGTAGCTCCCGAACCTGCTGCAGCGTCTTCTTGCGGGCGGCCTCGGGGGCCGTAATGCAGTAGCTGCGTGAGGCCACCATATCCAGAAGTGCTTGCGGGGTAAGGTAACTCGTCCACTCGACCTGATGGCGCTCTTGCTCGGTGAATGGGGCGGGCAGGCTGACGGCGTGATTGAACGGGTCGTTTTCGTTGCCGATGATCTTGCTGAGATCGGCCACCCAGCCCAAGCGCTCGTCCCTGGCGTTCCAGACCAGGCCCAGCCGGCCACCCGGGCGGAGCACCCGTGCCACCTCGGGGATGGCACGCTCGGGATCTACCCAATGCCAGGCCTGGGCGACCAGCACCGCGTCCACACTGTTATCGGGCAGTGGAATCTCCTCGGCGGTGCCCAGCAACGCGGGCGTATCGGGGAGTGACTTGCTCAGTACCTCAAGCATTTCCGCCAGTGGGTCCACCGCGACCACGTTGAGTCCGCGTTCCACCAGCCGGGTGGTGAGCTTGCCGGTGCCGGCGCCCAGATCCAGCACGTCGTGTGCTCCGGGCGGCAGCAGCCAGTCGATCGCCTCCGGCGGATAGGACGGCCGGCCACGTTCGTAGGCGGCCGCCTGCGAACCGAACGAAAGCGATGGTTCTGCTTGTGCGTCCGGCATTCGCGCTCCCTTGAGATTCGGTGTTTACGAAGCCTGTGTTGCCTTAGCCAGTGCGAGCGTTTCCCGCACCAACTCGCTCACCGCATCGAACTCGATGAGGAACGCGTCATGGCCGTGGACAGATTGGACCACCCGCAAGCCGGTACAACCGGGCAGCAGGTCTGCTAATTCCTCCTGCAGCCGCAACGGGTACAGCCGGTCGGAGGTGATGCCGCCGACGACGACAGGGACCGGGCAGCCGCGCAGCGCCTTCTCGACACCGCCGCGGCCCCGGCCGACATCGTGCCGGTTGAGCGACTCGGTCAAGATGACGTAACTGCCGGCGTCGAAGCGCCGGACGAACTTGTTGCCCTGATGTTCCAGGTAGCTCTGTACCGCGTACCGACCGTCCGCCCATGGGTCCTCGGGACCATCCGGGCCGACCTGCGGATCATTGCCGAACCGGGTGTCCAACTCGACCTCACCGCGGTAGGTCAGGTGCGCGATACGCCGGGCGAGGTTCAGCCCCTTCTCCGGATGGCGTCCGCTGGCGTGGTAGTCGCCGCCCTGCCAGTCGGGATCGGCCTGGATGGCTGCGATCTGGGTGCTCTGCGTGCCGATCTGGTCACCGGTGGCACGTGCACCGACCGCCAGTACCAGCGCCGCGCGCACCGAATCGGGGTGCATCACAGCCCATTCCAGTGCACGTGCGCCGCCCATCGAACCGCCGACAATGGCGGCGACCTCGGTGATGCCAAGCTGCGCGAGCGCTGCGACGTCGGCGTCCACCTGATCGCGCACCGAGACCTCGGGGAATCGTGAGCCCCAGGGCTTTCCGTCGCCGGCTGGGGAAGTCGGGCCGGTTGTACCCCGGCAGCCGCCCAGGACATTGGTGGCGATGGCGCACCAATGATCGGTATCGATCGCCGCGCCCGGGCCGATGATTCCTTCCCACCACCCACCGGTGATGTGGTCGGGTCCGGCTGATCCGACCACGTGAGAATCGGCGGTGAGTGCGTGACAGACAAACACCACGTTGTCGCGCCGGGGCGAGAGCTTCCCCCAGCTCTGTACCGCGACGGTCACGTCGTCGAGGACAGCACCGCTTTCCAGCGTGATCGAACCTATTGACACATAGGCGATCTCGTCGCGCTGGGGGAGGGCGACGTTGGGGCGCGGAAGCTGCTGGTCGGCGGATGAGCCGCTGGCCCGAAGATCGTCGGTCAAGGTCACGATGATGCCACCGCCGCGGGCTGTTTGAGTCGGCGTACGGCCGCGAATCCGGTGTCCAGGTCGGCCAGGATGTCGTCGATGCCCTCGATGCCGACGGCCAACCGAACCAGTCCGGGGGTGACGCCGGAGGCAACCTGTTCGGCGGGCGAAAGCTGCCCGTGCGTCGTCGTCGCGGGATGGATGACCAGCGAGCGCACATCACCGATGTTGGCGACCTGGCTGTGCAGTGTCAGGGAATCGATGAACGTCGTCGCCGCTTCGATACCGCCATCCAGCTCGAAGGCGAGTACCGCACCGGCCCCCTTGGGGGCCAGGGCCTTCGCGCGCTCATGCCAGGGCGAGGTGGGCAGCCCGGCGTAGTTGACGCGGGTGACTTCCGGCTGGCCCACCAGGTAATGAGCGACGCGTTCCGCATTTTCCACATGGCGCTGCACGCGCAGGCTCAACGTCTCCAGGCCCTGTGCGATCAGGAACGCGTTGAACGGCGAGATGGCGGGTCCGAGGTCGCGCAGCAGCTGCACGCGCGCCTTGAGCGCGTAGGCCGGTGCGCCCAGGTCGGCGAAGACGACCCCGTGATAGCTCGGGTCGGGGGTGGTGAATCCGGGGTGGCGCCCCTGGGTCCAGTCGAAGGTACCGCCGTCAATGATTACGCCGCCGATCGCACTGCCATGCCCGCCAAGGTATTTGGTGGCCGAGTGCACCACCACGTCGGCGCCGTGTGTCAGTGGCTGGATCAGGTACGGCGTGGCGACGGTGTTGTCGACGATGAGGGGTATGCCCGCCGCGTGCGCGATTTCCGACAGGCCGCGGATATCGAGAATGTCGTTCTGCGGGTTGGAGATCGACTCGGCGAACAGCGCCTTGGTCTGCGGGGTGATGGCCCGGCGCCAGGACTCGAGATCGTCGGGATCGTCGACGAAGATGGTCGAGATGCCCAGCCGCGGCAGCGTGTAATGCAGCAAGTTATAGGTGCCGCCGTAGAGGCGCGGACTGGAGACGATGTTGTCGCCGGCCTCCGCGATGTTGACGATCGCCAGAGTCGCTGCTGCTTGCCCGGAGGCCAGCAGCAGCGCCGCCACGCCACCCTCGAGGGCAGCGATGCGCTGCTCGACGACATCCTGGGTGGGATTGCCGATGCGGGTGTAGATGTTGCCCTCTTCGGACAACCCGAAGAGAGCCGCCGCGTGTGCGGTGTCATTGAAGACGTACGAGGTGGTCTGGTAGATCGGCAAGGCGCGCGCATTGGTCGCCGGATCGGGGGACTGGCCCGCGTGGATCTGCTTGGTCTCGAACGCCCATTGTGCGGTGGGATCGATATCGGTCATGGGGCTCTCCTGGAGGTAGTCGGGTGAGGCAGTCAGGGTTGGGGACAACAGCGACAGCGACAGAGACAGTGCTGAAGAGCCGCTGGTGCGAAGTACAACCCAAACCGACAACAGGAACGCAGGGACTCACCCCCGGGTGACGAATACTCCATCGGGCCAACCTGTCTTCTCGGGGCCCGCCATCGGACCCGCGCTTGCCGTGTGGCCGACTGTTCCGTCAACAACCTGTCAACAGCTCAGTCCGCTACTCAACCTGGTCAATCACCCGGGGCACCCCACCGCGGTTGGAGGGTTGCCGACCAGCGAGCCGGGGCTTGACGCTGGTACTCATGACCGACTAGAAGCCTATCGCAATTCACCGAATGGTTGCCACCAGGTAGTCCAAGCGCATATGGGAGCGCGATCACAAGCCGTCCGCCCGCCTAGGCTCGGAGGCGACGTGATACTGAATAGGCATCCGTGTGACCCACGGGGTGCCTGAGATTTTGACCGACCAACAAGTCCGATCAACGATGCCGGGAGTGACCATGAGTGCGCAGCAGCCGACCATCATCTACACGCTGACAGACGAGGCGCCGCTACTCGCGACGTACTCCTTCTTGCCGATCATCCGGGCCTTCGCCGGACCCGCCGGTATCGACGTCCAAACCACCGATATCTCCGTTGCCGCGCGCATCCTGTCCGAGTTCGCCGAGTACCTGCCCGAAGACCAGCAGTTTCCGGACAACCTGGCCGAGCTGGGCCGTCTGACGCAGCTGCCGGAGACCAACATCATCAAGCTGCCGAACATCAGCGCATCGGTGCCGCAGTTGTTGGCCGCGATCAAGGAACTTCAGGGCAAGGGCTACAAGCTGCCGGACTACCCCGAGGACCCGAAGAACGACGAGGAGAAGGCCATTCTGGCCCGCTACACCAAGTGTCTCGGTAGTGCGGTGAACCCTGTTCTGCGCGAAGGAAACTCGGATCGCCGCGCACCGCGTGCGGTCAAGGAGTACGCGCGCAAGCACCCGCACAGCATGGGGAAGTGGTCGCAGGCCTCGCGGACTCACGTCGCCACCATGAAGGAGGGCGATTTCTACCACGGCGAGAAGTCGCTGACGCTGGATCGCGCCCGCAAGGTGAAGATGGTGCTGACGACCAAGAGTGGCGAGACCATCGTGCTCAAGTCCGAGGTCAAGCTGGGTGAGGGCGACATCATCGACAGCATGTTCATGAGCAAGAAGGCGCTCTGCGACTTCTACGAGGAGCAGATCGAGGATGCCTACAAGACCGGCGTGATGCTGTCGCTGCACGTCAAGGCCACCATGATGCGGGTCAGCCACCCCATCGTCTTCGGGCACGCGGTCAAGATTTTCTACAAGGATGCCTTTGCCAAGCATCAGGAGCTGTTCGACGAGCTGGGCGTCAATGTCAACAACGGCATGTCCGACCTGTACAGCAAGATCGAGGCGCTGCCCGCATCGCAGCACGAGGAGATCATCCGCGACCTGCACGCCTGCCATGAGCACCGGCCGGAGCTGGCCATGGTGGATTCGGCCAAGGGCATCTCGAACTTCCACTCGCCCAGCGACGTCATCGTCGACGCTTCGATGCCCGCCATGATCCGGGCGGGCGGCAAGATGTACGGCGCGGACGGCAAGCTCAAGGACACCAAGGCCGTCAACCCGGAGTCGACCTTCTCCCGGATCTACCAGGAGATGATCAACTTCTGTAAGACCCACGGCCAGTTCGACCCGACCACGATGGGCACCGTTCCCAACGTCGGTCTGATGGCGCAGAAGGCCGAGGAGTACGGCAGCCACGACAAGACCTTCGAGATCGCCGAGCCCGGTGTCGCGGACATCGTCGACATCGATACCGGAGAGGTGCTGCTGACGCAGAACGTCGAAGAGGGCGACATCTGGCGCATGCCCGTCGTGACGGACGCGGCCATCAAGGACTGGGTGAAGCTGGCCGTCACTCGTGCCCGTGAGTCGGGCATGACCGTGGTGTTCTGGCTGGACACCGAGCGCCCACACGAGAACGAGCTGCGCAAGAAGGTCAAGACATACCTCAAGGACCACGACACCGAGGGCCTGGAGATCCAGATCATGCCGCAGGTATGGGCCATTCGCTACACCATGGAGCGGGTCATCCGCGGGCTCGACACCATCTCGGCCACCGGCAACATTCTGCGTGACTACCTGACTGACCTGTTCCCGATTCTGGAGCTGGGGACCAGCGCCAAGATGCTGTCCATCGTGCCGCTGATGGCCGGCGGTGGGCTGTACGAGACGGGCGCCGGCGGTTCGGCCCCCAAGCACGTCAGCCAGTTGGTCGAGGAGAACCACCTGCGGTGGGATTCGCTCGGCGAGTTCCTGGCTCTGGCCGTCAGCCTCGAGGACCTGGGCATCAAGACCGGGAACGCCCGGGCCAAGATCCTGGCCACCACGCTGGATGCCGCGACCGGGAAGCTGCTGGAGAACGACAAGGGGCCGTCGCGCAAGGCCGGCGAGCTCGACAACCGCGGCAGCCAGTTCTACCTGGCGCTGTACTGGGCATCCGAGCTCGCCGCGCAGACTGAGGACGTGGAGCTGGCCGAGCTGTTCGCGCCGCTGGCCAAGCAGCTGGTCGAGAACGAGGACGCGATCATCGCCGAGCTTGCCGCCGTGCAGGGCAGCCCGGCTGATATCGGTGGCTACTACGCACTGGATCCCGAGAAGACCACCGCCGTCATGCGGCCGAGCCCGACGTTCAACGCCGCCCTGGCGTCCGTCGAGGTCTAGTCCTTACACACCGAGCACGCCGACACGCCGCGTTCTGACGCGTTTCCCGAGAGGGACGCGCAGAACACGGCGTGTCGGCGTGGTTTCGGGGCTTTACCCGGCGTCGGAGGCGGCGCTGCGCTTGGCGGCGATCAGCGGATCGATCAGGTCGGTGATCACCTCGGTGACCTGACCCGGCGCTTCGAGCATGGGCACATGTCCCATGCCCGCCAAGGTGATCCGTCGGGCGCCGGAGGGCAGGCCCTGACCGATGAGCTTTCCGAAGCGACCCGGAGGCACGATCTCGTCCTTCTCGCACAACACGAGCTGTGCCGGCACCGCGATGGTGTTCAGGTTCTGTAGGCCGGGCGCAGGCAGGATCGACGTCAGCGACGCGAAGTACGCCGGGCAGTGGGTGATGTCCTCGAAGATGCTGTGGAAGTCCGGCAGGCTCAGCGACTCGGTCTCGCCGCACAGGGCGCGGGCGGTAGCGAATTTGACGAATGGCAGTCCTGCCGCGCGACGGCCCAACAGCCGCGAGAACGCCAGCCAGGGGAGCATGGCCGCGAACTTCAGCACGATCTCCGCCTTCAGCGCCGAGTACTTGGTCCAGCCGCCTGCGGGAGCGATGGCGGTGACGCTGCGGGCGCGGCCGCGCTGAGCCAGGCCCAGGGCGATCCAGCCACCCAGCGAGTTGCCCACCAGATGTGCTGTGTTCCAGCCCTTTTGGTCCATGATCTGTTCGATCTGGTCCAGGTACACGTCGACCGACCGCTGCGAGAACGGAGGCAGCTTGGGCATCGGACCGCCACCGTTGTGCCCGGGGTACGTCGGGGCGAACACCTCGTACCCGGCGTCCGCGAGCTGCTCGGCGACCGTCTCCCAGACCGACTGCGACAGCATGAACGGATGTAGCAGCAGCACCGGCTCGCCTTCACCCATTTCGATGGGTGCACGCCGGTTCGACGGCTTCGACAAAATGGCTTCCAGCATGCGGTCCTCCTAGTGCGCCAACATCTGCGTTGACACTACTGTCTGTTGCGTCAATTTACAGTGCCCTGTTTCCTCGCCCACTCAGGACTGTCACACCGCTGGACTATTGTCGGCGACCGATGAGCGCCAAGAAGATCACCGTCACGACCATCAACGTCAATGGCATTCGTGCCGCCGTCAAGGAACGGTCGACAGAGAACCGCGGACTGCTGCCTTGGCTGGAGCAGACGAGTTCCGACATCGTGTGTCTACAGGAGGTGCGCGCCGAGGAGGACCAGCTGCGGGAGGCGCTGGCCCCGGCCTTGGATGCCGGGTGGCAGGTGGTGAGTGCCCCCTCCAGCGTGAAGGGGCGCAGCGGCGTGGGGATTCTGAGCCGTGTTCCCGCGGCCTCCACCCGGGTGGCCCTGGACGCCGACGGCGGCGAATTCGATGAGTCGGGCCGGTACCTGGAGGCCGAAATCGGCGATCTCACCGTGGCGAGCATCTATCTGCCCACCGGTGAGGCGGGCACCGAACGCCAGGAGGAGAAGGAGCGCTTCATGGCCGCTGTGGGCGCCCGGATGGCCGCCCTGGTCGCCCGCGGTCGTGACACGGTGATCTGTGGTGATTGGAACATCGGCCACACCGAGCGAGATATCAAGGCGTGGAAGGCGAATCAGAAGAAGGCGGGCTTCTTGCCGGAGGAGCGGGCCTGGGTGGGTTCGCTGCTGGAGTCCGGCTGGGTCGACAGTTTCCGGCTGCTGCATCCGGAGGTCGACGGGCCGTACAGCTGGTGGTCGTGGCGCGGCAAGGCGTTCGACAACGATGCCGGTTGGCGCATCGACTATCACCTGGCCACCGCCGACCTGGGCCGACGTGCACACTCGGCGCGGGTGGAGCGGGCCGATGCCTATGCGCTGCGCTGGTCCGACCACGCCCCGGTGACCGTGGAGTACCGGTAAGCCGCACGCACCAAGGGCGGCAGGCAAATTTCGCGTTGACCGGTCATGCCAGGATGGACGCACTATGACTGCCGACAGCACCGTTGATGCCGCCTCCCGGGGACGCTTGTTCTCGGGAATTCAACCCACCGCCGATTCCCTTCACCTCGGAAACGTGTTGGGCGCGGTCCAGCAGTGGGTGCGGTTGCAGCACGAGTACGAAGCGCTCTTCTGCGTCGTAGACCTGCATGCGATCACCGTCGCACAGGACCCCGAGGAACTTCGGCGACGCACCCGCGCGGTGGTCGCCCAGTATGTGGCGCTCGGCGTCGACCCGGCCGAGAGCGCGATCTTCGTGCAAAGCCATGTTCCCGCGCACGCTGAATTGGCTTGGGTGTTGGGGTGTTTGACCGGTTACGGGGAAGCCGCCCGGATGACCCAGTTCAAGGACAAGTCCGCCAAGCAGGGCAACGACGCGACCACGGTCGGTCTGTTCACCTACCCGGTGTTGATGGCGGCCGACATCCTGCTGTACCAGACGAATGTGGTGCCGGTGGGCGATGATCAGCGCCAGCACCTCGAACTGACTCGTGATGTGGCACAGCGATTCAACGGCCGATACGGCCAGACGTTCGTGCTGCCGGAGACGTTCGTACCGAAGAACGCGGCCCGGATCTATGACCTGCAGGACCCGACGGTGAAGATGAGCAAGTCGGCCTCGACTCCCGCCGGGCTGATCAACCTGCTCGACGATCCCGCGGTCTCGGCCAAGAAGGTCAAGTCGGCGCAGACCGACAGCGATCGGGAGATCCGGTTCGATCGGGAGGCCAAGCCGGGTGTCTCGAACCTGCTGAGCATCCAGTCCGCCCTCACCGGTGCCGATATCGACACCCTGATCGACGGGTACGCCGGACGCGGTTACGGGGATCTGAAGAAGGACACGGCCGAAGCGCTGGTCGAATTCATCAGGCCGGTCCGTGATCGGACGAATGAGCTGCTCGCCGATACCGCGGCGCTCGACGAGATCCTGGCTTCCGGTGCGGCGCGCGCCAGGGAGCTGGCGGAGAAGACTCTCACCGAGGTCTACGACCGGATAGGGTTTGTCCGGCCCGCGAGGTAGCGAACAGCAGAGGCGGTGAGTTGTGGCCGGAGACGATAAGCCTGGGATTCTCGACCGCTATCGCGCACGATTTCCCTGGTTCGACCACATCATGCGCATGCAGGAGCGGTACGGGAAGGTAAACGGCAACTTCTTCGCCGCGGGAATCACCTATTTCACGGTCTTTGCGCTGTTTCCGCTCATGATGGTCGCATTCGCGGCCATGGGGTTCGTCTTGTCCCGGCGGCCGGACACGATTGCGGAGCTACGTGGACGCATCAGTGGGGCCATCTCGGGTGAGGTGGGTAACCAGCTAATCAATCTGATGGATACCGCGATTGCCTCGCGCACCAGCCTGGGTATCGCAGGTCTGGCAACCGCGGCTTGGGCCGGGCTGGGCTGGATGGCCAACGTGCGGGCGGCGCTCAGTGCCATGTGGGAGCAGCCCAATGACTCGGAGAATTTCCTCAAGGGCAAGCTGTCGGACCTGCTGGCGCTCGGTTCCACGTTTGTGGCGCTCGCCCTCACCATCGCGGTGACCGCCGTCGGCGACGAGAAAACCATCCTGCGAATATTCGGCTGGATGGGGCTACACGACGTCACCATCCCGTCGATTCTGCTCAAAGTCGTGACCACCGGGATAGCAACCGTGTTGTCGTGGGCGTTGTTCACCTGGATGATCTCGCGGCTGCCCAGGGAGCGGTTGCCGTTCTCGAGTTCGGTGCGTGCGGGGCTCATCGCCGCGATCGGTTTCGAGCTGTTCAAACAGGTGGCCTCGATTTATTTGAGCGTCATCATGCATGGCCCGGCGGGTTCCACCTTCGGACCGGTGCTCGGCATCATGGTCTTCGCCTACATCACCGCTCGCCTGCTGCTGTATGCCACCGCGTGGGCGGCCACATCCGACGAGAACCGGGCATTTGTGTATGTGCCACCGCCCGAGCCCGTGGTCATCACCACCCGGGTGGAGACCGTCGACCGCTCGTCGCGGTGGGGAGTTGTCGCCGCTTTTGGGGCCGGAGTTCTTGGCGCGATAGGTATTTCGTGGTTGGGCCGCGGCGGCGACTAGGCCTGCCGACGGTTGAGTGACCTCGCCGCGAGGATGAGGCCGAACACGATCATGGTGCCGATGATCGTCACGCCAACCCGGACGGGGACGCTGTTCACCGCCTCAGCGGGGAGGCCCGCCGCCTGCGCGGTGGGTGTGTCATCGGCGTGCGGTCTGATCAACAGTGATGGGTCCGGATCGACAAGCTTGCCGATCGACGCGTCGCGGGGAGTGGAGAACCCATAGTCGAGCAGATGGGCAGCCTGCTCCCACGGCGCGATCGGCAGACGAGTGCCGCGCAGCATGGTGACCACCAGGCGGCGACCGTCACGTTCGGCCGCGCCGACAAAGGTTTGTTGCGCGTCATCGGTGTATCCGGTCTTGCCGCCGAGCGCCCCCGGGTAGTTGTAGAGCAGCTTGTTGTCGTTGGTCATCTCGTACGCCGGATGGTTATCGGGTTCACCGGGTTTGGCGGGGTGGCCCGGGAAGGTTGCCTTCGGCGCGGATACCAGATCGGCGAAGGTGGGGTCGGCGAACGCGTACTTGTAGAACAGGCCCAGGTCGTAGGCGGAGGTGCTCATGCCCGGACCGTCGAGACCGGAGGGGGTGGCTGCCCGAGTATCCCGCGCGCCTAGTTTCTGCGCCATGTCGTTGATCTTGCTGACGGTCTCATCCATGCCGCCCAGCTGAACCGCCAGGGCGTGTGCGGCGTCGTTGCCCGAGTTCATCAGCAGACCGGTGAGTAGCTGCCGGACCGTGTAGGTGCCGCCGACGTCGACGCCGACCCTGGTGCCCTCGCTGTTCGCGTCGTCTTGGGTTCCCACCACCGCCTGGTTGAGATTCAGGTTGGTGATGGCCTCCATGGCGACCAGCACCTTGATGACGCTGGCGGGACGGTGCCGGGCGTGGGGATCCTTGGCGGCCACCACATTCCCGGTGTTCAGATCGGCGATGAGCCACGATTCCGCGGAGACGTCGTTGGGCACCGGCCCGGCCCCGTCCGGGGTGATCACGTCGCAGCGTCCGAGCATGTCGCCGCCGATGGGCTTGGTCGGCACCGGGAGCGGTGCGGGTGGGTCGCCGCCTGCCTTGGGTACTTCGGAGGTGTCGACGGCGGGTGGGGTGACCACCTTATAGGGGCAGCCGCTGGTGTCCGGTGGCGTGAATCCGGGCTCGGCGCTTGCGAGTGGCGGCGCACTGAGCGGGAGGACGGCGACCATCAACCCGGCGGCGGTCGCCGCGGCGAGGCGCGTGGCGGCTGTCCGCGGCGACGGGCGGCGGTCGGGCGCAGGAGTCCAGGTGGTCATCGCCTTGCCACAGTAAGCGAACACCACTCTGAACTGGGGGATGTTACGCCTGTGTCGGATGTGACCTAGATGCTCGTTACTGGTGCGGAGCGATATCGGCCAGGCTGATGTGACCGACGGCCGATGAGCCGATACAGCCCATCCAGAGACGTCCGGCCGATTCGACGACGCCGGTGACGGTGCGCAGATCCCGCGACGTGCCGCTGATGTTGGCGACCACCGCGCTGGTGTCTGGGTTCACCGCGATGACCCAGGGATCGGTTTCCGTGCTCGGAAGCAATGCATCGGGCAGCTTCCATAGGGCTTTCCGGATTGCCGGAGAACGGGGGAGCAGCCACTCGGCGAGCGCGTTGCGCGGGCTGGCCAGCGTGACCCAGATGCGGCCGTCCGCGCCGGTGCTGATGTTGTCGGGCATGCCCGGAATATCTTCCAGGATCGGCGTCAGCTTGCCGGCGCCGGCGCCGGTGAGCTGGTACCTACTCACCCGGCGACCGACGGTCTCGGCGATGATCAAGGCGGACTCGTCGGCGGTGAGCGTGACCCCGTTGGTGAACGCCAGCCCGGTGGCAATGGTGCTCACGGTGCCGTCCGGATCGCGGCGGAATACCCGTCCGGTGGGGCGCCCCTCCAGGATGGCCGCCATAAACTGCTCGAACGGGAAACGTGCCGTCGATTCGCTGAAATAGATTGTCCCATCGACTGATTCGGTGACATTCGAGCAGAAGATCAGCGGCGGTCCGTCGACCTTGGTGACCAGCGGCTCGATATCTCCGGAGGCCGGGTCGAGGGCTAGTAGCTTGTCGCGGCTGCAGATCAGCACCCGGCCGTCGCGCGCGATGTGCAGGCCCAGCGGTGGATGCTCGGTAGTGGCGACATGCGTGACCACCGTGTCTCCCGCGCCATCGGGCGTGATGCGCAGGATCTTTCCGTCCGCCACACCCGCCCAGATGTTTCCGGCGGCGTCGGCCACCACATCTTCGGGGCCGTGACCGGGCAGCGCCACGATGCTCAGTGGCGGCAGTGGCTGCGGGCTAAGGGAAAGCGCGCGCACTCCGGGCGGCTGCCAGCGGACGGGGTCGATCGACGGCTTGGCCATGGGCTCACCCTATTGCAGGCCTAGTCTGAAGCGATGTCGGTTCACGCTGGCGATCGCACCGATGAGTTCGAGGCGTTGCGACCGCGACTGCAGGCGGTGGCCTACCGGCTCACCGGCAGTGTCGCGGATGCCGAGGACATCGTTCAAGACGCCTGGCTGCGCCTGCATTCCGCGACTGTCGAGATAGAGGACTTGGCGGCCTGACTGACCACCGTGGTCTCCCGGCTCGGCCTGGATAGGCTCCGGTCGGCTGTCTATCGCAGGGAAACCTATGTGGGGGAATGGCTTCCGGAGCCTGTGGTCACCGGCCTGGATGGCAATGATCCGCTGACGCGGCCGCGCGCCAACTGGCCTCCCGTGCGCGGCGGGTGGTGGCCGGCCCCCCGGCGCCGGTGGCCGACGGCGAGCACAACGAGGTGGTGGGCAAGCTCCTGAAGGCCCTCCTGTCCGGGAGCATGGAAGCCGTTGTGCGACTGCTGCATCCGGATGTGACGATGACGGGCGATTCCGACGGCAAGGCACCGACCGCGGTGCGCGTCATCCACGGTCCCGACAAGGTGGCGCGTTTCCTGCTCGGCCTGACGGAGCGTTACGGCCCGAACATGACGCAGGCCATGAAACCGGCGCTGGTCAATGGACAGTTCGGGATCTATCTGACCGAGACTCCGGCAGATGCGGCCACGGACTCCGCCTATTGGCCGGTGTTGCCCCGGGTGAGCGCATTCACCGTGCGCGACGGGCGCGTGCTGGCGGTCTGGGATGTGAGCAATCCCGATAAGTTCAGTGGCACGCCACTGCGCAGTGGCTAGGCGTCTTCGGTTGCCCAGGGGACATGGCAGGCATCACCGGAGTTGAAGCCCTGCTCGGTGATTCCCAGTGCCGCGTAGGTGCGGGCACGCATGTTCTCGACACCGATCTGGTAGGTCAGTTCGATCACCCCGGCATCGCCGAAGCGGCCTCGCAGATCCTCGACCTGTTGGTCGGTGATGTCGTGCGGATTGCCGGTCATCGCATCGGCGTACGCGACGGCGGCCCGCTCGTCGGCGGTGAATAGGGGAGAAGTCGCGTATTCCGCTACGGCCTTGAGGCGTTCGGTATCCAATCCGTCCAGGCGCTGCAGCATGGATCCGAAGTCGACGCACCATGAGCAGCCCACCGTCCTGGCGGTCCAGAACACCGCAAGTTCCCGCACGCCGGCCGGCAGCACCCGCGACGCGGTGCCCAGCATCTGCTCGTGCACCGCGGCCGCGACCATCAGCTTGGGGTGGTGGGCGATCACCGTAAATGGTTCGGGCACTTGGCCGAACCGCCGCCCGCTGACTCGATACATGATGCGGGTGAGCAGCGAGGCCTGGTGCGGGGCGACGGGCTTGATGCGCGTTGTTTTGCGTGGTGTCTCAGTCATAACCATCTGACGAGATGGCCCATGAATGTGTGACAGACGTCCCGGCACAGAAAAAAACTGCCGGGGGTGAGTGTAGGTGCTCACCCCCGGCAGTGCAGACAGATATTGGCTAGCGCGCGAACATCAGTGCGCGCTTGACCTCTTGGATCGCCTTGGTGACCTCGATACCGCGCGGGCAGGCGTCGGTGCAGTTGAAGGTGGTGCGGCAGCGCCACACCCCGTCGATGTCGTTGAGGATGTCCAGGCGCTCGGCGGCGGCCTCATCGCGGCTGTCGAAGATGAACCGGTGCGCGTTGACGATTGCCGCCGGGCCGAAGTAGCTTCCGTCGCTCCAGAACACCGGGCAGCTGGTGGTGCAGCAGGCGCACAGGATGCACTTGGTGGTGTCATCGAAGCGTGCGCGGTCGGTCTGGCTCTGGATGTACTCGCGCGTCGGCTGGTTACCGCTGGTGATCATGAAGGGCTTCACGGCGCGGTACGCGTCGAAGAAGGGCTCCATGTTCACCACGAGATCCTTCTCCACGGGCAGACCGCGGATGGGCTCGATGGTGATGGTCAGCGTCTTCTTCGGGTTCTTGGGCAGCAGGTCCCGCATCAGCACCTTGCAGGCCAACCGGTTTACGCCGTTGATGCGCATGGCATCCGAGCCACACACGCCATGCGCGCACGACCGGCGGAAGGTGAGGGTGCCGTCGAGGTAGCCCTTCACGTACAGCAGCAGGTTCAGCAGGCGGTCCGTCGACAGACAGGGCACGCGGAACGTCTGCCACCCGGCGGCGTCGGGGTCTTCCGGGTTGAAACGCTGAATCTTCAGATCGACCATGACCGCGCCCTCGGGGACCGGAGGCAGCGGTGGGTCGCCCGCTTCGGCTTTCTCGATAACCGCGGTCATCTCAGTACTTCCGTTCCATCGGCTCGTACCGGGTCTGGACAACGGGCTTGTAGTCCAGCCGGATGTCGGACAGCAGCTCGGCACCTTGCTTGTACGCCATGGTGTGTCGCATGTAGTTGGTGTCGTCGCGGTTCGGGTAGTCCTCGCGGGCGTGTCCGCCGCGCGATTCCTTGCGATTGAGCGCACCCACCACCGTCACCTCGGCGAGTTCGAGCAGGAACCCCAGCTCGATGGCCTCGAGCAGGTCGCTGTTGTAGCGCTTGCCCTTGTCGTGCACCGTGATTCGGCTGTACCGCTCCTTGAGTGCATGGATGTCGTTGAGCGCCTGCTTGAGGGTGTCCTCGGTGCGGAACACCGCGGCGTTGTTGTCCATCGACTGCTGCAGCTCGGTGCGAATATCGGCCACCCGCTCGTCGCCGTGCTCGGACAGGACGTCCGCCACCCATTCGGTGACCATCGTCGCCGGGTTCTCCGGCAGGTCGATGAAGTCGTGGGCCTCGGCGTACTCGGCCGCGGCGATACCTGCCCGGCGACCGAACACGTTGATGTCCAATAGCGAGTTGGTGCCCAGCCGGTTGGCGCCGTGCACCGAGACGCAGGCGCACTCGCCGGCCGCATACAGGCCAGGGACAACGTTGTCGTTGTCGCGCAACACCTGTCCCTTGATGTTGGTCGGGATGCCGCCCATCACGTAGTGACAGGTGGGGTACACCGGAACCAGCTCGGTCACCGGGTCGACACCCAGGTAGGTACGGGCGAATTCGGTGATGTCCGGGAGTTTCGCTTCCAGCACGTCGGCACCGAGGTGACGCACGTCGATGTAGACGTAGTCCTTGTTCGGTCCGGCGCCGCGGCCCTCCAGCACTTCGAGAACCATTGACCGCGCGACGATGTCACGAGGCGCGAGGTCGACGATGGTGGGTGCGTAGCGCTCCATGAACCGTTCGCCGTCGGCGTTGAGCAGACGACCGCCTTCGCCGCGCACGGCCTCGGAGATGAGAATGCCCAGGCCGGCCAGCCCTGTCGGGTGGAACTGGTGGAATTCCATGTCCTCCAACGGAAGTCCCTTGCGGAACACGATGCCCAGGCCGTCGCCGGTCAGGGTATGCGCGTTGGAGGTGGTCTTGTACATGCGGCCAGAACCACCGGTGGCGAAAACAATGGCCTTGGCGTGGAACACATGGATGTCACCGGTCGCCAGCTCGTAGGCGATGACACCGGTGGCCACGGGGCCGTTCGGGGTCTCGGTGAGTGCGATATCCAGTGCATAGAACTCGTTGAAGAACTCGACATCGTGCTTGACGCAGTTTTGGTACAGCGTCTGCAGGATCATGTGCCCGGTACGGTCCGCGGCGTAGCAGGCCCGGCGCACCGGCGCCTTACCGTGATCGCGGGTGTGACCACCGAAGCGGCGCTGATCGATTCGGCCCTGGGGTGTCCGGTTGAACGGCATACCCATCTTCTCAAGATCGAGGACGGCGTCGATCGCTTCCTTGCACATGATCTCCACGGCGTCCTGATCGGCGAGGTAGTCGCCGCCCTTGACGGTGTCGAACGTGTGCCATTCCCAGTTGTCTTCCTCGACGTTGGCCAGTGCGGCGCACATGCCGCCCTGGGCGGCGCCGGTGTGGCTACGCGTCGGGTACAGCTTGGTCAGCACCGCGGTACGGGCTCGAGGCCCGGCCTCGACGGCGGCGCGCATACCTGCTCCGCCTGCGCCGATGATGACGACGTCGTACCGATGTTCCTGGATGGTTGCCTCAGATTTAGGCGAAGACATAAAGCGATGCCCCTAACCGATGTTCGGGTTGAAGGTCAGTAGGACGTAGGTGCCGAGCACCACGGTGAAGATGATCGACAGTGCCAGCAGGCAATTGAGCCAGAACCGGGTCGAGTCCTTGCGGGTGTAGTCGGCGATGATCGTGCGCATCCCGTTGCCGCCGTGCAGTTGGGCCAGCCACAGCATGGTCAGGTCCCAGGTCTGCCAGAAGGGGCTCGCCCAGCGCTGCGCCACGAAGTTGAAGTCGAGCCGGTACACGCCGTTGTCCCACATCAGCATGATGAACAGGTGGCCCAGGGCCAAGAAAATCAGGACAATGCCCGACAGCCGCATGAAGATCCACGCGTACTTCTCGAAGTTGGGCATACCCGACGCGCGCCGGGGCGCGCGCGGATTGTCCAGTGCCGCAGGGCGGTCGTAGTTGCGCTCCATCACGGGAGCGGGGCGGCCGCTGGCGCGAACGCTCGTATGCGAACCGGTCTGAGGAGTTGTCATAGGAAACGCTCCGCCATGTGTATGAGAATCCGGGTCACTGCGGGAACCATCACCACGAACCAGACTGTGCCGATGACCCACAGCATGAGGCGTTGGTAACGCGGGCCCTTGGACCAGAAATCGACGAGGATGACTCGGACGCCGTTGAGCGCGTGGTACAGAACCGCTGCTACCAGGCCGAGCTCCATCAGACCCACGATCGGGGTCTTATAGGTCTCGATCACCGAGTTGTAGGTTTCGGGGCTAACCCGCACGAGGGCGGTATCCAAGACGTGGACAAAAAGGAAGAAGAAAATCGTGGCACCGGTAATGCGATGCAGGACCCAGGACCACATTCCTGGATCACCACGGTATAGCGATCGCTTGAGGCGATTACCTTCACGGCCAGATTTGGCCGTCTCGGGCGTCGCAGTCGTCACGTGGGCCTCCAACACCAATGGTGGACTGGGGCCAAACGGTGCGGTAAATGGGGGCGTCCATGACGCGCATCCGATGGCCCAACGGTGGTCGGCGAACCGTCTTCCGAACTCTAAACCCAATCCGATCTGGCGCCGAAATCGCATGAGCACGAAAAAGCGCCGAAATGCACCGTACTCCAAAGTAAGTTAGGTAAACCTTGCACGAGCAAATGATGAGCCGATGCGACTCTGCTGGGGTCGACGGGGAGGTCTCGGGGTCATGAAAATCGAATGGAATGAATTGCGGGACAAGGCATATGCGGTAACCAGGCATGCATATGCGCCGTATTCGAAGTATCCGGTTGGGGCCGCTGCGCTTGTCGACGACGGTCGCGTGATCGCCGGCTGCAATGTGGAGAATGTCTCATATGGGCTAGGTCTCTGCGCGGAGTGTTCAGTGGTGTGCGCCCTGTTCGCCACCGGAGGCGGCCGATTGGTGGCACTGTCCTGTGTCGATTCCCGAGGTGAGCCGCTGATGCCGTGCGGCCGGTGCCGTCAGCTACTTCTCGAACATGGCGGCGCCGACCTGTTGGTCGATCACGCGGACGGGCCGCGACGCCTCGCGGAGCTACTCCCGGAGGCATTTGGTCCCGACGACCTGGATCGGGGGCGTATCTGATGGCAAACCCTTACGCGTTTGATATGCCGTCCATCATCGCGACCAAGCGTGACGGCGGAGAGCTGAGTCCGGGCGCCATCGATTGGCTGATCGAGGAGTACACCCGCGGCGGCGTCGGTGAGGAGCAGGTCGCCGCGCTCCTGATGGCGATCTATCTGCGCGGCATGAACAGCACCGAGACGACGGCGTGGACCGCGGCGATCCTTGCCTCCGGCGAGCGGCTGGACCTGTCGGGCCTATCCCGGCCGACCGTCGACAAACATTCCACGGGAGGAGTGGGGGACAAGATCAGCCTGCCGCTGGTCGCCGTCGTGGCCGCCTGCGGTGCGGCGGTTCCGCAGCTTTCCGGGCGCGGTCTGGGACACACCGGTGGCACCCTCGACAAGCTCGAAGCGATCGCGGGTATCCGTGTTGACCTCACCAATGAACAGATACATCAGCAGCTTTCCGATGTCGGGGCGGTGATCTGTGCCGCCGGAGCGTCGTTGGCGCCGGCTGATCGAAAGCTCTACGCGTTGCGGGATATCACCGGCACTGTCGAATCGATACCGCTCATCGCCGGGTCGATCATGAGCAAGAAACTGGCGGAGGGAACCGCTGCGCTGGTTCTGGACGTCAAGGTGGGCGCGGGTGCGTTCATGAAGTCCGAGCAGCAGGCCCGCGAACTGGCAGCGGCGATGGTGGACCTGGGCACCGCGCACGGGGTCACCACCAGCGCACTGCTCACCGCGATGGATACTCCCCTGGGGGCTACCGCAGGAAATGCGATCGAGGTGCAGGAGTCACTCGACGTGCTGGCCGGGGGAGGACCCGATGACGTTGTCGCGCTCACCGTGGCGCTGGCCCGCGAAATGCTTGCCGCAGCCGGTATCGACGACAAGGATCCGGCCGCGACGTTGACGGACGGCACCGCGATGGACGTGTTCCGCGCGATGATCCGCGCGCAGGGTGGCGACCTTTCGGTGCCGCTGCGCCTTGGGCAGTGCCAGGAAACGGTGCTCGCCCCGGTCGACGGGGTCATGCACCGTATCGACGCGATGCCCGTGGGGATCGCGGCCTGGCGTCTGGGTGCCGGACGCAGCCGGCCCGGAGAGACGGTGCAACACGGCGCGGGAGTGCGTATTCACCGGTGCCAGGGCGAACCCGTCGTCGCGGGAGAACCGCTGTTCACGCTGTACACCGATACCCCGGAACGTTTGCCCGCGGCGCTCACCGCCCTGGAAGGTGGTTGGGAGATCGCCGCGGGTCCTACCGATGAGCGGCTCGCGCGAAGAGGAGATAGCACCGCCAGGCCGCTCATCATCGATAGACTTCCGGTGTGACGGCCGAACTTGATTTGGTGTCAATCACCCGGGCTCCCAAGGCGCTTCTGCATGATCATCTGGACGGGGGTCTGCGACCCAGCACCGTTCTCGAACTGGCGCGCGAATTCGGGTACGAAAACCTACCGGCCGAGGACGAAAGCGCCCTGGCGTCATGGTTCCGTACCGCCGCCGACAGCGGTTCTCTGGAGCAGTATCTGGAGACCTTCGCGCATACCGTAGGGGTTATGCAGACGGCGTCCGCGCTGCATCGGGTCGCCGCCGAATGCGTTGAAGACCTCGCCGTGGACGGTGTTGTGTACGCCGAGGTCCGGTTCGCGCCGGAGCTGCACATCGACGCGGGACTGACTCTCGATGACGTCATGGATGCGGTGCTGGCCGGATTCGCAGACGGCGAGCGGCAGGCGAGTGCCGCCGGCAAGCGCATCACGGTGCGCACCCTGGTCACCGCCATGCGGCATGCCGCCCGATCACGGGAGATCGCCGAGCTGGCCGTCAAGTTCCGCGACCGGGGCGCCGTGGGATTCGACATCGCCGGAGCCGAGGCCGGCTATCCGCCCAGCCGGCACTTGGACGCCTTTGAATACATGCGGAACGCCAACGCCCGGTTCACCATCCATGCGGGCGAGGGATTCGGGCTGCCGTCGATTCACGAGGCGATCGCTTTCTGTGGCGCCGATCGGCTCGGCCACGGGGTGCGCATCGTCGACGACATCGACATTGACCCCGACGGCACTGCTCATCTGGGGCGGCTATCCGCGCTGCTGCGTGACACGCGGGTGCCATTGGAGCTGTGCCCGAGCTCAAACGTGCAGACGGGTGCGGTGGCCAGCATCGCCGATCACCCCTTCGACCTGCTAGCGCGGCTGAGGTTCCGGGTGACGGTCAACACCGACAACCGGCTGATGAGTGATACCTCGATGAGCCGCGAGATGCTGCGTCTTGTCGAGACGTTCGGCTATGGCTGGAGTGATCTTCAGCGGTTCACCATCAACGCGATGAAGTCTGCCTTCATCCCGTTCGATGAGCGGCTGGCGATCATCGACGACGTGATCAAGCCCGGCTACGCGGTCCTGATCGGCTAGCTGCGCTATTCGCGCCGCAGCCGCGCTTCCATCGCGCGCTCCAGGGTCCGCCAACGCTCGGCGGCGTCCGCGAACGGGCCCTTCGGCTCATCGTACTTCTCCGGCTCGAGCAGATGCCCGACCAGCTTGCCCAGCGGGGTGTCGCTGTCCAGCTCGGCGTCGACACTGTCGTCCTCGGAGTATTCGGCGACATCGGTGAGCAGCTCGACGGCCAGCTCAAGCTGATCCCGATCCACCTCGTCGACGCCGTCCTCCAGATCGTCGGCCAGCCCGGTGAACACGTAGATGTTGTCGTCGGTGATGTCGATCCGCAGCGAGCCGTCGGTGGCGGCGGTGCGGATGTCGTCGTAGGTGCTCAGGTCGGACAGATCGTGATCGTGCTCGTCGGCAAGATACCGGGCCAGCGCGCGCTCGGAGCCGAACACGCTGATTCTTCCGTTGCGTCCCAAGAAGATCGGCTCGTCGTCCAGGTAGCAGCGCAGCGTGTAGAACGTTCCGGAGTTGGTGATCATCTGGATCGGGTCGATACCGACTTCCAGCCAGAAATCCTCGTCACCGCCGAGGATCAGGTCCTCGCCCTCGACGTCATCGTCCTCGGCTTCTTCGTCCACGTCCTCATCTGGATCGTCGGACTCGTCCTCGGCGCCATCAGCGTCGTCCGAGGTCTTTTTGTCCGAGTCGGCTTCCTCGTCGAGAAGATCCAGATCGTCGTCATCCTCGAGGTCGTCCTCGTTGTCGACGGCATTCTCGGCGGCAGCGAGCAACTCGGCATCCGCGGCCGCCGAGAGCTCCTCATCGACATCGGGTGTTGCGGCGATTTCGTCAATGGCATCGACCACGGAGTCCCACGACTTGCCGACGATGGCACCGATCTGGTTCCAGCGCTTCAATCCGTCTTTACCCGTGAAGCTTTCGGCCCCGCCGGACAGCGTGTCCAATACCGGGTTGCCGTTGATGAGCTTGTTGATGGGTGCCAGCTCGCAGACCGCGCCAATGGAGGCAACGATCGCCAGCGTGGCGCGCAGCGTGTCGACAGCGTCCTCGGTGGGCTTGTCGGCAACCAGCTCCGGTACGCCGATCAAGTCGTAGCGGTTGTCGTCGTCTGGCTCCAGCTCGTCGGCCGACAATGCCCCCAGCGTGGACCACGCCGGGTGATCGACCAGGTCGTTGTCATTGTCGGTTCGCACGAAGGCCACCAGATCGGCCACCGACTCGAACACGTACAGATCGTCGTCCTTGCCCAGAAACGCTTCCCATTCGTCCCCGGCGTCGCGCCACCGCGGGGCCCACAAGGTGACCACGTCACCTTCGGTGAGCCCGAGTTCGATGGGAACGATGTCAGCAGCCATGCGGCAAGCCTATCCAGAAGGCGCGGCGCGAGGGAAAGACCCACCGCCAGAGTCGGCGTGATCACGGCAACACGCGCCGGCCGGCCTACGGCTCGATATCCACTGCCGGTGCGGCGGTGAGGGTGACGAGCCCCGCAAAAGCGTTGTCGTGCAAAGCGAATCTCGTTGCAGAGACATGCACCCGCAGCCAACCGCCGGAGATGGCCCGCACCCGCAGCACCCCGGTGGTTGCGCCCGCTCGCAGCTCGTCGCGCATGTTCCGTGCCGCGGCTTCGTCGTCGGGGTGGATGTTCTCGGGGCGATCCGGGTCGTAACGCCACGCCAGGTCCGGGAATGGCGCGTCGATCCATTTGAGGACGGCGAAGGTGTCGACATTGAGCAGCATCCGGTGTACGCCGGGGGTGGCGACCGCGTCCAGGATCTGCTGCGCCAACCCCACCCGGGGTTCGGCGGCCCGGTTCTCCACCCGGGTGCACACGATCCTGTTGATGCGCGCCACGGCCCCCGCCGGATCTATTTCCTTGGATGCCCGTCCGGCGTAGTGAACTTGGAGGGTGTGCCCTTGATAGTCGGCGGCCAGGCAGGTTCCGCAGAACGTCGAATCAAGTTCAGGGTTCACGACGTGCGCCATCAATTCAGCGTTGCGCGGACTCGGTAGGACGGGCGCGAGACCTTCGGCGATGGCCTGCCTCTCGGACCTGTTCTGCGGATCGAAACCCATCACCTCGAAATACTCCGCGGTCAGCGTTGTCAGCGATGTATCAAGATCGCCCAGGCATGCCCCGGCGATGGGCCGCGGCGGGGGCTCGACATCCGCCGGCCCGAACCACACCTGCACGCCGTGGACGTTCACCTTCCCCATGGAAATCGGATGAACGCGCACCACGCGGTCCCGCGCGGGTGTGAAGGCCACCGTGAGCTCGCCCGTGCGGCGGCAGTCGGCGATCGCGGTCTCAATGAGGGGGCGGTGCCGGTTGCGGCGCAGCACCGACTCGAGCGGCGCCATGTTGCGTGCCTGCAATCCGATGGCTATGACCGTGGGTTCATCGCCCAGGGTCTCTAACAGCATCCAATCGCGTGACATGCGCGGATGTTAGCAATGTGGGGTGATGCCGCGCGGCCCGATTCTGGTCTGGGTCGAGAAGGTTAGCGACGCCGGTGGGTGATCAGCGCGACGGTCGCATTCTCGTTGAGCCGGACCACCTGGGTGGAGCAGTGCAGCGATTCCCAGCTGTCGTCGTGGCAGCGGAATCTGATCACCGCTTCGGTGACGCCGAACACGGAGTTGTCGATCATGAAGTTCAGATTCGCCTCGTCGTCCGGGTGAATCTTGGGGCGGCCCTGCGGGTCGTATTCCCAATGCCATTCCGGTGCAGGCGGATCGATCCATTTGATCAATGTGCGCGACGCGATCATGACCAGTGCGCGATATGCGCCTGGTTCGGCGGCGGCCTCGAGGACCTGCTGTTCCAGCAGCGGAACCGGTGGTGCGGGTCGGCCCACTCGCAGATTGATCGCGCGCCCCAGACGCTGGGGGATGCCCTCGCTGTTGGGTTCTAGAACCAGTCGGCTTGCGAAGTGGCACAACGTGGGATTGCCGTGGCTGTCCACGCCGGGCCAGGTAGCGCTATAGGTCATGCCTGCCGTCGCGGTCACGATGAGCCCGAGGACGTCGGTTTCGCCGGGATTGGGCGACAGGTAGCGGTAGAGCTCGGGCATGCTGATTTCGGCGTGCGGTTCGTCAGCGGCCATCCCCATGGCCAGCGCGGCGCCGTCGCTCATGTGCAGGACGCCGGTATCGGCGTTGAGGACCACCGCCCCGCCCTCGGCGGGGGGATCGGCGGGCGGGGGTGTGGAGCCGGTCCACAGCCACACTCCGTGCACCCGGCCGTCGGGCATGGCGACCGGACGGATGTCGATGACCGAGTCCGAATCGGGGGGACCGATGGTGGCGGCTTTGTTTGCCTTTGTCGTGGCGATGATAACCCGGCGAAGCAGACCGAGGTTTCGATTGCGGCGAAGGAACGTGCTGAGGGGAACCATGTTCCGCGGCTGATTGCCGGAGGCGATGACAGTTGGCCGTTCGCCGAGTGTTTCCAGGAGAAGCCACTCGCGCGCCACATGCGGATGTTATCAGCGGGGCGCGCGTGACAGTCGATCAGCGGCCGGTGCGGGGGGAATGCGGCAAGTATTCCAAAAAGGTTGCGAAGAGCAGGTCAGACGCGATATTTTCGGCTCGCTCCCGCGATCGGCGGGCTAAGTACGGACCCTGTGTCTTCGGGCCGTGCCCGCAGCGTCGATGAGTGGTGCCCGTCGGTCACTTGGCTGCGGACGAGCTCATCACATTGGTCGCCGCGAGCACCTACCGGTGCAGATACGAGGGGTCGGTAGGTGTGACGGCGACAGTAAATGTTCATGGCGCTACTGTGCCCACGTGGGCATGCCGGCGCTGAGATTGGCGCAAACCTATCTGCCGTTCCTGCGGCCGCTCAAATTCGGCGCGTACAACATGGGTACTCGCCTGTTTGGATGGCGCGTCGACCCGGAGTTCCACCTGCTGAGCCGGGTGGGGCCGATATCGGAAGCGATTGATATCGGAGGCAACTGGGGCCAGAGTATTTGTGCGCTACAACGGGCGGTGTCGCCGCGGCGGATCGTGAGTTTTGAGCCGAATGCGGTTCTGGCCCAGCGACTTAAGCGCAGATACGAAAGCGGGGCCGTGCAGGTGCATGCCTGCGGGCTCTCTGATGCGGACGGGACCTTTGATCTCTTCATTCCGCGATACCGCAATTTCGTGTACGACGGTCTGGCCTCACTCGATGAGAATGAGGCGCGCGGTTGGCTCAACCCCGAAACGATGGCGCGATTCGACGAATCCAAGCTGACGATCGAGCGCCATCCGGTGCAGGTCCGTCGGCTGGATGATTTCGGCCTGGATCCCCAGGCGATCAAGATCGATGTGCAGGGGATGGAGGCAGCGGTGATTCGCGGTGGGCTCGCGACCATCATGGCCTCGCGGCCGGTGATGATCGTCGAGACGCCCTCCGACGAAGTGGTGTCGCTGTTAGAGCAGGCGGAGTTGAAACCGTATGCCTACCGAGATGGTCGGCTCAGGCATGGCTGGCGTGACGCCGAGAACACCGTTTTCCTTACCGATTCACATCGGGGCCGTGCGGGGTTGTAGCCCGAAATCGGTTACGGCTGCGGATCCTTCAGATCCACCATCAGTTGGGCGAACACTCGCTCACGATGATCAAAGGCTTGGCCCGCGGCCGCGGCGGCGGTGGCCACTACGATCTGCCCGACGATCTTGGGCGACAGCTTGGTGACCGAGTCGTCGAGCTTCAGGTTGGTCAGGGCGCCATTGCCATTGGCTTCCGCCTCGACATGCCCTTGCGCCGAACGTGCCCACCCGCGAAGGCCTTTCAGCTCCTCGACCGCGCCGTTGAGGATATGGCCGCCGGCGCGAGCCTTCGCCATGGTCTCCTGGTACTGCTGTTCGAGTGCCTTGAAGAAGTTGAGATCTGGCTCGCTCATCAGGATCTCCGTTCCATCTGCTCTTCGGATTGGCGCAGTTCAAGGTCGGCAACCTGGGCGGGCGTCGCCAGCCCCAGCTTGTCCAGGATGTAGTCCGGGATACCGGTTTCGGCGAGTTCTTCGCGGCGGGCCGCTCCGCAACGCGCGGCACCGAGTTGACACAGGTTCATGATCTCCCGTGCCAGCGCCGACGCGCCGCGGTTGAGCATGTCCGGTTCGACCTGAACCTCAAGCGGCAGACCGAATTCGGATACCTTGACCCGCAGCGTGCGAGCACGATTCGTCATGTCGATGCTCGCACGCGGCTCGGGCCGCGGCACTCCCGAACTAGGAAGTGGGTCGGAAGAATCCATGGAATCCCTGCCCGGCGTTGGTGGTGCGGATCGGGGAGATCTGTACCGGGTCACCGGCCTCCACCATCATGCCGTTGCCGATCACCATGGCGACGTGGCCATCCCACACCGCCAGGTCGCCGGGCATGACCGAACCCTGATCGACGTGGATACCGACACCCTGTTCCTGAGCGAGCCGGGGGATGTTGACGCCGGACTCTCCGTAGGCCCACTGGGTCAGGCCACTGCAGTCCAGGCCGACGCCCGGCTTGGTGCCACCCCACTCGTAGGGCACACCCACCTGGCTGAGCGCCTTGCGCACTGCCTCGGCAGCGGCGGCGTTCGGAGCTTGGCTGGTGCTGCCGTCCGGAAGGAACAGCTGTGCGCCCTTGCCCATGCTGCGCGGGTCGAGCAGCATCTTGGCCGCGCCGGCGTTGGAGCTACCCAATCCGCTGGAGCTACCGCCGGCCGTGCTGGAGGCGTGGCCGCCACCCGCACCGAACGGGTTGGCGAGCGCACCCGCGGCGATGCCGCTCATGCCCGAGCCGCCTGCCAGCGCGCTGGCAGCACCGCTGCCGCCACCGCTGAACATGCCGGTGAGGGCTTGTGGGATCTGACCGAGACCCTGCCCCATGGAGCTCATGGTCTGGGTGACGCCGCTCGCGACGCCGGACAGGGCCTGCGTCCCGGCCTGCAGGCCGCCCTGCATGGCCGACATGGCGGGCTGGGTGGCTCCGGACGCGGGGGTGGCGGGGTTGCCCATGTCGGCACCTGCCATACCTGTCAGTTCACCGGCCTGTCCGGTGAGTTCACCCTCGAGCGTCGCGGTGTATGCCGAGACCTTGGTGGCGCACTCGGATGCTGCCTGGGCGAGCTCGGCAGCAGCGGGCGGGAAAATGCCGATCAGCGGTGTCAGCGCCTCGGAGGTGTGCTGGAACTGTTGCAGGGCCTCCGTGATCAGGGCGCTGGCGCGGCCGGTGGACTCGGATGCCTGTCCGACATTGGCACCCATGGCGCCGCTGCGGGTGGCCATGCTGCTCAACGCCTGGCCGGCCATGCCGGCGAACTGCCCCAGAGCCTGAGCCGCCGCACCGGCGAAGGAGCCGATGAGCTGGCTTCCCGCCTGCATGCCCTGTTGCATGACCTGTTGCATGACCTGCATGCCGCCCTCCAGCATCTTGCTGGGGTCCTGGCCCTCTTTGAACTGGCCGTTGCCGACCGTGCCCGCCATGTCCAAGGCCGGCCCGATCAGCCCCGCCGAGAAGGGATTGTTCTCGAAGCTCGGGTAGTTGGTGTTGGTCGCCGAGGACAGCTCGTGGCTGCTGCTCAATGGCGTGGTGTCAACCATGCTCAGGCCTCGATTCCTTCAGTGGTGGCGGTAAAACCCTGGCTGTTGTGGTCTTCCATGTTGTCGTAGTCATTGCTACCGACGGTGGTGCTGACACCGGACTCGGTGACGCCCATGGCGAGCTGACCGACGTCCAGCCCCTGCTTCGCGGAGGTTGCGGCGAATGCGCCCAGGTACTGGGCGCCAATCGGACCGAAGATCGGCGCCAGCGCGGCGACCGGAAAAATGCTGACGGCGGTGCCCACCGCCGCGAGCGTTCCGCCCATGCCCATCTGCACGCCGGCAACGCCACGCAGCATGTCTGTGTTGGCCGACAATTCCTCTGCCATGTCCCCTCCATCTCCTCGGTGGTTCGGCTACCGCCTATTTTCGGGCAGTTTTCGCCTTGTACTTAGATACGACGGGTGTGGTCGCGATTCGGTTCCATCTTTCTCAATTTTTTGAAAGATTTTTTTTGGCAACCTGGCCACCCCGTCGTATTACCTGCTCAGCATAGCTTGTCGAGCTTTGCTGGGAACAATATTGACGTATGTACCCATCGGCGGACTGCGGTGATGCCCATCACGCTTGAGATCGCCGGGATCGATGCTTGCGGCTTTAGGGTCGGTCCATGCATGTGCACGTAGTCGAGCATCCGCTGGCCGCGGCCCGGTTGACCAGCCTCCGCGATGCCCGTACCGACAATGCCGCATTCCGGGCTGCGTTGCGGGATCTGACACTGATGCTCGTCTACGAGGCCACTAGTTCGGCGCCGGTGGAGTCGTTGACGGTGCGCACGCCGGTAGCGGAGACGACGGGCTACCGGTTGGCCAATCCACCGTTGCTGGTGCCGGTTCTTCGGGCGGGTCTGGGCATGGTGGATCAGGCCCATGCCCTCATCCCTGAGGCGCGCGTCGGATTCGTCGGGATGGCGCGCGACGAGGAGACCTGGCAACCCACCCCGTACCTGGAATCGCTTCCCGCGGATCTGTCGACACAGCCGGTGTTCGTACTGGATCCGATGCTCGCCACTGGGGGGTCGATGGTGCACACGCTCGATCTGCTGCACGCGCGAGGTGCCGCGGACATCACCATGTTGTGCGTGGTCGCGGCGCCGCAGGGGGTCGCGGCGGTTCAGGAGTGCGCCACACGGTTCGGTCCGTCCACGTCCGTGCGGCTGTTCACTGCCACCATCGACGAGGGGCTCAACGAGGCCGCGTACATCGTGCCCGGCCTGGGTGATGCGGGTGATCGGCAGTTCGGGTCCAGATAGCTGACCGAGCTAGATGTTTCGGGGCTAGATGTTTCGGGCGTACGCCTCCAGCTCGGAGACCACCACGCCCGCCCAGATCCGCGCGACGGTGGGATCGGTGATGACGGGCTCACGGACCTCGATATAGCACTTGACCTTTGGTTCCGTTCCCGACGGGCGCATCACCAGCCGGATGGATGACCCGCCGATTTCGCCGGACAGGATCACCGCATCGGTACGTTCCAGGCCGCGCCGTTCCAGCAGATCTTCCGCGGTGACGGGGAACCCGGACAGCGCGGTGGGCAGGTTCTGCCGCAGACGATTCATCATCGCCGTGATCTCGTCGAGTGAGTCCATGCGCCGTGATACCTGTGCGGTCACGTGGATGCCATGTCTGATCGCCAGATTCTCGAGCTTCTCCTCCGCACTGGTGCCCAGCTCGCGGAGGTGTGTCACCAGATCGCAGGCGAGTACCGCCGCGGAGATGCCGTCCTTGTCGCGTACCGCTGCCGGATCGACGCAGTGCCCGATGGCTTCCTCGTAGGCGTAGACGAGGTCGAAATCCGCCGCCCGGACAAGCCACTTGAATCCGGTGAGGGTTTCTACGTACCGAGCGCCGAGCGATGCCGCGATCCGCGCGAGCAGGCGAGAGGAGACCACCGTGCTGGCCACCACCGGAGGGGCGGATGAATGCGGCTGCGTCGACAGAATGTAGTCGCCAAGCAGCCAGCCGGTTTCATCCCCGGACAGCATCCGCCACCCGGTGGTGGTGGGGATTCCGATGGCGCATCGATCCGCGTCTGGGTCGAGCGCGATGGCCAAATCGGCGTCGACCTCGGCGGCCCGGGCCAGCACCGCGTCGGCGGCTCCCGGTTCTTCCGGGTTCGGAAACGCGACAGTGGGGAAGTCCGGATCCGGCTGGAACTGCTCGTCCACCACGTGGATGTCGGTGATACCCGCGGCGTTCAGGGTGGCCAGGGCGGTGGGCCCGCCGACTCCGTGCAGTGCGGTGAGCGCGACGCGCAGGCCGCCGGAACCTCGGCGCACCGTCGCGGCGCGTTGGATATAGGCATCCGCCAGGGAGTCGTCGGCCGGAGCGACAGGGGTTCGGGAGGTCTGATCGGCGAAAGGCGCTGCCGCCGTGGCTGATTCGATATCGCGGTCGGTGGGGGAGATGATCTGAGCTCCGCCGGACCAGTACACCTTGTAGCCGTTGTCGGCGGGAGGATTGTGCGATGCGGTGATCTGGATGCCGGCAGCCGCATCGAGGTGCCGCACCGCGAACGCCAGCACCGGTGTCGGCAGCGGGCGAGGTAACTGTACGACCTTGAACCCCTCGGCGGCGAGGACTTCGGCAGCGCCTTGCGCGAACTTCTCGGATCCGTGTCGGGCATCGCGACCCACCACCACGGTCGACCCGCCGAGGCATCGATCTTTGAGTACCTTGGCCAACCCGTAGGTGGTGCGCAGCACCACGGCCAGGTTCATTCCGTTCGGGCCGCCCCGGACCGGGCCGCGTAGCCCCGCCGTGCCGAACACCAACGGTTTGGAGAAGCGTTGCGCGAGCTCGTCTTCGGAGCACGCGCGCAGCTCGGCCACGGTCTCGGGATCCGGGTCGTGGTCGATCCACTCTTGGATCGTTTGCGCCGCCAGCGGGGACTCCGTCATAACCGACCAATCACCGAGCGTAGAAGTTGGCCCATGCGAGTTGCCGACGCACGCCCGGCCGCCAGCACCTCCTCATGATTGAGGGACTCCCCGGTCATTCCGGCCGCGAGATTGGTCACCAGGGACACCCCCAGCACCTGGGCCCCGGCCGCCCGTGCCGCGATGGTTTCATGCACCGTCGACATGCCCACCAAATCCGCGCCCAACGTGCGCAGCATCCGGATCTCCGCGGGGGTCTCGTAGTGCGGGCCCGGCAGACCCGCATACACACCCTCGGCGAGGCTGTCATCGATCTCCCGGGCCAGCGCCCGCAACCGCGGTGAATACGCATCGACAAGGTCGACGAACTGCGCCCCCACCAATGGCGAACGGGCCGTCAGGTTGAGGTGGTCGCTGATCAGTACCGGCTGACCCACCGTGTAATCCTCGCGTAGCCCGCCGGCTGCGTTGGTGAGAATGATCGTTTGCGCGCCGGCAGCACAGGCCGTGCGCACCGGGTGGACGACATGGCGCAGGTCGTGGCCCTCATATGCATGGATCCTGCCTAGCAGGACCAGCATCCGCTCGCCGCTGTCACCGACGGCTACCGACAACACCGAGCCGCCGTGCCCGGCCGCGCTCGGTGGGCTGAATCCGGGTAGATCGGCCATCGGAATCGTGCTGGCAGGGGTTCCGAGCTCCTCGGCCGCCGGGGCCCAGCCCGATCCGAGAACCACCGCGACGCGGTGGGCGGCGACGCCGGTGCGGGCCGTGATTTCCGCGGCCGCGAGAGCCGCTGCGTTGTCCGGAGACTGAGGCTCATCGGTGTAATCGCCCCTTCGCGCAAGCCGCTCATCGGTCACAGCTACGGAGCCTAACCATGATGGGATACTCATCTAATGCCCTTGACCACCGGAGCGTCGTCCGCCCCGCATGCCCAGACCGCCAGCGCGGCCGTGGATGCCGCGGCGACGGATCTGGTCGCGCTTTCCCATGACATTCATTCCGAGCCCGAGCTGGCGTTCCATGAGGTTCGCAGCGCCCTGAAAACGCAGCGGCTGCTCGCCGAGCGCGGATTCGAGATCATCACCGGTCAGGGCGGTATGGACACCGCATTCCGTGCCACCTACGGGGATGGTCCGCTGGTTATCGGAGTTTGCGCCGAGTACGACGCGCTGCCCGGAATCGGCCACGCGTGCGGGCACAACGTCATCGCGGCCTCTGCGGTGGGCACCGGGTTGGGTCTGGCCGAAGTCGCCGACGCCCTCGGACTCACCGTGGTGGTTGTCGGTACCCCGGCCGAGGAGTACGGCGGCGGTAAGGCACTGCTGCTCAAGGCCGGCGCCTTCGACGACATCGCGGCCGCGGTGATGCTGCATCCCGGGCCGATCGACATCGCCGGGGCCCGGTCGCTCGCGCTGACCGATGTGATGGTCACGTACCACGGCAAGGAGTCGCACGCCGCGGTCGCGCCGCACCTGGGCATCAACGCGGGGGACGCGGTCACCGTCGCCCAGGTCTCGATCGGTCTGCTGCGTCAGCACCTTTCACCTGGACAGCTGATCCACGGCATTGTCACCGAGGGTGGTGAGGCGGCCAACATCATTCCGGGCCGGGCTGCGATGCAGTACACGATGCGTGCCGTCGAAACGGCCTCCCTGCGCGAGCTGGAGGAGAAGGTGTACGCCTGCTTCGCCGCGGGGGCCTTGGCGACCGGTTGCAGTCATGAACTCGTCGAATCCTCACCCCCTTATCTGGAGCTGACGCCGGATCCCTGGTTGGTGGAGGTGGTCCGCGAGGAGATGGAATCGTTCGGCCGCGTGCCGGTGCCCGCCGAGTTCGAGGCCGCGGTGCCGCTGGGCAGCACCGATATGGGCAACGTGACGCAGGTGCTGCCGGGTATCCACCCGGTGATCGGTATCGATTCGGGCGGGGCGGTCATCCATCAACCCGATTTCGAAAAGGCGGCCAGGGAGCCGGGTGCTGACCGGGCGGTGGTTGAAGGAGCGAAGATGCTGGCGCGCACCGTGATTCGGCTTGCCGAGAACGAGGCGGAGCGATCCAGGGTGCTGGATCGGCTGGCACGCAGGACGGTGACGGTATGAGTGAATCCCTGTCCGCCGTAGCGCAGCGATGGCTCGCGGAGAACACAGACTCGCTGGTGCGCTGGCGCCGTCACATCCACGCCCATCCCGAATTGGCACGCCAGGAGCACGCCACCACCGAATACGTGGCCACACGGTTGGCCGAAGCCGGGCTCAATCCGAAGGTCTTGCCCGGCGGCACCGGCGTCACCTGCGACTTCGGGCCAGAAGACGGGCCGCGGGTCGCACTGCGGGCCGATATGGACGCCCTGCCGATGCAGGAGCGCACCGGCGCGGCCTACTCCTCGACGGTGCCGAACGTCGCGCATGCCTGTGGGCACGACGCACACACCGCGATCCTGCTGGGCGCGGCCTTGGCGCTCAATTCGGCGCCGTCGCTGCCCTCCGGGGTGCGCCTGATCTTCCAGCCCGCCGAGGAGGTCATGCCCGGCGGTGCCATCGACGTAGTGGCCGCCGGGGCCATGGCGGGCGTTACGAGAATCTTTGCGCTGCATTGTGATCCACGGCTCGAAGTGGGCAAGGTGGCGATCCGCGCCGGTGCGATCACCTCGGCGGCGGACACCGTTGAAATCACGCTGCATTCCCCGGGCGGGCACACCTCGCGGCCGCATCTGACGGCCGATCTGGTGTACGGACTCGGCACCGTCATCACCGGGTTACCGGGGGTGCTGAGCCGTCGGATCGATCCGAGAGCCGGCACCGTGATGGTGTGGGGTGCCGTCAACGCGGGTCAGGCCGCCAACGCCATTCCGCAGATCGGCTCGCTGGCGGGCACGGTGCGGACCGGTAGCCGTGATGTGTGGATCACGCTGGAGGACACCGTCCGCGATGTGATCGCCGGGCTGCTGGCGCCGCTGCGTATCGACTACACCCTCAACTATCGGCGCGGAGTCCCGCCCGTCATCAACGAGGCCGAATCCACGCACATCTTCGTGCGGGCCATTCAGGACATCGGGCTGGACGCGCTCGCCGAGACCACGCAATCCGGTGGCGGCGAGGACTTCTCCTGGTACTTGGAGGAGGTGCCCGGCGCGATGGCGCGGCTGGGCGTGTGGTCAGGGTCCGGGCCGCAGCTCGATATCCACCAGCCCAACTTCGATATCGACGAACGGGCCCTCGGCGTCGGGGTGCGTACGCTGGTCAACCTGGTGGAACAGAGCGCGGTTTAGGGCGCCGTCTAGCTCGTTCCCGGGCCGATGTTGCGCGAGGCGCGGGTGCGCAACCCGTGCACGTAATCGTCTGGGGCACCGGCGATTTCCGCGGCGTCGGCCATCACGCCCAGGTATCGGGCCGACGGCAGGCCACCCTCGTAGGCGTTGACGACGTAGAGCCAGGCCAGTACCGGGTCGGTGGTGGTGTCTGAAGACTCACGATCGATCCGGCAACGGATCTTGGTATGGATGCCGAGCTCGGATCCTTCCCAGCGATCTAGGTTCGTCTCGTCGGCACCGGTCATGTCGTAGAGCACCACGAAAACCTTCGAGTGGGGGTCCTGCACGACGGTCGCCAGCGCGCCCTCCCAGCCGATGTCTTCCCCGCCGAAGGTCAGCCGCCAGCCGTGTAGCCAACCGGTGCCGGCCATGGGGGAGTGCGGCGCCCGCTGCAACATCTGTTCGGGATGCATGTTGGAGCCATAGGCGGCGTAGAGCGGCACGGGGGCAAGCCTAGTGGTCCTTGATCCATGGTGATGCGTCACTCGGGCTAAGAACCTGCAACCAGGATGGCAAGCCGGGGCCTGAGAGTGCTTGTAGGTTGTTTGCGTGGCTACGCGCATCGTGATCATTGGTGGAGGACCAGCGGGATACGAGGCGGCACTTGTGGCCGCGGCTCATGAGCGAAGCACCACCGAGGTGACGGTGATCGATTCGGACGGCATCGGCGGCGCCTGTGTGCTGTTCGACTGCGTGCCGTCCAAGACATTCATCGCCTCGACCGGTGTGCGCACCGACCTGCGGCGCGCGCCCAACCTGGGCTTTGACATCGACGTGGAGCACGCCAAGATTTCGCTGCCGCAGATCCACAGCCGCGTCAAGCGACTGGCCTCCGAGCAGTCGGCCGATATCGCCGAGCGTCTGCGCAATGCCGGGGTACGGCTGATCGCCGGGCGCGCCGAGCTGGTCGATCACGTGGTCGGGATGGCGTTTCATCGGATCAAGGCCACCGCACAGGACGGGACGAGCACCATCCTGGAAGCCGATGTGGTGCTGATCGCCACAGGTGCCAGCCCACGTGTTTTGCCCCACGCTCGCCCCGACGGCGAGCGCATCCTCACCTGGCGCCAGCTTTATGACCTGGAGGAGTTGCCCGAACACCTCATCGTGGTGGGTTCGGGTGTGACGGGCGCCGAGTTCGTCCATGCGTACACCGAGCTGGGCGTGCAGGTGACGGTGGTGGCCAGCCGCGACCGCGTGCTGCCGCACGAGGACGAGGATGCCGCGCTGGTCCTGGAGGACACGCTGGCTGAACGCGGTGTGACGCTCGTCAAGAATGCGCGGGCCGACTCGGTGACGCGAACCGACACAGGTGTGCGGGTTTCCATGGCCGACGGCCGGGTGGTCGACGGCAGCCATGTGCTGATGACGGTCGGATCCGTGCCGAACACCACGGGCCTGGGCCTGGAGCGGGTCGGAATCACGCTCGGTCCTGGCGGCTACCTCACCGTCGACCGGGTGTCGCGCACCTCAGTGGCCGGTATCTATGCCGCGGGAGACTGCACGGGCCTGCTGCCGCTGGCGTCTGTCGCCGCCATGCAGGGCCGCATCGCCATGTATCACGCGCTCGGTGACGCGGTACAGCCCATCAGGTTGAAAACCGTTGCTGCTGCAGTCTTTACCCGTCCGGAGATCGCTGCCGTGGGAGTGTCCCAGGCTGCCATCGACAACGGTGAGGTGCCCGCGCGGACTGTCACGCTGCCGCTGCACACGAACCCGCGAGCCAAGATGTCAGGCCTGCGGCGCGGTTTCGTGAAGATCTTCTGCCGCCCGGCCACCGGCGTGGTGATCGGCGGTGTGGTGGTGGCCGCGAATGCCTCCGAGCTGATCCTGCCCATCGCTATCGCCGTGCAGAACCTGCTTTCGGTGAACGACCTGGCGCAAACGCTGTCGGTCTACCCGTCCCTATCCGGTTCGGTGACGGAGGCGGCGCGCCAGCTGATTGCCCACGACGACCTGGATTGACCAGCGGCGATGTGCGCCACAGCGGCCTACATCACTGACGGGAGCGCTACCGGCCGGTAACGTGGCTGTCTGGAAGGAACTCCGGGGCCCCAATAGTGGGCGTGGAAGGGAGCAGTCGTGAGTGACGCAACCAGCCCGTCGGGATCTCGCGGACCCACATATACGTTCCTTGGACCGCAGGCCCGTTCGCTGAACTGGGAACGCCTGGGATCTGAGCAGTTCGACGTCATCGTCATCGGCGGCGGTGTCGTCGGCGCCGGATCGGCCCTCGACGCCGCTACTCGCGGGCTCAAGGTCGCACTGGTGGAGGCGCGTGATTTCGCAGCCGGTACCTCGAGCCGTTCGTCGAAGATGTTTCACGGTGGCCTGCGCTACCTGGAGCAGCTTGAATTCGGACTGGTTCAGGAGGCGCTGCGCGAACGGGAGCTGTCGCTCTCGACACTGGCGCCGCATCTGGTCAAGCCGCTGCCGTTCCTGTTCCCGCTCACGAACCGCTGGTGGGAGCGCCCCTACATTGCTGCGGGGATCTTCCTCTACGACCAGATGGGCGGCGCGAAATCTGTTCCTGCCCAAAAACACCTGACCCGTGCTGGTGCGCTGCGTCTTGCGCCCGGGCTGAAGCGCAACTCGCTCATCGGCGGCATTCGCTATTACGACACCGTGGTGGACGACGCGCGCCACACCATGAACGTGGCCCGTACCGCGGCTCACTACGGTGCCGTGGTCAGGACGTCGACGCAGGTGGTGTCCTTGTTGCGGGAAGGCGACCGGGTGGTCGGGGTGACCGTTCGGGACACCGAGAACGGTGCCGAAACAGAGGTTCGCGGGCATGTTGTCGTCAATGCCACCGGGGTGTGGACCGACGAGATTCAGGCGTTGTCGCGCACGCGTGGCCGGTTCCGCGTGACCGCATCCAAGGGTGTGCACATCGTGGTGCCGCGGGACCGGATCGTCAGCGAAGTGGCGATCATCCTGCGAACGGAAAAGTCGGTGCTGTTCGTGATTCCGTGGGGCAACCACTGGATCATCGGGACCACCGACACCGAGTGGAATCTTGATCTTGCGCACCCCGCGGCCACGAAGGTGGATATCGACTACATCCTGAACAAGGTGAACACGGTGCTGGCAACGCCGTTGACGCACAACGATATCGACGGGGTGTACGCGGGCCTGCGGCCGCTGCTGGCTGGTGAGGACGATGACACGTCCAAGCTTTCCCGCGAGCACGCCGTCGCGGTGGCGGCTCCGGGTCTGGTGGCTATCGCCGGTGGTAAGTACACGACCTATCGCGTGATGGCGGCCGATGCCATCGATATGGCAAGCGAATTTGTACCGGCACGGGTGGCGCCCTCCATCACCGAGAAGGTGCCGCTGCTGGGTGCTGACGGGTACTTCGCGCTGATCAACCAGACCGAACATGTGGGGGAGACCTACGGCCTGCATCCGTACCGGGTGCGGCATCTGCTGGACCGGTACGGCTCGCTGATCGGTGAGGTGCTCGCCTGTGCGGGCACCGATCACACCCTGTTGCAGCCGATCACCAAGGCGCCGATGTATTTGAAGGTGGAGGCGCTCTACGCGGTGGTGGCCGAGGGCGCGCTGCATCTGGAGGACATTCTCGCCAGGCGTATGCGCATCGCCATCGAGTACCCGCACCGCGGTGTCGACTGTGCCCAAGAGGTCGCCGAGCTGGTGGCTCCGGTACTCGGTTGGTCGGCAGAAGACATTGTGCGCGAAGTGGATACGTATCGGGCGCGGGTCGACGCAGAAGTGCGTTCGCAGCGCCAGCCCGATGATGCCTCGGCGGATGCCCTGCGGGTGGCCGCACCCGAGGCGCGGTCGTACATCGTAGAACCGGTGACCGACGTATTATCGCCATCCAAGTAAGACTCGGTAGCAGGTCGCGCCGATGAGCCCCAGACGGCGGGCTCCTGAACCTCCATTGCCGGTGCGGGATGGCTTGGGGCCGGTGCGGATCCGAATCCGGACGAGTGGCCGTGTTCTTGATGAGCTGGTATCCCGATTCGGTTGCGCCGCCGCGGAGAAGGTGGGTCGCGGTGAGGTCGTGGACGCCGCGGGTGTGTCGATCACGTCAGAGACGTATCTGCCGGCGGGCGCGGTCGTGTACGCGTATCGCGAAGTGGCGGTAGAGGTTCCCGTGCCCTTCGCCATCGACGTGTTGCATTGGGACGAGAACGTCGTGGTGGTCGACAAGCCGCATTTTCTTGCCACGATGCCGCGTGGGCGTCATGTCACCGAGACGGCATTGGTGCGCCTGCGCAAGATGTTGAACCTGCCGGAGCTAGCGCCCGCCCATCGCTTGGACCGGCTCACTGCGGGCGTGTTGCTGTTCACCGTGCGTCGTGAGGCGCGCGCGGCCTATCAGTCGTTGTTCGCCCAGCGACAAGTGTTCAAGACTTATGAGGCACTGGCCCCTGTCGATCCCGACATCGCCCTGCCGGTGACGTTGCGGAGCAGGATTATCAAGCGCCGCAGCATCCTTCAGGCGGTCGAGGAGCCGGGTCCGGTGAACGCCGAGACCCACATCGAGCTGCTCGCCCGGGAAGGTTCGGCAGGCAGCTACCGCCTGACACCGAGTACCGGCCAGACCCATCAGCTGCGTGTGCACATGAACAGCCTGGGTGTTCCGATCGCCGGCGATCCGCTCTATCCGGACATTGTCGAGGTGGCGCCGGACGATTTCACGCGTCCGTTGCAACTGGTGGCGCGCACGCTGGCTTTCCGGGACCCGTTGAGTGGTAAGGACGTTCGCTACGAATCGGCGAGGTCTCTCGGCGGCTGACCGTCCTCCGAATCGAGGGGGTTCATGGTCGTGCGGCTTCGAGCTCGGCGATTCGTGCCCGGAGTGCCTCGATTTCGGCGGTGAGTTCGTTCTCTCTGGCCGCTGCGTGGTCCTGATACACCTTGCCCAGTTCCGCGATGTACTGCTGGTCATAGCGGGGGATGATGTTGCGAGAGCAGTTCCAATCGAACGCCTCCACCCTCACCTCGATCTCGCGGCGTTCGCCGTCATACACGCTGCCACGGCCAAACACCTTGAGACGCTGCTTGCGCGGGTAGTCGACGAAGAACATCGCCAGCCGGTCGTCGGCGGTGAGGTTTCCGAGCGTCACAAACTGGTTATTGCCCGGAAGGTCGATGAACAGCAAGGTGTTGTCGCCGATGTGACGCACGAATCCCGCAGGGCCGCTGCGGTATTGCAGGTACGGCCATCCCGTTGGCGTCACCGTGCCCAGGCAGAATTGTGTCGCGTCGGCGATCATCCGTAGCTCCCGTGTCCCCAGCTCGTCGGGGCCGTCGTCGGGTCGTTCCAGGTGTGTGCCGTAGGCGACGTAGCTGCCGTTGGCCCGCTGCCGCTCGATCGTGTCCGCGCCGAAGGCGAGGTAGTGGTAATGGTTGTTGGTCACGGGTATGCGGCGATCTCGATGAGGTTTCCATCAGGGTCGCGGCAGTAATGCGATGTCATGTCGCCCAGTGCGCCGACCTTGGTCACTGGCCCCTGCTCGATCTGTATCCCGCACGCGCTGAGATGCTCGCGAACCTCCTCTGGGGAGGCATCGGTGATGAAACACAAGTCATCAGAGCCGGCCGCGGCGGCGACGCCGGTGAACCACTCGTCCTGGGTGGCGGTGATGGGCCGCAGGTTGATCTTCTGTGCGCCGAATGTCAGTGCCGTACGCCCCGCCGGCCCGAACGTTTCCCGGGTCATGCCCAGGATGCGCTCGTACCAGGCCGCGGTGGTCTCGACGTCGCTGCAGTTGATCACGATGTGGTCGAAGCGGGTGACTTTCACTTGCGAATCCTCAGTCCTTTCGGTGTCCGTGCGAAACCGGCCTCGATCAGCGCCGCGATGACCGGCGACTCGCCGATATCGAAGACCGATCTGCCGTCCACTCTTTCGATCACCAGACCGTCGAGGCCGCCGTCGCGTACCAATCCCATGGTGCCCAACGCCGCGGCGTGCAGCACCGTGGGGTCGGTCACGAAGCTCAGCAGCGACTTGCCGCCGCGTTCGATGTAGAGAGCCAGCTCGCCATCGACAAGCACGGTGAGCGCCCCCGCTTTCCTACCCGGCCGATGACCGGAGTCGGAGACCACCCGCGGCCACACCAGCGCCGCGCCATACGGATTGGCCGGATCCGTCGCCGCCAACACCATGGCCCGATACGGTTTGCGCGCATCGTCGACGGTATCGAGGTACTCACGCAGTCGGTCGACGGTCGCGGGAGAGGCGAACTGCGCGCCACCCAGGGATTCGACAAAGTATCCTCGGCGGCAGCGCCCGTTGTCCTCGAATGTCGACAACACCTTGTACAGCCAGGCGAATCCGCCCGCGACCCCCTCGGCGACGACGCTGCCCTTGGTCACCACGCCGTACCTGCCGAGCAGCAGTTCGGCCTGCACATGCGAGCGTTCGGTACCGTCGGCGAGCCTTTCCGGAAGCATCGACCAGCGGCCGGCGACGGCGGGATCGACGGGTGTCGTGGTAGGGATCGGGGTGTAAGCGCGCAGTCTCGGTGCTCGCCGATTCCGGTGCGCGGTTCGCGATTTGGTGCTGGTCCCCAGCAGTGCACGCACCGGCGCGAAGGTGTCTCCCGTCACCAGGCCCGCCCACACCAGGTCCCAAAGCGCGGCCCTGCTCGCGGCCTCACCGAACTGGCGGAAGAAGTACCCGCCGCCGGCGGCGAGCCCGTCGAGAATCGTTCGATGGGACCCATCGAGAACAACGGGATCGGTAGCGGCCAGCGTGGCGGGTGCAACACCGCTCGGGTGCAACGCGATCCAGCCATCCTGTGTGGAGATCGATCCATGCCCCGACCACACCGCCTCTCCCGAGGCCAGCAGCTCGTCGAGCATCTTCGGGGAGTAGTCACGAACGCGACGTGCCAGGATCAGCGGTTCCCACGCGGACGCGGGTATCGGCACCCCGGCGAGTTGATCTATGACGGTAGCCACTCCGTCGACGCCGCGCAGGCTCGAATCGAGATACTGCCAATCGGGCAGGAACCGCGCGAACGCCGACGTGCTGACGGGCTCCACCTGCGCGCGCAGCGCGGCCAGCGATCTGCGGCGCAGAATCCGAAGGACCTCTGCATCGCACCATTGTTCAGAATCTGTTGCATCGGAGGTGAATTCACCACGCACCAACTGGCCGCGCGACGCCATCGCCGACAGGGCGTCCGCGGCTACCCGGACTCCGATGCCGAAGCGCCCTGCTGCCTGACCCGTGGTGAACGGGCCATGCGTCCTTGCGTATCGACTCAACAATTCACCGAGCGGATCAGCAGCGGCGTCGGTGAACGCTGCCGGTACACCGGGCGGTACCGGCACCCCGAGCGCGTCGCGCAACCGCGCCACGTCCTCGACGGCGGCCCACCATGTGCATTGCCCGTAGTGGGTCTCGACCACTCTTCGGGCACCGACAAGTTCATGCAGCCAGTCGGTGCCGGGGCCGCCGCAACGCGCGGTGATCTCATCGGTGGTGAGGGGTCCGAGAAGCCGGAACAGATCGGCGAGCGCCTCGGCATCGCGAGCCTTGCGTTCCTCGGCGAGATGCTGCAGTTGGCGTTCCGTTGCTTCGATGACAGTGGGGTCGAGCAGTTCCCGCAGTTCCACCCGGCCCATGAGCTCGGCGAGCAGGCCGGTGTCCAGCGAGAGAGCGGCAGCACGCCGTTCGGCCAGCGGCCGATCCTCGTCGTACATGAATCCGCCGATGTAGCTGAACAATTGAGCGGCTGCGAAGGGCGAGGGTGTGTCGGTCTGTACCTCCACGATCCGGATCCGGCGCTGCTCGATACCCGACATCAGCCGCACCAGGGTTCCGATGTCGTATACGTCCTGCAGGCATTCGCGTAGCGCCTCCAGGACCATCGGGAAATCGGAATGCTTGCGTGCGACATCCAGCAGCTGCGCGGACCGCTGCCGCTGCTGCCATAGCGGCGATCGGCGGCCGGGGGTTCGGCGGGGAAGCAGCAGGGCGCGCGCAGCGCATTCGCGGAATCGTGCGGCGAAGAGTGCTGACCCGCCGACCTCCCGCGTCACGATCGCCTCGATTTCCGTGGCATCGAAGACGAAAAGACTTGCTCCGGGTGGATTGTCATCGGTGTCGGGCAGTCGCACCACGATGCCGTCGTCGGTGGCGGTGGGTGACTCGCTGACACCATAGCGCTGCTGGAGCCGATCGGAGACCGCGAGCGCCAGCGGGCCGTTGACCCTCAGCCCGTAGGGTGAGTGCAGCACGATGCGCCAGTCGCCGAGCTCGTCACGGAACCTCTCGACGATCAACGTGGTGTCGGTGGGGACTGCGCCCGTCGACTGCAGCTGGTCAGTCAGCAGCGTGCGCAGGTTCCCCCTCGCGAAGTCATCGAATCCCATCGCAGCGCAGCGCTTGTCAAATTCGGCGTCGCGTGCCGCTGCTAGTTCCCCGGTGAGATGTCCCAGTGCTATGCCGAGCTCGGCGGGGCGCCCAACCGAGTCTCCGCGCCAGAAGGGCAATCTGCCCGGTTGGCCGAAGGCCGGGACCACTACCACCCGCTCATGGGTGATCTCGGTGATGCGCCAGCTGGTGGCGCCCAGTGAGATCACGTCTCCCGGCCGCGACTCGTAGACCATTTCCTCGTCGAGTTCACCTACTCGCGAGGGTTTCTCGCCCTCGGCACCGGCATACATGTACACCGTGAACAGACCGCGATCGGGGATCGCGCCGCCGGACGTCACCGCCAGTCGTTGTGCACCGGGCCGTCCGGTGAGCGTTCCCTCATCCCGGTCGTACACGACACGAGGGCGAAGCTCGGCGAAATCTGTGGACGGGTACTTGCCGCTGAGTAGATCGAGCACCGCGTCAAATGCGCTGCGCGGCAAGGATATGAAGGGGGCGCTGCGTCTGACGACATCGAACCATGTCTCGACGTCCACAGGGTCGAGGGCACAGGCGGCGACCGTATGCTGGGCCAGGATGTCGAGCGGATTGGCGGGCACCTGCAGGGTCTCGATATCGCCGTCGAGCATGCGCCGCACCGTGACCGCGCAGCCCAGCAGATCGGTGCGGTGCTTGGGGAAGAGAACGCCCCGGGATACCTCGCCCACCTGGTGTCCGGCCCGGCCGATGCGTTGTAGCCCGCTGGCCACGGATGGTGGCGCCTCCACCTGGACCACCAGATCCACGGCGCCCATATCGATTCCGAGCTCCAGACTGCTGGTGGCTACCACACATTTGAGCCGTCCCGTCTTCAGATCGTCTTCGATGTTGGCGCGCTGTTCCTTGCTCACCGAGCCGTGATGCGCCCGCGCCAGCAGGGGCGCCGCACCGTAGGTCTGCCCGCTGCCCATGATGTGCGCCGGGGGTCCTCCAGGTACCCCGGGATTGGGTGCGGGGGTGAGGTCTACGCCGAGGCGTTCTGCGTGAATCTCGTTGAACCGGGCGGTGAGCCGTTCGGCGAGGCGGCGCGAGTTCGCGAAAACGATGCTTGACCGGTGTGCCTCGATGAGGTCGACGATGCGTTGTTCTACATGGGGCCAGATGGTGTTGGTGCCGGCGTTACTGGCTTCGGCATCGGGATAGGTGTCGGGGGCGCTCATATCCGAGACGGGCACGACAACGGACAGATCGAAGGTCTTGGGGCTGGCGGGGGCGACGACCGCGGCGGGCGCGCGGCCGGAGAGAAATCGGGCGACCTCTGCGGCGGGTTTTACCGTGGCTGACAAACCAATTCGCTGCGCTGGCTGGGAAAGCCGTTCATCCAGCCGCTCAAGTGAGAGCGCGAGATGTGCACCGCGTTTGGTACCGGCCACCGCGTGCACCTCGTCCACGATGACGGTCTGCACCGTGTCGAGGGTTTCGCGTGCGGCGGAGGTCAACATCAGGAACAGCGACTCGGGCGTGGTGATGAGGATGTCCGGGGGAGACGTGATCAATGCGCGGCGCCGCTGTGCGGGTGTGTCCCCGGAGCGCACGCCGATGGTGATCGAGGGCTCGGGTAGGCCCATGCGTGCTGCGGTTCGGGCAATCCCGGCTAGCGGGGCACGCAAATTGCGCTCGACGTCGACGGCAAGTGCCTTGAGGGGTGAGACATACAGGACCTGTGTTCCCTTGCGGACAGGTTTGGCACCGACCAGGCTGTCGATGGCCCACAGAAATGCCGCGAGCGTCTTGCCGGATCCGGTGGGTGCGACGACGAGGGTGTTGTTGCCGTCGGCGATGGACTGCCACGCACCGGACTGCGCCTGCGTGGGCGCCGAGAATGATTCGGTGAACCATTCTCGCGTGGGTGCGGAGAACCGGGCGAGCGGACCGGACTCGCTGCTCATGAGGCCATCGTGCCAAGAGGGACCGACACCTTTTCCGGCGGGCGGGAGTGACGTGGCTTTGGGGATCTAATCGGCACCCATGAGATCGACCACAGCCTTCGGGATGTTCGGCACGCGCCGCACGGCGTCGATCATGGCGTGCGCGGAGGTATCGGCCAGCCAGTCGACGTCGAGATCCGGGTTGATGGCTCGTTGGCGAGCCAATTCCTGGTTGAACGTCAGCCACGCCCGGATGACCACCCGCAGGATGGTGACAAGATCCGGCGTCAGTTCGTCGCCGGCGACATGTT
>Ga0265327_10000689_pt1 | contig 54050 bp, 48 predicted proteins | sample 41621metaG_FD_202089 | JGI IMG/M metagenome (GOLD analysis project Ga0265327, IMG submission 202089) | Rhizosphere microbial communities from Carex aquatilis grown in University of Washington, Seatle, WA, United States - 4-16-21 metaG | ecosystem: Host-associated > Plants > Roots > Rhizosphere... | reverse complement strand
AGCCCGCCCGCCCGGCGCCGCGCCGGTCACCCGTCCCGCGGCGACCGCCGAGAAATTCGCGCCGGTGCCGGCGCTGGCCCTCGACGCCCAGCGCCAGCCGCGCATCCAGCTCGCTCCGCAAGCGGCGGCCCGCGCGCCGGTCGCCATTCCCGCGCCTTCTTCAGCGCCGGTCCCCGCCGAGGCCCAGGTGCCGGCGCCCACGGCGGCCGCCACGCCGTCGGCCGCCCTGCCTTCGTCCCCGGCCGTCCGCGTGACGGAGCAGCCCTCGTCGGCGCCCTGACGTCGACGTTAGCGATGGCAGCACCTTCACCAGGCGGCTTCTCGGCCGCATCCGGCACCGGAGCCGCTTCGTCCGCTACCCCCAGTCTGCGCGCCCCGGCGCTGGGCCGGCGCATGTTCTGCTGGATGTACGAAGGCGTGCTGATGTTCGCGGTGGTCTTCATCGCCGGCTACCTGTTCAGCGCGCTGGGGCAGATGCGCGACGCGATGGATTCCCGGCGCCACCTGCTGCAGGCCTTCCTGTTCGTGGTCTTCGGCGTCTATTTCGTCTGGTTCTGGATCCACGGCCAGACGCTGGCAATGAAGACCTGGGGCATCCGGGTGGTCGACGCCAACGGGCGCTCCCTCACCCAGCGGCGGGCGTTGCTGCGCTACCTGCTGTGCTGGGTCTGGTTCCTGCCACCGCTGGCCGCGATCGCGCCCTTCCAGCTGAGCGGCGGCGAATCGGCAGTGCTGGTCTTCGGCTGGGTCGCGGTATGGGCGCTGCTCGCGCTCTTCCATCCCGAACGGCAGTTCTGGCACGATGCCCTGGCCGGCACCCGCCTCATCCCCTCCGCCCCCTGAGCCGTTCATGAACGACGCCAACCTGGTCAACCCGCAGAAGCTGCGTCGGGGCCTGGTGCGCATCTGGCATGCGGCCTTCATATCGCTGAACGGCTTTCGCGCCGGATGGCTGGAGCCCGCCTTCCGCCAGGAGGTCGTCTGCGCGGCGGTGATGCTGCCGGCCGCCGTCTGGGTCGGCCGCAGCTGGGTCGAGGTGGCATTGCTCGCGGCGGTGGTGATGCTGGTGCTCATCGTCGAGCTGCTCAACACCGCGGTCGAGGCTGCCATCGACCGGATCGGCCCCGAATGGCATTCGCTGTCCAAGTCGGCCAAGGACCTGGGCAGCGCGGCGGTGCTGCTGTCGATCCTGCTCTGCGCCGGGGTCTGGCTGGCCGCTCTCTGGCAGCGCTTTTCATAAAACTGCCGGCCCCGGCGCGGCATGATCGGGGCATGACTTCATCTTTTTCGATTTGCGTGTATTGCGGATCGCGGCCCGGCGAGCGGCCCGAATTCGCGGCGGCGGCGCGGGCGGTCGGCCACTGGATCGGCGAGCGCGGCGGCCAGCTGGTCTATGGCGGCGGCCGCACCGGCTTGATGGGCACGGTCGCCGAGGCCACGCGGGCCGCCGGTGGGCGGGTGGTCGGCGTCATCCCCAAGGCGCTGGTGAACATGGAACTGGCCAACCGCGAGAGCGACGAACTGCATGTGGTCGACACCATGCACGAGCGCAAGGCGATGATGGGCGAGCGCGCCGATGCATTCATCGCCCTGCCTGGCGGCATCGGCACCTTCGAGGAGCTCTTCGAGATCTGGACCTGGCGCCAGCTCGGCTATCACGACAAGCCGGTGGGCATCCTGAACGTGGCCGGCTATTACGACGGCCTGTTGTCCTTCCTGGCGCATAGCGTGCGCGAGGGCTTCATGGGCGACTGGCAGATGGGCCTGGTGCGCAGCGGCACCGAGGTCGACGCGCTGCTGGCGGCGCTCGTCGAGGAATCGCGCCGCCATCCGGGCGGCGACAAGCTCGCCGAGGTGCTCTAGCAAAGGGGCCGCGTTCCGGGCGGGCCGCGCGAGTGGCGGGCCTCGGGGCGGCGCCCGATCGCTAGACGGCAGCCTCGTCCTGCTCGCCCGTGCGGATGCGCACGATGCGTTCGACGTTGGTGACGAAGATCTTGCCGTCGCCGATCTTGCCGGTACGGGCGGCGCCGATGATGGCTTCGACGCAGCGCTCGACGTCGGCCTCGTTGACCACGACCTCGACCTTCATCTTCGGCAGGAAGTCGACGACGTATTCCGCGCCGCGGTAGAGCTCGGTGTGGCCCTTCTGGCGGCCGAAGCCCTTGACTTCGGTGACGGTCAGGCCGCTGACACCCACGACGGCCAGGGCCTCGCGCACGTCATCGAGCTTGAACGGTTTGAGGATCGCTGTGATTTGCTTCATGGGGAATTCCTTGCGGCGGTTTCATTGAACTTGCTGGTAATAGGGTAGCGCCAATCCTTGCCGAAGGATCGGTGGGTGACCCGGATGCCCACCGGCGCCTGGCGGCGCTTGTACTCGTTGATCTTGATCAGCCGGGCCACCCGCTCGACCACCGCCCGCTCGTAGCCGGCGGCGATGATCTCGTCGATGCCCTGGTCGTCCTCCATGTAGCGCGACAGGATGCCGTCGAGGATGTCGTAGGGCGGCAGGCTGTCCTGGTCGGTCTGGTCGGGGCGCAGTTCGGCGCTAGGCGGGCGGGTGATGATCCGCTCGGGGATGGGCTCGGTGCCGGTGCCGTAGGGGTCGTGCGCGTTGCGCCAGCGCGCCAGCGCGAAGACCGTGGTCTTCAACAGGTCCTTGATGACCGCGAAGCCGCCGGCCATATCGCCATACAGGGTGCAGTAGCCGGTCGCCATCTCGCTCTTGTTGCCGGTGGTCAGCACGATCGAGCCGAACTTGTTGGACAGCGCCATCAGCAGCGTGCCGCGGATGCGCGCCTGCAGATTCTCTTCGGTGGTGTCCTCGGCCCGTCCTGCGAACTCGCTGGCCAGCGCATTCTTGAAGGATTCGAAGGTGTTCTTGATCGAGATCTCGTCATAGCGCACGCCTAGGCGCTTGGCCATCTCGCGGGCGTCGATCCAGCTGATGTCGGCGGTGTAGGGCGAAGGCATCATCACCGCGCGCACCCGGTCGCGGCCCAACGCATCGACCGCGATCGCCAGCACCAGCGCCGAATCGATGCCGCCCGACAGGCCGAGGATGGCGCCCGGGAAGCCGTTCTTGCCGATGTAGTCGCGCACGCCGACGACCAGCGCGTGCCAGAGCTCGGCCTCGGCCGCGCGCGGTGCCGCGGTGGCGGAAGGCTCGCTGGCGAAACGCAGTGCGCCGCCATTGCTGCCATTGCCGCCTGCGCCGCCGCGCTTGAGTTGGGCCATCACCAGCTGCTCCTTGAAGCCCTCGGCACGCAGCGCCAGCGCGCCATCGGCCTGCAGCGCGAAGGAGGCACCGTCGAAGACCACCTCGTCCTGGCCGCCCACCAGGTGCGCATAAGCCAGCGGCAGCGCCACCGCCCGGGCCCGCTCGGCCATGCGCGCGATGCGCTCGCCCTCCTTGCCCACATGGAAGGGCGAGGCATTGATCACCGCGAGCACCTCGGCGCCGGCCTCCTTGGCCAGGCGCGCCGGCGCATCGAACCAGGCGTCCTCGCAGATCAGCAGGCCGACCTTCACGCCGCCGGCCTCGAACACGCAGACGCCCTCGCCCGGCGTGAAGTAGCGGCGCTCGTCGAAGACCTGGTAGTTGGGCAGCTCGCGCTTGGCGTAGGTGTCGAGGATGCGGCCCTCGCTGAGCACGCTGGCCGCGTTGTGGCGCAGCTGCACCGCGACCGATCTGCTGCGCAGGCTGCCGCCGGTCGGATGGCCGACCACGACCACCATGCCGTCGAGGTCGGCCAGCTCCGCCGCCACCCCGCGCACCGCGTCGTCGCATGCGGCGGTGAAGGCCGGCCGAAGGAACAGGTCTTCGGCGGCATAGCCGCAGATCGACAGTTCGGGCGTGAGGAGCAGGCGCGCACCCTGGCCGTAGGCCTCGCGTGCCGCGTCGACGATTCGGCGCGCGTTGCCGGCGACGTCGCCGACCACGAAATTGAGTTGCGCGATGGCGATCTTGAGGGTCATGAGAGGGCTGGAAAAGGGCTGGATGATTATGTCATCCGCTGTCACACGAATGTCTTGCGGTCGCGCATTCCACGCTCTGCGGCGCGGGCTGTTACCCTCGACCCGCGATGCGCACAGGTTCCACTCTTGCAGGCTATTTCGACACCATCGTGCCAAGGCCGGCCGCCCAGGCCTATCTGCTGCTGGTCTTCACCACCCTGATCTGGGGCGCCAATGCGGTGGCGGCGCGGCTGGCCGTCGGCGAAGTCTCGCCGATGATGCTGACCTTCTCGCGCTGGATCGTCTGCTGCGTCGCGCTGGCGCTGAGCTCGCGCCGGCAGATCGCGACCCACTGGCGCACGCTGCTGCCTTCATGGCGCTCGATCACGCTGATGGGCGCGCTGGGCTTCACCGGCTTCAACGCCCTTTTCTATGCGGCCGCGCACCACACCACGGCAGTGAACATCGCGATCATCCAGGGCACCATCCCGGTGCTGGTGCTGGTCGGCAGTGCGCTGTTCCTCGGCACCCGCATCAGCGCGGTGCAGCTGATCGGCGTGGTGCTGACGCTGGCCGGCATCGCGGTCGTTGCCTCGCGCGGCCAGCTGGCGCTGCTGGCCAGCCTGGCCTTCAACATCGGCGATGTCTGGATCGTCATCGCCTGCCTGCTCTATGCGGGCTACGCGCTCGGGCTGCGCAACCGGCCGCAGGTGCCGGCCATCGTCTTCTTCGCGGCCACCGCGGCGGTCGCCTGCGTGGTCTCGCTGCCCTTGCTGGCCGGCGAGGTCGCGCTCGGCGAATTCATCGTGCCGACGCCGAAGGGCATCGCGCTGATCCTGTTCATCGGGCTCCTGCCCAGCTTCATCTCGCAGATCACCTTCATCCATGCGGTGGGCCTGATCGGGCCGGCGCGCGCCGGCGTCTTCCTGAACCTGGTGCCCATCTTCGGCCCGCTGCTGGCGGTGCTGATCCTCGGCGAGCCGCTGTCCGGCTACCACGCCGCGGCGCTGGCGCTGGTGCTGGGCGGCATCACCGTCGCGGAATCCTTCGGCAGGCGTCCTCCCACCGCGACGAGCAGCCCTTGAGCGACCCGACCATCCGCATCCATCGATCGCCATCGGAGATCGACGCCGCCGAATGGGACGCCCTGCTGGCGCTGCAGCAGGCGCCCTCGCCCTTCATGCGCCATGCCTACCTCGCCGCGCTGGATGCCAGCGGCAGCGCCTCGCCCAAGAGCGGCTGGATGCCCCGCTTCATCACGCTGTGGCGCGGCAAGCGGCTGCTGGCGGCCTGCCCGCTCTACATCAAGGCCCATTCGTACGGCGAATACGTCTTCGACTGGGCCTGGGCCAATGCCTACGAGCAGCATGGCCTCGCCTACTACCCGAAGGCGGTGATCGCGGTGCCGTTCACGCCTGTGCCGGGCGCCCGCCTGCTGGCGCGCGACGACGACAGCCGCGCCCTGCTGGTGCAGGCGGTCGTGGCCTGGTGCAAGTCTGAGGAGCTGTCGTCCCTGCACCTGCTCTTTGGCGCGGACGAGGACATCGCCGCCTGCTCGCAAGCCGGGCTGATGCTGCGCCACACGGTGCAATTCCATTGGCAGAACGAGCTCTCGACCCAAGGCGAGCCGGCGCGGTCCGGCTGGAGCGACTTCGACGCCTTCCTGGCCAGCCTCTCACACGACAAGCGCAAGAAGATCCGCCAGGAAAGACGAAAGGTCCGCGATGCCGGCGTGCGCTTTCGCTGGTCGCGCGGCAGGGACATCGGCGAGGCCGACTGGGATTTCTTCTATCGCTGCTATTCCCGCACCTATCGCGAGCATGGCAATGCGCCCTACCTCAGCCGCGACTTCTTCCGCCGCATGGCAGCCGACCTGCCGGAGGCCTGGCTGCTGTTCGTGGCCGAGCGTGGCGGCAAGCCGATCGCGAGCAGCCTGATCGCGCTGTCGACCGATGCGCGGCCGGGCGCGCCCTCAGTGGCCTATGGCCGCTACTGGGGAGCGCTGGAACGGGTCGACTGCCTGCACTTCGATGCCTGCTACTACCAGCCGCTCGAATGGTGCATCGCTCACGGCGTGGCGCGCTTCGAGGGCGGCGCGCAGGGCGAGCACAAGATGGCGCGGGCGCTGATGCCGGTGCGCACGACCAGCGCCCACTGGCTCGCGCATCCGGCCTTCGCCGATGCGGTGGAGCGCTTCCTGGAGCGCGAGGGCGCAGGCATCGAGGACTACATGGGCCACCTGGGCGAGCGCAGCCCCTTCAGGCAGGCGCCGCCACCAAGGCCCGATCCGGCGGCTACTTCTTCTTGAAGTTGGCGATGCCGTCGATGATTTCCTTCTTCGCGGCATCCAGGCCTTCCCAGCCCAGCACCTTGACCCACTTGCCGGCCTCGAGGTCCTTGTAGTGCTCGAAGAAATGGGTGATGGCCTTCAGGCGCATCGGGTTGACGTCGTCGACCTTCTTCCAATGGCTGTAGATGGGCAGCACCTTGTCGGTCGGCACGGCCAGCACCTTGCCGTCGACGCCGGCCTCGTCTTCCATCATGAGGATGCCGATCGGGCGGCAGGGCACCACCACGCCGGGCACCAGCGCCCAGGGCGTGATCACCAGCACGTCGACCGGATCGCCGTCGCCCGACAGCGTCTGCGGCACGTAGCCGTAGTTGGTCGGGTAATGCATGGCGGTCGTCATGAAGCGGTCGACGAAGATCGCGCCCGATTCCTTGTCGACCTCGTACTTGATCGGGTCGGCATTCATCGGGATCTCGATGACCACGTTGAAGGCGTCGGGTGCGTCTTTGCCTGGGGAAACTTTGTCGAGGGACATGTGTTGTCTTGGTGTCGTTGAAATGCTTGGCCGGGATGCGGACAAACCCGAAGTTTACTTTCCGCGTCATGGCCCGGTCGTACGCAAGTCACGTTTTGCCTGTAAATTTGTCCCGTTGGCCAATCGGTCCCCTGCCTTTCCAAGGCTGGAGGCTTCGAGGAAGCAACGCGGCGGAGGCACCATCCCGTACGCGTTGCGCGCAGGGAAGTGCCTTCGTCTCCACTAGTTACAACACGAACGACTGGAGCAGCAAGGCATGACTGGCAACACCCCTCTCGTCCTCGCCATCGTGTGCGGCCTCGTGGCCGTAGGCTATGGTTTCTGGGCGCGCAGCTGGATTCTCGCGAAAGACCCGGGCAACCCCCGGATGCAGGAGATCGCCGCGGCGATCCAGACCGGCGCGGCGGCCTACCTGGCCAAGCAGTACCGCACCATCGCGATCGTCGGCGTCGTGCTGGCGATCCTCATCGGCCTCTTCCTCGACCTGACCACCGCCGTCGGCTTCATCGTCGGCGCGGTGCTTTCCGGCGCCTGCGGCTTCATCGGCATGAACGTCTCGGTACGCGCCAACGTGCGCACCGCGCAGGCCGCGACCCAGGGCATCGGCCCGGCACTCGACGTCGCCTTCCGCGGCGGCGCGATCACCGGCATGCTGGTGGTGGGCCTGGGCCTGCTGGGCGTCGCGGGCTTCTTCTGGTTCCTCGCGAGCGGCGGGCTGGCACCGGGCCAGACCCTCTCGAGCCTGCTCAATCCGCTGATCGGCTTCGCCTTCGGCTCCTCGCTGATCTCGATCTTCGCGCGCCTGGGCGGCGGCATCTTCACCAAGGGCGCCGACGTCGGCGCCGACCTGGTGGGCAAGGTCGAGGCCGGCATCCCCGAGGACGACCCGCGCAATCCGGCGGTGATCGCCGACAACGTGGGCGACAACGTCGGCGACTGCGCCGGCATGGCGGCCGACCTGTTCGAGACCTATGCGGTGACACTGATCGCGACCATGGTGCTGGGTGCGCTGATGGTCACCAACGCGCCGCTCAACGCGGTGATGTATCCGCTGGCGCTGGGCGGCGTGTCGATCATCGCGTCGATCATCGGCTGCTTCTTCGTGAAGGCGTCGAAGGGCATGGTCAATGTCATGCCGGCGCTCTACAAGGGCCTGGCGGTGGCGGGCATCCTGTCGCTGATCGCCTTCTGGTTCGTCACCAACTGGCTGATCCCGGACAACGCGGTGGCGCCGGCCGGCAGCCAGATGAAGCTCTTCGGCTGCTGCTTCGTCGGCCTGGCGCTGACCGCCGCGCTGGTCTGGATCACCGAGTTCTACACCGGCACACAGTACAAGCCGGTGCGCCACATCGCGCAGGCCTCGACCACCGGCCACGGCACCAACATCATCGCCGGCCTCGGCGTGTCGATGCGCTCCACCGCCTGGCCGGTGCTCTTCGTCTGCGTGGCGATCATCTGCTCCTATTCGCTGGGCGGACTCTTCGGCATCGCGGTGGCGGCGACCGCCATGCTCAGCATGGCCGGCATCGTGGTGGCGCTGGACGCCTACGGCCCGATCACCGACAACGCCGGCGGCATCGCCGAGATGTCCGAGCTGCCCGCCAGCGTGCGCGACATCACCGACCCGCTCGACGCGGTCGGCAACACCACCAAGGCGGTGACCAAGGGCTACGCGATCGGCTCGGCCGGCCTGGCGGCGCTGGTGCTGTTCGCCGACTACACCCACAAGCTGGCCGGCTACGGACTCGAGATCAGCTTCAACCTCAGCGATCCGATGGTGATCGTCGGCCTCTTCATCGGCGGCATGATCCCCTACCTGTTCGGCGCCATGGCGATGGAGGCCGTGGGCCGCGCCGCCGGCTCGGTGGTCGAGGAAGTGCGCCGCCAGTTCCGCGAGATCCCCGGCATCATGGAAGGCACCGGCAAGCCCGAATACGGCCGCGCCGTCGGCATGCTGACCGGCGCCGCGATCAAGGAAATGATGATCCCGTCGCTGTTGCCGGTGGTGGTGCCGATCCTGGTCGGCCTGCTGCTCGGCCCCAAGGCCCTGGGCGGCCTGCTGATGGGCACCATCGTCACCGGCCTGTTCGTCGCGATCTCGATGTGCACCGGCGGCGGCGCCTGGGACAACGCCAAGAAGTACATCGAGGACGGCCACCACGGCGGCAAGGGCTCCGAAGCGCACAAGGCGGCCGTCACCGGCGACACGGTGGGCGACCCCTACAAGGACACCGCTGGCCCGGCGGTCAATCCGCTGATCAAGATCATCAACATCGTGGCGCTGCTGATCGTGCCGCTGGTGGTCAAGTTCCATGCGGGCGATGCGGCGGCAATGGCGCCCGCTCCGGCGACGCCGGCCGCGATCAGCGCACCGGCGGCCGCGGCCGACACCGGCGCCTCGATCCAGGTCGTGAACGGCGTGGTCAAGTTCTACTTCGCGACCGGCAGCACCCAGGTGGCCTCCGGCGCCGGTGCCGCCCTGGCGGACATCGCCAAGGCCGCGCAAGGCGGCGCCCAGGTGGTGATCAGCGGCTTCCACGATGCGAGCGGCGATGCGGCCAAGAACGACGAACTGGCCAAGCAGCGCGCGATGGCGGTCGGCGCGGCACTCAAGACGGCCGGCGTGAGCGACGACAAGATCGAATACGTCAAGCCGGCCGACACCGAACCCGGCGGCCCGCCGGCGGAAGCACGGCGGGTCGAGGTCAAGCTGAAGTAGGCGATTCATGCCAAGCGCCGCCGGGCTCGAGGCATTCTGGATCTTCGATTGCAGCTTCCTCCACGGGCGCTACATGCGCCCGGAGGAGCCGAGCTGGCAGCGCTGCGAAGGCGATCGCATCGCCGAGCAAGAATTCTTCTACGACCTGGCGCAGATGAAGCCGCGCTGAGCGGGCGGCTCGCCACGGCCCCTGCCGTGGCCGCCGATCAGTTCAGCGTGGTGCGCATCGAGGGCAGCGCACCCTGCTGGCTGTTGAGCGGCACGCCCTGCAGGGTGTCGAAGTCGGAAGGCGCCTCGGGCACGCGCATCTCCTCGAGTTCATGCAGCGATTGCACCCAGCGGCCGGCCGGCGAATCGGAAGGCTCGTCGTTGGTGAAGATGCCATCGCGGATGTAGAAGGTCTCGCCTGCCGGACGCTCCATGTGCAGCTCGATCAGCCGCGCGATGGGGAAGGTGTAGGTGACCAGCTTTTCCTTCGACTTGCGGTCCTTGGCGCCGCAATTGAAGAAGCCCTCGGCCGCGATCACGATGCACGAGCCCTCGACCGAACTGTCGATGTCGCCGCCGCAGCGCCAGATCGCGCTCGGCAGGCGCACGCGGACCTTGTCGATGACGAGGTCGCGCTGCTTGTTGAGGGCGTTGAGCGGCGGCACCAACGAGCGCAGTTGTCGCAGGCGATCGGCGAAGTTGTCGTCCATCGAGAACTCGACATGGTGCGTGGCACCGCCCGAACGCTTCACGACCTGCATGATCACGTGACGTACTTGGGTCACAGGGTCCGTCCTTTGGCTTTGGCTCGATGCGTAGCCGGCCCCGCCGAGGGCTTGCCGGTCATCATCGGAATCATTGAATCGCAGTGGGTTGAGACTGAAGATCGACGCAATTATTTGCGTCAATTGTGTCTAACTGTAGAGCGATTTCCAGAGCCTGGGTAGGCGGTGAGAAGTACTAAATTAGCTAGGCGCTATTGAAATCAGCCTCTCGATAGCGCTCAAAAACGTGAAGTATTTCAGCTTGCGCCCGCCTCGACCATCTCGTCGAGAGCCTTGCAGGAAGGGGCGCAGACAGTCTGCGACTTGCCCAGCAGCTGGCGGGTGCGCATCTGTGAACGCACCCGGTGCTTGCCGCACATGAAACAGGACATCGTCGCGCCGCTGAAGGACGCGGAGGCGCGAAAAGGCGAACCCGGCGTCTTGGCCTTGTAGCGCAGGCCGTCGGCCAGCACCGCCGTCTTGACCTCGGCCTTGCTCATGCCTGGCCCTCTTGCGCGGCCGCGGGATCGGCGGGGCGCATGGCCCGTTCGATCGCCTTGCGGGCAGCCATCTCAGCGGCCATCGAGCTTTCCAGCGCGGAGCGGCACAGGCCGGCGTGCTCGTAGTTCAGGTTTTCGTAGAGCTGCGCGGCGGCCGGATAGCTGTCGAGCAGACGGCCCAGTTCGGCGCCGGATTCGACGTCGCGGAATTCCTCGACCAGATGCATCACGACCGAGCGGTATTGCTCGGCGCCGACCGGAACGGCGCTCTGTTCCAGCCGTTCGAGCAGCTGGGCCAGCACATGGGTGACGGACAGGTCCGTCTTGTGCGCGGGGGAGTTGGTGGCGTTCATGGGTGGCAATTGGGGCGGCCTGCCGGAAATGCAAGGCCCGTGCCGCGGCTCTCGGAACCGCGCCCGCTGGGGCATGATCGGCCGCGATCCGCCCCACTCACACCGAGACCGAAAAGCCATGAGAGTCTTCATTGCCGGCTTCCAGCACGAAACCAACACTTTTGCCCCGACCCGCGCCGACTGGGCCGCGTTCCAGCGCGGCGAAAGCTTTCCGCCCTATCGGCGCGGCCCGGCGATTGTCGCAGCCTATGCTGGACAAAATATTCCGGTGGGCGGCTTCATCGATTCGGCGCGTGAACGCGGCTGGTCGCTGGCGCCGTCGGCCTGGGCCGGCGCCACGCCTTCGGCCCAGGTGACCGAGGACGCATTCGAGCGCATCGCCGCGGCGATCCTCGAGGACCTGGAACAGTCACTGGCCACCGAAGGCGGCATCGACGCGGTCTACCTCGACCTGCACGGCGCCGCGGTGACCGAGCACCTGGAGGACCCGGAAGGCGAACTCCTGGCCCGCATCCGCCGGCGCGTCGGCGCGGCGCTGCCGATCGTCGCCAGCCTCGACCTGCACGCCAACGTCACCCGGGCCATGCTGGCGCAGGCCGATGCGCTGGTCGCCTACCGCACCTATCCGCACGTCGACACCGCAGACACCGGCCGGCTGGCGGCCGAACTGCTGGCCCGGCGCATCGCCGAAGGCAGCCGCGAGACGCTGGCGGTGCGCCGGCTCGATTTCCTGCTGCCGCTCAACGCCCAATGCACCATGGTCGAACCCGCGGCATCGGTCTACGGCCTGCTGCGCGAACTCGATGCCCGGCACGGCACCATTCTGAGCTTCGCGACCGGCTTTCCGGCGGCCGACATCGCCGAGTGCGGACCGGTGATCTGGGGCTACGGCGATGCGGCCGAAGCCGCGGTGCAGGCGCTGTTCGAGCGCATCGACCAGCCGCGCAGCCAATGGCGCCTCGATCTGCTCGAACCGCGGGCGGCCGTCGCCGAGGCGCTGGCGCTGGCCGAAGCTGCCGACAAGCCGGTGGTGATCGCCGATACGCAGGACAACCCCGGCGCAGGCGGCGACAGCAACACCTCCGGCATGCTGCACGCGCTGCTCGCCGAGAACGCCGGCCGGCGCCATCCGCAGCGGGTGGCGCTGGGCCTGCTCTTCGATCCGGCGGCGGCCGCCGCTGCGCATGAGGCGGGTGTCGGCGCCAGCATCGAGATCGGGCTCGGCAGCTCGGTTCCGACCTGGGGCGGCCGGTTCAGCGACCCGCCGGTGCGCGGCCTCTTCACCGTGCGGGCACTGAGCGACGGCCAGGTGCAGATGAAGGGCCCGATGCTGCGCGGCGCCACTGTCTCGCTGGGCCCCAGCGCCTGCCTGGAGATCGACGGCATCCTGGTGGCGGTGGCCAGCGGCAAGAGCCAGATGCTCGATCGCGAGCTGTTCCGATTCGTCGGCATCGAGCCCGAATCGATGGCGCTGCTGGTCAACAAGAGCTCGGTGCACTTCAGGGCCGATTTCGCGCCGATCGCGAGCCGCATCCTGGTCGCCAAGGCGTCCGGCCCGATGGCCGCCGACCCGGCCGACCTGCCCTGGACCCGGCTGCCGGCCACGATGGCGCTGCGGCCCTGAAGCGGCCTGCGGCCTTCACCCGGGCCCGCGAACGCGCCTCGGCGAGGACGCCTAAGATCTTGCCCCATGCAACTCAACTACATCGCCAACCAGAGCCTCCCCTCCTCGTCCGGCCGCACGCTGCCGGTGATCGATCCGTCCGACGGCCAGCCCTTCGATGAATTGCAGCGCAGCAATGCCGAGGACATCGACGCAGCGGTCCGCGCGGCCCGCGACTGCTTCGAGCATGGCTGGCAGAAGCTGAGCGCGGTGGAGCGCGGCCGCCTGCTCTACAAGCTGTCGCAGAAGGTCGCGGAGCATGCCGACGAACTGGCCCTGCTCGAGCAGCGCGACTGCGGCAAGCCGGTGAAGCAGGCGCGTGCCGACGCGCAGGCACTGGTGCGCTATTTCGAGTTCTATGCCGGCGCCTGCGACAAGCTGCACGGCGAGACCATCCCCTACCAGGACGGCTACAGCGTGTTCACCTGGCGCGAGCCGCATGGCGTCACCGGTCACATCGTTCCCTGGAACTACCCGATGCAGATCTTCGGGCGCAGCGTCGGCGGGGCACTGGCCGCCGGCAACGTCTGCGTGGTCAAGCCGGCCGAGGACGCCTGCCTGTCGCTGATCCGGGTCGCGCAGCTGGCGGCCGAGGTCGGATTTCCGCCGGGCGCGATCAACATCGTGACCGGCTACGGCCACGAGGTGGGCGACGCGCTGGCGCGCCATCCGGGCATCGACCACATCAGCTTCACCGGCAGCCCCAAGATCGGCACGCTGATCCAGCAGGTGGCGGCCGAGCGGCACTGCCCGGTAACGCTGGAGCTGGGCGGCAAGAGCCCGCAGATCATCTTTGCCGACGCCGACCTCAACGCGGCGATCCCGGTGCTGATCAATGCCATCGTGCAGAACGCCGGCCAGACCTGCTCGGCCGGCTCACGCGTGTTGATCGACCAGGCCATCTACGAGCCGCTGCTGGAGCGCCTCGGCCATGCCTTCGAGGCGCTGCGGGTCGGACCCGCCGCGATGGACCTCGACGTCGGTCCGCTGATCCGCCAGACGCAGCAACAGCGTGTCTGGGACTTCTTGTCCGACGCGCATGTGGCCGGCATCCCGATGGTGGCCCAGGGCGTGGTCGTCGACGAGGCGCCGCAGGCCGGCTTCTACCAGGCGCCGACGCTGCTGCGCGACGTGCCGGTCGACCACCGGCTGGCACAGGAGGAAGTCTTCGGCCCGGTGCTCGCGGCGATGCGCTTCCGCGATGAGGACGAGGCGGTGGCGCTGGCCAACGCGACGCAGTTCGGCCTGGTCGCCGGCATCTGGACCGAGAACGGCGCGCGCCAGTTCCGCATGGCCAAGCGGGTCCGCAGCGGACAGGTGTTCATCAACAACTACGGCGCCGGCGGCGGGGTCGAGCTGCCCTTCGGCGGCGTGAAGTCCTCGGGCTACGGCCGCGAGAAGGGCTTCGAGGCGCTGTACGGCTTCACCACGCTCAAGACCGTCGCCGTGCGGCACGGTTGAATGACGATGATTCGCGAGGGCGGTGCACGCGGCACCGCGACCTTGCTGCAAACCACCAGGAGACTTCAATGAACATGCGCGTCAAGGACAAATCCATCATCGTGACCGGCGCCGGCGGCGGCATCGGCGAAGGCATCGCCAAGCGACTTGCGGCCGAGGGCGCGCAGGTCATCGTCAACGACATCAACAGCGCGCTCGGCGAGCAGGTGGTCGCGGCCATCAAGCAAGCCGGCGGGCGCGCCTCCTTCTTCGCAGCCGACGTCACCAAGTCGAACGAGGTCAAGGCACTGGTCGATGCGGCCGTGCAGCGCCACGGCAAGCTCGACGCGATGGTCAACAACGCCGGCTGGACGCACCGCAACCGCTCCGCGCTGGAGGTCGGCGAGGACGAGTTCGATCGCTGCTACGCGGTCAACGTGAAGAGCATCTACCTGTCGACGCTGCATGCGGTGCCGGCTCTGCGCGCCAACGGCGGCGGCTCGATGATCAACATCGCCTCGACCGCGGGCGTGCGGCCGCGGCCCGGCCTCACCTGGTACAACGGCTCGAAGGGCGCGGTGATCGTCACCAGCAAGTCGCTGGCCGCCGAACTCGGCCCGGACAACATCCGGGTGAACTGCGTCAACCCGGTCTTCAACCCCGACACCGGCCTGTCGGCCGAATTCGCCGGCGGCCCGCTGACCGAGGAGCGCAAGGCCCTGTTCCGCGCCAGCATCCCGCTCGGCCGCTTCTCGACCGCGCTCGACGTCGCCAATGCGGTGCTCTACCTGGCCAGCGACGAGGCCGCCTTCATCAATGGCGTCAACATCGAGGTGGACGGCGGCCGTTGCGCCTGAATCGCAGGCGATCGTCAAGCGAGCGCGCTGCGCATCGGCCCAACGCATGCAACCGAAGATTCATTTCAGCCTTGCGGCCGTGTCGGAACGGCCGATGCGGTAGATTTGCAGCCCCATGAACCAGCACGTCGTCAAGCTTTCCGACATCGGCCGCGCGGCGCGCGCGCTGCCGGGCGACGCCCATGACGTGCCCGCCACCGGCCTGCTGCTGGATCGCCTGGCGCGGCCCTTGACCGACCTGCGCATCAGCGTGACCGATCGCTGCAACTTCCGCTGCAGCTATTGCATGCCCAAGGAGGTCTTCGACAAGGACTACCGCTACCTGCCCCACGGCGCGCTGCTGAGCTTCGAGGAGATCACCCGGCTGGCGCGCGTGTTCGCGCTGCATGGCACCCGCAAGATCCGGCTCACTGGCGGCGAGCCGCTGCTGCGCAAGAACCTCGAGGTGCTGGTCGGCCAGTTGGCCGGGCTGCGCACGAACGACGGCGAAGCGCTCGACCTGACCCTCACCACCAACGGTTCGCTGCTGGCGCGCAAGGCCCGGGCCTTGAAGCAAGCGGGACTGAAGCGTGTCACCGTGAGCCTCGACGGGCTGGACGATGCGGTGTTCCGCGGCATGAACGACGTCGACTTCCCGGTCGCCGACGTGCTGGCCGGCATCGAGGCGGCACATGCGGCCGGGCTGGGGCCGATCAAGGTGAACATGGTGGTCAAGCGCGGCACCAACGACGCCGAGATCCTGCCGATGGCACGCCACTTCCGCCGCAGCGGCGCGATCCTGCGCTTCATCGAATACATGGACGTGGGCGCCACCAACGGCTGGCGCATGGACGAGGTCTTGCCGTCGGCCGAGGTGGTGCGGCGCATCCGTGCCGAATTCCCGCTCGCCGCGCTCGAAGCCAGCGCGCCGGGCGAGACCGCCCAGCGCTGGGCCTACCAGGACGGCGGGGGCGAGATCGGCGTCATCAGCAGCGTCACCCAGGCCTTCTGCCAGGACTGCAGCCGGGCCCGCCTGTCGACCGAGGGCATGCTCTACCTGTGCCTGTTCGCGAGCCGGGGCCACGACCTGCGGCCGCTGCTGCGCGGCGATGCGGACGACGCGCAGATCGCCGGCGCCATCGGGCGCATCTGGACCCAGCGCGCCGACCGCTATTCCGAGCTGCGCGCCGAGCAGCCTCCCGACGCCTCCGACGCAGCCGCGCGGCGGGTCGAGATGAGCTACATCGGCGGATGAGCGGTCCGAGCCTGTTGTCCGAGGCCTGGCGCCGATGAACTCCGAAGCCAGCACCGATCACGCCCCGAAGCGACCCGCCGGCGAGACATCGGCCCCTGCCCGCATCGGCCCGGCCGACATCACCGGCATCGTCCTCGCAGGCGGTCGCGGTTCGCGCATGGGCGGCGCCGACAAGGGCCTGCAGTGCTTCGATGGCCTGCCCTTGGCCCGGATCGCGCTGGAACGCCTTCGGCCGCAGGTCGGCGTCCTCATGCTGAACGCCAATCGCAACCTGGCCGCCTACCAGGCCTTCGGCGCGCCGGTGTTTCCCGATGCCGATGCCGACCATCCCGGACCGCTGGCCGGCTTCCTGGCCGGTCTGGAACATTGCCGCTCGCCCTACTTGCTTGCCGTGCCTTGCGACGTGCCCGGCTTTCCGACCGATCTGGCCGGCCGGCTCGCCGATGCGCTGGCCGCCGAGGATGCGGACATCGCGATGGCCGCTTCGCTCGAAGACGGCGCGAGCGTCGCGCAGCCGGTGTTCTGCCTGCTGCGCGCCACGCTGCGCGACAGCCTGCAGCAGCACATGGCCCAGGGAGGTCGCAGGGCCCGCCACTGGATCGCCCAGCATCGGCATGTGCAGGTGCTGTTCGACCGGCCCGGCGACGCGCCGGATGCCTTTCGCAACGTGAACACGCTGGCAGAACTGCAGGCGCTCGAGTCCACGAAGGCGGCGCGATGAGCCGCCTCGACGAGATCGCCAGCAGCCTGGCCGGCTACGACCCGGATGCCTTGCGGGTCGAGGAGGTCCAGGTTTTCCTCGGCCGGCTCACCGCACGGACCGAACTGTCGGAGGCCGAGCGGATCGCCCTGCGCGATGCGCTGGGCCGGGTGCTGTCCGAGGACATCGTGTCGCCGGTCAGCGTGCCGCCGCACGACAACTCGGCGATGGACGGCTTCGCCTTCGACGGCAGCCAGTTGCCCGAAGAAGTCGACGTGCCGGCCGATGCGATGCTGGAACTGCGCGTGGTCGGCACTGCATTGGCGGGCGCGGCATGGCGCGGCCAGGTCGCAGCCGGCGAAGCGGTGCGCATCATGACCGGCGCGGTGATGCCCGACGGCCTGGACACCGTGGTCGCCCAGGAGTTCTGCAGCGTCGAGGGCGAGAAGCTGCGCTTTCCGGCCCGCGCGCTGCGCCGCGGCGACAACCGCCGCCGCGCCGGCGAGGACCTGCAGAAGGGCCAGCCCGCCCTGCTGCGCGGCGAGATCGTCTCGCCGGCCGCGCTGGGCATGATGGCCAGCCTCGGGCTGCAGCAGGTGCCGGTGTGGCGCCGGCTGCGGGTGGCGGTCTTCTCGACCGGCGACGAGATCCTCTGCCTGGGCGAGCCGCCGCGCGACGGTGCCATCTACGACAGCAACCGCTTCACCCTGCTGGGCCTGCTCGCGCGCCTGGGCTGCGAGACCATCGACCTCGGACTGGTGCGCGACGACCCGCAGGCGCTCGAACTCGCGCTGCGCCGCGCCGCCAGCGAGGCCGACGCGATCATCAGCAGCGGCGGCGTCAGCATCGGCGAGGCCGACCACACGCGCGCGGTGATGCAGCGCCTCGGCGAGATGGCCTTCTGGCGAGTGGCGCTGCGGCCCGGCCGGCCGATGGCGGTCGGCCTGATCGGCAGCGACGCAGCCGGACGCGGACCGGCGGTGCTCTTCGGCCTGCCCGGCAACCCGGTGGCGGTCATGGTGAGCTTCCTGGCCTTTGTGCGGCCGGCACTGCTGCGCATGATGGGTTGCAACGCCGCCTGCGCCGCACCGCCGCCGCTGCTGCGGGCGCGAAGCGCCGGCGCGATCCGCAAGAAGCCGGGCCGCACCGAATACCAGCGCGGCCGCGTGCAGGCGGTGCCCGGCGCGCTGCCCGAGGTGCGCATCGCCGCCAACCAGGGCTCGGGCGTATTGAGCTCGATGGTCGAGGCCAACGGCCTGGTCGTGCTGCATCACGAGCAGGGCGGCGTCGAGGCCGGGGACGAAGTCGACGTGATGATGTTCAACGGCGTGCTGTGAGCGCCCGTCCGGGGAGATGCCGATGGTCGCTAAGCGAATCGAATTGCTGCAGCAGATGCCGATCTTCGGAGCCATCGATGCCGGCACGCTCGAATTCCTGCTGGCGGCCGCACCGGTGGTGCGCATACCGCGCGGCGGCTTCTATTTTCGGGAAGGCGATCCGCCCAGCGGCATGTTCGTGCTGGAGCAGGGCCGGGTCGCGGTCAGCAAGAACTGGAACGCCCATGCCCTGCTGCTGCAGCGGATGGGGCCGGGCGACTGCTTCGGCGAGATGGCGCTGCTCGACCTGTTCCCGCGCAGCGCGTCGGTGCGCGCCGAGGAGGACTGCAGCGCGATCGAGCTGTCGTCGGCCAACCTCTACCGCTTGTTCGAGCGCGACGTGGCGCAGTTCGCGCTGATCCAGATGAACATCGCGCGCGAGATGAGCCGGCGCCTGCGTCTTACCGACGAGGCCCTGTTCCGTGCCCGCATGGGCGAGGCCCTGGACCGCCCGGAAGCGCTGCGGCACGACGACTGAGGGCGCCGCTCAGAGCCTTCCCAGCGCTCGCTCCACGCCCTTGTTGGCCAGCGCATCGGCGCGCTCGTTGCCCGGGTCGCCCGAGTGGCCCTTGACCCAGCGCCACTCGATCTGGTGGCCGCCCTCGGCGACCAGCTTGTCCAGTTGCTGCCAGAGCTCGACGTTCTTCACCGGCTGCTTGGTCGAGGTGCGCCAGCCCTTGGCCTTCCAGCCGCGGATCCATTCGGTGATGCCCATGCGCACATACTGGCTGTCGAGGTACAGCAGCACCTTGCAGGGCCGCTTCAGCGCCCCGAGCCCCTCGATGACGGCTTGCAGTTCCATGCGGTTGTTGGTGGTGTTGAGTTCGCCGCCGAAAAGCTCTTTCTCGGTCTCGCCCGACTTCAGCCAGGCGCCCCAGCCGCCCGGTCCCGGATTGCCCTTGCAGGCGCCGTCGGTGTAGATCTGTACTTCGTTCAAAAACCGTTTCCTTCTTCGTGTGAGTGTTCGAGTTCGCGATGGACCTGATGGATCTGGCTGTTGCGCACCTTGACCTTGCCGGCGATCGGCACCGGTGCGCTGGCCCTCGAGGCGGCACGGCGCCATTCGGCCCCGATGACCCGCAGGCCGCGCACCCGCTTCACCGCGACCAGGAAATAGACCGCGCCGAAGATCGGCCACCAGCGTTCGCCGGCCGCGTCGAACCAGCGGCAGCGCTCCAGCCAGGCCTCGCTGCGCACCGCCGGGCGATAGACGCCGAAGCGGCCCGATTCCACCTCGAAGCTCAAGAGCCGCAGCCAGTCGCGCATGCGCCGGTAGCCGATGAAGTCACCCGTTTCGGGCAAGTAGAGCTCGCCGAAGCCGAGGCGCCGGTAGAGGTGCCCGCGCCGCTGCCGCATGCCCCACAGGCTGGCCGGATTCAGGCCGCAGATCACGATGCGGCCTTCGGGCACCAGCACCCGCTCGACCTCGCGCAGGGTCGCGTGCGGATCCGGGCTCAGTTCGAGGGTGTGCGGCAGCACCACCAAGTCCAGGCTGTTGGCCGGAAAGGGCAAGGCGGAATAGTCGCAGACCAGCGCCGATCGGGACGCCAGCGCCGCGTCATCCAGCGCCAGCCAGCGATGCGGCATGCGGTTGCTGCGCAGCCCGTCGACCGAGGGCAGGCCGAGCTGCAGCGCGTGATAGCCGAAGACATCGGCCACCGCCTGGTCGAACTGGGCCTGCTCCCAGCCCAGCAGGTAGCGGCCGGGGGGGGTCTCGAACCAATCGTGCAAACCTATAATTTGACCGCTCATGACCCTCGTTCCGCTGTCCGGCTTCGCCGGCAACCACATCTGGATGCTGCAGCCCGGGCGCCACGCGACCGTGGTCGCGCCCGGTGAAGGCCAGGCGGCGCCGAAGGCATCCGACCGCGGCGATCTGCAACTGGCCGCGATTCTAGTCATGCACCGCGACGCCCGAATGGCCGTCGCCACCACATCACGACCCGCCGCGCCGCATGCCGCCGCCCGGTGGGTCACGGCGCTGCGCCACTGAAAGACCGGATCTCGATGAAACTGTTCCTAGCCGCCTGCCTGGCAGGCACCCTGTTCCTGGCGGGTTGCGCCGGAACAGGCACCACCGCGGCCAGCGGTTCGCCGCTCTACCCGAACGGCGCGCTCAAGCCCATCACCTCGGGCGAGACCAAATCGCGAAAGGTGGTCACGCTGGCCCCGCCGACCGACATGTGGGACCGCATCCGGCGCGGCTTCAAGATGCCCGACCTCGACAACGACGCGGTGCACGACCGCGAGCAGTGGTATGCCAGCCGGCCCGACTACATGCAGCGCATGACCGAGCGCTCGAACCGCTACATCTTCTACATCGTGGAAGAACTCGAGCGCCGCGACATGCCCACCGAGATCGCCCTGCTGCCCTACATCGAGAGCGCCTTCAACCCGCAGGCGGTGTCCAGCGCGCGGGCCGCGGGCATGTGGCAGTTCATGCCGGCGACCGGCACCGACTACGACCTGAAGCAGAACATCTTCCGCGACGACCGCCGCGACGTGGTGCAGTCGACCCGCGCGGCGCTCGACTACCTGCAGCGCCTCTACGGCATGTTCGGCGACTGGCAGCTGGCGCTGGCCGCCTACAACTGGGGCGAAGGCAACGTCAGCAAGGCGATCGCCAAGAACCAGCGGGCCGGACTGCCGGCCGGCTACAGCGACATCACCATGCCCGCCGAGACCCGGCTCTACGTGCCGAAGCTGCAGGCGGTGAAGAACATCGTGGCCGATCCGTCGAAGTACAACGTCGACCTGCCGCAAATCGCCAACCACCCCTACTTCCAGACGGTGACGCTCAAGCGCGACCTGGACGTGTCGCTGGCCGCCAAGCTGGCAGACGTCGACATCGAGGACTTCCGCGCGCTCAACCCCTCGGCCCACAAGCCGGTGCTGCTGGCCGCCGGCACGCCCGAGATCCTGCTGCCCTGGGACAACGCCGCCGTCTTCGAACGCAACTTCGAGGCCTATTCGCAGGGCCAGTACGCCAGCTGGACCGCCTGGACCGTGCCATCGACCATGACCGTCGCCGACGCGGCGCAGCGTTCGGGCATGAGCGAGGCCGACCTGCGCGCGGTCAACAACGTGCCGCCGCGGATGCTGATCAAGGGCGGCTCGACGCTGATCGTGCCGCGCAGCGCCCGGGTCCAGGCCGACGTCGACGCGGTGGTGGCCGACACCGGCCAGCTGAGCTTCCAGCCCGAGATCGTCACCCGCCGCACGGTGGTCAAGGCCGGCCGCCAGGACAGCGTGGCGAGCATCGCCCGACGCTACAAGGTGAGCCCGGCGGCAGTCGCGCAATGGAACGACGTCAAGCCGAACCATTCCTTCCAGCGCGGCTTCGAAGTGGTCGTCTACCTGCCGGTGCGCGCCTCGCAGGCGGCGAGCGTCGGCAGCGGCGCGGCGCCGGCACATTCGAGTGGCGGCAGGAAGACCCCGCCTTACGCGGGCAAGGGCGGCGCGGCCGCGAAGCCGGCGCAGCACGGCTCGACGAAGAGCAGTTCAAGCACCGCCAAGACCGCGAGCACGCCCGCGACAAGCTCGAAGACCAAGGCCAAGCCGAAGCACTAGCTGGTGGCGCAACGCCGCTGCATGCCTCGTCAGAGTTTCTCCGTCTCGCCGCTGCGCGGCTGCCATTTCATGAGGCGCTTCTCGATCAGCCCGACGATCGCATCGAGCACCAGCGCGAAGGCGGTCAGCACCACGATGCCGGCGAACACCGTGTTCACGTCGAAGGTGCCTTCAGCCTGCAGGATCAGGTAGCCGACGCCGCGCGCCGAGCCCAGGTATTCGCCGACCACCGCGCCGACGAAGGCCAGGCCCACCGAGGTGTGCAGGCTCGAGAACACCCAGCTGGTGGCGCTCGGCAGGTAGACGGTGCGCAGCAGCTGCCGCCGGCTGGCGCCGAGCATCCGGGCATTGGCCAGCACCACCGGGCTGACCTCGCGCACGCCCTGGTAGACGTTGAAGAAGACGATGAAGAACACCAGCGTCACCGCCAGCGCCACCTTGCTCCAGATGCCGAGTCCGAACCACAGCGCGAAGATTGGCGCCAGGATCACGCGCGGCATCGAGTTGGCCGCCTTGATGTAGGGATCGAAGATCAGGCTCGGCGTCGGCGCGAGCGCCAGCCAGAGCCCGCAGGCCAGGCCCAGCACGGTGCCGATCACGAATGCCAGCACGGTCTCGAGCAGGGTGGTGCCCAGGTGCAGGTAGATGTCGGCGTTGCCCGGCAGGCCATCCGCGAAGAGCCTGTTCGGCGGAATCGCGATCGGCATGAACCAGCTCCAGATCTTGCCCGCCACCTCGATCGGCTCGCCGACGAAGAAGGCGAACTGCTGGTTGCGCGAAGCGATGTGCCAGGCCACCAGCAACACCACCAGCAGCGCGATCTGCCAGGCGCGCGCGTTGTCTTCGCCGGGACGCAGCTTCATGCCGGCACCTTCTGCAGTTGCTGGGCATAGCCCTTGAGCACTTCGTCGCGCAGCACGTTCCATATCTGCGTGTGCAGCTCGACGAAGCGCGCCTGGTTGCGCACCTCGGCCACGTCGCGCGGCCTGGGCAGGTCGATGGCGAACTCGCCGATCGGATGCGTGGCCGGACCGGCCGACAGCACCACCACCCGGTCGCTCATCGCGATCGCCTCGTCGAGGTCGTGGGTGATGAAGAGCACCGCCTTCTTCTTCGCGGCCCAGAGGTCCAGCACCTCGTTCTCCATCAGCTGGCGGGTCTGGATGTCGAGGGCGCTGAAGGGTTCGTCCATGAGGATGATGTCCGGGTCGAGCGCCAGCACCTGTGCCAGCGCGCAGCGCTTGCGCATGCCGCCGGACAGCTGGTGCGGGTAGCGGTCGCCGAAGCCCGCCAGGCCGACCCGCGCCAGCCATTGCTGCGCCTGCGCCCGTGCCTCGTCGTCGGGCACGCCGCGGTATTGCAGGCCCAGCATCACGTTGGCGATGGTGCTGCGCCAGGGCATCAGCGCCTCGCTCTGGAACATGTAGCCGGCGCGCGCATTGATGCCGGAAAGCGGCTGGCCGAAGACCTTCACCTCGCCGGTCGAAGGCTGCAGCAGCCCGGCGCCGACGTTCAGCAGCGTCGACTTGCCGCAGCCGGTGGGGCCCACGACGGAGACGAACTCGCCTTCGCGAATGCGCAGCGTGGTGCCGGCGACGGCGGTGTAGCGCTGGCTTCGATCGTCCTTGGAACGGAAGGTGCAGCTGATGTCCAGGAGTTCGAGCGCGTGATCGGGCATGGCGGTTGAAGCAGAACAGAAAAAACCCGGCCGAAGCCGGGTTGCATTGTGCGCGAGAGGCTCAGGCCTTGAAGCGTTCCTTGGCGCGCCGCGCGAAGTCGTTGGTGTAGAGCTTCGACTGGTCGATCTTGTCGGCCTTGACCGTGGGGTCGAAACTGGCGATGGCATTGACCGCGATCTTCGGGCCTTCGGCCGGCACCATGCCGTCGAGCGCGATCGATTCGCGGATCTTGTCGAAGGAGGCCAGGTACAGCGCCCGGTCGCCGAGCAGGTAGGTCTCGGGCACCGTCTTGATGATGTCGCCGGGGCCCGCCGTCTGCAGCCACTTGAGGCCATGCACGATGGCATTGGCGAGCGCCTGGCAGGTGTTCGGGTTGTTCTGGATGAACTCGGCCGAGGCATAGAGGCAGGCGGCCGGCATCAGGCCGCCGAAGACCTCCTGCGTGCCCTTGAGCGTGCGGGTGTCGCTGATGATCTTCACGTCGCCCTTCTGCTCGAGCATGGTCATCACCGGATCGGTGTTGCTGATCGCGTCGATCTGGCCCGAGCGCAGGGCGGTCAACGCGCCGGCGGCCACGCCCACGCCCACGTAGCTGACGTCGCTGGCCTTCACGCCGCCGCGCGACAGCACCAGGTTGGAGACCATGTTGGTCGACGAGCCCGGCGCCGACACGCCGATCTTCTTGCCCTTCAGGTCGGCGATGTTCGCGTAGTTGGGCATGTTCTTGGTCGACACGCCGATCGCGATCTGCGGCGCGCGGCCCTGCAGCACGAAGACCTCGAAGAACTGGTTCTTGGCCTGCAGGTTGATGGTGTGCTCGAAGGCACCCGAGCAGACGTCGGCCGACCCGCCGACCACTGCCTGCAGCGCGCGCGAGCCGCCCGCAAAGTCGGAGATCTCGACATCGAGGCCCTCGGCCTTGAAGTAGCCGAGCTGCTCGGAGATGGTGAGCGGCAGGTAGTAGAAGGCCGCCTTGCCGCCGACGGCGATCGAGACCTTGGTCTTTTCGAGCTTGGCCTGCGCGCGGACCAGGGGACTGCCGATGGCAGCAGCGCCCAGCGCTGCGGCGGCGGTGAAGTGACGACGATTGAGCATGTGTGCAGCCCGCGGGCTTGGAGTTCCTGAGATTCGAATCGAGCTTAGGGGCCGCCCTAGGTGGCTGCCATCGGGAACATCCCGTGCGGGTTTTCACGTAACGCTGAGAGCGCCTTCGACAGGCGCCTGACTGCACTGTCAGCTCGATGGGTGCGCACCCTATTCAGCGTCTATCGACCAGCGCATGCGCGATGGTGCCGAGGTCGACGTATTCGAGTTCGCTTCCGGCCGGCACGCCGCGCGCGAGCCGCGTGACCGACAGGCCGCGTTGCTTGAGACCTTCGCCGATCACGTGCGCGGTGGCCTCGCCTTCGGCGGTGAAGTTGGTGGCCAGGATGACCTCGCTCACCGTGCCGTCGAGCGCACGCTCGAAGAGCCGCGCGAGGCCGATGTCGTTGGGGCCGATGCCGTCGAGAGGACTCAGCTTGCCCATCAGCACGAAGTAGTAGCCGCGGAACACGCCGGTGCGCTCCAGCGCCGCCTGGTCCGCAGGTGTCTCGACCACGCAGAGCTTGCTGGCATCGCGGCGGGTGTCGAGGCAGACGCTGCAGATCGCGCCTTCGGTGAAGGTGTTGCAGCGCTCGCAGTGGCGCACCTGCGTGGCGGCGTTCTGCAGCGAACGCGCCAGCAGCTGCGCGCCCTCGCGGTCGTGCTGCAGCAGGTGGAAGGCCATGCGCGATGCAGACTTCACGCCGACGCCGGGCAGCCGGCGCAGCGCATCGACCAGCGCATCGAGCGAGCTGGAATCCGCCATTCAGTGCGGCCGCGCGATCAGAAGGGCAGCTTCATGCCGGGCGGCAGCCCGGGCATGCCGGCGGTGAGCTTGCCCATCTTCTGCTCGCTGGTCTCCTCGGCCTTGCGCACCGCTGCATTGAAGGCGGCGGCCACCAGGTCTTCCAGCATGTCCTTGTCGTCGGCCAGAAGGCTCGGGTCGATGGTGATGCGCTTCACGTCGTGCTTGCAGGTCATCACGACCTTGACCAGGCCGGCGCCGGATTCGCCCTCGACCTCGATGGTGGCGAGCTCTTCCTGCGCCTTCTTGAGGTTGTCCTGCATCGCCTGGGCCTGCTTCATGAGGCCGGCCAGTTGTCCCTTGTTGAACATGGTGCTTCCTGTCTTGCTTGATTGAGTTTGAGAATGGATTCGGTGGTGGCCGCCGCTCAGGCGGGCCGCAGCGAGCCGGGGACGATTTTCGCGTCCCAGTCGCGCATCATCGACTGGACCTCGGGGTCGTTGCGGATCGCCTCCTCGGCGATGCGCTGGCGCTCTTCGGCAGCGCGCCGGTTGCGCCGTGCGGGGCTGTCCACGACCACGCCGATCTCAATCGCGATCGCGACGCCATGGCCCAGCGCGGCGAGCGCGGCCTGCAGCTTCTCGCGGCTGGCCGCCTGGTTGAGCGACTCGCGCTCGACCCGCAGCAGCCACTGGTCGACGTCTCGCGCCACCAGTTGCGACTGCAGCGCCAGCTCGCGCGCCAATGCGGTGATCGCCTCGGCCACCACCAGCTGCGTGACCGTGGCATGCCAGAAATCGCCCTCCTCGCTGGGCGGGATCGGTGCAGATGGCGCGGCGGGCTCGGCCTCGCGAGCGCCGGCCGGCGGCTGCACCCGGACCGGCATTGCCAGCACCCGGGCGTCGCCGGCCGCATGCGGCGCCGGCCTGGCGGCCTGGCTGCCGGCGCCGCGCAGCGAGGGCGCGTCCATGACCTGCAGGCGCTGGCCGGCCGGAGCGCCGGACGTGCTGGCATTCGTCGTCCGGCTGGTTGCGGGGGCGGCGCCGTTCGTTGCAGCCGAGAAGCCGGGCGCGCTGCCCGGCATCCCTGCGTCAGGACGCGCCGGCGCTGTATCGGCCTCGAAGGCCGACGCGGCGGCGGCTTCGGACATCGACGATTCGTCCGCGGCGGCGCGGACGCCGGACACCGGCGCTTCGTCGTCAGTGACGCGCGGCGCGGGTTGCGCGGCTTGCACTGCCATGGCGCTCGCCGCGCGCGGCGCTTCACTCAGAGTTTTTTTTTCCGCTGCGGCGGCGCCGGAGGGCTTGAAGGCCAGCAGCCGCAGCAGCACCATCGTCAGCGCGGCGTATTCGTCGGGGGCCAGCCCCAGTTCGCCTCGGCCATGCAGGCAGAGGCTGTAGAGCAGCTGGGTCTCATCGGCCGGCATCAGCGATGCGAGCCGCGCGATGTCGGCCGCCTCGGGGTCGCTGGGATCGGCCGCCGCGGCGCGCGAAGGCACCGCCTGCAGCACCGCCATCGCCTGCAGCACCGCGGTCATCTCCTCGAGCGTGGAGGCAGCCGACAGGCCCTCCCGGCGCAGGGCATCGGCGGTGTCGACCACCGTCCTGCCGTCGCCCTGGCCCAGCGCCTCGATCAGCCTGAACACATGCCCGCGATCGACGCTGCCGAGCATCTGGCGCACGCCGGCCTCGAGGATCTCGCCGTTGCCGAAGGCGATCGCCTGGTCGGTCAGCGACAGCGCGTCGCGCATCGACCCGCGCGCGGCCCGGGCGATCAGCCGCAGCGCCGGTGCTTCGGCCGGCACCGCCTCGCTCTGCAGCACGCTGGTGAGATGTTCGAGCACCGTCTCGGGCGCCATCGGCCGCAAATTGAACTGCAGGCAGCGCGACAGCACCGTCACCGGCACCTTCTGCGGGTCGGTGGTGGCGAGCACGAACTTGAGGTATTCGGGCGGCTCCTCGAGCGTCTTCAGCATCGCGTTGAAAGCGTGGCCGGTGAGCATGTGCACTTCGTCGATCATGAAGACCTTGAAGCGCCCCTGCACCGGCTTGTAGACCGCTTGCTCGAGCAGCGCCTGCACCTCGTCGACGCCGCGGTTCGAGGCCGCGTCCAGCTCGGTGTAGTCGACGAAGCGGCCCGCATCGATGTCCTTGCAGGCCTGGCAGACGCCGCAGGGCGTGGCGGTGATCCCGCCCTGCCCGTCCGGCCCCTGGCAATTGAGCGACTTGGCAAGGATGCGCGACACGGTGGTCTTGCCCACGCCCCGGGTGCCGGTGAAGAGATAGGCGTGATGCAGCCGCTGCGAGGTCAGCGCATTGGCGAGCGCCTGCACCACATGCTCCTGCCCGACCATCTCGCTGAAGGTACGGGGTCGGTGTTTGCGGGCGAGCACGAGATAGGCCATCGGCGCATTCTAGGTCGAGGGCGGGGTGGGTTCCGGCGGGGGCGGCTTGGCTTGGCCTGGGTGTTTCCGGGCGGAAAGCCCCTTTCGCAAGCATCGCTCACCAGCGATGCGGAGAGTGGCCTTCGTCCGGCCGCTACAATCCCGAGCTGACGGGCCTCCCCGCATGGTGAAGTGGCCAACCGGGTCAGGTGGGGAACCAAGCAGCCCTAACTGCGTAGCCAGTGCCGGGGGTAAGGCTCGTCAACCTATCAAAAAAGCCGCAAGTCTCCGACGACTCGCGCGCTCGCCGCAGGCGCCCCCATCCCGGCGCCTGCGCATTTCTTCAGCTGCCCGAGTGCGTCAGCGACTCGACATCCTTGAGCCGCTTGAGCGCATCCTGCTGCTTCAGCAACCCGTAGTTGATGCCGCCCGCATTGAGCGAACTCCCCGCCTGGTACGGGTAGCTTCCGAAGTCGGAGAAGAACTGCTTGATCACGCCCTGGATCGGCACCAGCAGCCACATCTGGCGGGCAAGGAAATCGACCGCACCGCCGCCCTCTTCCATGCCGCGTTCGTAGGGGTCCATGCGCAGGTTGGCGATCATGGCCCAGGCCGAGACCGAGCGAACGCCGGTCGCGATGTTGCCGTGCTGGGTCGCGAACGAGACCTTCCAGTCCTGGTAGCGCACCGCGTTCAAGTTGCCGCCCTGGTCGAAATACATGATCGACTGGCGCGGCCCCTGCTTCTCCTTGCCCTGGAAGTAGGGCATGAAGTTGTAGCCGTCGAGGTGGACCTTGAAGTCCTTCTTGCCGCACTTCATGCCCTTGGCCATCTGCTCCTTCACGTCCGGCACGCCAGCGGCGGCGCACAGGGTCGGGAACATGTCGATCAGCGAGATCGGCTCGTTGCAGACCGTGCCGGGCTTGATCGTTCCCGGCCAGCGGATGGCCATCGGGATGCGGAAGCCGCCCTCCCAGGTCGATCCCTTCTCGCCGCGGAACATGGTCATCGCGCCGTCGGGCCAGAGCGCGATCTCGGCGCCGTTGTCGGTGGTGTAGACCACGATCGTGTTGTCGTCGAGCTTGAGCTCGTCCAGCAGATCGAGCAGCTCGCCCACATGGCCGTCGTGCTCGACCATGCCGTCCGCATGCATGCCCTTGCCGGTCTTGCCCAGCGATTCCTTCTTCAGGTGCGTGAAGACGTGCATGCGGGTGGTGTTGAACCAGACGAAGAAGGGCTTGTCGTCCTTGGCGCTCTTCTTGATGAAGTCCTTGGCCGCGCCGAGGAACTCCTCGTCGACGGTCGGCATGCGCGCCTTGTTCAGCGGTCCGGTGTCCTCGATCTTGCCGCCGGCATAGGAATGGATCACGCCGCGCGGCCCGTACTTCTTCTTGAACTCCGGGTCCTTCGGGTAGAAGTAGCCCTCGGGTTCCTCCTCCGCATTGAGGTGGTACAGGTTGCCGAAGAATTCGTCGAAGCCATGGTTGGTCGGCAGGTGCTCGTCATGGTCGCCGAGATGGTTCTTGCCGAACTGCCCTGTCGCGTAGCCCTGCGTCTTCATCACATCGGCGATGGTGGGCATCCAGTCGGTGATGCCGTGCGGATCGCCGGGCATGCCGATGGTCAGGAGCCCGGTGCGGAATGGCTCCTGGCCGAGGATGAAGGAGGCGCGGCCCGCGGTGCAGCTCTGCTGGCCGTACGAATCGGTGAACAGCGCGCCCTCATCGGCGATCCGGTCGATGTTGGGCGTCTGGTAGCCCATCAGGCCGCGGGTATAGGCGCTGACCTGCGGAATGCCGATGTCGTCTCCGAAGATGACGAGGATGTTCGGCTTCTCCGAGGCTGGACGGGGGGCTTTCGAATCGCTCTTGGTTGCCATGGTGATATCGCTCCTGGAAGTGCGGACACGGGATGGAAGGGCAAGGGATGGCGGCTCGAAAGCGCCTCTTGAAAGAACCACTCGAGAAGGGAAGGCGTGCACGGGCCGAGCCGACACGCAGGATAGCCATGCGCTTGCCTTCGGCGCGTAGTCGCTGTCCTACGAGCTACCGTGCGCATCATCAAAGTTGTCGAGTCCAGCAGCCATCCTTGGCTGCTCGTGTCGGCCGGCTCCTACAGCTGCGTCCATTGCCCGCGAACATACTCCGATGGGCTCTCCGACCGGAGCGTCCCGAATCGCTTCCAGCGCTTCAGCAATCCATGCATTCCATCCTGAGGAACCATCCCATGGCGACCAAGACTGCGAACAAGAGCAAATCGAGCGGCAAGCAACCCAACATCCTGGTGATCTGGGGCGACGACATCGGCATCTCGAACCTGAGCTGCTATACGCGCGGGCTCATGGGCTACCAGACGCCCAACATCGATCGCATCGCCAACGAAGGGATGATGTTCACCGACTCGTACGGCGAGCAGTCCTGCACCGCCGGACGTTCGTCCTTCATCACCGGCCAGAGCGTGCTGCGCACCGGGCTGTCGAAGGTCGGCACTCCGGGCGCGCCGATCGGCATGAACAGCAAGCTCGTCACCATTGCGGCGCTGCTCAAGAACCAGGGCTATGCCACCGGCCAGTTCGGCAAGAACCACCTGGGCGACCGCAACGAGCACCTTCCCACCAACCACGGCTTCGACGAGTTCTTCGGCAACCTGTACCACCTCAACGCCGAGGAAGAGCCGGAGATGTACGACTACTACAAGGAAGAGGACTTCCCGAAGTTCATCGCCAACATCAAGCCGCGCGGCGTGGTGCACTCATGGGCCACCGACAAGGACGATGCGACGGTGCACGAGCGCTGGGGCAAGGTCGGCAAGCAGAAGATCGAGGAGACCGGCCCGCTGAACAGGAAGCGCATGGAGACCTGCGACGACGAGTTCGTTGCGGCGGCCAAGGACTTCATCGGCCGGCAGCACGATGAGGACAAGCCCTTCTTCGTGTGGCTCAACACCACGCACATGCACTTCATCACGCACACCAAGCCCGAGAGCATGGGCCAGGCCGGCCGCTGGCAGTCGCCCTACCACGACACGATGATCGACCACGACAGGAACATCGGCCAGATGCTCGACTACCTGGATGAACTCGGCATCACCGAGGACACGCTGGTGATGTATTCGACCGACAACGGCCCCCACATGAACAGCTGGCCGGACGGCGCGATGACGCCCTTCCGCAGCGAGAAGAACACCAACTGGGAAGGTGCCTTCCGCATCCCGATGCTGGTGCGCTGGCCGGGCAAGATCGCGGCCGGTTCGGTCTCCAACGAGATCGTCCAGCACCACGACTGGCTGCCGACCTTCCTGGCCATGGCGGGCGATGCCGACGTGGTCGAGAAGTGCAAGAAGGGCATCGACGCGATCGGCCGCAAGTACAAGAACCACATCGATGGCTTCAACCTGCTGCCCTACCTGACCGGGCAGGCGAAGGAGAGCCCGCGCAAGCTCTTCGTCTACATCAGCGACGACGGCGACATCCTCGGGGTGCGCTACGACAACTGGAAGGTGGTCTTCATGGAGCAGCGCCTGAAGGGCACCATGGGCCTGTGGGCCGAGCCCTTCACGCCGCTGCGCCTGCCCAAGCTGTTCAACCTGCGCACCGATCCCTACGAGCGCGCGGACATGACCTCCAACAGCTACTACGAATGGTTTCTGCACCACGCGTACATCCTCTACGGCGCCTGGTTCATCGCCGACCAGTTCGCCGCCACCTTCAAGGATTTCCCGCCGGTGCAGAAGCCCAATACCTTCACCATCGGCGATGCGATCTCGAAGATGAAGGAAGCGGCTGCCGGCGGCAGCAACTAGCGCTTGCTCGTCGTCAAGCCCGGCGCCGCCATCGCGTCAATACCGACCGACGCACGCCAACCGATTCGAGGCCGCGAAGCCGGCCCCTTCCAGGGCACCCACGGAACCGGCTTCGCCGGGCCGTCGGGTGCGCCCCCCTCCCCGCCGCAGGCGGTAGAGAGGGGGGAGCGGCGAAGCCGCTCGGGGGGTGCTTCATTTCACGGCGATCGATGCAGTCGAGGCGCGGACAACGAGTCGATGCTGTTGCGTATCGTCTCGTCGACATCACGCCAGCGCCCCGACAAGCTGGCGCCTTCCAGCGCGGCCTGCAGCGCGCGCACGTCCTTCGCGCTCGGCGCCACCTTGATCTGGGCGATCGCGGCCGCGCTGTTGCCGGCCTTCAGCAGCGCCAGTACCTTGTTCACCCAAACGTTGGGCCGTGCCATCAATGAGATTCCGGGCTGTGCATCATCGGCGGCCAATGTACACCGCGCCGACTGGCGCATTCAGCGTCCGAAAACCAGCAGCAGGTTGTTGGCGGGCATCTGGTGCCGCGAAAGAAGCATCAACCCCTCGGCGCGCGCCGCCGCGACCACGTCCTCCAGGCGGCGGATGCCCCATGCCGGGTCGCGCGCCCGCAGGTCGGCGTCGAAGGCCAGGTTGCTGGTCGCGGGCGTCTGCCCGTCGAAATACGGGCCATAGGTGACCAGCACGCCGCCCAGCGCCAGATGCCGATGCGCGCCGGCCATCAGCCCGGCACAGGCCGACCAGGGCGCGATGTGCAGCATGTTGGCGCAGAAGATCGCATCGAAGATGCCTTCGGGCGGCGCACTGCCCGATGCGAACCAGGTCGGCGCGGCGACGTCGATCAGGACCGGCGGCAGGACGTTGCGCGATGCCGATTGCGCGATGCGCTCCGCGATGACGGGCAGCATGCGTGCATCGGCATCGCTAGGCTGCCAGGTCCAGCCAGGCAGCGCCGCGCCGAACCAGGCGGCATGCTGGCCGGTGCCCGATGCGATCTCGAGCGCAGCGCCGCGCACGCCGAGGATCCGCCTCAGTTGCTCCAGGATCGCTTGCTTGTTGCGGTCGGCCGCAGGGCTGTGGGGAAGGTCGGCCATCGTTTCTCGAAGTGGGTCCGTCGCGGGGGCCGAACGATAGCAGCCCGATGACGCTTCGCCTGGAACGGCTCAACGCAGGGTCGATCCCCGGATCGTGTCGGCCGAATGCTGGAGCTGGTCCCGCATGCGTCGATCGAGGCGCGCGGGCTCGCGATGGCTGACGACCTCCCAGACCCATCCGCCCACCACCGCGAGCGCTACCAAGCCCAAAGAAATCATTGCGTCCATACCTGCGTCTCGATTGACAAGCCCAGGACTTTGCAACGGGACGAGCCATTCCGGAATCCCCCCGCTTGATGATGCGGGGCAGGCAGTCGCTCAGTCGGCGCCCTCGGTCTCGCGCGCGATGACTTCGAGTTCGCCGACGATCGCCTGCGCTTCGTCCTCGGCGCCTGAAATGAACTCGGCCAGCAACTCGGTCGCGAAGTCGAGCTGGATCGGCGTGAAGAAGTGGCTCACCATCCGCGCCAGGCGATGCGCGTCGTCGACGGGTCGGGCGCAGGCCTCGTCGGCCGCGAGCAGCGCGCGGATCAGGTCGAGCTGCGCGCTGTGCATCGGCTTCTCGCCGTGGGCCACGAGATGGCGGGTGAGCGTGCGGGCAGCGCGTCGGCAGGCTTGCAGGGTGGCGGCCGGGTCGGCTTCGGGATGGGACATTCGATCGGTCGATGAAAAAGAACAGGAATCGCCAGCACGTCCGCCGACCGAGCCCCGCCCGCACGTGCTCTCGCGCAGAGACAGGCGCAAGCCAGGCTGCGCCGGCCTGGAGGGTCGGCAGTGCCGCAACGGGAATCAGGGGGGTCGAACAGGCCCGCGGCAATTCGCAGCGCCGTTCATGCAGGCGCCGAAGGATCGGCTAACTTGCTGAGGGGAGTCTTAAGAGGGCGCGACGATTCGCGACCGCGCAGGCGCATCGGCAGCCTCAGCGAGGCCGGCGGCGAGCGTCCGCCCCTAGGACGAACCCAGCCGAGCCAGCACGCCGCGCGCCGCAGCGGCCCCGCTCGCCAGCGACGCCGTCAACAGATAGCCCCCGGTGGGCGCTTCCCAGTCGAGCATCTCGCCCGCGCAGAAGACTCCCGGCAGCGCCGTGGCCATCAACCCTTCGTCCAGCCCGTCGAAGCGCACGCCACCGGCGCTGCTGATCGCCTCGTCGATCGGCCGCGCCGCGCGCAGGCGCAGCGGCAGCGCCTTGATGGTGCGGGCCAGGATGGCGAGGTCGTGCATCTGCTCGCGCGACAGCACCTCGTGCAGCGCCGCGGCCTTGATGCCTTCCAGGCCAAGCCGGCTCTTGAGATGGCTGGCCAGCGAGCGCGCGCCGCGCGGATGGTGCACCGCCGCCCGCACCTGCTCCTCGCTGCGATCGGGCAGCAGGTCGAGCAGCAGGGTGGCGCTGCCCGTCGCGGCGATGTGGTCGCGCAGCAGGGCCGAGGCCGCGTAGACCAGGCTGCCCTCGATGCCGGTGGCGGTGGCGACGAATTCGCCCTTGCGATCGAAGCGCCGCCCGCTCTCGTCGTCGAAGGCCAGCGCCACCGACTTGAAGGGCTGCCCGGCAAAGCGTTCGGCGAAGAATGGGGTCCAGCCGAGATCGAAGCCGCAGTTCGCCGGCAGCAGCGGCGCCACCGCCACGCCGCGCCCGGCCAGGGGCTGCACCCAGGCACCGTCGGAGCCCAGGCGGGACCAGCTGGCGCCGCCCAGGGCCAGCACCACCGCGTCGAATGCGGCCTCGACATCGCCAGACGGCGTGGCGAAGCGCAGGGCGGTCGGCGCAGCGTCCGCCGCCGTCCAGCCCAGCCAGCGATGGCGCATGTGGAACTGCACGCCCTGCTGGCGCAGTCGATGCAGCCAGGCGCGCAGCAGCGGCGCCGCTTTCATGTCCTTCGGGAACACGCGGCCGGAGCTGCCGATGAAGGTCTCGATGCCCAATCCGTGCGCCCATTCGCGCACCGCGTCGGGACCGAATCGCTGCAGCATCGGCTCCAGCCGCGCGCGCCGGTCGCCGAAGCGGCCCATGAAGCGCTCGAAGGGCTCGGCATGGGTCAGGTTGAGTCCGCCGCGGCCGGCCAGCAAGAACTTGCGGCCCACCGAAGGCATCGTGTCGTGCAGATGCACCTCGACGCCCTGCGCCGAGAGCAGCTCGGCCGCCATCAGGCCGGCGGGGCCGCCGCCGACCACGGCCACCCTGGATTTGTCGTTCATTCGAGAGTCACCAGTTCGCCCTGCCCCGTCAGGAAGGCCGCTCGCACGGTCTCGCCGGGGCAGGCTTCGCGCACCGCATCGCGGTAGCGGTTGAGTTGTTCGGTCAAGGCCGCATCGCGCTCGGGGCGCGCGGCCGACTTGTAGTCCAGCACCCACCAGACGCCGCTCGCGCGTTCGCGCACCAGGCGGTCGATGCGCAGGGTCTGCCCTTGATGGATCAGCGTGACCTCGTTGCCCTGCCAGTCGAGCGCCGCGCCGTCCCAGGCCCATGCGCCCTGACCCGCGCGGATGCGCAGCGCCGCGGCGGACGCGGCACTCGCTGCCTTGGCATCGAGCGCGAATTCGCGCGCCACCGCCCGCACCTGCGCCGGCGCCAGCGGCTCGCCCGGCCGGGCCCATTCGAGCAGGCGGTGCATCGCCTGTCCCAGCGCCGAGGCGCGCGAGTCGATGGCAGCAGCCTGCCCGGCCGGCAACGGACGCGCCGGCATCGTCGCGACATCGACGGCGGGCAGGCGCAGCATGCCGAAGCTGCCTTCTGCGCCACCTGCCATGGCCCGGGCCGACGCCGAAAAGACGTCGTCCACCGGCTCGCAGAGCGGCGCCAGGCGGGCCCACCAACTGCCCGCCTGCGGCCGCGCCGCCGCCACGCCCGACAGCACCAGCTCGTCGCGGGCCCGCGTCGTCGCCACGTAGAGCGCGTTGATCTCCTCGCGCGAACGTGCCGCCTGCTCCTCGGCCAGGTCGTCGACCGCACAGGCCGGCGGCGTCTTCTCGCTGGCCAGGAAGACGAAGCGCTCCGGTGCCGGTGCATCGCCCGGCCACTTGACCAGCACGCCCATCGTCTGCGCGCGCGCTGCCGCGGCATCGCAGTCGAGCATCAGCACCAGGTCGGCCTCCAGGCCCTTGGCGCCATGCACGGTGAGCAGGCGCACCGCCCCAGCCGAGGCTGTCGATGGCGCGGGGACGCCGCCGGCGCGCAGCTTCCGGACCAGGCCATAGGCGGTCGCGAAGCGGGCGCCGTCGAGTTCCAGCGAGGCTGCCAGCAGCCCGCGCAGATTGGCCAGCACACCCGGACGCAGCGCGGCCGGCACCGCGGCGGCGAAGCTGCCCAGCACATCGGCCTCGTTGAAGATCGCGCTCAGCGCGTCGTGCGGTGGCAGTTCGGCCAGCCATTGCTGCCAGCGCAGCAGGCGCGCGCCGATGCCTTCCAGCGGCTCGGGCCAGCCCGGCTCCTGCAGCAGGTCGAACCAGCTGCGCCTGGGCTTGCCGGCGCGCTGCTGGCGCAGGGCCAGCGTCACCAGCGCATCGTCGTCGAGCCCGAAGAGCGGCGACTTCAGCGCCTGCGCCAGCGACAGGTCGTGGTCGGGCGAGACCAGCGCATCGATCAGCGCGACAAGGTCCTGCACCTCGGGTGCGTCATGCAGCTCGTTCTTCTCCGGCTGCAGGACCGCGATGCGCAACTTGCGCAGCTCGTCCTGCAGCGCGGTCAGCCGACTGCGCCGTCGCGCCAGCACCATGATGCGGTGGGGCGCGATGCCTTGCGCGATGCGCGCGGCGATCCAGCCGGCCGCCTGGGCGCATTCCAGCTGCAGCAGGCGCTGCTCGGGCAGGATGCGCGGCGTGGACAGGCTGTCGCGCCAGGCCGGCGCGTCGCCCAGACCGCCGAATTCGTCGTCGCTGCTGGCCATGACGGCGTCGCGCGCGATCAAGGGCAGGTGGCGCACCCGGCCGGCCGCGGGCGACTCGGTCGTGTGCGCGCGAAAACCGTCGAATTCGCCGGCCCGCTGGGCCTCCTGCATCGCCGCGTTGACCAAGCCGACGACCGCACGCGCATTGCGATGCGTGTGGTCGCAATTCAACAGGTCGCCGTCGAAGGCCTCGCGCACGAAGCGCTTGGCCGCGATGAAGACCTGCGGCTCGGCGCGGCGGAAGCGGTAGATGCTCTGCTTCGGATCGCCGACGATGAAGAGGCCCGGCCGCTGCCCGCCGGCACCGGCATAACTGGCGAGCCAGCCGCGCAGCGCCTGCCATTGCAGGGGATTGGTGTCCTGGAATTCGTCGATCAGCAGATGCCGGACACCGGCGTCGAGGCGTTCCTGCACCCAGCCCCAGAGTTCGGCCTGGCCGAGCAGCAGCCCCGCCGCCTGCTCGACATCGTTCATGTCGACCCAGCCGTGCGCCGCCTTGACCTGGGCGAAGCAGCGGATCAAGACGCGGGTCAGCCGCGCCATGCGCCGCTGGTGCAGCCAGGCCTCGTGCTGCGCCCGCGCCGCGTTGAAGAGCAGCACGTGCTCCTGCGCCGCGCGGATGTCGGCGAGGCCCGCCAGCTTCTCGCCGAACTTGCGCGGCTCGCCCTTCTGCGTGAGCAGCGCATCGAGCACGCCGGCCTCGCGACCGGCGCCGACAGCGTGCTCCAGTTCGACGCCCTTGCGCGCGAAGGTCGGCGCGCCGGCCGCGCAGAGGGCGCGCGCCGCGTCCAGCAGCAGGGTCCGGGAGCGCGGCTGCCGCAGCAGCACCTCGGCGGGCGAAGCGCCGCCCGCGAAGGCCGGGAACATCTCGCCCGCCGGCCGCACCGCGTCGTCCACTGCCTGCTGCGCATCGGCCAGCACGAACTCCACGCGCCGGGTGAGCGCGTCGTCGAGCGCCTTCGCGGCCTGCGACCGGCCGTGGGTGGCGACCAGCGCCTGGTAGTCGGCGAGCGCCTCGGCATCGTCCGCGACCGCCGCGAAGAAGGGCCGCCAGACGCGCGAGCGGGCCTCGGCATCGTCCTCGAGCAACTGGTAGTTGGCCGGCAGGCGCAGCTTCTCGAGCACCGCTACCGGCGCACTGCGAAGCAGGCTGGCGAACCAGGCATGAAAGGTCCGGAACTGCACCGGCCGGCCACCCGCGAGCAGCTTGCGGTAGAGGCCCTGCAGCCGCGGTGCAGCGGCCAGCGCCTCGGCCCGGCCCATGCCGCGCAAGACCAGTTCGGGCACCAGCTCATCCAGCGGCTGGTCGGAGAAGCGTTCGAGCCACTGGTCGAGCCGCTCGCGCATCTCGCCGGCCGCCTTGCGGGTGAAGGTGATCGCCAGGATCTCGTGCGGCGCGCAGGCGCCCTCGCCCTGCGCAAGCAAGGCGCGCAGCACGCGCGACACCAGCATCCAGGTCTTGCCCGCACCGGCGCAGGCCTCGACCGCGACCGACCGGCGCGGATCGCAGGCGATGGCATAGAAGGCTTCGCGCGAGACATGGGCGCCGTTGTGCTGGTAGGCGGGCTCGATGGGCGCTTCGGCGCTCGGCGGCATCTTGCCGGCCGAGCCGGACGCCGTCGCGCTCGCGGAAACGGGCGCCGATGCCGGAATGGCTGCGCCGGAATCCGCAACCGCGGCTGCATCGCTACCGAGCCACGGCACCGATGCATCGCCCCAGAAGTCCTTCCGGCACAAGCCCCTCGCCGTGCAATGCGCGCACGCCACCCCTTCGCCGAGCGCAGGCAGCCTGGCGCCTCGGGCGATGCGTGCCATGTCGTCCATCACGCCTTCGACCAGGTGATCGCGCGCGGCGACCACTTCCTGCTGTTCCACCGTGCGCGTCCCCGAGGCCTTCTCGCCGACATTGACGTAGGCCGCGCGCAGGCTGTCGTCCGGGATCAGCGCCGCGTAGAAGGCCAGCTGGGTGTCCTCGTTCGGGTCCTTGACTCGCTCGCGGGTCTTGTCCGCGGCTTCGGTCTTGTAGTCGATGACGAAGGCCCGGCCATCGGGCGTGGCATCGATCCGGTCGAGGCGGCCGACCAGCCGCACCGTGCCGAGCGCCACTTCCTTCCAGGGCTCGGCCTCGACGAAGACCGCGCCCTCGCGCGATTCATGTTCGGCCAGCCAGGCCAGATAGCCTTCGCGCACCGCCGGCCAGGCGGCGGCGAAAGGCAGGAATTCGGCGGTCGACAGCGCGAACTCGCGGGTCGCCTGCGCCTCGGCGACGGCCATCAGCGCGCGCCTGGCGGGCAGGTCGGAGACCGGATCGCGCTGCAGTGCCTGATGGAAGTGGCCCAGCAGCGCATGCAGCCAGTTGCCGAAGTCGCGCTTGTCGACCTCCGCATCCAGCTCGTCGCTGTCGCGCAGGCCGAGCTGGCGCAGCGCGAAGAAGCGATAGGGACAGCGGCGCAGGTCTTCGTAGGCGGTCGACGACAGGCTCTCGGGCAGCAGCGCCTCGCCATGCGGCAGGGGCCGCGCCGTCGGGCGCGCCGGCAATTGCACTTCCGCCCGCGGATCCGCTGCAGCAACGCCCAGCCCGTCGAGCTGCAGAAGCTGCACCAGCGCACTGGCCCGGCTCGGCTCGCCGGACGCATCGGCGCTGCGCCACAGGAGATCGCAATGCGGCGACCGCAGCGCATTGGCCCAGGCGGCACGCTGTGCCGCTTCGAGTGCTTCGCGCGAAGGCAGGCCCAGCGCCATGCGCTGCGCGCTGGTCCAGTCGCCGGGCGGCTCGGGCGAAGCCGGCAGGCGCTGGTCGTCGCAGCCCGGAAGCACCACCGCGCCGAAGCCCCGGCCGAGCATCTGGTGCAGCGGCAGCACCACCACCTGCGCAGACCCGGCGCCCTGGCGCGCCAGCACCACGCTGGCGGCTTCGAGCACGTCACGCACCCAGCCGGTGAATTCGAGCAGGCTGCCGCGGCCGCCATCGAAGCCGTCGGGGTCATCGTCGAGGTGCAGCGCCGCGATCACCTCGATGCCGGCGATGTCCGAGCAAAGCATCTGCCATCGGCCGGACGCTTCCAGCAGAGCCCGCAGCGCGGCCAGCCATTCGCCCAGCGGACGTGCCCGCTGCATGGGAACGCGCAGGCTCTCGATGGAATCGGTCAACGGACCGAGCGCGGCATCCTGCGGCTTGTCGCTGGCCGAGACCAGTGCACACCAGGCGCGCCAGTCGCGGATGCCGCGCTCGCGCAGGCGCGACTCCAGCCGGCGCAGTTCGCGCGCATCGAAGCCGGGCGCCCCCTTGAGCCATTCGAGCAGCTGGTCGCTGGACGCATCGTGGGCGCAGGCCGCCACCGCGCTCATCAGGTCGGCGGCGGCCCGGGTGGTCGACAGCTTCCAGCCGGTCTCGTCCTGCACTGCGACGCCCTGCGCCGCCAGCTGCGCGCAGATGCGGCGCGTCAATGCGCGGTCGATGGCCACCAGCGCCACCGGCCCGCGGCCGAGCGCGAGCTGGCGCAGCACACAGGCGGCGGCACGTTCGGCCTCGTCCTCTGCGTCGGCCGTCGCATGCAGTTCGGCAGTGCACGATACGGCTTCAGGCATGTCGAGCGGCAGGCGCAGGCAGCGCTCCTCGCCGAAGCGCCGGGACAACTGCGCAACCAGCGGGTCGCTCTGGAAGCCTTCGAGCACCACCAGCTGATCGACCTGCGACAGTGCGCCCTCGGCCAGCAGCACGTCCGTCGCGTAGCCCGAATTGACGGCCCAGGCCAGGGCGATGCCATTCAACGCGCTCTCGACGTCGAACCATTCGGAGCCCCGGCCGGCGCCGATGGCATCGCGCATGCGCTCGGCCCATCCGGTGCGCGCCTCGGGCAGCTCGGCCGCGACCAGCGGCGCCAGCTGCAGCGCGATCTCGACCAGCCGCCCGGCCAGCGCATTGCTGCGCGCACCCGGCACGCCGGCCCGCGCCAGCAGCGACTGGGCGGTCGGCAGGTCGCGCGCCATGTCGAAGGCGATGTCGTCCGCGCCAGGCACGAAGCCGCCCGCGCTGCGGGCCCAGTTGCGCGTGGTCTCGAAGCGCGGCGCGAAGCCGCCTGGCACCTGCTCGGCCCACATCGCACGGGCCAGCGGCATCAGCTGCGCGTAGGGCACGAGCACCATGGTGCGTGCCGCATGCACGCCGCGCTCGGCCAGCAGGCCGGCGATGCGCGCGACGATGCCGCGCACCGGGTCGCGCCACAGCGCATGCGCCGGATGACGCTCAGGAAGTTCCATGGGGTGCTGATGTTCTGCGCGGGCTTTGGCTATCGGCGCCATAGCCTGCGGGCCGGCCCGGCCGACACTTGGTTTCTGTCACAATGCCCTGCACTTTATCCGCACCAAAACTCCACGTGCAGAAGGACCCCAACATGGCCAGCGATCTCATCAAGAAAATCACCGACGAGTCTTTCGAGGCCGACGTGCTCAAGTCCGGCAAGCCCGTCCTGGTCGACTACTGGGCCGAATGGTGCGGCCCCTGCAAGATGATCGCGCCGATCCTCGACGAGGTCTCCAGCACCTACGAAGGCAAGCTGCAGATCGCCAAGCTCAATGTCGACGAGAACCGCGACATCCCGGCCAAGTTCGGCATCCGCGGCATCCCCACGCTGATGCTGTTCAAGGACGGCCAGCTGGCCGCCACCAAGGTCGGTGCGATGAGCAAGGCGCAACTCACCGCCTTCATCGACCAGCAACTCGCCTGAGTCCCCCTGCTGCCTGCGCGCAACGCGCCGGCAGCTTTCTCTTTTTTCCTGTCATAATTCCGCACAGATCACCGGCCCATTCAGGGACCCGGTTCGAGTTCCCCGGTTTGTGAGGCATCCCTCGCCTCTCCCCAAACCAACCCCTCCCTGCATCCAAGACAGATTTCCCCGCACGGGGTCATTCCATGCACTTAAACGAATTGAAGGCACTTCACGTGTCCGAGGTCCTCAAGCAGGCCGAGGCCCTCGAGATCGAGAACGTCGGCCGCATGCGCAAGCAGGAGCTGATGTTCGCGATCATCAAGAAGCGCGCCAAGGCTGGCGAGCAGGTCTTCGCCGATGGCGTGCTCGAGATCCTGCCGGACGGCTTCGGCTTCCTGCGCAGCCCCGACACCAGCTTCACCGCCAGCACCGACGACATCTACATCTCGCCGAGCCAGGTGCGCCGCTTCAACCTGCACACCGGCGACATGATCGAAGGCGAGGTGCGCACGCCCAAGGACGGCGAGCGCTATTTCGCGCTGACCAAGCTCGACAAGGTCAACGACGGACTGCCCGAGAACAACAAGCACAAGGTCATGTTCGAGAACCTGACCCCGCTGTTCCCGAAGGAGCAGATGAAGCTCGAGCGCGACGGCATCAAGGGCGACGAGAACATCACCGGCCGGATCATCGACATCATCGCCCCCATCGGCAAGGGCCAGCGCGCCCTGCTGGTGGCGCCGCCCAAGAGCGGCAAGACGGTGATGATGCAGCACATCGCCCACGCCATCAGCGCCAACTATCCCGAGGTGCACATGATGGTGCTGCTTGTCGACGAGCGGCCTGAAGAAGTCACCGAGATGCAGCGCACCGTGAAGGGCGAGGTCATCGCATCGACCTTCGACGAGCCCGCCGCGCGCCACGTGCACGTGGCCGAGATGGTGATCGAGCGCGCCAAGCGCCTGGTCGAACTCAAGAAGGACGTGGTGATCCTGCTCGACTCGATCACCCGCCTGGCCCGTGCCTACAACAACGTCGTGCCGTCGTCGGGCAAGGTGCTGACCGGCGGTGTCGACTCCAATGCGCTGCAGCGCCCGAAGCGCTTCCTGGGCGCGGCGCGCAACGTGGAAGAAGGCGGCTCGCTGACCATCATCGGCACGGCGCTGATCGACACCGGCAGCCGCATGGACGAAGTGATCTTCGAAGAGTTCAAGGGCACCGGCAATTCCGAAATCCACCTGGACCGCCGCCTCTACGAGAAGCGCGTGTTCCCGTCGATCCAGTTGAACCGCAGCGGCACGCGCCGCGAAGAACTGCTGCTCGCGCCCGAGATCCTGCAGAAGACGCGCATCCTGCGCCAGCTCATGTACAACATGGACGAGATCGAGTCGATGGAGCTCATGCTCAAGAACATGAAGGCGACGAAGACCAATGTCGAGTTCTTCGACATGATGCGTCGCGGAGGATAGGCCTCCACGCTCCCCACTGCGTGTGATTCGCTGCCCCCGAGGGGGCGCGGTCCGCCTTGGGGCGGCCCGGCGGCGGACCTCACCGCATGGGAGCGCTTCCTCCGCGCTGGGCGCCCTGCTCAGCGCGTCGCCAGCGCCCGGCCTTCAGCCGCGCTCTGGCGGCCCAGGTCGAGCAACTCCATCAGCTCGACCGCCTGTTCCGGCGTCACCGGATTCGGGCCCTTCCCCAGGATCGCGTCGCGCACCGCCTCGTAGTAGCGCACATAGTTGCCCGGCTGCGTGGGGAGCGTGCGCGTTACGGCATGGCCGGCGCTGTCGATGAGCGTCAGCTCGCCGTCCGATGGGTCGACGCCCCAGCCCGCGCCGCCCGGCCGTCCGCCGGCGCGCAGTGCGTCTTCCTGCGGATCCACGCCGCGCTTGAGGTAGCTGCCGCCGGTGCCATGCACGATGTAGCGCGGCGCCGGGAACGCGGCCAGCGTGGTTGCGTGCAGCAGCACGCGCAGCGGTGAATGAGCACCGTCCTGGTAGCGCAGCACCGCATGGAAATAGTCCTCGACCAACGCACCGTCGCGCAGCGCGGCGGTGTCGAGCTGGATAGTGTCCGGACGGCCGAAGAGCTGCAGCACCTGGTCGAGCAGGTGCGAACCCAGGTCGACCCAGAGCCCGGCGCCCGGCACCGGCAATTCGCGCCAGCGCTCGCGGACCTGGGGCCGGTAGCGGTCGAAATGCGATTCGAGGAAGACCGGCCGCCCAATTTCGCCGCTGTCGAGCAGCCCGCGCAGCGTGAGGAAGTCGGCATCGAAGCGGCGGTTCTGGTAGACCGACAGCAGCCGGCCGCTGCGCGAGGCCAGGGCCGCCAGCTCGCGCGCCTGGGCCGCGTCCAGCGTGAAGGGCTTGTCGACCACCACATGCTTGCCCGCTTCGAGCGCAGCGCGCGCGACCGGATGGTGCTGGGCGTTGGGCGTGGCGATGACGACCAGGTCGATGTCGGATCGGCGCAACAAGGCATCGACGTCCGGCACCACGTCGACGCCCGGGCAGTCGGCATGGACCTTGCCCGGTTGCGAGCTGGCGATCGCGCCGAGCGTCAGGCCGGGCACCGCCGAGATCACGGGGGCGTGGAAGGTCTGGCCGGCGAATCCGTAGCCGACCAGGCCGGCGCGGAGGGTGGTTTCTGGCATGGTCGGGGGCCTCTGGCGTTCAAACGGTCCAGTATGCGATAATTGCGGGCTTCGCGAAAAGTGCTGCGCGCTTTGCTTTTGGTTGGCTTTGTTTAACTTTGGCAAACCGAATGCGCTCTCAAGTCCCAGGACGCTTCATGTCCAGGGGCGAGTCTCAATACCGAGGCAGTGGCTCTCGCATCGAAAACCGAAGGAAACCAGATCATGGCCAAAGAAGGCATCCACCCGAACTACCGCGAAGTCCTCTTCGTCGACCTGTCGAACGGCTTCAAGTTCGTGACCCGTTCGTGCGCGAACACCAAGGAAATGGGCAAGACCGACGACGGCCGCGAGCTGCCCCTGTTCAAGCTCGACACCTCCAGCGAATCGCACCCGTTCTACACCGGCACCCAGAAGTCGGTCGACAACATGGGCGGCCGCGTCGAGAAGTTCCGCAACCGCTTCGGCAAGACCACCGGCGCCGCCTCCAAGTAAAAGGAAGGCGCTCACCGCGTCGAGGGCAGCCCGGTTCGACCGCGCTGCCCTTTTTCTTTCGCGCGCCATCGCGCTTTACGCCCTACCGCCCTCTTGAATCAGCCGACGCCAGCGATCGTTGCCCAGAGCGCGGTGCGCCGCCTGCCGCGCGCCGCGCTGCTGATGCTTTGCGCCGCCTACCTGGTTCCCGGCCTCTTCGGGCGCGGACCGTGGAAGAGCGCCGACCTGGTGTCCTTTGGCTACATGTCCGAACTGGCCGCCACCGGCGACGGCATCGCGCGCTGGTTCGACCCGCTGCTCTTCGGATTGCGCCCGGAGGCGCCGGCGCTGATCCCCTACTGGATCGGGGCATGGGCCATCAAGCTGGCGCCCGCATGGGTCAGCCCCGACCTGGCGGTGCGCATCGTCTTCGGCCTGATGCTGTGGGGCACCTTCACAGCGACCTGGTATGCGGTGTATTACCTGGCGCGCACGCCGCGCGCCCAGCCGGTGGCCTTCGCCTTCGGCGGCGAGGCCCGGCCCACCGACTACGCGCGCGCCATCGCCGACGGCGCGCTGCTGGCGCTGATCGCCACGCTGGGCCTGGCCCAGCTCGGCCACGAGACCACGCCGGCGCTGGCCCAGCTCTTCTTCACATCGCACCTGTTCTATGGGGTGGTGGCGCTGCCCTATCGGCGCATCAGCGCCTTCGTGGCGTTGGCCGTGGGTACGCTGGGCATGACGCTCAGCGGCGGGCCCACCGTCGGCATGCTGCTCGGCCTCGGCTGCGTCGCGATCCTGGCCGCCGAAAGGCGCCGCCTGGGCCGGGCCCCCGATGAGATCGGCGAGGACGAACCCGGCTACAGCGCCGGCGCGATCGCCGCTGTCTTCGGCGTCACGCTGCTGGCCGGCGTGATGGCCGCGGCGCTCGGGTTGCTCGACTGGAAGATCGAGCTGCCCGGCAGCCGCATCGGCATCCCGGCATCGACCGAACTGCGCAGCCAGGCCAAGCTGCTGCTGTGGTTCACCTGGCCGGCGCTGCCGCTGGCGCTCTGGACGCTGTGGCGCTGGCGCCGCCAGCTGACCGCCCGACATGTCGCCCTGCCGCTCTGGTTCGTGCTGGTGCCGCTGGTCGCGACCTGGGTCACCAATTTCTCGGAGCGCTCGCTGCTGCTCGCGCTGCCGGCGCTGGCCACGCTCGCGGCCTTCGCATTGCCGACCCTGCGGCGCAGCGTGGCCGCGCTGATCGACTGGTTCACGCTGCTCTTCTTCAGCGGCGCCGCGATCATCATCTGGGTCATCTGGGTGGCGATGCTGACCGGCGTGCCGGCCAAGCCCGCCGCTAACGTGGCGCGCCTGGCGCCGGGCTTCGAGCCGCACTTCTCGGCCATCGCCTTCATCTTCGCGCTGCTCGCCACCGTGGCCTGGGGCTGGCTGGTGCGCTGGCGCACCGGCCGCCATCGGGCGGCGCTGTGGAAGACCCTGGTGCTGCCGGCCGGTGGCGCGGCGCTGTGCTGGATGCTGCTGCTGACCCTGTGGCTGCCGCTGCTCGACTATGCGCGCAGCTACGCGCCGCAGATCAAGGCGCTGTCGGATGCCGTCGGCAAGCCCACCTGCATCTCGGGCCTGGCGTTGAGCCGGCCCCATATCGCCGCGATTCGCCAGCACGGCGACTTCAAGCTGCAGCCGCTGCAGGGCGGACCGTCCTGCCCGTGGCTGCTGGTCGGTCCGGAGGCCATCCCCCGGTTGCACCGCATCGTCGACCTCAATGACTGGCGCCTGATCGGCACGCTGCGCCGGCCGACCAGCCCGACCGACGACCTGCTGCTCTACCAACGGATCGCGCCGGCGCGGCCGGGCTGATCCAGATGTCCGCCGGCTCCGACGAAAGGCGCGTCATCGCGCGACACGCCGCGACCGTGCTGGTCGGACAGCTCGCGGTGATGGCCTTCGGCGTCACCGACACCATCGTGGCGGGCCGCTATGCCGAGGGCGCGCTGGCTGCGTTGTCGGTGGGCTCGGCGGTCTTCGTCAGCGTGTACGTCTCGCTGATGGGCGGGCTGCAGGCGCTGCTGCCGGTCTGGGCCGAGCTGCATGGCGCCGGGCGCACGCCGGAAGTCGGCCGCTCGGTTCGGCAGTCGCTCTACCTGTGCATCGCCGCGATCGTGATCGGCATGACGGTGCTGCTCTTCCCGGCGCCGGTGCTGCGCTGGACCGAGGTGCCGCCCGAGATGCGCACTGGCGTCGAGGACTACCTGCATGTGCTGGCCTTCGCGCTCGCGCCGGCCCTGCTCTTTCGCATGTTCAGCACGCTCAACCAGAGCCTGGGCCAGCCGAAGCTGGTGACCTGGCTGCAGCTGGGCTCGCTGGCCATCAAGCTGCCGCTGTCGATCTGGTTCACCTTCGGTGGCGCGGGGCTGCCGGCGCTCGGGCTGGTCGGCTGCGCCTGGGCCACGCTGGTCGTGAACTACACGATGCTGGCCGCGGCGGTGTGGCTGCTGCGCAGCCGGCCCTACTACCGCGAATACCGGCTCTGGCAGCGCATCGAGCCGCCGGACTGGCGCCAGATCCGGCAGTTCGCGCGGCTGGGCGTTCCGGCCGGCCTCGCGGTTCTGGTCGAAGTGACATCGTTCACCCTGATGGCGCTGTTCATCGCGCGGCTCGGCGTCGCCGCTTCGGCCGCGCACCAGATCGCGTCGAACCTGATGGCGGTGGGCTACATGCTGCCGCTGTCGCTGGCGCTGGCGACCAGCTCGCGGGTGAGCTTCTGGCTCGGCGCCGGCGACGGCGCGCTGGCAAGGCGGGCCTGCCGCAAGGGCTTCGAACTGACGATCGTGGCCGCGCTGGTCTTCGCCAGCGCGATCGCCGGCCTGCGCTGGCATCTGGCGGGCATCTATTCGGACAACCCCGAAGTGGTGGCGCTCGGCGCATCACTGCTGCTGGCCACCGCCGGCTACCACCTGGCGGATTCGATCCAGACGCTGTGCGTCTTCGTGCTGCGCTGCTTTCGCGTGACGGTGCTGCCGCTGGTGCTCTATGGCGCGCTGCTGTGGGGCCTCGGGCTGGGCGGCAGCTACCTGCTGGCCTACCGCGGCATCGGCCCCTGGCCGGCGATGGAGTCGCCCCTGGCCTTCTGGCTCATGAGCGCGCTGGCGCTGGCCGTGACCGCGGCGCTCTTCCTGGCCCTGCTGGCCTACACCCTCAAGCGGCGACGCTGATCGCGGCCGCCGGACGCAGCCGCGCGGCCGGGAACACCAGCGCGAAGCGCGAGCCCTTGCCGAGCGTGCTCTCGATGCGCAACTCGGCGCCGTGACGCTGCGCGATGTGCTTGACGATCGCGAGGCCGAGGCCGGTGCCGCCGGTCTCGCGCGAGCGGCTGCGGTCGATGCGATAGAAGCGCTCGGTCAGCCGCGGCAGGTGCTCGGCCGCGATGCCCGGCCCCGAGTCGCGCACCGCGTATTCGCCGCGGCCGTCGGGCAGCAGCCGCCAGCTCACCGCGACCTCGCCGCCGGCGGGCGTGTAGCGCACCGCATTGCTGAGCAGGTTGGACATGGCGCTCTGCAGTTCGGTCGGCGCGCCGGCGATCTCGACATCGCCTTCCATCGAGAAGGACAGCCGATGGCCTTGCGTCGACAGCCGGCTCGACAGGCCGCGGCCCTCGTCCTCGCATTGCGCCATCAGGGCGCGCATGCGGGTCCAGCGCTGGGTCGGCGGCGCGGCGCTGCCTTCCAGCCGCGACAGCGTCAGCAGGTCGTTGACCAGCGTCTCCATGCGATGCGACTGCTGGCCCATGAGCGACAGATAGCGAGCCCGCTCCTCGTCGTCCAGCGGCAGGTTCTGCAGGGTCTCGACGAAGCCGGCCAGCACCGTCAGCGGGGTGCGGATCTCGTGCGAGACGTTGGCGACGAAGTCGCGCCGCATCGCCTCGGCCTGCTCCAGCGAGGTGATGTCGCGCGTCAGCAGCATGCGCCGGTTGCCGGCATAGGGATGCACCTGCACCGACAGGCGGGCCGGATGGCTGCGATGCGAATCGGCGCGCGAGGGCGCGTCGATGATGACGTCGCGGCTGTAGTTCCAGGAAGCAAGGTAGGCGACGAAGGCCGGGTCGCGCACCAGGTTGGCCAGGTGCTGCAGCAGGTCGCGCTCGGCATCGATGCCGAACTGCTCGGCCGCCGTCTGGTTGCACCATTCGATGCGGCCCTGCTCGTCGAGCAGCACCACGCCGTTGGGCGAGGCCTGAATGGCGGCGAGGAACTCCTGCAGCCGGTCCTCGGCCTGGCGGGTCTGCTGCTCGCGTTCACGCAGGAGCTTGCGGATGCGCTCCGACATCTCGCCCCAGACGCCGGGCCCGCGCGACGGCAGGCCGGAGACATCCTTGCGCAGCACGTTGAGCAGGCGCTGGGCGCGCCACGCATCGAGCACCAGCCACAGCACCACGCCCAGCCACGCGCCCCAGCCCACATGCGGCCAGCCGAAGGGGCCGGCGGCCAGCGCGCCGCCCAGCACGGACGCCATCAGGAAGGTTGCGATTCGAAAGGGCATGCCGGCGCATTATCCCGCCCGGTCGGGCGGCGGTCGTTGGAGTGGCTTCGCGCAAGGGCGCGTGCTTCCCCTGCTCCGCTCATGGTGCGTGGTCGATTCATATCAGCAGTCCATCGCGCTGCGCGCGAGCCGCTTCGAATGAAACCGCCAAGGCCTCAGCGATCCGCCAGGGCCGCGAAGCCGGCCCCCTTCCAGGGCACCCGCGGAACTGGCTTCGCCAGGCCGCCGGGTGCGCCCCCTCCAAGCCGAAGGCGCCAGAGAGGGGGGGAGCGGCGAAGCCGCTCGGGGGGTGCGTGATTTCAGACCGTCGCCTGCGCCGTCAGGCGGTAGCCGGCGCCGCGCACCGTCTCGACCATCGGCGCGGCCGGGCCGAGCGATTCGCGCAGGCGCTTGACATGGACATCGACGGTGCGCTCCTCGATGTAGACATGGTCGCCCCAGACCTTGTCCAGCAACTGGGCGCGGCTGTGGACCCGCTCGGCATGCTGCATCAGGAAGCCCAGCAGCTTGAACTCGGTCGGGCCCACCTTCAGCGGCGCGCCCTGCCAGGTCACCCGATGGGTGGCGGAGTCGAGCGCCAGCTCGCCGATCTCGACCCGCTCCGCAGGCGCTTCGGGCGCACGGCGGCGCAGCACGGCGCGGATGCGCGCCAGCATCTCCTGCGTGGAGAAGGGCTTGGTGATGTAGTCGTCGGCGCCCGCGTCCAGCCCGGCCACCTTGTCCGGCTCGTCGCCGCGGGCGGTCAGCATCAGGATCGGCATCGCCTTGGTGCGCGGGTCCTTGCGCCACTGGCGGGCCAGTTGCAGGCCGCTCTGGCCCGGCAGCATCCAGTCGAGCAGCACCAGGTCGGGCAGGAAGGCATCGAGCTCGCGCTGCGCCGCGGCGCCGTCCTCCGCCCAGATCGGCTCGAAGCCGTTGTGGCGCAGGTTGACCGCGATCAGCTCGGCGATGGACGACTCGTCTTCGACGATCAGGATGCGAGGTTTCTTCATGGATGCGCAGCCCCCCGGACTCAGAGCAATGCCGACTCGATGTCCTGCATCGACGTATGGCGCACGTCCGCGCCCTTGACGATGTAGATGATGAATTCGGCGATGTTCTTGGCATGGTCGCCGATGCGCTCGATCGCCTTGGCCAGGAACAGCAGGTCGAGGCTGGCCGAGATCGTACGCGGGTCTTCCATCATGTAGGTGACCAGCTTGCGCACGAAGCCGTCGAATTCGCGGTCGATCAGGTCGTCGTCCTTGAGGATCGACAGCGCCGCGCCGGTATCGAGCCGCGCGAAGGCGTCGAGCGCCTTGCGCAGCAGGCCCGAGGCCATGTCGGCGGCGATGCGCAGGTCGCTCGAAGGCAGCGCGCGGGCCGAGCCGCTCTCGATGATCGACTTGACCATGCGCGCGATCTTGTTGGCTTCGTCGCCGACCCGCTCGAGGTTGGCGGTGGTCTTGGAGATGGCGATGAGCAGGCGAAGGTCGCGCGCGGTCGGCTGGCGCCTGGCGATGATGGACGACAGCTCGCGGTCGATCTCGATCTCCATCGCGTTGACGCGCTGCTCGGTCTCGGTGACGCGGTCGGCGGCCTCGGCGTCGAACTCCTGCAGCGCATAGACGGCCTGGTGGATCTGGGCCTCGACCATGCCACCCAGCTCCATCACCCGCGATGAGACGGTGTTGAGCTCGCTGTCGAACTGGCTGGAGAGATGTTTCTCGGTCATTTCAAATGTTCCTTTCCAGGCACTTCTTAATCTTTTCGGGAGACACCGCGGAACCGGCTTCGCCGGGCCGCTGGTGTCGCCCCCTCGAAGGGGGTTGGCGCAGCGACACGAAGTGCGCGCAGCCTGGGGGTGAGCTCGATCACCCGAACCGTCCGGTGATGTAGTCCTCGGTCTCCTTGCGCTTCGGCTTGAAGAAGAGCTCTTCGGTGGCGCCGAACTCGATCAGGTCGCCCAGGTACATGTAGGCGGTGTAGTCGCTGCAGCGGGCCGCCTGCTGCATGTTGTGGGTCACGATCACGACCGTGTATTCGTTCTTCAGCTCGGCGATCAGCTCCTCGACCTTGGCGGTGGAGATCGGGTCGAGCGCCGAGCAGGGCTCGTCGAGCAGCAGCACCTCGGGCTTGATCGCGATGCCGCGCGCGATGCACAGGCGCTGCTGCTGGCCGCCGGAGAGGCCGGAGCCGCTCTGCTGCAGCTTGTCGCGCACCTCGGTCCAGAGCGCCGCCTTCTTGAGCGCCCATTCGACACGGTCGTCCATGTCGGAGGCGCTGAGCGTCTCGAACAGCTTCACGCCGAAGGCGATGTTGTCGTAGATCGACATCGGGAAAGGCGTCGGCTTCTGGAACACCATGCCGACCTTGGCGCGGATCAGCGCCACGTCCTGCTTGGAGGTCAGCAGGTTCTCGCCGTCGAGGGCGATGGTGCCCTCGGCGCGCTGCTCGGGGTAGAGCTCGAACATGCGGTTGAAGGTGCGCAGCAGGGTCGACTTGCCGCAGCCCGATGGGCCGATGAAGGCCGTGACCTTGTTCTCGGGGATCTCGAGGTTGATGCCCTTGAGCGCGTGGAACTTGCCGTAATAGAAGTTCAGGTCCTTGACCGAGATCTTCGCCCGGGTCGGCTGTGCGGTGATGGTGTTCGGCATGATGTTCTTCTTAGTGCTTGGTGCGGGTCATCACCCGCGCGAGGATGTTGAGTGCGAGCACCGCCACGGTGATCAGGAACACGCCGGCCCAGGCCAGCTGCTGCCAGTTCTCGTAGGGGCTCATCGCGAACTTGAAGATCGTGACCGGCAGGCTGGCCATCGGACTCATCACGTTGGCGGTCCAGAACTGGTTCGACAGCGCGGTGAAGAGCAGCGGCGCGGTTTCGCCGGCGATGCGCGCCACCGCCAGCAGGATGCCGGTGACGACGCCGGCGCGGGCGGCGCGCAGCGTGATGCTCAGGATCACCTTCCACTTCGGCGTGCCGAGGGCATAGGCCGCTTCACGCAGTCCCGGCGGGACCAGCTGCAGCATGTTCTCGGTGGTGCGGATCACCACCGGGATCACGATCAGCGCCAGCGCCATCGCGCCGGCCAGTCCCGAGAAGCTCTTGAAGTTCACCACCACCACGGCGTAGACGAACAGGCCGATCACGATCGACGGCGCCGACAGCAGGATGTCGTTGACGAAGCGGATGACGCTGGACAGCCAGCCCTTGGGGTTGTATTCGGCCAGGTAGATGCCCGCCATGACGCCGATCGGCGTGCCGACGAAGGTCGCCAGCGCCACCATCACGAGCGAGCCGAAGATGGCATTGGCGATGCCGCCCTCCTCGTTCGGCGGCGGCGTCATCTGTGTCAGCGCGGCGACGGTCAGGCCGCCGACGCCCTGGCGCAGGGTTTCCCACAGGATCCAGATCAGCCAGAAGACGCCGAAGGCCATCGCGGCCAGCGACAGGCCCAGGGCGATGTAGTTGAGCCGCTTGCGCCCGGCGAAGCGCGCGGTGCGGATCTCGTCGAGCGTGCGGGCGTTGAGGGACGCGTTGGTGGGGGGAGCGGAGCTCATGCCTTCTTTCCTTCGCTCTTCTGCATGCGCTGCAGCAGCAGCTTCGAGAGAGCCAGCACCACGAATGTGATGAAGAACAGCACCAGGCCCAGGTACATGAGCGAAGCCTGGTGCAGGCCCGGGCCGGCTTCGGCGAATTCGTTGGCCAGCACCGAGGTGATGCTGTTGGCCGGCTGGAAGACCGACAGCGAGGTCAGCTGGTTGGTGTTGCCGATCACGAAGGTGACCGCCATCGTCTCGCCCAGCGCACGGCCAAGGCCGAGCATGATGCCGCCGACGACGCCGGCCTTGGTGTAGGGCAGCACGACCTTGGAGACCACCTCCCAGGTGGTCGAGCCCAGCCCGTAGGCCGACTCCTTGAGCAGCGGCGGCGTGACCTCGAAGACGTCGCGCATCACCGAGGCGATGAACGGAATGATCATGATGGCCAGGATGATGCCGGCCGACAAAATGCCGATGCCGACCGGCGGGCCGGACACCAGCGCGCCGAGGACGGGCACGCCGTCCAGCAGCCGTTGCAGCGGCTGCTGCACGTAGGTGGCCAGGATCGGGCCGAAGACCAGGAGGCCCCACATGCCGTAGACGATCGAGGGCACGGCGGCGAGCAGCTCGATGGCGGTGCCCAGCGGGCGCTTGAGCCACGAAGGCGACATCTCGGTCAGGAACAGCGCGATGCCGAAGCTCACCGGCACCGCGATCAGCAGCGCGATCAGCGAGGTGGCCAGCGTGCCGTAGATCATCACCAGGCCGCCGTACTGGTCCTGGACCGGGTCCCAGGTGCTGCTGGTGAGGAAGCCGAGGCCGAACTTGGAGATGGCCGGCCAGGCGCCGACCAGGAGCGACAGCAGGATGCCGATCAGCATCGCCAGCGTCAGCAGCGCGGCGCCCTTGGCGGCCCAGCCGAAGATGCGGTCGGTGGCGGGGCCGCTGCGCGGCCGCTTGGCCGGGGGCGGGCTGGCCTCGGAACGGGCACGCTCGGCCGAGCGGTCGAGCGGGGAGGCAGAGGCGGGGAATGTGGATGACACGTGTCGCTCCGGGACCGGCGCGCGCTCGATCGGGGGAGAGCTCACAGCCAGACCCCCGCGCCATGCGCCGAGGATGCCGACTGCAGCCCTGCCCTTGATCTCATTGCGCGCCGACTTCCTTACTTGATCGCGACGGGCTTGCCCGAAGCGTCCTTGATGCCGCCCCAGGCGGTCGAGATCTGGGTCTTGACCGTGTCGGGCATCGGCACGTAGTCGAGGTCGCCGGCGGTCTTGTCGCCGTTCTTGTAGGCCCAGTCGAAGAACTTCAGGGCGGTGGTGGCCTGTTCGGGCTTGTCCTGGGTCTTGTGCATCAGGATGAAGGTGGCGCCGGTGATGGGCCAGGCCTCCTTGCCCTTCTGGTCGGTCAGCACCTGGTAGAAGGTCTTGGACCAGTCGGCGTCGGCAGCTGCGGCCTTGAAGGCGGTGTCGTCGGGCGAGACGAAGGCGCCGGCCGAGTTCTGCATCTGGGCGTAGGTCATCTTGTTCTGCTTGACGTAGGCGTATTCGACATAG
>Ga0265327_10000688_pt1 | contig 54070 bp, 42 predicted proteins | sample 41621metaG_FD_202089 | JGI IMG/M metagenome (GOLD analysis project Ga0265327, IMG submission 202089) | Rhizosphere microbial communities from Carex aquatilis grown in University of Washington, Seatle, WA, United States - 4-16-21 metaG | ecosystem: Host-associated > Plants > Roots > Rhizosphere... | reverse complement strand
AGAACCTGATCCTCAGCCACACTCACATCACCAGCGCAGGTTTCAAGTACCTGACGCCGCTCGAGCAACTCTACTTCCTGTGCGTGATTGACACGGACATCACCGATGAAGGTCTGAAAGAACTGGTCACCACGGTGCCGCACCTGAAAAAGCTGTATGTTTCCGGGAAACAGATCACGAAACAGGGTCGCGACGAGCTGAAAAAGGTGATGCCCGAAATTGGGTTTGAATGACCGCCGTCACGCGTCTTTCAGGATCTCTTTCACGACGCGTCCGGAAACATCGGTCAGGCGGAAATCGCGGCCGTTGTAACGGTAGGTCAACTGCTCGTGATTCAACCCCAGCGTGTGCAGGATCGTCGCATGCAGGTCGTTGACGCTGACACGGTCGATCAGCGCCTTGTGCCCGATCTCGTCCGTCTCGCCGTACAGTGTTCCCCCCTTGATCCCGCCCCCGGCCATCCAGGTCGTGAAGGCATGCGGGTTATGATCGCGACCCGTCCCCCCTTTTTGCACCAGAGGTAACCGGCCAAACTCGCCACCCCAGATGACCAGGGTTTCGTCCAGCATCCAGCGCTCGGCCAGATCCGTCAGCAGCGCGGCAATCGGCTGATCCGTCTCGGCGGCAAACCCGGAGTGATTGGCGGCGATGTTCGCGTGGCCATCCCAGCTCCGTTCGTTTTCCATCCCGCCCGAATAGATCTGCACGAACCGGACACCCCGCTCCACCATCCGGCGCGCGATCAGGCACTGCTTGGAAAAGTGAGTGCATTTCGGGTTGTCCAGGCCATACATCTTCTGCGTCGCATCCGATTCCCGAGTCAGATCGAGTGCCTCGGGCGCGGCCATCTGCATTCGATACGCCAGTTCAAACGATTCGATCCGCGCTGCCAGTTCGGTCTCGGCGGCATGCTGCTGCAGGTGGGAACGATTCAGTCGGGCGAGCAGATCGAGCTGGGCACGTTGTTGAGGTTCGGACATGTCGCGCGATCGATTCAAGTTTTCGATCGGATCCCCCTGCGGCTTGAGTGCGGTCCCCTGGTAGATGCTGGGCAGGAATCCCGCTCCCCAATTCTGAGCATGTCCCTTGGGGATGCCACGGCCGAGCGTGTCATACATGACCACGAACGACGGCAGGTTCTGGCTTTCGCTTCCCAGTCCGTAGGTCACCCACGCCCCGACACAGGGAAATCCCTGGCGGGCCGAACCGGTGTTGATGCGGAACAGGGCGGGCGAATGATTGTTGGAATCGGTCCAGCAGGAGTAGACGAAGGCCATCTTGTCGACATGGCGGGCCATCTGGGGGAAGATCTCGCTGACCCACGCTCCCGATTCGCCATGCTGGGCGAACTTGAACGGGGACTTCATGAGGGGCCCCCCCTGCCCCGCGAAAAACCCGGTCGTCTGGTCGAACCCGGCCAGTTCTTTTCCGTCCCGCTTTTCGAGTTCCGGTTTGTAATCCCAGGTATCCACCTGAGACGGCCCGCCATTCATGAACAGCCAGATCACCGACTTGGCCTTGCCCGGAAAATGCCCGGCATGCGGCGCCAGCGGATTCAGGCTCGACGTCGTCGTCGCCCCCAGCCGCCCTTCCTGAGCCAGCAATCCGGCCAGTGCCAACCCGCCAAACCCATGCCCAGCCCGCCGCAGAAACTCGCGCCGCGAACCAAACTGCATCGAGGGATCCGCAAATAACCTGTGTGGCATCATGGAAACGTCTCCAGCCGGAAGTTCAAAGTCGTCGCTTCAATCTACCCGTTTGACAAAGACCTGTCACGGGGCGAGCCAGCGCCAGACAGGTCCATCGCCTTTTTCAAAATGGACGAAAGGACGTTGGGTGGCCGGTGTTGGAGCGCTTCGCGAAACCCCGGAAACGGAGCGGTTCGGACGGGGTCTTCGCCCAAAGCGGTTCCCGCCCTGTCCCGTCCGCCCGCGCACGACACCAACAATCCCGCATCAAGGCCAGGAAAAGCCGATCTCCGACCGCTCAACCCAAGACATTACCCCGCCAACGTCACCGTTCACGGGCGGGGGACTGACGCATTTTCACGGCAGAATCAATTGGCGACCCTGGGCGCAACACGACATCCAATTCGGGCCGGCCCGTGAAAATGCGTCTGTCCGGTCTGTCCCCTTCGCCCCGCGCGTGAATGGTGACCAGCCAGCCAACCCGGCGTCAAACACAACCCAATCGTCATCACCGATCGGAATCGCCCGTCCGAGGGAGGGACAGAATCCCCCAGTTCAGACGAAATCCTTGCCGCCACCGCAGGAAGGCGGTACAAATTGGTCTCATTCAATCAGGGCAACGCCCCTGTTTGAACCCCCGGGCGATTAACTCAGCGGCTAGAGTGCCATCTTCACACGGTGGAAGTCACTGGTTCGAATCCAGTATCGCCCAATCGACGACTCTGAATGCTCGCGTAAGCAGCAGTAAGCTCCTGATTTTCAGGGGCTTTTTTTATTGCTGCCTGTTCCCTTTGCAACTCCTTGCCTGCTGGTTGAACGCCATTCTGCATACAGTCGTGCATACAATCTGCAGTTGCGGCCTTCTCGAAATGAGAATCGAGAACCTGCAGGTAATGTTTTTCGGCGATTCGTTCACTGTTCCCGAGCCACGCGGTTACGACGTGGCTCGGGAAGCGTTCCGTCAGTTCCGTCTGGCAGGAACTCCGCAGGTTGTGCCACAGACGGGGCCAAGGAACCAGACTCGCCCGCTTGATAATCTTCGTAAACTGGGTTCTGAAATTTACGGCTCGCCAGTTGTTGACCGATGCACCGTGCCGTTGGAGATTTGGCAAGACAAACTCGGACCCTTCGGGGGCCAGTTCCTGCAGATCGTCAAGATACGGGCGCAACTCGGCGAAAATCGGGACGACCCGTGTCGCATGGCCAGCGTGATGCTCGGTCTTCGGGCTATGAACCAGCATCCGTCCGGATTCCCAGTTGATGTCCTGCCAACGCAGCAGCAGGGCCTCCGACGGAACTCGTAGTCCTGCATATCGCGACAGTGCGACGAGCGTCTTCCATTCCGTACTTGGACAGGCGTCGATGACCTTTTCGATGGTTTTTCGGTCGACGAATCGTTGACGCTCGGGATTCGCCGTCGATCCCTTGCCTACCCCATCGAACGGATTGGAGTCGATCAGCTTGCGCCGGACCGCGTCCTTGAAGAAAGTCCGAGCCAGAGCACACCGTCGAACAACGGTTGCGGCCGAAAGCTTCTCGGTCCTCTGCAGGTTCCGTCGAAAATCGTCCGCGTCACCAGCATTGATGCCATCCAGTCGCCGTTCCAATCCGAAGAAGTCTTTCAAATTGCGAACGGTATGCCCGTAGAACGTTAGCGTTCCCCCCTTCACGTCATCCCCACGGCGTGACAGGTACGCGGAAAGAAAGGCGTCCACCGTGACAACCTCTGCCGGAATACGTGGTTCGATTAGCCCCAGTTCCGCAAGACGGGTGGCCAGCTCGTCTGGTATCTTGGCCACCCATGCGGCCACCTCTTGGGGAATCGAAAGCCCCAGGGAGTGAGATTTGACCAGTTCTTCAATTCGGTCCCTCACCTTTACTGCGTTCCGTTGGGAAGTCTCACCGAGCCATACGGAAGACCGTCGCTTGCTGACGGTAACTTGGATGTATTTCGTGCCGTTCGGTCGCGTGATGATACTGGCCATTGTTGCCGAGCCTTTCTTGGGAAAACCGGGCGGTTGCCGGTCGATGGTTTACTGAGAATACCACCCATCGAAGGAGCGCGCAATCCGTAAACGCTCGTAATGCTTCGCAAGTGGATGATTGACAATGGTTGATCACAGAACGAATGAAACGAAATGAACGAACGGACGCGCATGAGGATCACAGTTGAAGTCCACTTTTCTTCGTCAATTTCGTTCTTTCGTTGGTCAGACTGTCGAATACCACATTTCGATACCGCGCCCGCCTGTAGGCACCGGGACGCGACGTGCCAGCCTTTCGGAGTGTAATAGCTGGAGAGCAATGTCGAGTTCCGCCTTGGCCTTGTTTCGGTGGAACAGTTCAGAAATCGAAGTCCGAGACATTCCGGCACTCCCCCGTTCATTCAGCGCACGAAAGATTTCGTCGGCGATCCGGTTTCCCAGACTTTGGCCGAAGATGTGTTTGACGGATGCTTCGCAATAGTCCCAAACTGCGATTGCGGCACGCAGATGGTCAATCGTCACCTCGGGTGACTGGTCGAGAATGGCATACAGCAGTGATAGTCGAACAACTTGAGCCGGAGCGCGATTGCAGACAGCCCCAATGGGTCCAGGGCGCTCGGCTGTCAGCTGAGGATATAATCGATGCCATTCGACGGACGCGCTCGCATCCCGCACGATCTGGCGCTCGTCAGCCGCAAACTCAACAGCCCCTCGCAGTTTCGCAAGTTCTAGTTCAAAACTGACTTTGCCTATCTCCCCTCCGTCCGGGAGTAATTTGGTTCGGCGGACACAACACCACAGAAATCGATTTGCCAGGCCGTTGGTCATGTCCACTGCAGTCGCCACTTCTCGCAGTTCACCTGGTGTGATGTGGCCAATCAGGGAGATATGTGCATCCGTCGACTTGGCCGGGGCGGTCTTGGCGGCGGTCCGGAGACGTCCCGAGTCCCAAGCTTGCCGTAAGACCTCAGACAGTGAGTTCTTCTCGCGTGACTTCGCCTTTAAGAGTGCCGAGAATTCGGTTTCAAAGGCGAGCATGCGCTTGTCGCTCACCCCCGGATCGTCGACCACGTCCTGATAGCCGATCACCTTCCCATCTTTCTTACCACCTTCACGAATCGGTTCCTGCCTGACGATTGGGTCGTGAACCTGCCAGATCAGACCTTCGCCAGAAACCAGCCCACCAAAGATGCGATCTTGCGACCACTCCTCGTCAAGCGGCCGAACGACTCGGGTAACGTGGTCCCCCGAAGTCCCCTTCCTGCCTGCGGATGACGAGCCTACCACGACAGCGAACAAGTTCGCGTAATGCCGAGTGGCTTCGACTGAGAAATAGCAGCGTCTGCCGATGACGTTTCCCAGTGCAACGAGCAATTGAATCAGGATTGCTATCGGATCGGCTTCCGTGTGCGGTTCAATCTTCCGCACAATATCTCCCACGACTCCATACAGCGCCGCTTGGTCGATCGTAGTTGGCCAGGGCTGAGAAAGTAGATTCGTCGTCTCGGTCACTTCGCCAGGATCTGTGCCGTTAGCTCGGTCGGCGCGTGGACCTTTCGCGGGCCGATTCGGTGGGTTCTTTTTGGCCTCGTCGATCTTTCGTCGAATGTCGTGTTCCGTCCACGGTGGTTCACAGCGCGGATTGAAGTCGCTTAGCAGCAGGTCGAACGCCTCGCCGTCCGTCAGACAAAAATCGTTGACGAGAATCGACGCGGCTTTCAAAAGTCGGTCGTGGCCATGTTCACCAGCGATACTCGGGTCCATCGTGGCGAGATACTGCTGAGCCCTTTGGATCGCGTCCGGGAATGATTCCCGATTTATGGCGACAGGATGGGGGAATGGGGCGGTTGGTTGACTGTCGAATGGCCCCGATGCGCCAGACTCGTCGATGAGACTTTGCATTTGGTCGATGGTCAAGGATTCCAATCGGCCCGGAATCATGGCGATTCGCGAGTTTCGATGCGGGCGGCCCTCTGTGTCGTCACCTTTACGGGAAACCGTTCCGTACAACTTGCAGAACCTGGATGCATTTCCGACTTTCGTGTCCACGCTCACGGATTCGTCGTCGAACCGGCAAGCCAGCGTGTGCAGAACTTTGACTACAAGCCCTTCGTCGTCCTTTGGCAAGTCGATCCGGAAGAGCAGATGCCAGCCATTGCCACTGTCGGCAATGATCGGCGGGGACCATCCTCGGTCAGACAGGAAGTGGTCGACTTCGACCATTTTTTGACGCGCGGCCTCCTTTTCGTCATCTGTCGCGGAACTGGTTCCCTTTCGCTTGGGATCGAAATCAACCAGTAACCAGACGCGGCGTACGATGTCGGCATCCGTTGCGGGCGACCCGCGCCAGTCACTCGGCAGCGGGTTCATTAACCAATAGACGCCCTTTGCCGTTTCCCCAAACCGTAGGGCATCACTGGCCATCGTCAGCAAGTCATCCGATGCGTAGTGGCGAACATGCGGCGGACCACTCGCGTATAGAGCTCGCAATTCGCAGGTCGAATGCGGCTCGACAAGAACTTGCAACCAGCTTGAGACTTGGTCGGCATCAAAGCCGATGTTATGATCTTCCATCGTCAGAACCTTTCGGAGAAGATCGGCATCGGCCCCGTTTGCAGCGGGGCCTTGCCATTGGCGGGAAAAAGAGAAAAGATCACTCGGAGGTCACGGGACGAATGACGCGAGATTCAATCCACGCAGTCACGTCTTCGGGGCGATAAAGAGTCCGTGCGCCGAGTTTCACGCATGGCAAATCGCCACGGGGCGCGGTCGCATTCCAGATGGACTTTTCGCAGAGTCTAGTCTGTTCCGCGACTTCGCGGATGTTCTTCAAATTCGCAAGAAATGGCTTTTCGACGTTCGTCATGGCAAGGGCTCCTTTGCGTTGTGGTGGTCACGTAACGCGGAGCATTTCAGCGAACAATCGGCCAGGCGTCTTTCGCATTTACGGGCTAGTTGCGAAATCGTTTGTCGGATATTTGCGCAACATTGGACTTCTTGCGAAACTATCTCTCGTACTTCATCCCCACTGTGTTTTTCTGGATGGTGCGGAGCTTGCCGAATCGAGTGGAATCTTGACTTGCGAGGGTGTGTTGAATCGCCGAAAGTGATTGCTTCGGATTACGCTTCCAGATTTCCCTGACAGCTTTCTGGGTTTCAATGCGGCGTTTCTCGGCGTTGCTGGACTTCGTGGCTTCTCCCTGTTCTCTGCCAATTTGAGAGCGGACCGCAGCCGCAGCGATGTGCTCTGACTGAAGTATCACCGACTTGCAGAGCAGAAATCCGACTTCGAGAGCAATCAAGATTGCGTCTTCAAAATCACCACGATCGAATGCCGGAATCAGCCGTGTGTCGAATCGCCTCGCTGCAGTCATAGCGCAACTCATTGCACGCACGCACGACCGGAATTCTCGATCGCCGTATTCTGTCCGTTCATGGTCCAACTGCAACGAATCGATGGCGTCCCTGATGGTACTTAACACAAACGCCGAGACAGCATCGTGGCGATCGGTGATATCGCCAGGCCCATTGGAGCGAACTGCGCTATACAGGGCCGTCCACCTTTTAACGGTCCGAGCACTCATGTCCAGAGGGAATGGGTGCCATGGAAAAAGAATACTCTCATGTCCGGCACCTGACAGCGGCTCTTCGAGCAACGCGGAGTCGTCAGTCTCGTCGTTGGGTCGTAGGGATTCAGCAACTGATGGCTCGTTCCTGCGGTTGTCGTGTAACTTCGCAAGTTTTTTCTGGAGGCGCTCGATTTCAACGTCTAACTGATCATTCCTCTCTTGGATTCGCGAAACTGATAGCCGCGACGCCACCGAACCAAGTGGCGATGCATTCGGCCTTGTTGAATCGATTGGCCGCTCGATTGGCAATTTCTTTTTGGGCATTGGCGACCTTCCTGTTGCTGGATCAATACGGTCGTTGGGTCGTAGCAGAAGCAACGCCTACGGCCAAAGGCGTTCCGCGTCATGGAATTGAGATATGAAGCGACTTTAGGTAGGTTGACTCAACGATACGATTTACTCGATGGCAGAGCCACTGCTCCACGATTCGGACGATGGCAGTTTCTGGCGGCCTTGATTGACGAACGGTGGATAACTTGCTGGCTGACAATGGTCCTGAACTATCGACGCTCTCCAACCATCTGTGGGAGTCCGCGAACATTTTGCGCGGGCCGGTGGATGCTGCTGACTTCAAGACGTTCATTTTCCCGCTGCTATTCTTCAAACGTATTTCTGATGTCTTCGATGAGGAAATTGCCGAGGCCCTCGCTGAATCCGATGGCGATCAGCAGTACGCGCTGTTCCCAGAAAATCACCGATTTCAGATTCCGGACGGTTGCCACTGGGATGATGTCCGCAAGAAGACGTGCAATGTCGGCCAGGGTTTGCAGCGGGCGATGCGGGAGATCGAGAAGGCCAACCCAGAGACACTCTATGGCATCTTCGGTGACGCCCAGTGGACCAACAAAGACCGCCTGTCCGATGCGCTGCTGCGAGATTTGATCGAGCATTTCTCCAAGCTTCCCCTTGGAAACAAGGCGGCTCGTGCTGACATCTTGGGCCAGTCCTACGAATACCTTATCAAGAAGTTTGCCGACGCCACAAATAAGAAGGCGGGTGAATTCTACACGCCTCGCAGCGTAGTGAATCTGATGGTGCGGATTCTTGATCCCCGCGAAGGCGAGACCATCTACGATCCCGCCTGTGGAACTGGCGGCATGCTGATCGAAGCCATTCACCATGTCCGCGAGGCGGACGGCAATATCCGCACGTTGTGGGGTAAGTTGTATGGACAGGAAAAGAATCTCACCACTTCGTCCATTGCCCGGATGAATCTGTTCCTGCACGGAGTCGAGGATTTCGACGTGGTCCGAGGTGATACGTTGCGTCAGCCCGCATTCCACACGGGCGACAGCCTCGCCACGTTCGATTGTGTGATCGCCAATCCGCCGTTCTCGCTGGAGAAGTGGGGTGATGATGTCTGGACCAGCGATCCGTACGGCCGCAACTTCGCAGGCATGCCGCCCGCCAAGTCGGGCGATTTCGCCTGGGTCCAGCACATGATTCTATCGATGGCCCCCAAGGCCGGTCGCATGGCGGTCGTCCTACCTCACGGCGCATTGTTCCGCATGGGGGCCGAAGGCAAGATCCGCGAAAAATTGCTTGGGATGGACATCCTCGACGCCGTGATCGGTCTGGGGCCGAATCTGTTCTACGGCACCGGCTTGGCCGCCTGCGTCCTGGTGTTTCGCCAGAAAAAGCCAAAAGATCATCGCAAGAAGGTACTGATCGTTGATGCCTCGAAAGAATTCAAGAAGGGCCGCGCCCAGAACGAACTGCTCCCGGAACACGTCGACCGCATCTACCAGTGGTACTCCGGACACAAGGATGTTGCGGGAGTCGCCCGGTTGGTTCCGCTTGACGAAATCCAGCAGAACGATTGGAACCTCAATATCCCCCGCTATGTCGAGCCTGTTGTTTACGAAGAGACGCTCACCCTGGCCGACGCCTTGGCGCATTTGAAAACCAGTCTTGAGGCGGCATATGCCGCCGAAGATCGACTTACGAGGTTACTTCGAGATTCCGAGCTAATGTGAGGAGCGAAAATGACATCACCTACGACCACACCCGGCTACACAAATCCGCACAATCAACGTGTTGTCCGCGACACGGGGCGATTGGGAACGGACCATTGTCAGACAATCATCGAGATGGAATGCCTCGACTGCCAGGCTCGGTACGGCACAAACAGCAGCAACTGCCACCAGTGTAAATGCATCAATCCGAATGGCCATGGACAGACATGCGGCCAAGGTCGCCATGAGGACCTGCTGTAAACTGCCATGACTACCCACATCACTCAATCCCAGCTTGAATCGTACCTGTGGGGTGCGGCTGTGCTGCTGCGCGGGTACATCGACGCCGGGGACTACAAGCAGTTCATCTTTCCGCTGCTGTTCTATAAACGGCTGTGCGATGTGTTTGACGAAGAGGTCGCTCTGGCGTTGCAGGAATCCGGCGGCGACCAGGCGTATGCGCATTTCGCCGAGAACCATCGCTTCCAGGTTCCCGAGGACGCCCATTGGACCTCCGTCCGCAAGGCCAGCAAGAACCTTGGGACTAAGCTGCAGAACGCGTTTCGAGACATCGAGACCGCCAATCCCGACAAGCTGTTTGGCATCTTTGGTGATGCCCAGTGGACGAACAAAGATCGGCTGCCTGACCACACGCTCAAGGAACTGATTGAGCATTTCAGCTCGCTCACGCTGTCGGTCGCCAACTGCCCCGAAGATGAACTCGGTGTCGGTTACGAGTACCTCATCAAGAAGTTCGCCGACGATTCCGGGCACACGGCCGCCGAGTTTTACACGAACCGGACCGTCGTCCATTTGATGACCGAGCTGCTCCAGCCGCAGCCGGGTGAATCGATCTACGATCCAACCTGCGGCTCTGGTGGAATGCTGCTTTCGAGCATCACTCACTTGCGCCGTCAGAAGAAGGAATGGCGAACGGTCAAGCTCTTCGGGCAAGAACGAAACTTGATGACGTCGTCCATCGCCCGGATGAACTGCTTTTTGCACGGTGTCGAGGATTTTCAGATCGTGCGCGGCGATACGCTGGCCGAGCCCAAGTTTGTCGCTGGCGACCGTTTGCGGCAGTTCGATGTCTGCCTCGCCAATCCGCCGTACTCAATCAAGCAGTGGGATCGCGATGCCTTTGGTTCCGATCCCTGGGGCCGGAACATCTTTGGCACGCCCCCGCAGGGCCGCGCCGACTACGCCTTCTGGCAGCACATAATTCAGAGCTTGAATCCAAAGACAGGCCGCTGTGCGATCCTGTTTCCGCACGGTGTGTTGTTCCGAAACGAAGAGGCGGACATGCGGCAGAAGTTAGTCGAGCACGACATCATCGAGACGGTGCTCGGTCTAGGGCCAAACTTGTTCTACAACTCCCCGATGGAAGCCTGCATCGTCATCTGCCGGATGAAAAAGTCCCGCAAGCGCAAGGGCAAGATTCAGTTCATCAACGCGGTCAACGAAGTAACCCGGGAACGGGCGCAGAGCTTTCTCACCGACGCACACATCGCGAGGATTGTGGCAACGTATGAGAGTGACGACGACATGCCCGGCCTTTCAAGAGTGATTCCGCTCGAAGAGATCCGCACTCAGCAGCACAACCTGAGCATCCCCTTATATGTGAGGAATGAGAGCAGAATCACCCACGCAGGCGGCGACTTGCAGGCGTCACTGCAGGTTGCCGTCCGTGACTGGCAAGTCAGTTCCAAAAAATTGCGAGAATCAATGACCGTACTCTTTTCGACGATCGAACAGACCGCAAAATAGCCCGGAAAGAACAAAGATGGCGAATATCTATGATCAGGACTCGAAGTCCCTTCATGACCTCCTTGACAAAGCGAGCTCCAATTCCGGTGCGACAGTGTTGATACCTGATTTGCAGCGACCGTACGTCTGGTCGCCCAACCAGGTTGTCTTGCTCGTTGACTCGCTAATTCGCGGTTGGCCATTCGGCACTCTGCTGATGTGGAAGGTTGGACAGGCCGACCTGCAGTCGATCCCACATCGGCAGTTCTGGCAGGTTGTCGACCGCACAACTCTGGACGACGGAACCACGCTGGCGCGGAAGGACCCACCGACGTCATATCAAATGGTCCTCGATGGGCAACAGCGCCTGCAAAGCCTGTTGCTCGCTCTGGGAGGCGATGGTTGGGGTTTCAAACTCGATGATCGAACCTGGATGCAGGAGGTTTCGGGAAATCGGCCAAGGGGGCGTGCGTCGCAAGTTAGCCACTGGTCGAAGGCAAGTCTTTGCTTCGACTTGCTGGAATTTATCAGCGACTACACCCTGAAGCACAACGTGCTTGCCGTTGACTACCGGACCATCCTGAAATGGGTCGTGACGGACCCGACCGACGGTCAGTCCACGTGGAAGAAGCCGTCCAACTACGAAATGCCGCTTTACGTTGCCAGCAATGAACCCGGACGATTCGTTCGCCTCAGCCGTTTGTGGACGGCAGCTGGCGTAGACGGCAACGTAAAGGAATCCGCATATCGCACTAAGCTCACGAGGCTGCTTCAGGAAGAGGGTGTCGCGCAAAAGATCGTCGACGATGTCGTCAGCCCCCTCGCGGAGCTGATGACGACGCTTTGCGATGTGAAGCTAAGCAAGGTGACCTATCTCGAATTGAAATCTTTCAACTCCGATCTTTGGAGCGAAGATGACTACAACGATGCCATCGTCAACATCTTCACCCGGCTCAATACAGCGGGGCGAACGCTTACCCGCGAGGAAATCACTCTCGCGTGGCTCAAGGTTGGCTGGGATTTGACGAAAACCGATTCCAAAACGGCAGGAGAGTGTTTTCAGGCTCTGCTCGATGAACTCAAAGATCGAGAACTTTCCATTGAAATGGATGACCTCGTCGGCGCGGTCTCATTCATCTGGAGCGTCCGCTATAACTCGGGCAAGTTGATCGACAACCGGGATCTACTCAAGGGCAACGTCATTAAGCCGATGGCATCGGCGCTGTCCGAAAGCTGGAGGACAATCTCGGACGCGGTCATTTCTGCGACGGAGACAGTCAACGATCGCCAGTTGATATTCGGTGCTGGCGGACATTACGTTTCACTGAACTCCCTCGCAATTGCATGGGGCTGGAACTATCTAGCTACCAACTGGCTCGCGACTACGGCGCTCAAGGAAGCCCAGCGAGATGACTTCACAAAGAAATGTGCTGACACACTCGCCAAGCATATCGACCGCTGGCTGATCTGCTCGCAATGGGCTGGGCGTTGGGCAAGGGCGTCGCTCAATGTCGTCGCAAATTATGCCAAGCAATTCGCCGATGACTTCACCGCCCTCTCCAAAACCGCAGAGGTTGACGTCGCACATAAGATTCTGGAGTCGCGGCTCCACACGATGGTCACCGAACTGGAATCCGACGCTGCCGCGTATGTGAACAGCCTCGAGGCTGCGAGCCGGGAGCGAGTTTCCGTGTATCGTACTGCACTTTGGGTTTGGCACCGGCTAGAAGAAAAGCGGTGGAAAGTTTCCCAAGTACCGCTCCGCTTCAAAAAGAAAAAGACGGTGTCGCTCGATGTAGATCACACTGTGGCCCACGCCCTCTGGGAAGGCCAGATCAAGAAGACGTTACCTCGCGGAATGCAAGATGTGGGCGAAGCTCTCAGCATCGTCAACCAGATCGGAAACTGCATCCTGCTTGAGAAGGGGTTCAACATCTCCAAAGGTAAGCAGCCAGCCAAGGAATTTCTCGACCAGATTCACGAGTTCAAGGAAGGCAAGCTGAACTTCGACGAATGGTGCAATGCCTTGGGTGTCACCAAGGAAATGTTGCAACCCAACCAGCACTCGGTTGATGACGTTGCGGCGGCAATCCAGACCCGCGATAAGACCGTGCGGAAAGAACTCATCGAGTTCGTCAAAGGCCAGAAAAAGCGGGTCGACGTGAGCGAGGGCTCCGAATCGTGAGTCGCCAAGTCAACTCCAAACGGTCCTCCGAAATCGCCACGCCATCGGGGGATGGCCGCACTTTACCCCAAGGGTGGAAGACAGTGCGGTTTGGGGATGTGGTCCGCGATGTGAATGAGGCCGAACGCAATCCCTTTCATGCGGGATTGGAGCGGTTCGTTGGGCTGGAGCACATCGAACCGGAGAATCTGCATCTCACGAAGTGGGGCAACCTGGCCGATGGCGACATCTCCTTCACGAAGCGATTCCGCAAGGGGCAGGTGCTATTCGGAAAACGCCGAGCTTATCAGCGGAAAGTCGCGGTCGCGGAGTTCGATGGGATTTGCTCCAGCGACATCCTCACGTTTGAGCCGAAAGATGACTCGCTCATTCCCGACTTGCTGCCGTTCATCGTGCAATCGGATGGGTTCTTCCAGCACGCCCTCGGGACATCGTCCGGTTCGCTTTCGCCCCGCACCCGCTGGAGCCAACTGCAAGACTACGAGTTCCCCCTGCCGCCGAAGGACGAGCAACTCCGTATTGCTGACATTCTTTGGGCTGCCGACGAGACGTTAGAACTGTATTCCACCGCAATGACTGCTGCTGACCAGTTCCACCGCCTGACAATTGCTGACTCACTCAAAGCGGCGCAAGCGTTTCCGACAGTTCGTCTCGTTAGCGTAATCAGCGCTACGAGGCCGCTCTGTTATGGCATCGTGCAACCGGGATCTTTCGATCCGAATGGGGTTCCTTTCGTGCGAGTATGTGACATGGAAGGTGGCCAGATCGCAATCGATTCTCTGGAAAAAGTTGAGAAGAGTGTTTCCGATCAGTATCGCCGCTCAGTCATTCGCGAGGGTGACGTTCTCGTTTCGATCGTTGGGACAATCGGTCGAGTGGCACAGGTGACGAAAGATGCGAATGGATTCAACATCGCTCGGGCGGTAGCACGAATTGCACCTGGACCAGACGTGATGTCCGATTTCCTTTTATTCGTACTTCGGTCGGACCAGCTTCAGCGATCACTGGTTGGCGAGTCTTTTGAAACGGCACGCAAGACTCTCAACCTCGGCGCATTGGGTGATTTGCTCATCCCGCTGCCTCCCTTGGAAGTGCAATGTCAGTTGGTTTCTCGTGTTTCTGCGTCGCAAAGCGCATGCGACCGTGTTCGTGATCATCTTGATGTCTTGAAAATTACAAACGGCACTCTTCGTGACTCATTTTTAGCGGCGAGGACATCTGCTCATGTTTAATGAGGCTAACACCGTCGAGCAGATGGTCCTCGATGCCTGCGTGCAACTGGGCTGGCGATACGTCCATGCGCCCACGCTTCCTCGCCAGCCGTCGGACGTGTTCGTCGAACCGGCGTTGCGATCCGCTCTCATCAAGCTGAACCCCGACATCGCCGCCCAGCCTGACCGGGCCGACGAGGTGATTTACAAGCTGCGAGCCATCCTGCTGTCAGTCCAAAACGATGGCCTCGTGCGTTCCAACGAAGCCTTGGCCGGGTGGCTGCACGGCGACAAGACCATGCCGTTCGGCCCGAATGGCGAACACACCACGATCCGCTTGATTGACTTCGATCAACCCGCCAACAACGACCTGATCGTCTGCAATCAGTGGACCTACCGTGTTGGCCAACTGGCGAAGCGATTCGACGTGCTGCTGTTGGTGAACGGATTGCCGATCGTGGTTGGCGAAGCGAAAGCGCCCGTCCGACCAGCGGTGACGTGGGTCGATGGGGCTGCTCAGGTTCATGAGGACTATGAACAAAGCATTCCGGCGATGTTCGTCCCGAACGTCTTCAGCTTCGCCACCGAAGGGAAGGCGTTTCGCTACGGCTCGGTGCGGATGCCCCTTGATGTGTGGGGGCCGTGGCGAGACGCCCACAATCAGCAGGAAGGCTCGTTGGCGGATGTGCGGAAGTCGGTCGCCAGCATGTTCCGTCCCGCCGTCGTGCTCGACATCCTGCAAAACTTCACGCTCTTCGCCACCGACCGCAAGCACCGCCGCATCAAGACAATCTGCCGTTACCAGCAGTACGAGGGGACGAACCTGATCGTCGAACGGGTGGTCCAGGCCCGCATCAAGAAGGGACTCATCTGGCATTTTCAGGGGTCCGGCAAATCGCTGCTGATGGTGTTCACCGCCCAAAAGCTACGGATGCACCCCGAACTGGGGAACCCGACGGTGCTGATCGTCGTTGACCGGATTGACCTCGATACACAGATCACCGCCACGTTCAACGCGGCCGACGTGCCGAACATGATCAAAACCGAAAGTCGCGAGGAACTGCGGGCATTGCTGGCACAGGACGCGCGGAAGGTGATCATTACCACGATCCACAAGTTCGGCGAAGCCGATGGGGTGCTCAACGACCGGAAAAATATCATCGTGCTGGTCGATGAAGCCCACCGCACGCAGGAAGGGGATTTGGGACGAAAGATGCGTTCCGCCCTGCCGAATGCGTTTCTGTTCGGGCTGACCGGGACGCCGATCAACCGAACTGACAAGAACACGTTCTGGGCATTCGGGGCTGACGAAGACGAGAAGGGCTATCTCAGTCGGTACACGTTTCAAGAATCAATCCGGGACAAGGCCACGCTGCCACTGCATTTTGATTCGCCGGAAATCAAGTTGAAGATCGATAAGGCGGCCATCGACGACGCCTACAAGCAGGTCACCGGCGACCTGAGCGAGCAAGATCGGGACGACCTCGCCAAGCGGGCCGCTAAGATGGCGGTGTTGGTGAAATCGCCCGAGCGCGTCCGCGGCGTTGTGCAGCACATCGTCGATCATTACCGGGCCAAGATCGAACCGAATGGTTTCAAAGCCCAGGTGGTCACGTTCGACCGGGAGTGCTGCATTCTCTACAAGGCGGCGATGGATGAGATCACCGGCGACCCGGAGTGCAGCGCGATCGTCATGCACGTCACGCAGGGCGATCCGCCCGAATGGAAAGTCCACGCTCGCGACCGTGACACCGAAGAGAAACTCCTCGACCGCTTCCGCGATCCGGGCGACCCGCTGAAGTTCCTGATCGTCACTTCAAAGCTGCTGACCGGCTTCGACGCGCCGATTCTCCAGGTGATGTATCTCGACAAACCGATGCGGGACCACAACCTGTTGCAGGCGATCTGCCGAACGAACCGACCGTTCCCGAAGAAGGACCACGGGCTGATCGTCGACTACATTGGCATCTTTGATGACGTGGCCCAGGCGCTGAATTTCGATGAGAAGGCAGTACAGCAGGTCATCAGCAATCTGGACGACGTGAAGAAGGAACTGCCCAAGCAGATTGCCGCGTGCCTGGCGTTCTTTCCTGGAGTTGACCGCACCGTGGGTGGGTACGAAGGTCTGATCGCGGCCCAAGATTGCCTGCCGAACAATGAGAAACGTGATGCGTTCGCGGCCGAGTATTCGGTGCTGGGAGGGATCTGGGAAGCGTTGTCACCAGACCCGTGCCTGAACTCGTATGAAACGGACTACCGTTGGCTGACGCAGGTTTATGAATCGGTGAAGCCCCCGAGCGGCAACGGCAAACTGCTGTGGCATGTTCTCGGGGCCAAGACCATCGAGTTGATCCATCAGAACACGCACCTCGACACCGTCCGCGATGACATCGAAACGCTGGTGATGGATGCCGAGGTGCTGGAAAGCGTGGTGGGAGTGCCCGACCCCGCCAAGAAGGGGAAGACGCTCGAAATCAACCTGGTCGCCCGCCTGCGCAAGCACGGCAAAGATCCCAAGTTCGTCGCCTTGGGCGACCGCCTGGAAAAGATTAAGGAGAAGCACGAACAGGGACTATTGGACAGCAAGGAGTTTCTAAAGCAACTGCTCGAACTGGCTCACGACGTCCTCGAAGCCGAAAAGCATATCGATCCGGTCGAAGAACAAGACAAGGCCAAGGCCGCGCTCACGGAACTGTTCCAACAGGTCAAAACGGCCGAGACGCCGGTGATCGTCGAGCGGATCGTGGCCGACATCGACGCCATCGTGCGAATGGTGCGGTTCCCCGGATGGCAAAGCACATCAGCTGGTGAACGCGAAGTCCAGAAGGCCCTGCGAAAGACGCTGTTGAAGTATCACCTGCACAAAGACCAAGACCTGTTTGACCGAGCGTATGGCTACATCCGGCAGTATTACTGAAACTCGATGACGCCGAAGCCGTAGTGGAAGGAGCTCGCGTATAGATGGCGATCACTCAGACTCGTGCACCTGCGGATTTGAGTCTGGATGATAAAGCCGATAAGCCTCATCACCGATACGCAACGCGATCGCTTCTTCGGTAATGACAATCTGCCGTGTCGTCCAGCCTCCCTTCGAGTCTAGTTCTTGTAGCTCACCGGATGGTGGTTTTGAAGGATGGTTTTCCATAATCGTCCCAGCGGTTACGTATGCGTTGTATGTGCTACTCGCACCAAACGACTGGGAAATTGATTGACTGTCGTTGATCAAGAATGTGATTCTGTACTCTGGCATCAGGTAGTATCCTAGAGGGCGGCGTGGCTGGCAGCGGCCGATCATTCAGGTCGATCGAACATGCCACCCCATAAATCCTGTTGAGCTTTCTTGGCCTGCTCTTTCACTTCTGGTGTGATGTACGCGGCGCACGTTGCGGCTGCCAATACAAGGACGCCAAGATCGTCAGAATAACCGACAACCGGAACCAGATCCGGTATCGCATCGATCGGAGAGATAAAATAGCCCAATGCACCAACGATGGTGGCCTTGGCCCAAACGGGGGTGTTTGGTCCATGCGCCGCAAAATATAACTGAAACGCCCGGTCGATTACCTCGACACCGGCCACTTGCGCAAAGTGCATGACCTTGTCCCAGAAACTTGCCTCCGAATAACTTTCGCTGAATTCGCTCTGCTGCTCTGGCATTTGAGTCCTTCAGTATTGCGTGCTCACTGAACGGGAAAATGTCCTTGGCACATTATTGCAAGAGCTGCGGAAAATGCATCTCGATCACCGAGATTCGGAATACCCAGATGCAGTCAAAACATGGAAAACCTGGCGTTGGTGGAATCACAGAAGCGGCAATACGATTGCCGCTGCATCGGATCTAGCCGCCGGTTCCCGCTCCGGACCCAGCCGATCGATTCTTGGAAATTCTCTTCGTCGCGGGGGCAGTGGTGGAGCACCTCGACAAGTCGATGATTCGTGTAGCAAAGTTGAAGGGTATCACTGGCGATCGTATTCTCTCGCTTGAATAGTTTGGCATCGAGACCGCCAAGGACGTTGCGACCCCGAACCATCAGAAAGTGCCGGGGATCGGGCCGGTCCTTAGCAAGCGTCTCTTCGATTGGCGCGAAAAGCTCGCATCGTCATTCCGACCGAAGCAGGGATTGCCGAAATTAGAGAAGTTCCGCATCGCCAGCCAGAACGCACCAGTGCTCTTGCCGCTCGGGCAGGCCATCCAGACTGCGATTAATGACCTCCAAGAAATCGCGGCGGCCCACCGTGCCCGCCAGGCGGACCAAGTCAAAGCCATCACGGAGGCCGTGCAGGACTTGGCAGTCGCTGAGGCGTATGTCCAGTTATGAAGGTGTGAGTCAGGCTGGCGTCGTTAGTACTGTACACTGAGCCATCACCGCGACGCCCTTCCCTTGAACGAAAGGGCAACCTTTCGCTAGCATCCAATCCAGAGATTTACTCCGCGAAGATCGGCCATGCAACTCAAAGACACTGCCGAAGGGAAAGCATGGATTCGCCAGTTTGATCACGGCGACCAGAAGGACGCCGTATTTTTGCTCGATAGCCTGCGTCTCGTTTCCGATGATCGCTTTCACGGTGATATGAGGCGTGCGGTCGCCAAAACCGCCGCGAGCCTAGGTGACAACCTCGCGATGTACGCAGTGCGTGAAGTCGGTGATCAGGAACAGTACTTCCTAAACAAGAGCAAACGCCCCATCGCTGTGATGCCGGGAAAAGTGGGAAGTGAAGGTGCGATGTCGCGTATCATCACAGGTTTGGAGCGTGGCAACCCCAAGCGTTACATGAACCATCCACCATTGCGATCGATGAAAGCGAAAAAGACACGGCACATCCTGCTGCTCGACGATTTGGCGGGTAGCGGCAACCGCGTGGTCGAGTTCATCCACTCAATGCGGTGCCATAAGACGCTGGTTAGTTGGTGTTCAAACCACTTCGTTCAGTTTCACCTCGTAGCGTATTCAATCTCTGAAGATGCCGAAGGATTCATCCGCTCAGTCTTTTGCCCCAGCAAGGGTCAGTGGCCTCGGGCAAAAATATCCTTCACATATGCGAAGCGACCGCACGCGGTCGCTGGCCGCTGGCCGGTCGCTGTCCAGGAACGCATGCGACAACTCTGCAGAAAGTACGGAAAATATGCAAAGATCAAGTGGACTGACCAGCTTGGCTATCGCCAGTCCATGTCAGCCCTCGTGTTCTCGCATGGATGCCCAAACAACGTTCCAGGGATTCTCTGGACATCAACCGACAACTGGACCGCACTGTTTCCGAATCGCGCTGTGTCTGATGCTCTGCTGTCCCAGGTTTTTTCGCAGACAGTTCCGGTACATGCCGTACCCACCACGAAGGTAACCGACTCCACACTGTCGGACGGCTTCGAGGAAGGAGATGCAGTGCGCGCCGACGTCATACGACTACTCACTCTCCTTCGCCGCCGCATCCGTGGAACCGAGCGGCTCGCGGACATTCTCGACGTGTCGACGTTCTACTGCGACGATCTATTCGCAATCTGCAGCCAGTACAGGCTCATAAACGACAGCGGCGTGCTGACAGATGCCGGGCGCGAAGAGTTGCTTCGTACTGAGCAGGCTGATAGGCTCTTGGCGGAAAAGGACACCGAATCAAGGGGGTTCTATGTCCCGACTCAGTTGCGGGAGGCCAAGAGGAATAACTAGCTACGGCCGACAGGAATGGGTAAAACCTCTGACTGTCGGTGTCGGCGGGCAGTTGAAGCTGCCCAGGTCTGGAGAGTCTTCAGACCGACGGTATAGCGCCCGCAGCGAGCCAAGCTCCGGGACCGCCCGTCTATTCCCTCGCGGGCTCAGGGCCGGGCGGTCCCGGACCTCGCCGTCGTGCGAGTCAAAGTAGATGTCCCTCTGGCCCCCGCATCTGTATAAGCAATTTGGCGAGCAGGAAGGACGATCTCCGGAAGTCGTCGAGCGTGCCTTGGCACAATCCCTTCCTCCACGCCGAAATTCGGGCTGCGCGCCGCTACTGACTCTCAACCACCTTGCATTTGAAGCCCAGGTTTCTTACCGATTGCTGCGATCAGTAGTGACGAGGAAGCATGAAAAGCCCTATAGAGTATTTTGGATGTCGAAGCGATCGGGTGGCAAACGCCTGATCTGCGTTCCAATGCCGGGGCTGTGCCGTGCGCAACGATGGATAGCCAGCAACATTCTCGCGCGTGTTCCGCCGCACCATGCCAGCTTCGCATATAGCCCTCGAAGTTCAGTGCTTGAATGCGCAAGAATGCACTGCGGATGCAGGTGGCTGATCAAGGTGGACGTGATGCAGTTCTTTGAGTCGATCTCCGAGCGGCAAGTCTACCAAGTATTCCAAAGTCTCGGTTATGAACCGCTGATCTCCTTTGAGGCAGCGCGCATCTGCACTCGAATCATTGACGGTGGGCGGCGCGTGACGCGATACCGTTGGAGGAATTCCTTTCCGGCCGGCCGGTATTCAATCGGAGCGTACCACAAGATCCCGGTTGGGAATTTGCCGCAGGGTGCGCCGACTAGCCCTATGCTTAGCAACCTAGTCGTATGGCACCTTGATGAATCGCTGACAAACCTCGCCGCCGCGAACGGCATGATCTACACTCGCTACGCTGACGACTTGGTGTTTTCAACCGCGTCCGCGAATTATTCACGCCAAGCCGCCGAATCGTTGATTCGGAGCATTTACGCCGTGCTGGGTGACCACCATCTGCGTCCGCGCACAACAAAAACGGTCGTGTCGCCACCGGGCGCGCGCAAGGTAGTGCTGGGCCTTGTGGTCGATTCGGACAGGCCGCGCCTGACACGCGAGTTTCGCGAAAACCTGGAAGTCCATCTGTTTCACCTTAAAAAACACGGTTTGGCGAGTCACCTCGAACGCCGAAGGTTTGCCTCTTATGGAGGTATGAAAGCACATCTTTGGGGGCTGCTGACCTATGCTCGGCATGTGGACAGCACGTTTGCTGAGCCGCTAATGGACCAATTCAAAGAGTTACCTTGGCCGACTTAATGCGCGTAACCGAGTTATCAGCCAAAATCTCGCTGTGAGATTTTGGGAGCAGCTTCGGCTCCGGGAAAGAAGACCCGCTTGTTAGGATTCGGCTTTGGGAAGGATGTCTCAGGTTGTCTGCGGACCTTCACCGAGGGAGAAAGCTTGAAGCTCGACCCAATCACCGAGGCCGGAGCACGTAGTGTTCAGGAAAAGCAGAAAGCATTGTTGAGCGAGATCATCGAGACGGTAAATGACCTGTTCGACGGCGATCTCGCGGATCAGGATACGCCCGTCTACGTGAATAACGTGATTCTCGGCAAGCTGCTGGAGTCAGAGAAGTTGATCCAGCAGGCCGGTCTGAAAAGTCGTGTTGTTGGAACTGCCAACGAAAGGTTAGAATCCATCAACGAGATACGTGCCCCGGTAAGACGTGAAAATGTGCGAAATCAACCCTTCTGATGAAACAGCGGTAAAGGGGTGGGGAATCGGTGTAGACTCCCTGTTTTCCGATCCTCGCCATACCCGTGCCGACTGCCGATTGACTGCCCGAGCGGTTCGTGAACGATGGCCGGTTCCCGAGAAGACCCGGAAACTTGTCATCGACCAACTGCTGAGGATCGTCGACACTGTCTCCGTTGAAGTCTGTGACACGAACGGTAGCACCGTCGAGGTTGACGGTCCGGCAGACGCCGACGCAATCGCCGCCGCTCGGGTTCTGCTCTTAATGTCGGGACAGAACCAAGCCGAGATGCAGAAGACTCCCATCGGCTGAGTCGATGCGCCATAGTCGTCGGGTTATCAGATGAGATTTCGGCTCTTCGACTGACGGCCGTGTGTTCCCAAGGTGCGGCCCCAATAGATTTCCTCAGCTCTTTCGTCGCCAATCCAATCCATCTCGGTGCGCACTCACTGGAGTGCGGCCGAGTCATTCCGTACTATTGCTCCCGCGTAGCAACCAGCCGTTCGGCGAGATCGGCAAGTTCCTGCCGGTCGTCATCGGACAATTGCGACCAACAACGGATCAATACGGCGAATCTGGAATCGTGTGCATACAGGGACGCATACAACCCAGGGTCAAAATTAGTTTCCGCCTTGACCTCTTCAAAAGTGTCGAATCCAGTATCGCCCACTTCCATTGAATCAAAAGCCCCTTGTGTTCGGGTTCTTCACCGATGCCAAGGGGTTTTTCGTTTTTCCTGTCGGACTGTTGCAACCGAGGTCAAGCCTCGAAAACAGCAACATTCGTAGCGGTGCGGCGCAAGCCGTCCGTGTATCTCTTTCGCCGCGGAGCGGTACCCGGAAAGGACCAGGAACCGTGTGCCAGTACGAACCAGAAACGCCCTGGATCGGCAGTCCCGGGAGGTGAGATGGACTAACTTTCGTTCGATTCTTCGTAGTTCTGCAACTCTTCAAGCCGGCGATAGGAATCGGACAATGGATCGACCGGCTCCTCGTAGACGACGGCCCATCCACACTCAGGTTCAACTTCCAAAGTCTCGTTGTCCTGCGAAACGCCCAACAGACCGCCAATCAGTCGCATCCTGGTTTCCTTCGCCCCCCAGTAGACGGTCAGCGGAACGGATGTGAAACAGGACGGAATGACCGACATTCCCACGCCTTGAGGGTCGCTACCCCTGTCCCTCCAATCCTGCCGGTCGTCGATGGCGAGTCGATCTCTCCAGTCGTGCAGATAGGGATTCGGACGGAGTTTCTCCGATCCCCATTCTTTGAAATAGGGGAACAACACATTTGCCCATCCGGTCATGACGGCAGGTCCCGATCCGCTGTTGTAGCGAAACATCGACTTCCAGAACTCGGTGTGGATTTGCCCGCTCGCGGCATCAACAAATTCTCGAAGGATCGGGTCGAGCGCTTCGATCCATCCTTCGAGTCCGAAGTCGGCAAACCTTTGGGCACGCTGTCGCAGCGTTGCCCAGTCCTCAGCTGTTCCAGTCAGCGTGATTGACGGAATCCCGCAGCCACAATACATGATGTATTCAAAGTACGACTTGAACGCCTCCATCGCCATCAGGTTGGATACGGCACGTTCCACTGGTCCTGTCGTACTGAAGTCGGCCTGGATCAAATCAGACAGTCCGCCGGTGTGTTCCCCAATCTGGTCGGCAAATTCTTCGAAAGCTTCCGGCCACGGATTCTCTTCGCCCGGCAGGAAATCCGATCTCCTTACGACCAATTCCTGTTTGCCTGAATGGGATACGAACCGATGACGCATCTTCTCGGCATTCTCGTTCACGTGCAGAGCAAAGCCCCGCGCGAGCGTGATCCAGATGGCGTCCGGCGATAGTCTGAGCGGGAAGTGATCGTAGAAGGACAGCTTCATGGCTGTCAGGAGTGCGTGGTCGTCGTCGCAGGCAACAAGTGGCTGACGGGGCAGCCACGTTGCTTCAATCGGTCGCCGAAAGGCAACGCGCAGTTTTCCAATGTAATCGACTTTCTCAAGCGGTTTCTTGCTTGTGACATCGGGTGAAACAGGAAAAGTTGTCTGTGCCATGACCAACATCCTCACACTCAAGATGCGGTAGCGCTATTGTTCTCGCGGAAAGTGACTCGACCGTGATCGTTATACCAGATCCATGATGGCAACGTTGATCAGGCGGTTCACAGTCACCCGGCGTGGATTGGAACAATGGAAAACGACCCAGGCGCCTGTACCAGAGATTTCCTTGCCCAAAAAAACAGCCAACGGATTCAAGAAATGATTCTGCGACTTTCTGAAAAACTGAACTCGAAGATCAAGGCGGGCAAACTGAAGGAAATGCCGCTGGAGGAGAATCCGTATGCCGACTGGACTGCCCATTTGTTTGTGGTGGATCGGACGCAATATATCATCCTCAGCAACACCGAATCCCTGTATTCCTGCGTGATGTATGGCAAGGGGATTTCTGGGGATGGCAAGTTCATCGAACGTTCGATCAACACAATCCATGAGTTCATGGACGATGATGGGCTATCCGACATCCATCAGAATTTCATCACTCCCTCGACAGCAAGAGTGGCGTTCGCCAAAGCCCTGAATCGGAAAGTAACAGGTTCGCTCAACCAACTAGTGATGTCGACGACGACCATCTTAAAATCAGAAGAAATTGCTCCGCATCAAGTGGGCTTTCACTTGAATGACCTGCTCTTATCCGCGATTGCCTCCAACGAGGATCGAGGTTACGGGAAACCACGAGAGGCGTTCCTGCGGATGTCGGATCGGAGTTGCAAGTGATTGTTCAGATACGCCCGGAAACTGTCGACGATCACGATTCGATCCGACATGTGAACCAGCGGGCCTTCGGTGGTTCGATGGAAGCCGATCTCGTCGATGCACTCCGAGTCGGCGGCCACGTTACAGCTTCACTTGTGGCGGAATCACAGGACCAAATCATCGGCCACATCCTTTTCAGCCCCGTCACGATTGTCATGACCGCTGGTACAACAGAAATCCTGTCGCTGGCTCCCATGTCAGTTCTGCCTGAACATCAACGTACCGGAGTTGGCACCGCTCTCGTCGAAGCCGGGATCAACAGATGTCGTGAGGCGACACAGACTGCCGTCGCTGTTCTGGGACACCCGCAGTTTTACCGTCGATTCGGCTTCACGTCGGAACTCGCACGATCTCTGAAATCCCCATTTGGTGGTGGCGAAGAATGGATGGCACTCGAGCTTGTTCCGGGATCGTTGCAGAACATTGCTGGAACTGTCGTGTATCCGCCGCCATTTCAAATGTTTGAATGATCGCACCGATCTCGATCAAGCCCTCAATCCCGGGCCGTCTTCCTGGTCCTGGCAGCGGCATCCGCTGGACGATGGAATTCTCACCGCACAAATCCTGGCGTTCGTGTTTTCATCCAGGACAAACGGCGTCTGGCTTTTTCTTCAATTCCTGAAAAGACATACTCCGACTCGTTCACAGAGTTAAGTAGCAGCCAGCCGATGCAAAATCATCACCATCCAGAAGCTCTGACAACCATGTCAATACATCACAAACTCGGCGTCGTTGGTGACGTTCATTGCGAAGACGCGTTTCTCGCGCTGGCCATCAAGACGTTGAATGACGAGCACGTCGAGACGATCGTCTGTACCGGTGATTTGCCGACCGGGCCTGGTGACATCAATGCCTGCTGCAATCTATTGCGAAAGAATCGAATTGCCACCGTCCGTGGAAATCATGACCGCTGGTTGCTCAACCTTGAACTGATCAGCCTGAGAAATGCGACCTCCCCCAGTCAGGTCACGCAATCCTCCTGGCAATTTCTGCAGTCGCTGCCTGTTGTGATCGAATTGGCAACTCCGCTGGGGTTGGCTCAGTTGTGTCATGGAATCGGGACAGAAGATATGCATTCCATTTTCCCGCGTCAGACCGATCAGGAACTCGCCGACCACATTGACCTTGCTCCGATCGTCGCTTCCGGTCGCTATGCGCTGATGATCAATGGGCATTCCCATCATCGCATGGTCCGAAAGTTTGAATCGCTGACGATCATCAACGCGGGAACTCTGCGCCGGGATCACAGTCCCTGCTTCGCGGTGCTCGACTTTGAGCAATCCCGAGTCCGGTATTGGGATATTCTCGATCAGCAGACAGCCGTTCCGGCGGACGAGTTTCCAATCACGACTGCCCCGAGTCGGTGAAGGGGTCGAGAAAAGCCTCTTCTGCGCGGTGGACCAAGAACGTGACGTCTCAACTCAGGCGACCAATCATCGGCGTTTTACGACCCCATCATTCGTGATGAGGTAATCGATGGAAAGGCCAGTGAGCGCTGCTGCTTGTTGTGTTGAGACGAATGAATACGCAATGTACCTCAATTTAGGAAAAGCTGCGATGACTGATGTGCAGACGCTTTCCACGCGACTCGACCACTTTACTCGTGGACCACCGCTCGGGGCACTCTGCATGATGATATGAATGCCCAGCGATCTGCGCTTCTTCGGCACTGCCGCACGATCTGCCGCTGGCCGGAGCAGACCCTTGGATTCTGCAATTTGACTGAGCATCCCCGACTTCGCCGCCACTGCAAGTGTGGCACAAGTTGCCTGTAAAAGCGGCTGCACTAAATCGTTTTCGTCATCTGGTCCTTTGACTTCAATGACAGTGAAGTACCCGCTCTTTCGCAGCCCAATCCCGTCAGGAATGATGAAGTCTGCTCCCGCACCGAATAAATTGTTTTTCGATGAAATGCTCAGGCCAACTTCCATCGCAATCAGGCTGAAATCAGTTTCTGCACATCCAGTCGGGATAAGTCGCAGTTTCCCACCGTGCCGGGATGCCTCAAGAAGTTGCGATGACCATCCGATTCCCTTTGTTGCGGGAAATCTGTTGGCAGAGCAGTCGTTATCCCAATGATTGAATTGCGCCTTGTCCTTCACACAAACGAAGCGCGTTTCCCATCGCTCGAACAATGTTTGCAGTTTCTTCGGATCATTCAAGTATGGTTGGCACTCTGCCTTGAATTCCTTCTGGAGCCGGTTGCGTTTCGCGATTCGCCCAAGTTCAGACTCCGCATTTCGAAGCTCAATTTGCTTCTTCCAGAAATCGTGGTCATCAAATGAAATCTTACTGAATGCAGGTAGTTTCGCGGTGAATGAGTCTTTTGCGGAGAGGAGACTTTCCAATTCAGCGACGCTTCTTGTCCGGTCTTCGGTACATGGTTTCACCGAATAATCTCTCAGGCACGCACCTTGGACGCGTTTGGTCATCAGCAGCCAGGTGTTCTTGTTCAATGCCGGAATGTAGACAAGTTGCTTCGAAGCTGCCATACCCTAAACCTCCCACCATTCGTGATCGTTTCTCGGTTCCACATTTGGTGACAACTGTCCGAACCCGTCTCGATCTTCCAGGTGAATCGGGACAATTCGAGACTTCGGGAAGGCGGCAACAAACTGCTTCAATTCATCCCTGGTCGCGTGTCCTGACGTGTGGACGTGATCGTAGGCCATGCCAGCGGCCTTCATTGCTCGAATGCAATCCATCTCTTTCTTCACCGTCCCCGACCAGAGCGACGTGACCAGCAGTCCTGAATCCAGACATCCGGCCCGTTGTAACTCGTTCCACATCTTCGGGCGGAAAATTGTTACTGATCCTGGTGCTGCTTCGGCAAGCGCCTCGGGGTAAATCCGATGCGGATAATACCGGTTCGCGATGTGAAACGCCTTCTCTCTCTTAATCAGCGCCGTCTGGCTGAGTGGCAGGTAGACCGTTACGCCGTCACGTCCGGGCCTTGGTAAAGAGTCGTCTCCCGTCGCCCGCATGATTTCGGCAGTGTACAAATCGAGAATCAGTTGTCTCCCGGATTCCTTTGTCGCCTGGAACACTGACGCCACGCGGTCGATGTTTTGACTGGAGCACCAGACCAGACACATCCCCGTTGTGGATTTGAACAGTTCCGTCATTTTGCTCGCAACGGCCTGTTCGTCTTTGTAAGTGAAATCGGGGTCACGCCCAATCTGGGTCCCCTCGCAGATCAACACGTCGATGTCCTGCGGTGGATCTTCGACCAGTCGTTGGAACAGTTGAGCCTTGCGACCGTGGGCACGAAGATCTCCCGAATAAAGCAATCGCTTCCCGTCAGCCTCGACCAGCAGGCAATAACTGTCATGCGCGGAATGATCGATGGCCAGCGGCGTGATCGTGAAGGGCCCTGCGCGCAGCGGAACACGATCGGAATACGCGAGCGGCTTGACCTTGCCGAGCGACGGAAGGGGTGTGAAGAACTGGCTGGCCTCGATGATCTTGCGAGCCGCATCTCCCATGAAGACAGGAACCGGCTCGTTGATCCGCTCCAGCAGGCCGTAGTGATCTGGATGCGGATGTGAGATCAAGATGCCGAGCAGACTGTCATCTGATGAGGTCAAGCCGCTGATGTTCGGGAGGGTGTTGCTCAAACCGGTGTTGTTCGGGACAGTGTTGTTCGGGACGCTATTGTTCGGGACAGTTGCGGTGTTCTCCTCTTTCAACGGCAATCCGATGTCGAGAATGATCCGCTTTCCTTGCGATTCGACCTCGACGCAGTTTCCGCCAATCTCGTGACAACCTCGGTGGATCCGGCAACGCATTCACACCTCGCCTGGTTTGAGTTTCCATAATTCCCCTGGGTTCTGATCAAACAGGCAACCCCCGGTTCAAATCACCACGTTCATCGACGAAATTACAGGAAGGGTCGTTTCACATTCCCCAAGCCGGGTGTCGTCGACGACATGATCCGTCATGAGTACGAATCCTTCGTTGTCAAAACTCCAGGCGATCTGGGCTCGATCGGCCAGATCTTCCAGGACGTGTGGATCAAGGGTCGCCGGGTTCACGTCATCCGGAACTTCGAGTACGAACGAGCGAGTCGCCCCGTAAGTCACTGTGCCGACCAGGGTGATTGTCAGATGTTTCATCGCTTGACTCATTCGGGAAGACCCTCCATCGCCCGCTGGATTAGCTGGTTGACAATCGGAACAACTCGATGCCTGCAGGGCATGCCTTGCAGCAGGCCCCGGCGCTGCAGGATCCGAAGCCGGAAAGTGATCCTTGCGGCCAGCAGGCCAGACAGGCCGGGGTTCGACGGCAACGCCGAAGCGGGTTGGATCACCGTGAGATGTAACCCGCTGCCATGCAGCCCGATCTTTAACCACCAGTGCGATACCGAGTCGAATGGAGGATCACCTCCGATCTGACATCGCCAGACAGGCGAAGACTCCTGGCAGTCCAGGACGACAATGCTCCGATCCAGAGAGATCGGCGAGAACCTGAGTGAGCGAGGGGGATGAAACGGAGGCCGACCTTCGAACGGAACGGCCAATCTCATGGCCGTGAATGTTCGGCGGTCGATGCGAGCCGATCGCTGATTTCCCAAATGCCACTCCACGAAAAGAGGTGGGGTTCCCAGAGAGCATTGGGTTTTTCGACGGCTGTTCAACAGCCGCGGTCGTTGTACGGCATCAAGCCCGACCGTGCTGTCAGCCGACCCCATAGCGGGGCCTGCGTCTCTCTGGGAACCACCATTTCTGTAAAAAAGCACTCCCTAAATACCCGCGGGAAGGCTCCGCCACTTTGATTTGGGGTGTCTCATTTTGATTTTCAAGAGTTGGCTCGACGTAAGTCTTCTTCCCATCGAGAGCAAGAATTTGCAACTTTTTTTCGGCGGATCGCCCGGAAACGGTGTCCTATCGGTGACCTCAAACCTGCCGTCGTCATTTCGAGTTTTCGACAACGGAAATGAAGTCGTCTTGATTTGTCGGGCCGACGAAAGGTGCCGTGCCTCTTCTTAAATTGTTTATATTCATGGCATTACAAATACTGAGGAGATGACAATGTCGGAGCGGATGTCGGGGCGAACGATTGCCATTGGAGACATTCATGGCTGTTCGGCGGCACTGGCGGCGATCATCACAGCCATTCACCCCCAACCGGACGACACCATCGTCACGCTCGGGGATTACGTGGATCGAGGGATCGACTCGAAGGGGGTCCTCGACCTGCTGATCGACTTGGAGGGGCGATGCCGTCTTGTCCCAATCCTTGGCAATCACGACGAGATGATGCTGCACGCCAGCGATAGCGACTCTGACTTCCAGAGCTGGATGGGTATTGGCGGTGGGATGGCTCTGGATTCCTATGGTGACACCGGAACACTGGACCTGATCCCCGCTGCTCACATCGAGTTCCTCGAACGCTGCCGAGACTTCTTCGAGACGGAGACACACTTCTTCGTACATGCCAACTACAAGCCAAACTTTCGGCTGGAGCAACTGGATGGCCTCACGCTCCGATGGCTCTCGTTGAATGATGAGCAATCGTGGCCGCATTACTCGGGGAAAATCGCTGTCGTTGGGCATACGCCGCAGCCAGAGATTCTTGACGAGGGACATTTGATCTGCCTGGACACCGGCTGCGGCATGGGCGGCTGGTTGACGGCCTTCGACGTGCGAAGCCGCAAGTACTGGCAAGCGAATGAAGCGGGGATTCTGAGAACTTGATACGACAACCACAGTGTGCTCAGGCCACTCGCACGACAATCGTCCATCGACTTTCAACCGAGGCTTCCTATCCCGGCCTCAAATACTATTGTCTTCGGCGTTCACGATCCCAGCCAGCGCTTTCTCGATCATGTCCATTTGCGCCAATCCTGACCGAAGAGATTCAGGGATACCGGACTCGCCCCAAAACGCTCCGGCCAGTTGCCCGCAGATTGCGCCTGTCGTGTCGGCGTCGTCTCCCAGGTTGACCGCCTTCAGTACCGCTTCCTCGAAGGTGTCGGCGTTATGGAAGGCCCATAACGATGCCTCCAGACTTTTGACGACCCAGCCCGATCCTGCAATCGCCGGAGGTTGCTTTTGGCGAAAACTTCCCTGAGCAATCTCTTGAATCAATGGGTGCAGCGGCTTGATGTCATTCAATTGCTGAAGCGGTGTCCAGTTCGGGGAGAGAACCGTATTCCGATCTTCGCCGTGAATCAGAGCGGCGAGAACGGTCGCCAGATATCGGCAGGCGGAAACGCACTGCTCGCTGGCGTGCGTTGGCACGCTCGATTCCTCCGCCAACCTGGAAAGCTCGTCGAGTCGATCGGTGTAAAGTTGGCCGAAGCGGATTGGCACGGGTGCCAGTCGCATGATTGAGCCATTGCCGCTGGCCCTGTCCGAGCGGTCGCCGGAAGCGCGGGCATCCTTATTCGCGGAGTAACGAACCAACGCACTTCGGGTGGTGATGCCAATGTCGAAGCATCGCCCATTCACAGAATACTTGCCTGTTTTCCACCATTGAACGTAACGGTCGGCCTGGTCATTCAAGTCCCAGCCTGCCGTGGCGATGCTGTCGGCCAGCGCGAGGGCCATACTGGTGTCGTCAGTCCATTCCCCAGCGTCCAAACCGTGCGGTCCACCGTCTCGATAGCCGGTGACGGGGGTAAAGCTGCCCGGACTGCGGAACTCGACGGCAGCCCCCAGCGCATCGCCCACGGCCAGGCCGATCAGGGTTCCCCTGCGACGATCTGTCATCATATCCTCCAAGCCTTCCGTTTAATCACTCGCTCTAAGTCACTGTGCCAACGGAGTTCCCATAGGTTTCGCTTATGGCTTCGCTTCAGGCACACGCCCTGCAATCAGCCAAAGCGGCCAAACAGTGGCACATCCACGGCATCTATCTGGCTCGGGTCGCATCACGGACAGCACTGACGCAACGGAAGCTCAGGCAGCGGCCGAAAGCGTGGGGGGCACGGCCTCGACGGTGCGAACTGCGACACAGTTCGGCGGGTCCCACCCAACTACCACCACGCTCGGAACGGATGCCAGTTTTTGATCGGTTGAACGCATTCCGTTCTCTCGCGGCGGGCGTCGAATAGAAGTCGGCGACGTACCAGTCCCGGCACCATTGCCAGACGTTGCCCGCCATGTGATGCAAGCCGAACGGAGACATTCCCACGGTTGCATGTACGGCATCCATTGGAAGCGACTGTGCCGTGTAGGTGTCGGCAATCGTGTGCTGCGCGAACTTCATTCGCCCGTCCGATGGAGGCTCGTCGCCCCATGGATACTCCCTGAACCTGGGACCGCGAGCGGCGTATTCCCATTGAGCTTCCGTCGGCAGGAAAGGGGCTGAGTCAGGGCTGTTGTCGCCGCGGTACGATTGCCAGTCTCGCCCGTTGGCCCAGAGGGAATAGGCGTTGGCTCCGTACCAGGAGACCAGGATCATGGGCATTTGTTCACAGCCGGGGATCGGCTGCCAGCCATTGGGTGACGACTGGACTAGCAAATGCTCGCAGCGGTCGTCAGAGGGATCAAGCAAGATCCAATCCAACAAAGTGACGAGGGAAACGGATTCGATTGAATTCAGGAATCGGCAATAGGCTGTTGTGGAGACCGTTTCGGCATCGATCAGAAACGAGTCGAGCTGGACCTGATGTAGAGGCGACGAATCTCGATCATAGCTTGGGGAATCCGTTCCAATTTCAACGGTCGCCGCCGGGAGCATGACGCATCGCATCCCGTCGGAACGTCGACGAAACTGGTATGGCTGCGAATCGGCACCCAGCGGTTCAAACAGGGAAATGCCGCCGCCGTCCCATCGTCCCCCGAGTTGGCAGAAGGGAATGTCGTGCCGGCGCGGCACGGGTGTTGCCTTTTGCCGCCCGGCGACTCGCGGTTCCGGTCGGCCAGCCCCCTGTTGGAGATAGACCGATTCAGCAAGGTCTGACAGTCGGAATTCCCGGCGGGTGAATACCGCCTTGCCGACGGCATCAGCCTCGTCGGTCGTCGGAATCGTCACCAGAAGCCTCTCTTCCAGAGCCATGATCAGTTCGATCAGGTCCAGGCTGTCGCAATGCAGATCCTCGATCAATCGGCTGGCGGGGCTGATCTTGTGCCGGGGGATGTTCAGCTGGCTGGCCGCGATGTCGCAGACCAGGCCCTCAATTTCGGTGAGCGATCTGTGGGGATGAATTTCCATGTTCAACTCCACCGGCTGGTGACTCAGGGTTGCCGTATTCGGCGGTGATGATGAAACACAAATTTGGTTTTTGGCGATAGGGATGCGTGAAAAAGAGATTGAGGCACGAAGGCTGTTCGCAGTGGCTGCTTCTCCAGTCGCCTTCATCAGGAGCACGGGTTTGCCATGGCATACATCCCGAAGAGATAGTCGACCCATCCGCCGAAACGCGTTACCGTCCGTCAGGGAGCGGGATCCGCGTGGAATCGGCAATCGAGTTCGAATCATGCCCAATTCCGCTCTCTGACGGTCGCGGCTCTGGTGTCATTGCGAGTTCGCATCTGGTTTCCTTCTCCCTTGATTGAGGACTCGTTCGAACGACAAAGAAGAAACCGCACGCTAACGCGTGGTGGCTGATGGGGGAATTCGCTCCCATACCGCGCGTGCCGCGATCCGAGTCTGCACCTCATGAGAAATTCACTGGATGGCTCGCGCCGTTCTGCTACGAACCGGCAGCGTCCGAGGGCGTCTGGTTCGAGATTCTTTGGAAAAGCCCATTCGCAAATCTCGAGCACGTCAATCGCTCAGCAACGGAATAGAATCTTGCGGACGGATCAAATTCCCTGAATCAGGAAATGCAATGCGGTGGCGACCGCTGTACGATCATTGGCCTCATTCAATCGTAACCGCGCACGGGCAATCAAGAGGGGCGGACTCTCGCAGGTCACCTCGGCCTTGAATCGATCACAAGGTGGGCTCGGGATCGGGCTGTCGCTGGTCAAGGGTCTGGTTGAACTGCATCACGGAACCGTTGAGGTCCGCAGCGATGGTCCCGGCAGGGGGAGCGAATTCATCGTCCGCCTTCCCACGGTCCCAGCGCCAGCGCGGACAGCAAAGCCGCCCGAGGATGGAAGTCAGTTCGATAATCCTGGCCAGAAGCACCGCATCCTGGTCGTGGACGACTTGAAGGATACGGCAAACAGTATGGCCATGATGTTGCAAGTCATGGGTTTTGAAACCTGCACGGCCTACGACGGAGTTGAAGCAGTTCAGTCCGCGGCGGAGTATCGGCCAGGAGTCGTACTTCTTGATATCGGCCTGCCGAAGATGAATGGTTACGACGCTGCCCGCCGGATTCGTGGTGAGCCGTGGGGTGCGAAAATGACTCTGGTGGCTTTGACCGGCTGGGGGCAGGAAGAAGACAAGCAAAGGGCGCTGGAGGCGGGATTCGATCATCACCTCACCAAGCCCGTGAATGCCCCGGCCCTCAAGGACCTGCTGGAGCGACTGGTCACGAATTGAGTCACTGGGTGCCGGGCCTGGTTAGCGCGGGGTGGGGGGTTTCATGGATGTGACTTGCCAGGACTCGGTGATCTCAACGTTCTCCAGCTTTCCTGAGCCGCTGACCCACCATTTTGGTGTTTGCATGTAGTCCAGCGAATTCTTGCCAAAATGGATCGTGTCCACTTCAAAGCCATCTTCCACATGCAACGTGACAAAATTGCCCGGATCTGAGCCGAAGAACTGCATCGCCTCGACGGATTTGTCTCCGATCCCTGTGGCGGGATCGACTGGAACCCAACCGATCCCTTCCGCGAAGAACTCGGACTTGGCGTGGATCTGATGATAGGAGATCCCGCTCAGTTTGGCGCCCGGCTTCGACGATTCCGCCCAGCGTCCATACAGGCATCGGGCTGGCACCTGGTTGGCTCGCAGGATTCCGACAAACAGATGCGACAGCCCGCCGCAATCCGACTTGCCCAGTCGGCAGACGGCCGAGGTTCGGCGATCCATGGTTTCTGCATATACATACGTGAACCCCTTGCGGATCAAAACGAACACCCGACGGGCAAAGTCCAGGTCGGATTCGGCCTTCTTCTTGATCAGCTTCTGCTCGGCCATCCATTTCACGAACCCGGGATCCTTGATGTTCAGGTTTCCCCGATCCTTCAAATACAACTCACGCTCATCCGCAGGCAGACCGTCCGCCCTGGAGTGGGGTCGACCCGGTGCGACCGGGACCAGTCTACGGGAATTCAACCTGGCGTTGATCGTGACTTCGATCGACAGATCGTGTAGGTGCTGCGCGTTTTCGGCGGGGACCCGAACCCGCAACATCAGTCTTGGCGAGGGCCCTGCCGCTTCAATGGTCTCGGCATTTGGTTTCATGGACATGCGGACCTGCGACTGCGATGGAAGTTCCGGCGGAACCGGGAAGAACAGGATCCACTCGCTGGCCGTGACGCGATCGCAATGAACTCGATACGACAGGACCGCCTGCACGTCCTGCGCCTCGCGGCGATCCAGGGCGAATCGAGGTCCCCGCTCCGACTGTCCCCAGGCTGGCACCGCGCCGGTCGACAGGATCGCTACAGACAACAGCAGCATTCGCACAGCAGCACTGATGGTATTCCGCCGACACCTCATTTGTGCGATTCCCCGGGATCGTGTCTCATTGGAATTCTTCCTCATTTCAATCGCGGAGACCATCGCGGTCGGAAACAGAATTGGGTCAGGTGTTGAATCTTTCTAATTTGGCCGAAACAGGGCGTCGAAGACAATCAGGACTTGAGTTCGGCCAAATCAGAAAGATTCAACACCTGACCCCTGACGACTCGCGTTTTGACAGCGAGCGATCAACTCCGCGCAATCCGATCACGATCCAGACCAAGTAGGGGGTCACGGTGAACGTCAGCAGCATCTCGTAACCGATCCGGCCAAAAATGTCTGTCTGGGCCGCAGCGCCCCAGGTCGGCAGTTGAAGCACGTAGGTGGTGAGGACTTCGAGGCCGATATCCAGTGGCATTCCCATCACGATAATCATGATCAGGACACCAATTTCCGGCAGCATCAGGATGATATTCAGGAACGGGACAAAGCGGAGCAGCAGACGGGGGATGCTGAGATATTCCGGGTGGTCCCGATAAAAGATCCGCAGGCGATCGATGTCATGCAGCAGGTGACCCAGAAATGGAATGCGATGCGCGCCGGGAATCCAGCCCATGGCGCACACAAACAGCACCGCCTGCTGCACCACCCAGTCGACGTATCCGTTCTTGATCGCCATGAAGTAATAAAGCAGCGTCATCAAAATCCCGCACAACAGGACGGGAATTGGCACAATCCGCTTGGTGTTTGCCATTTCGAATTGGATCCTGTGCGGACGAGTACTGCTGGTGAAGTGAGCGGGAATGGACTACTCAGGCGATCGTCACATCGATTGTGAAGCGACGTTAAACCATGGTTTCCGTTTCAACGCAAATCACTTATAGGCCACGGCGGCACTGGAAGGTCCGGCGAGGGGAATGACTTCAAAGCGCTGGAAGCCAACTTCACTGCACCACAGTCGGAAGTCGGCGCCGGAGTAGTCGAAGGCGTCACCGAACTCGATCAGCATGTTCAACGACATCAGCAGACCCTGCACGTTCTCGCGGCGGGCGTCGTCGATCAGGGATTCGATCGCCACCAGCGCACCGCCCGGGGGCAACGCCTCATAGGCCGCCCGGATCAGGTGCATTTTCTTTTCCAGATTCCAGTCGTGCAGAATCATTCCCATCGTGATGACATCCGCGCGCGGCAGCGGCGATTGAAAGAAGTCGCCCGACGCCGTCTCGACACGCGATTCCAATCCGGCCCGCGCAATGTGCCTGGCTGCGATCGGTTCCACCGCGGGGAGATCGAAGGTGATGCACTGCCCAAGGCCCATCTCCTTCGCGATCGAGAAACTTCATGGCGACGAGCGCGTCGAAAAAGTCGGCGATGGCGCGTGGATGCAGTTGCACTTCTGCTCCCAATTCCAGCCCGGTCAGGCGGCGGTCGGCGACTTTCGTGAAGACGCCCAATTCCACGGCGGTCAGCAGAACTTTCGAATGCCAGAAACCGAACGCGGTCTGAAGAATGGCCGAGGGATCAAGAGGGGATGTCATCGGTGCTCACTGTGGGAGTGGGTGGTTTCGTCAGGCGGGAATGGTCGAGGATGCGCAGAACGAAGGGTTATTTGATGTCCCCCTCGATATTCCGAATGGCCTCCTGGACGACTTCGGCCACCGATTGACCGGCGAAGGGCAGGTCGCCATGTCGAACGTGCCAGGGGGCTTCCGGATCGATCCAACGGTTCCTTTCGAGCTGAGTCGTGGGACTTCCAACGGGGACCTGCCGCGGAGAGAATCGGACCTTGCGCACGGGGGACGACAGGGCATTCCAGTCCTGCACGACTTCTTTCAATGCAGGAAGAGCCGCACTGGCGGCGGGTCCGACTCTTCCGAGCGACCAGGCGGCGGCTTTTCGAACTTGGATATCATTTTCCGCCAGCAATGCGGTCAGCAACTCGACCACTTCCTGCGGATTCCCCGATCGCTGAGCCCGTTCAAAGATCGGTCGCGATTCAAAAATGAGGCTGGCACGATACTGCGACGCGGGACTGTTCAGCAGCCACTTCGACAAAGTCGGCAAAAGCTCAGGCGAATCGGGGGTCAGCTGTGCCAGGGCCTGCAGAGAATAGAGTTGCAACTGCTCATTTCTACCGGTCAAGTGGCGTCGGATTTCCACGAGCACCTCGGAGTTGACCTCGCCGATGCGAACCAGTGCCGCCAACACCTCTTGAACAGGCCAGTTGTTCTCGGGATTCGCATCGCGGTTGGGTTGAAGTGACAATGGCGCCTGACGAAGTTCCTCGAGCAAGGCGGGAATGGCTGTCCGCGCCGCGGGTCCCATTTTCCCGATGGCCAGGTAGAACGCACCGCGGACACCGTGATCACGCACGGTAACACCCCTGCCAAGTTGTTTGAGCAGGACCGGGATGATAACCGCCGCATCGGGGCCAATGTCACCAACGCACCTGGCGGCCAGGGAGACGACATGGGATCGGTCAGATTCCAGCAACCGTGACAAGGCGGGAATGGCCTCCTGCGCCACCGGCGCCAATCCCCATACGGCCACCAGCGCGGACAGGCCGTCCGCAAGTTTTTCGGGGGTTAGTAGAGGAATCAGGTTTGCGACCTGCCGCCGCGCTTCGTCAGGATCGGCGCTGGCGCAAAGCCGTCCGGCGTGAAAGCCAAGGTCGGTGTCCTTGTCGAGCAGCAGCGGTTCCATCAGACGTGAGACCTCCTGTCGATTGCCACCGATCGACAGAACCACCCAGCCGACATCAACTCGACGAAGGCTCCGATCATGCTTCATGAACTCCAGCAGTCGGGGCGAGGCGGAATGGGCGGCGGACTGCATTCCCTGCAGGGCGGCCAGGGCCAGATTCCACTGTTCACGACCTGTCCGGCCGTCGACAATCAGGTCCACAACATCAGCGAGGTTGTCGGACGCAGGAGCCAGACGAAAGATGGCTTGCAGAGCAATCTCGCGCGGATCGTACTCTGCGTCAGGTCCGCGAGGCGAAAGTCTCTGTGGCACGGCGAGTTGGAGCAACTCACGGATTTCCGCGGGGGTTGGCTGTCCCCAGGCAGCAAGATTTTTCAACGCTTCGACTCGAAGTTCCGGGTCGCCTGCCAGAGTTCTCAACAGTTCGTCGATCCGCGGGTTTGCGGGTTCCCAGCCGATCTGCCGCAGAACGATCAGGGCGGAAGTGCGTGCCTCGGATGAACCCTGCTGCAGGACATCGAGAACCGCCTCATTCGCCAATGGACCGATGCTGACCAGGACCTGAGCCGCGGCATCACGCACCTGGGGTTCACGATCGGCCAGGAGCGGGGCGGCGACGGCCGACACTTCGCGGGGATCATGGTGAAGATACCTGTAGGCGTCAATTGCCATCGCTCGCACTTGAACATCGTCATCGGCAATCCGTTCGCGGACGGCAGCACTGGCGCCTGTCGCTTTGGGTCCCATCGACCGCAGGGCCAGCAGGGCATTGCGGCGTGTGCGAAAGTTGGGACTCTGCAGGGCCTCCATCAGCGCCGACACCCCTTCCGGTCCGGCACGAGCCATCGCTTCAGCCGCGCGAAGATTCTCGAGCGCGGCCGCGACGGGATCGACCTCTGCATCCGCGTGCTTGGCTGAGTCGGTCGGCGATTCCCGAAGATCCGGCCAGACGAACCAGGAAGCGACGACGGCCAGGAGAACCAGCAGCCATTGATAACCGGTGGGGATGGGGATACGTCGGAACCTGATCTGGTTCTGGGGCATCATCGATCCTTGAGACCGGTCACCATGGATGGACAGGATGTGGGAACGGTTATTCTCGCGAGCTCATGAGGATTTGAAAAGGGGATGGGGCTGATGAGGCAGGGCCATACCCCTTTTTCAGCCTGGGTTGGTACGGGGCGATGGTTGTGTTGGGGGTGGAGATTAAGATGGGTTGAGGGTGAGTGAAATGCGAATGAAACAGTGTGGATGAGGGTACCGCAAATGTTCTCGAGCCTTTTTTGCATGGCTCCTCATGCGGAGCAGGAGGGCTCGATTGGACGCCAAAAACGGATCGACCTTGTCCGAGGGCGATAAGGTCGATCAGGTGCAGGCAGCAGGATGAAGAAACGTCGGGCTCAGCGGTTCTGATAGGGCATCATTAAACCGGCTTGAGGTGTTTCATCGAGGCCGGGGAAATGTCCTTCGCTGATGGCTCGACCGAGGGTCGTGACCTGTTTGAAATACCGGTCGGTCGGCAATCCGCCGACCATGCGGCGATGCAGTTCCTGGCAGACCGCGTCGGCCGCTTCCACCAACACTGGATTCTTCTGTCGCGCCGCATAAAGAGACGTGCAGAGGATCACCACCGCCAATTGAACTCGCCCGGACAGTTCCGCCATCCGGCATTGGCGGTCGGCGAGCTTCAACTGGAATTTGCGCATGGTCCCGCTGATCTCCAGAGCGCTCTTCTGCAGCCAGGTGGCGGCGAACTCGGCGTGTCCCTTCAACCGCGATGGCATCTCCGGAAGCTGATACCGGGCACGATGCAGCAGCCGTCCCCCATACCAGCCCGAGTACTTCATCAGAGGACCTTTCAGAGCCCACAGGTGAGATGGGTTGGCCATGTTGGGTTGCTTGATCCCCTTGGCCGCCAGCGCCATCCCGATCGGTTCGAAGAACTGCCGTCCGTGCTGCTTGACCAGCGATTTGAAGAATGCCATGCCGAGCATCTCGCCCTCCCCTTCATAGATGCAGGGGGCCAGGAACTCGTGCACGTTGTCCCCGAACAGATGCCCATGCAGGAACGAGCGTCCGCCGTGCGTCTTCATGAATAGTTCGATCGCTGCCTCCTTTTGCGATTCGCTGCCAAAGATCTTGGCGACGATGCATTCCATTTCGCCCCGGAATCCATTGTCCAGGAGCCCAGCCGTCCAGTCGGTCAGGGCATCGCAGGCGACGATCAGTCCGGCCAGGTGTCCCATCCGGCGCTGGACCAGTTCCCGCGATTCAATGGCCTGCCCGTACGTCTTGCGGAAGTGAGACCAGGGGATCATGTTGGCGAGCATCAGCCGCATCGTTCCGGCGGCATTGGCACACAGAGCCACGCGGCCCCGGTTCAAGCCATGATACGCGATGCTGAGACCATCTCCGTCGCCCGGATCAAGAAGATTCTCGGCCGGGACAGGGAAGTCTTTGAACACAATCCCCTGGTTATGCGTGTGCTTGAGCGCATACAGTCCATATTGCTTCAGGCGGAAGGCGTCGTTTTCTTCCGCGGGAAGGTCGACGATCAAGACCGCCGGCTTCCCTTCGATCAGGCAGACCAGGCCAATGGTCCGGCCTGGAGTCACATTTGTAATGAACAGTTTTTCACCCGTGACGTAGAACGTGTCACCCCGTTTCACGGCAACCGTCCTTAACGCGGTCAGATCGGATCCCGCACACGGCTCGGTCAAGGCGAATGCCGAGAGGCGCGCGCCGCTGGCCAGGCCGGGCAGAAAGCGTTGTTTCTGATCCAGGCTTCCGAAGGACTGCAGCGGGTCGACGGCGCCGATACAACCATGGACCGAGGCGAGTCCTGCGATGGTGGGATCGAACTGGGCCATCCGGGTCAGGAAGGGTGCAAACTGCGAGAACGACGCGCCGGTGCCCCCGTAGGCCGGGTCCACCAGCAGTCCCCAGTATCCGACATCCGCCAGGTTTCTGAGGACTTCATCCCGGATCTTGCGCCGGTCGTCATGCAGCGTGCCGCGGAACAAGTGCCCCTCGACGACATGCAACGAGTCGCGCATGATCTGTTCGGCGCGGGGGGAGACCGGTCCCGGATCCATCGCAAATTGATCGATGGGAACTTGCTGGTCCCACACGGCCCGATGGATCGGGCTGTTCGCCGTCTGGTGCTGACGGCGGAACATGGTTTCCACCTGGTCGTCCGCCTTGTCGACGGCCCCCATGCGCCGCACTTCTTCGTCGCTCTTGCCACCCAGTTTCAACGCAGTCTCTGCAAACGTGGCCTCGCCCGCAGCCCGAGCGACATTCGGCTGAGGAGCGACGGGTGGCGTCGTGGTGTCATCGATAACCGGATCATTCAGCTTGGCAATCATGATTCCTCCTCGCAGCCTCAGAGAGAAGCCCCCCTCAACCCCAGTTCGAGTGACCGCCTGAGAACGGCGACTGCCGCTTCCGCTGGTGACTCGCCAATACATGCCTGCAAAATGCCATCCTCACACGAGGAACAGGTTTAACGGGTGTGATGTTCTGTCTGATGTTCAATCTGATCAATCAGCCATTGGGCCGGGGTAAACCTCGGACCATTCGTCTTTTCGAAGTACTCCAGCTTCGAAACCGCTTCGCCGTATCCGCGGAGTTCGCACATGCGGAGCGGTCCGCCAAGGAACGGGGCAAAGCCGGTCCCCAGGACCATCCCCAGGTCGATCATCCAAGGTTCCGGGACAACCCCTTCCTGCAGGCACTTCGCCGCTTCATTTACCAGTCGCAGCACGATGCGATCTCGAATGTCATCGGACGACAGGTGGCGGACCGGTCCTGAGATTGGAACTGCGCGACCCTTGCGACCGTCCGGATGATTGTATTTGTAGAAGCCCAAACCCGACTTTCGTCCGATTCGACCTTCGGCTGTCATTTCGTGCAAACGCCCGCCGGTGGGACTCGGCTCGGGGCTGAGACCGTTGAGGGAGTCGGCCACATGTGCCGCAACGTCGAGCCCCACCTGATCGAGCAATTCCAGGGGTCCCATCGGCATGCCGAACCGTTTCAGGGCCCGGTCAATTTCGTCGGTGGGAACCCCCTCGCAGTGCAGGCGCACTGCTTCGTCGAGATATGGAAACAGGATCCTGTTGACCACGAAGCCCGGGCTGTCCGATGTGACCAGGGGCACTTTCCCCAGCTTCTTCACGAAGTCCACCAGCATCATCACATCTTCGTCACGGGACTGGTTCGTCCGGACCACTTCCACAAGCTGCATCCGATGCACGGGATTGAAGAAGTGCAATCCCATGACTCGCCCCGCGTCGTGGATGGCCTCGCCGATGGTCCGGATCGACAGGGCAGACGTGTTCGAGGCCAGGACTGCCGTCTTGGGACAAAAGAGTTCCAGGTCGCGGAAGACCGCCTGCTTGATATCCAGTCGCTCGGTCACGGCTTCGATAACCAGGTCGACATCGGAAAACGCCCGCCAGTCGGTCGTCGCGGCGATCGCTCCAATCTTGTGTGCCGCATCCGTCGGACTGATGGCCTGTCGGCGAACCGATTCATTGAACAGGTCGCGAATGCGGCTGAGTCCCGCGTCCAGCAATTCCGCGTTGACTTCCTTCAGGACGACTTCGAATCCCTGCATGGACGCCCAGTGAGCGATCCCAGCTCCCATCACACCACCACCGACGACACCGACCTTGCGGACCCGTCGCGGTTTGCCTGTCGCGCCACGGACCCATGTTTCCCCCTTGCGGGCCCGTTCCCGCTGGAAGAACAGTCCGAGCAGGCTGCGATGAGCATCCGTCATCAACAACTTGCCGAATTCGTGACGTTCCACCTCGTAGCCTTTCCCCGTCCGATCCCCGATGCCGGCGAATGCGGCCTTCACGATCGCTTCGAGCGCGGGGTAGTTGCGGGAATGACTTGCGATGCCCCGACGGGTGAACGACTTGACCATCTGACGTCCCGACCATGTCCGGTCCTTGAACCACGTCCAGGCGCCATGTCGATGTGCCGGATCGGAAATGCTGCGGAACAGGCGGAAGAACAGCGACCCCACGTTGAACGAGGCATCGGCGGCGTAGTTCGTGGCCGGATCGCCACCGGTATGGATTCCAATCAGTTCGGCGACCTGTTCGTCAACTTCGCCTGGTTGGCAGACCGCATCCGCCAATCCCAATTTGTATGCGTCCCTGGCTCCGACCTTCTTGCCGGTCAACAGCATCGGCAAGGCGGCCGAGATCCCGATCAGACGCGGCAGACGCTGTGTGCCACCCCAGCCCGGCATCAGTCCCAGTTCCACTTCCGGCAAACCCAGCTTCGTCCGGGGATCATCAATGACAACCCGGTACTTGCAGGCGAGGGCAAACTCCAGCCCTCCCCCCAGGCAGACACCATTGATTACAGCGACGGAGGGAATCCGCAGCGATTCCAGTCGCTGCATCAGCCCCTGTCCCGCGCGGCAAATTTCCTCGGCGGCTTCGGCACTGGTCAGTGAACCGATCACCTTCAAGTCGGCGCCAGCCAGGAAGCCGCTTTCCTTGCCGCTACGGAACACGATCGCCCGCACGGTATCATCGTGCTCGACGTCCCGCAGCAGTTCGTCCAGATCATGCAGAACGCTTTCGTTGAAGACGTTCACAGCCTGATCCGACACGTTCAGGATGGCGGTCATCACACCGTGAAAATCGCGATGCACGTCAAAATTGGTCAGGTGAAGATTGCTCATGATGTTGTTCCCTCATTCGTTGAGATTCACATCGACCCACATCGCCATGCCCTGCCCGCCCCCGATGCACAGCGTCGCCAGGCCCCGATTCAGGTTCTTTTCCTTCAATGCCCGCAGCAAGGTCAAAATCAGCCGGGCGCCGGTTGTTCCCACCGGATGTCCCAGCGCGATGGCCCCGCCGTTGACGTTCAACTTGCCCATCGGGATTTCGCCCAGGGCCTTCGTCCGACTGAAATGTTCTTCGGCATACTGGTCCGACGCGAACGCCCGCTGGCAGGCGATGACCTGCGCCGCGAACGCTTCATTAATTTCATACAGGTCAAAGCCGGAGAGCGACATTCCGTTTCGGGAGATCAATTTCTGGGTCGCGTAAACGGGCCCCAGGCCCATCCGCCGAGGTTCGCATCCGGCAACGGAATAGTCGCGCAAATAACCCAGCGGAGTGATTCCCATTGCACGGGCTCGGACTGGAGGCATCAGGACCAGCGCACAGGCGCCGTCCGTGATGGGGCAGCTGTTGCCCGCAGTCACCGAGCCCGTCGAGGGTTCGAACAGCGGTTTCAGCCGGGCGAGCGCCTCGATCGTCTGATTGGCGCGCGGACCCGAATCTTTTTCGATTCGCTTTCCGTCCGGCAATGTGACCGGTGCGGTCTCCCCCTTGTAAAAGCAGCGTTCCCAGGTGGCCGCGGCCCGCTGGTGGCTGAGCAGCGCGAATTGATCCTGTTCATCACGGGTAATGTGGAAATCGCGAGCCAGCAGTTCCGCCGTCTGACCCATGTTCAGTCCGCAGGTGGGATCCGTCAGCCCCAATTGCAGGGCGGGAACGGGTTTCAGCATCGCGGGACGGAACCGAGTCATGACACGCAGTTTGCCAAGGATGGACTTCTGCCGACTCAAATCGAGAAGCAGATCTTTCATGCGTGGGTCCCACAGCAGTGGAACGTTGGACATCGACTCGGTTCCCCCCGCAACAACAACTTCCGCGCGCTCTTCGCGAATGGCCTGCCAGGCCGAGACAATCGCTTCCATTCCCGAAGCGCAATTTCGATGAACGGTGTGAGCCACCCGGTCCTGCGGGACACCCGCCCGCAGCGCGATGACTCGTGAAATATTGGCCGTCTCCGGCGGTGATGCGACATTGCCGAAGATGACTTCGTCGACCTGGTCGGGCTTCAGGCCCGCCCGTTCGAGCGCGCCGGCAAGTGCGATCCGACCGAGTTCGTCGGCAGGGACCGATGCCAGCGGCCCGAATGCTTTCGCGAACGGTGTCCTCATCCCGGCAATAACTGCCAGGGGTTCCGGACGAGTATTCATTGTGCGAGACATGATGCATCTCCCGGTTCGATTGCGATCTCAATCCGCCGCGGCAGATTGAGAGGTCTCTGCCGCGGTCGGTGGCGCCTCGCGCAGCTTTCGTCTCAGCACCTTGCCGAGGAAATTGCGAGGCAGATCTCCTTCGATGAACTCCAGGATCTTCGGCACCTTGTGATGTGCCAGGTTCTCTTTCAAGTACTTCTCAAACGCATGATGATGGAAGTGCGACTTGCTCCTGACGGCGACGATCGCTTTGACGATTTCGCCCCGCTGGGGATCGGGGACTCCGACGACCGCGGCGTCTTTGACGTCGGGGAATTGCTTCAGCACATATTCCACGTCATTCGGATAGACGTTGAATCCGCTCGTAATGATCAGGTCTTTCTTGCGGTCGACGATTTTAAAGAATCCATCGGCGTCCTGAACGGCCAGATCTCCCGTAAAGAGCCATCCGTCGCGCAGCACATTGGCGGTCGCTTTGGGGTTGTTCCAATACCCGAGCATCACCTGCGGCCCGCGGATGATCAATTCGCCGACTTCTCCCGGTGGCAGTTCTTCGGTTCCCGTTTCGGCGTCGACGATGCGGGCATCCGTATCCGGCAACGGCAATCCGATTGTCCCCACGCGGGCGCTTCCATCCAGGGGTCCGGCGTGTGTGACGGGGCTGCATTCGGAGAGTCCAAACCCCTCGACGACGCGGGCTCCGGAAAACCTGGCAAACTCGTCCGCGGTTTCCGGCATCAGGGGAGCCCCGCCGGAAATCACCCACATCAAGGATCTGACGTCCCAGGGCTGGCGACGTTCGCGCAACCGCTGGTTCAGCACATGCAACATGGCGGGAACGGCAGGAAAGACACTCGGTCGGGCCGTGACGATCAGATCCAGCACGGTTTCCGGTTGAAAGCGGTGATGCAGGACAAGTGTCGCCGCCATGGCGATTCCCCCCGTGGCACAGGTGGAAAGCCCATAGCTGTGGAAGAAGGGAATGACAGCCAGGAACGTATCGCGTCCCGTCCGGTTGCCGCACCAGGCTTTCAATTGAAGCGCATTGGCGAGCAGGTTGGCATGTGACAACGTCACCGCCTTGGAGCGTCCCGTCGTCCCTCCTGTCGGCAGGATGTATGCGGGTCGATCCGAGGCAACTCGAACGGGGGTCTCGACCGGATCCGACTTGGAGAACTCGGCGACAAAATCGCGAATTTCAACATTGGGAACCGATCGAAGTCCCTGTCGCTGCAGGCAGGCAGCCCGATACAGAAGTCGCTTGACCCCGTGCAATCGAGTCGCGATGGAGCAAGTGAGGACTTGCGGCGGGCAATGCGCTCCCCGAGTCGCCAGGGGCGCCAGCAGATCCAGCGCGACCAGCACCTTGCAATCCGTGGTCTTCAACAGGTCATCGATTTCGACCGCGACGGAGAGGGGGCTGAGAGACACCACCAGGCCGCCCGCGAGCCAGACGCCATAGGCTGCGATCAGGTATTCGGGGATGTTCGGCAGAAGGAGGCCAACTCGATCACCCGGTTGAACACCCAGGGACTGGAACAGCGCCGCCGCCCGGCGGGCTTGCACATACAGTTCTTCGTAGGTGAGCGTTTCGTCGAAATATCGCACCGCCTTGCGATGCGGGAATTTGCTGGCGGCTTGTTCGAGCAGCCACCAGACGGGCTCAGCCGGATATTCCAAGTGAGCCGGCGTGCAGATCGGATAATGCTTCAACCACGGAGCGGCGGGTTTCTCCACCGCAAACCTGTCATATGAGATGGACATGGTGCGACTCCCTCGTGTCGTTTCGTGTCGAATCGTTTCATCTGGTCACGAATCAATTGCTGCATCTTTTGATCCAAAGTGTCGTGAAAGGAAAAACCGGCCACTGTTTCAACAAAACTTACGAAGAAAGAGTTCGTGCTGTGGGATAATCTGCCAGGTTGTTTTTTCTTGAACTCGTTTGGCCACTGTTGAGCCAACTGCGACCGAGCGAAAGGTCACTCCGTCTCCGTATCCCTCGTTCGCCGTCTTTGGAAGTATCGGTCGAGCGTTGAGGTCGACAAGTCGGATCCCGGTTGTATTGCGTGGAATTTATGGTTTGGCGGAGGGATTGCCGGAGGGCGTCTGTCTGGCGGGCCCTTGTAGGGCGCGTGCAGTCTTCGGAACGCACCAGGACGATGACTCAGGCGACACTCGATTCCTCATCATTTCGATCGCGGAGACCATCACGGTCGAAATCAGATTTGGGTCAGGTGTTGAATTTTTCTAATTTGGCCGAATCAGGGCGTTGTGGACAACCAGGACTGGAACTCGGCCAAATCAGAAAAATCCAACACCTGACCCCTGCCACAGGCAACACTCGTGGTGTGTTCCGAAGACTTCACACACCCTGCAAGAACCCTATAAGAATCTGAGCCTAATCCTGAGCCCGTTGGACTTGCCAGGTCTCGTGCTTGGCGGTGGCTTTGGTGACTCGGTAGGGAAGCAGGGCATCGAAGGTGTCGGCGAGTTGCAATTCGCGCTTCGCATCGATGGGCCCCGCATGGGCATGCAGCAGGTATCGCAGGACGAGAGGCGTTTGCCGCGTCGTGGTCAGTGGTGCTGAGAAGCAGGCCGAAGCCCCCATCCAGCCGTCTTCTCGAACGTGCCAGTGAGTCGGGGCGCCCGGGTTGGCGCGATGATCGAAATAGGTGATCCCTTCGAACTTGTCCTCTGGCACCGGTCCGCTGTAGTCCATCCAACGCGCGCGATTGCCGAAGATGGCGGGCTCGCCAACTCGACCTTCGCTGTCGGTGAGGATCCCTCCACCAAAATGAGCGGAGAGGTTTTTCGCGACGCGGACGGCGAGGAATCCAAAGTTGGTTTTGCCGAATTCCAGCATGTCGCTGGTCGGCCGAAACGTCGACTGCAGTTCAACCAACGTTTCCGCGGCGGTCGCGGCCCCGGGGGGACCGCCAGGGCGGATCGCCACAATCAGTTCCTGATCCAGCAGTTCCTTCGGGTCGTGTCCGTCGTGCCAGCCGAGTCGGACGGCCATCACGGCCTCGTCGTCGCCGTCGACATAGGCCAGCCATTCCCGCTGCCGGATTCGAGGGGGAAGATTGTTGGCCCAGAAATCGATTCCCACGACCTTGTGATGCGCGAACCAGACCGACTGGTGATGGTCGTGATTCGGCGCGCCGGGATGACCCATACGGGTCAGGCTGGTTCCCGAAGGACCATTCAGGGGGAAAAAGCAGGGGCGCGGATGCTGTGATCCGAAATGCCACCGCAGGCGTTCCTGTCCGTCGATGACAAAGGAAACCTGGTGATCGGGAAGCGGAATAATCTGACAGCGTGGAATTCGATACGGCATCGGAACCTCCTGAGGGGACCTGATCATATCACGGGAAAAGAAACCACTTGCTGTAAAAATCCCAGAAGTGTAAGCTGATTTGAGTCGATCCAAAGACAAAACGTCTCATTAGAGATTGCGGGGATTGCCATGTCTGAAACCTCCAACGCCTATCAATTACTGATGAAGGTGGCTCGCCGGATGCGGCTGGCGGCAGTCGCGCAATCCTTTTACCTGGCGTTCCTGATCCTGTGTGCCGCATTTGCCGTGACGTTGCTCGTCGCCCGATTGACCGGTCTGACGCCCGGCTTCCTGGACGCGTCGCAAAGCACCTGGTTGATGTTCGCCGCGGTTCCGATCCTGTCCGTCTTGATCGCGGTGGTCCTGCATCGGAAGCCGACGCTTCCTGACGCGGCACGACTGGTGGATCGTTCCACGGGAGCCAAAGACCTGTACCTGACTCTGTCGCTGATTGACTCGTCGGCGGGCGAGTATCAACCGCTGGTTGTGAAATCGGCCGAGAAGCGGGCTGCGGGGGTTCAGCCGGACCGAGTTCTGCCATTCACGTGGCACAAGCGGTTCTGGCATGCGGTCTGGCTACCGGCCCTGATCGCGATCGGCGTTCTGTTTGTTCCTCAACTGGATCCGTTTGGCAAGGTGGCCAAGGCAAACCTGGTCGGCAAGCGTCATGAACGGCTGGCGGAAGCCCGTCGCGCGACGGATGAGCGGTTGGTCGAAGTCCAGCGAAAGATCGATGATCACGAAAAGTACAACGCGACGGATGACGTGATCGAAGAGTTGAAACTGGCCCTCAGCAAGATGCAGCCATCCAAAAAAGATGACAATCTCAAGACACTGATGGCCGAGCAGAAGGATATTGGAAAGCTCTGGCGGCAACTGAGTGCCGAGCGGTTGAAGGACCTGATGAATGACTCGACCCCCGGCGATCAGCGATTCGGTTCTAATGAGGACGAAAAGCTGGAGAAGTGGCAGCAGGAATTGCAGCAGGGGAATGCGGGGGGAGTTCAGAAAGAGCTGAAGGACTTGAAGCAGGCCTTGCAGAAACTGGCTCAGACGAAAGATCCGGCGCAACGTTCCGAACTGATGCAGCAGATGAAGGAACGACTGAATGACCTGCAGGAGCTTGCCGAAGACAAGCTGCACAACCAGGAACTGGCCTCGGCCCTTGATCGTGCGATGCAGCAGTTGGAGCTGTCTGAGCAGAATGACCTGTCTCAGGAAGCGCTGGAATCAGCCGTGAAATCGCTGGAGCTTTCGGAAGCGGAATTGAAGGATCTGGAACAGGCGGTGAAGGACCTGAAGGAACTTGAGCAGGCCCTGAAGACGATCCAGCAGGCGAAGAAAGTGAACGACGCCGAGAAACTGGACGGCGAACAGTCTGCCGAGTGCAAGACGCTGGCGGACTATCAGGAGTTCTACGAAAAGATGCTCGCCCAGATGGGTGAAGGGGATGGCTCTTCGGAAGAAGAGGGGAACGGGATGGGTCAGCGCGGATTCGGCAAAGGGGGCGAAGCTCCCGAAGACGATTCCGTCGAATCCGATTTTAAGACCGAGCAATCGAAATCGGCGGTCGTGGCTGGCAAGATGCTGCTCTCCATGCAGCAGAAGGGTGAAGCGGAAAAGGGGGACGATTTCCGCGATTACAAATCGCTTGTGCAGTCTGTGAAGCAGGGGGCAATGGAAGCAATGAATACCGAGCAGATTCCTCCTGGTTATCACGACGGGATCAAGGGCTACTTCGACAAGCTGGAAAAGGCGAAGGAAGCCAACAAGCCGAAGTGATCGTCGCGGCGCCCGGGATGCCTGGTTCGGTAGTGAATCCCGCCCCACAACCCCTGCGGCGGAGATTTGGGTCAGGTGTTGAATCTTTCTAATTTGGCCGAAGCAGGGCGTTGTGGACAACCAGGTCTGGACCTCGGCCAAATCAGAAAGATTCAACACCTGACCCCTGCCCACTCGGCAACAATCGTATTGCCGTCCCCCGGGACGTGACACTGCTTGAAATTGTCGGAACGCACCACGCTTGGGATCAGCGCGTTCCTCTTGGTGCGTTGCGAGGACTTCACGCACCCTACAGAGGACAGGTTTGCGAATTTGGGCGGCGTTTTTTTCCCGGTTCCGTCCGGGTAAAGTGCCTGCGTAATCGCATTCTGTCCCAAAGAGGAATCCCCCTGGTGATGTCGTCGTCTCGCAATTCGCGCGGGGTCGTGTTGATCCCGTTCATCGCCGCTCTGATGCTGGTGGCATTGTGGCTGATTCCCAGATCGGGTTCCGGATCCAACTCGCTGGTCGTCTACTGCGCCCATGACTCGGTCTATGCTGATGAGATCCTGAAAGAGTTCGAACGGCAGACGGGAATCCACGTCCAGGTTCGTTACGACACCGAGGCCACGAAGTCGCTCGGGCTGATCAACCTGATTCTGCAGGAACGGTGGGAACCTCGATGTGACGTCTTCTGGAACAACGAGATGCTGGGGACGGTGGATCTGCAGTCCCTGGGATTGCTTGAGCCCTATCAGGGATCGGCCTGGCAGCGGCTGCCGGAAAAGTATCGTGATCCTGATGGGCACTGGATTGGGTTTGGCGCCCGGTTGCGGGTGGTCATCTTCAACACCGAACAGGTCGCCGCCGATGCGGGAATGCTGCAGGAGTTCCTGAGCCTGGACACGTCCAAGGCCGCCATCGCCAAACCGCTGTTCGGCACGACGCTCACCCACTATACGGTTCTCTGGGACAAATGGGGCCCGGATCGTCTGAGAGCCTGGCACCACGAACTGAAGCTGCGCGGCGTTCGCGAAGTCAATGGGAACGGACCGGTCAAGGACCTCGTTGCCGGCGGGACCTGTTACGCCGGACTGACGGATACGGACGATGTGTTTGTCGCCATTGATGACAAGCGTCCGGTCGACATGCTTCCCGTCCGGGTCGAATCCCGGAAAACGCCCGAGGGGACAATTTCCCCTCTCGACATCATTCTGCCCGAGATGTCCCCGGTCGGCTTCACCGAGGGGGAACAGGGAGAGACGATCTGCATTCCAAACACCGCGGCCATCATTCGTGGAACTCATCGACTGGAAGCCGCACAGAAGCTGGTCGACTTCCTGGGTTCGGCCTCGACGGAAATTCTGTTGTCTCGATCGAAAGCTCGACAGATCCCACTCGGTCCGGTGGACGAGACGCAGTTGTCGGGCGAGGTCCTGAAGTTGAAGCGCTGGGCCGAAGACGGCGTCGACCTGCGTCCCCTGCTCTCCGCTCGCCGCGACTGCTTGAAGTGGCTGAAGTCGGAGTATTTGAAATGAGCCGCGAATGAGCCTGTTCGCCATTTGCTGGTGGACGCTGGTGCGAACGGTGGTGCTATGCCTGATCGCCTGGCCGATCTGTCGACGGATCGAGCGATCGTTGCACGCCGCGCCGCACCGAGTTCGTCCCTGGCTAGTCGTGGGTCTGATTGCACCTGGCTGTTTCCCCGAGTTGCTGGTGGGCTACGCGTTTCGCGATCTGGCGCTGGCCAGTCCCCGCTGGGCTGAAGTGCTTTGCGGCGGGCTGCTGCTGGTGCGAATGATTCCCGTGGGAACTGTCGCGTTGCTGATCGCTCCCCCGCCGGACCCAGACTCGGCAGCCCTTTTCTGCCGCCGATTGCTCGTTCGATCTCCAACAGGGACGTGGCGACAGTGCGTCGAATTCGTCCGATGCCTCTGGCAGGGTCCGGTCGTCCGAGCGCTCCCCGCGCTGGCATTGATGAGCATCGTGGCCTTCCAGGAATTCGAGCTGGCGGCGTTGCTGCAGACCATGAGCTGGACGGACTGGTTCGTGACCGCGGAACGACTTGGTACCGAGCGAGGCGAAATGTTGTGGCAATCGCTGTGGCCGCTGTTGTGGCAGACTCCCGTTTTGTTGGGCGTGGCGCGCTGGCTGAGTTTGAATTCGCAGGGACGGTTGAATGTCCGCCCAATGCAGTCCACCGAGCTGCCAACAGGCCGGGTGGTGGTGTGGACTGGCGGAATCTGCATCGTGGTGTTGCTGGTCGCCGGATGCCTGGTTCCGCTGGGAATGATGGGTTCCCGCATCGTCGATGGGTTGGCGCTTTTGGCCCGTCAGCGGAGTCAGCAGCTGGGACTGGGGCGTGAGATCGCGATTTCCCTGGCAGTTTCGATCTGCGCGGGGCTGACCGCCTGGAATCTCAGCGCCCGATTCCCGCGTCTGGCAACCGGACTGTTGCCGCTGGGGCTGTTCGGATCGCTGCTGTTGAGCTTGGGATGTGTTGGCCTTTTCCAGACCTCGTGGCTGCGTCCGATTTATGACACGCCTCTTCCCTGGACCCTGGTGCTGGTGCTGTGGTTGCTCCCCAGGGCCGCGCTGCTCCGATTGTGGCTGCAGTCCGTTCGCCCAGACGAGGCAATTCACCTGGCGGAACTGCTGGGAGATGCGAGTCACCCCGGACCGGACAGCCGGCCGCGGCGGCGTCGATCGTCGGGGCTGCTGTGGCGATTGCGCGATCAACCTCAGTTCCTGGCAATGAGCCTGTTGTGTTTCTGGGCGTATTGCGATTTGCCAACGGCGTATTTACTGGCGCCCACCGGCATGGCTTCGGGACTGGTTCGCCTTTACAATTTCATGCACTTCGGCCGTTCGGCCGCGCTCTCCGCGGAAGCGATTGTGTTTTTTGGTATTCCTGTCATCGTCTGCTTCCTGATGCTGCTGGTGACTCGTCAGCTTCGATCCTGGTCCGCGTGATCCTGCCGTGAACGTGGAACTCAGGTGGCGGGGGTTGCGTTGTCGAATGGTCCCTCGTTGTGATGTGAGATGAAGGTCCTGCGATGCATTCGCCGTGGTCATTGAAGGAAGTCTCGCTGCCAGGCCGTCAGTCTCCACGACTGAATCGGGTGACGGTGGAGATTTCTTCGGGCGTGACCGCGGTGCTGGGATTGTCTGGGGCCGGCAAGACTTCGCTGCTCAATGTGCTGGTGGGTTTTGAGCGTCCGTCCACGGGCGAGATCCGCAGAACTCCCTCATCAAGACAGGTCCTGCCGCTGTATTGGTCGCCTCCTACACACGGTCTCTGGCCTCATTTGACGGTGGAAGAACATCTGTCGACCGTATGCAGCGGAGGGGGGAACCCGAGTGCACTCGTTGACCAACTTTTGACGGACTTTGATTTAACGCCGCTGCGTTCGGTCCGGCCCGGTTCGCTATCATTGGGGGAACGATCCCGGCTGAGCGTGGCGCGGGGACTGGCCAGCGGCGCCGAGGTACTGGTGATGGATGAACCCCTGGCGCATGTCGACCCGGCTCGAGTGGGAGATTACTGGGCGGCCATTCGTCAGCACTGTTTGAGGAATTCCACATCGCTGGTCTTCGCGACACATTCACCGGAAGCCGCACTACGAGAAGCGGACCAGTTGCTCTGCCTGGCACAGGGGACGCTGCGGTATGCCGGGGCAACTCGGGAATTGTACGAACAGCCACAATCGCTCGAACTGGCTGTCCTGCTTGGGCCGTGCAACTGGTTTTCAGAGGAGGATCGCGTTCGCTGGCTGGGAACGTCTGCCGGCGCATCGACATCGTGTGTGCGGCCTGAGCGGTTGCTTGTTGCACCCGATCCGAACGGCCCCGCCCAGGTGGAACAAGCCCGGTTCCTCGGTTCGAGCGAAGAAGTCGACCTGGTGGAACTTCATCAGGGAACTCGCAGGACGGTCATTCATCGCCCCGTGCTCCCCTCACTGCGACCGGGGGATCGCGTGTTGCTCAAGATGCTGATACTGCTGTTCGCGGTCGTGCTGGCGGGATGCAGCGATGTGGAGAGCCCCGTTCTACCGGTCAAGCACGAAGCG
>Ga0265327_10000687_pt1 | contig 54093 bp, 40 predicted proteins | sample 41621metaG_FD_202089 | JGI IMG/M metagenome (GOLD analysis project Ga0265327, IMG submission 202089) | Rhizosphere microbial communities from Carex aquatilis grown in University of Washington, Seatle, WA, United States - 4-16-21 metaG | ecosystem: Host-associated > Plants > Roots > Rhizosphere... | reverse complement strand
TTCGATGGCCATTTCCGAATGTCTTGAAAAAGTTGGGCAGGGCGACTATAAATCTGAATTGGAATCCCTGCTGACCCTCAAATTCCAGGCTTTCAAGAATGTTCAAATTGTGTAGCTTGCGAGTATAGTTCTACCACTGGGCAAGCCAAAAACGCTTGCCCACCCTTTTCACGCCTGTTCGCGTCGGCGGTAAGGCATCTTTGCCCAGCCCGGCCACGGTATTTTCCGCCCCATGTCGCACATCAAACCGCCATCGCCCCCTCCCCCAACCTAGGCCAAGCCCGCAACACCGCGTTGACCAAGGTCGCCAGCGGAATGGCGAAAAACACGCCCCAAAAACCCCAGACGCCGCCGAAGAACAAGATCGCGACCATGATCGCGACCGGGTGCAGATTCACCGCCTCGGAAAACAGCAAGGGCACCAGCACCACGCCGTCCACCACCTGGATGATGCTATAGGCCAGGATCAGCCACCAGAAGTCGTCGTTGATGCCCCATTGGAAAAACGCCACCAGCATCACCGGGAACGTCACCAGGGTCGCGCCGACATACGGGATGATGACCGACAGCCCCATCAACACGCCCAGCAGCAGCGCGTAGTTCAACTGCATCCAGGTGAAAGTCACGAAACTGGCCGACAGCAGCAGCACCACCTCGAAGAACTTGCCGCGCACATAATTGCCGATCTGCGCGTCCACCTCGCGCCAGACGCGGGTGGTCAAATAGCGGTCGCGGGGCAGGTATTGCACGAACCAGCCGACAATCAGGCATTTGTCTTTGAGGAAGAAAAACACCAGCAGCGGCACGAGGATGACATAGATGATGAAGCTGATGATGCTGAGCAGCGAGGAGTAGGAATAGGTCAGCATGGACTGGCCGTAGGACAGCAACTCCTGGCGCACCACCTTGACGACCTCGTAAATTTGCGCTTCGTTGATGAGGTGCGGATAGCGCTCCGGCAATTGCATGACCAGCGCCTGCACGCTGTTCGTCCAGGACGGCAATTGCTGGATCAGTTGCACGGTCTGCTGGTACAGCAAGGGCAGCAGGGCGACGAAGACAAACGCCAGCAGCGCCATGAACAGATTGAACACGATGATGACCGACAGCAGGCGCGGCAACCTTCGCCGCTCGCCCAGCTTCACCAAGCCCTCCAGCAAATAGGCGATGACCCCGGCGGCGAACACCGGCATCAGGATGCGCCCCAGGCAGACCACGATGGCGACGCCGACCACCAGCATGATGGCAAACGACACCGCCTGCCCGTTGGGCAACACCCGCCCGACCCAATCGCTTATCCACTCGCGCACTGTTTGCATAACCGCCCCTTGTTGTTGTTTTTGTGGCTAGTCCACACATGTTACAACAGAGCGGGGCGGCGTATTAACCCGGCCAGGTATATAATCTTAAAGCCCCTTGCCACCCGACCCGCGCCCGACCCACCCTATGGACTCCATGACCGCCATCGCCATCACCCGCCCCGGCGGGCCTGAGGTGTTGCAGACTTGCTCCCGCCCCGTCCCCGAGCCCGGGCCGGGCGAGGTCTTGATCCGCGTGGCCGCCGCCGGCGTGAACCGCCCCGACCTGATGCAGCGGCAGGGGCTTTACCCGCCGCCGCCCGGCGCGTCCGACATTCCGGGGCTGGAAATCGCAGGCACCGTGGCCGCCGTGGGCCAGGGCGTGACGACGCCGCAAACAGGCGATGCGGTGTGCGCGCTGGTCACAGGCGGCGGCTACGCGGAGCGGTGCCTCGCCGCCGCGCCCTTGTGCCTGCCTATTCCTCAGGGCTTGGATTTCACGCAGGCCGCGTCGCTGCCGGAAACCTTTTTCACCGTCTGGGCCAATCTGCTCGACACGGAACGGGGTGCCCGGCTACGGCCGGGCGAAAGCCTGCTAGTCCACGGCGGCACCAGCGGCATCGGCGTCGCGGCGATTCAATTGGCGCGCGAATTCGGGGCCAGGGTGTTCGCCACGGCGGGCAGCGAGGAAAAATGCCGCTTTTGCGAAAGCCTGGGCGCGACCGCGATCAACCACCGCCAGCAGGATTTCGTCGAGGCCATCAAAACCGCCACCCAGGGCAAAGGCGTGGACGTGGTCTTGGACATGGTCGGCGGCGACTACCTCCAACGCAATTTGGCCTGCCTGGGGCTGGACGGGCGGCTGGCGCAAATCGCCTTCCTGCAAGGCCCGAAAACCCAGATCGACCTGACCCCGCTGTTGCTCAAGCGCCTGACCCTGACCGGATTGACGTTGCGCCCCCGCGGCGTCGCGGAAAAGGCGGCGATGGCGCGGGCCTTGCGGGAAAAAGTCTGGCCGCTGCTGGAGTCAGGGCGCGTCAAGCCTGTCGTCCATGCCGTTTTTCCGTTAGACCGGGCAGCGGAGGCGCACCGCCTGATGGAAAGCGGCACCCACATCGGCAAAATCGTATTGCAAACAGATCAATCGTGAAAAAAAACTTCCGCCATTGCTTGGCCATCGCCGCGCTGCTGGCCTCGCTGTCGGCGCAGGCCGATTTCAACGCCGGGCTGCAAGCCATCGGCCGCCGCGACTACGCCGCCGCGCTGAAGGCTTTCAAGCCGCTGGCCGAGCAGGGCAACGCCGCCGCCCAGGTGAACCTGGGCAATCTGTACATGAAAGGCTTGGGCGTGGAGCAAAACTATCCGCTAGCCCTGGACTGGTATCGCCGGGCCGCCGAGCAGGGCGAGCGCATGGCGCAATCCAAGCTGGGCATCCTTTATTACCACGGGCTGGGGACGGGGAAAGACCCCGCCGAGGCGGCGCGCTGGTTTGAAAAAGCCGCCGGGCAAGGCGTGACTGCCGCCCAGGCCATCTTGGGCTCGCTATATGCGGCCGGCGACGGCGTGCCCCAGGACTTGGCGCGGGCGTATTACTGGTACACCCTGGCCGAGGAGCAGGGCGATCCGGAGGGTGCCAAGGGCCGCAAAAGCCTGGAAGAGGACATGACGCCCGGCCAGAAGGACGAGGCCTCGAAGCTCATGGCCGAAACCCGCAAACGCAGGGGCGAAGAAGACGAAAAAGCCTTTGAAGCCTCCACCGCCGGCCTGGGAACCCCGCCCAAACCGCCCACCGGCGAGGCCAAGGCCAAGGCCAAACCGGATTCCCCCCAAGCCAAAAAGCCAGCCTCGAAACCGGGGGGCAAGCCGGAAACCGCTAAGCCTAAGGCTTCTCCGCCATGACGCCCACCCGGACAGCCCTGACGCTCGCGCTGGGCGGCTTGCTGCACGGCTGCGCCGAGTGGCCACCGTATTTTGACTTCTACTCCCCGCCCCCGCTGGTGCTTGAGGCGGATATCGCCAAACAAGAAGCCGTGCGGACGCACGGTTTCTATCTCAGCGGAGACGACAGCGTCGTCGGCCGCCTGGCCCAGGTGCCGGTGCGGGAGGGCGACACCCTGCTGGACATCGCCCGCCACTTCGGGCTGGGCTACCAGCACATCGCCGACGCCAACCCCGACCTGGACCCTTGGATTCCGCAGGCCGGCGAGCGCGTGCTGCTGCCCTTGCAATTCATCCTGCCGGAAGCGCCGCGCGTGGGCGTCGTCGTCAACCTGGCCGCGATGCGCCTGTTTTATTTCGCCGACGGCAAGGGCCAGCAGAAGCCCGCCCTGTCCACCTGGCCCATCGGCATCGGCCGGGAAGGCCGCGCCACGCCTTTAGGCGCCATGAGCGTGGCGCGCAAGACCGAGCATCCGGCCTGGTACGTGCCCGAGTCGATCCGCCGCGCCCACGAGGAGCAAGGCGACCCGCTGCCCGCCGTGGTGCCGCCCGGCCCCGACAACCCGCTGGGCGATTACGCGCTTTACCTCAGCAAGCCCAGCTACCTGATCCACGGCACCAACAAACCGTTCAGCATCGGCCTGCGCGCCAGCAACGGCTGCGTCCGCCTGTACCCGGAAGACATCGCGCGGGCATTCAAGGAAATCCCGGTGAAGACCCCGGTCGTGGTCGTCAACCAGCCCTATTTGCTAGGCTGGCTGGGCGGCGTGCTGTACCTGGAAGCCCACGCGCCGTTCGAGGAAATCGACGTGAAGCAGGCAAAGGCCAATTTGCTGGCGAAACTGCGGCAGATCGACAAAAAGCGGCCCAAGCAACTGGACTGGCCGAAAATCGAGGCGACGCTGAAACAGGCGCGGGGCATTCCGGTGCCCGTCTTCATGCACAGCGCAAGCCTAGGCAGGCAGGTGGCCGAAGCCGCCCAACTGGAGCGCCCCGAACACTTGACCGGGCAGCCCGACAACGGCGGCCTGCCCGCCAACGGCTGGCTGCTGCGCACGGCGGAAACCAACGACGAGTACTGGGTCAGGCGGCTGGCCGCCCAGCTCAACCACCTGGGGCCAAGGATTCCGGCCCGCATGGCCACCCGCAACCACCGCCACCGGCTAATCGCCGGCCCGTTCGCGGACGAGAAGGCCGCCCGCAAAGCCCAGGCCACCCTGAGCGAGGATTTCAGCGCCACGACCGAACTGGTCAAGCCGGCGAAGCCGACGGGATGGAAGTAAAGCCAAGAATTTCCGAGTATTTCGCTTAGGCTTGCTGTCCAAGCCTGTAAAATAAAGCCCGCCCCACAAAACCCACGCACGCTTGCAAGAACATGACGACGGCCAGCCAGCCCACTTCCCCCACACTCATCGACCGCTTCGGGCGGCGCGTCACCTATTTGCGCGTCTCCATCACCGACCGCTGCGACTTCCGCTGCATTTATTGCATGGGTGAAGACATGGTTTTCCTGCCCCGCGCGCAGATTCTCAGCCTGGAGGAAATCGAGGCCGTCGCCTCCGCCTTCGTCGGGCTGGGCGTGGACAAGATCCGGATCACCGGCGGCGAACCGCTGGTGCGCAAAGGCGCGCTGGGGCTGCTGCGCAATCTCGGGCGGCTGGACGGCCTGCGCGAACTGGCGCTGACCACCAACGGCTCGCAATTGGAGGAGACGGCGGACGAGCTGCGCGCCGCCGGCGTCAGGCGTGTCAACATCAGCCTGGACACGCTCGATCCGGCGCTATTCCGGCAGATGACCCGGGTCGGTGATTTGAGCAAGGTGCTGCGGGGCATAGACGCGGCCGTGGAAGCCGGCTTCGAGCGCGTCAAGCTCAACGCTGTCGTGCTGAAAAACCGCAACCACACCGAGGCGGGCCGGCTGGTCGCGTTCGCCGTGGACAAAGGGCTGGACATCAGCTTCATCGAGGAGATGCCCTTGGGGGTGGTGGACAGCCGGGGCCGCGCCGAGGAGTATTATTCCAGCGACGCCCTCCGCGCCGACCTGGAGCGCCGCTTCACGCTGCTGCCCAGCCCGGAAAACACCGGCGGGCCTTCGCGCTATTTCCGCGTCGCCGACGCTTCCACCCGGGTCGGCTTCATCTCGCCGCACAGCCACAATTTTTGCGCAAGCTGCAACCGCGTCCGGCTGACCGCCGAAGGGCGCTTGCTGCTATGCCTGGGAAACGAGCATTCGGTGGATTTGAAACAGGTGATGAGGGCCTACCCGGGAGACGGCGGCAGGCTGCGAAGCGCCATTGTCGACGCCATGCGCATCAAGCCGGAAAGCCATACGTTTGATCTGGGGGAAAAGCCGGTGATTTTCCGCCATATGAGCGCGACCGGCGGTTGAGCGGGCGGGCGCGCATCCCTCCGCGCCGACCCGGTTCAGGGCTGGGTGATTTTGAAGCCTTTGCCTTCCAACAGCCTCAACATGCCCCGCTCGCCGCCCAGATGCCCCGCGCCGACCACGACGAAATAAGTCCTGCCGTCATTGGCCATCTCCTTGAGCGCGTTCACCATTCTTTCATTGCGATCCTCGTAAAACATCTTGAACAGCTTCGAGCTCGCATCCCCGAAGTCGTAGCTTTGCCGGACGAGCATGTCCATGGCCTCCGCGTCGCCATGCTTCCAGGCGTCGGCGGTGTTTTTGTAAATATCCGGGGCACGCGCCAGCTCGTTCAAGCTTTGCAGCAACAATTGCTCCTGCTCCAGGCTGGAAAACGCTTCAAACGTCTTGACTTGATCCTCCACCTTTTCCAGCTCCATGATGGGCTTCTTGCCTTGGGACTCTCTTATGAACGTCTGCTCGACACTTAAATCCGGGGTGTAGCCGGCCTGCTTCAGCGACTCGTCGGTCAGGACGATGGCCGTCAGCCAAGGGGTGAACTTGCCCAGTTCCTCTTTGTGGAACCCCAGTTTTTTACCCACCTCCCCCACCTTGAGCCAGGTGACCGGCTTGACGTGGGCCTCCAGGCTGTCCCTGTCGGAATAGCGGCCCTTGCCCTTCAACAAGGCGTTGCGCTCCTTGTCGCCGACATTCCACAAGTCCGCCTCCACCACCAAGACATTGGAAGCGCCGAAGGCGTCCATGACCATCTGCGGCAAGGGATACATGGATTGCGTGCCGTAATGCAAGGAGCCCAGCAAATAAAGAGTGCCCTTGTCCCCGACCGCTTTCCACAGGAAAGCCTGCTCCTCCTCCCGGCCGGCGAGGCTGGTCAGCCAATCGGGCAGCCTCGTCGCGATTAGATCCTGGCAAGGCTTGTCCTGGTAAAAAGTCCGCTTGTTCGCGTCGGTGCATTTGTAAACACCGGCTTCAGCGGGGGACAGGAAAGCCAGCGCCAGCAATCCGGCGACCATGAATCCGGCCAGATCAAATTTATTTTTTATCATCAAACATCTCTCCAGAAACTAAAGGGCAAACTTTTGCGGGCCGTCCTGGCCAAGCCGTCCGCGCCGCTAACTTTAACCGAACCATCGGCAAAGACAATCCCGCCGGGCAAAAAATACTCCCCGCCACCGGCAGCCTCTTGGGCGCGGCCAGGCCGAAACGGCCCCAAGCCCCTGGCCCGCAACTCCTGCCCGGCCAGTTCACAATACCGGTCGTTGCGCAGACGGACCATCAGCGCCATGACGAAATAGCCGCCGGGCAGCCTGGGGCTTTCCTCGCAGTGGCGCAAGCGGTGGCAGGGCTTGCCGGCGCATGCATGGTGGTCGGCGTGGCGCGACAGGCCGATGAACGCATGCAGCGTGAACCAAGAGTCGCAAGACCAGGCGTCAGCGCCGCCGAACCGGGTGCCTGCGCGGACCAGCCCCCAGTGCTGGACATAATTCACCGCCTCCAGCATGCGCACGGCGACCCAGGCCTGGTAAAGGAACAGGGCAAGCGCCAACGCGCCAAAATAGCTGAAAATCAGGCCCAGCAAGACAAGCTGGACAGCCAAGCCATGCAACACCCGATGGCGCGACCACAGCGCCGGACCGGACAGCCCGCGCAGCCGCCGCCGCTCCAAACGCCAGGCGTTGAGCCACTGCCCCCGCGCGCTACGCCTAAAAAAATCGCCAAACCGCTCGCCGAAACGGGCGGTGGACGGGTCGGCCGGGGTCGCGGCCAAGCGGTGGTGGCCGCGCCCGTGGACCAAGGCGAAATGGTCGTAACAAACCGTCCACAGCAGTATCCTTCCCATCCAGCGCAAATGCCGGGGCGCGCGGTGGATCAACTCATGGGCGGCGGCGATCCCGCAGCAGCAAGAGGCCGAGCCCGCCAATACTCGCGCGGCAACGAGGTTGGCCGCGCCCTGGGCGAACTCGGCCGGCGCGCCCCAGCGCAGGCGGCTGGCGACATCCAGCAGCAACACGATATTGGCCAGATGCAAACCGAACAAAGCGTAAAGCCGGGCGTCCAACAGCCATTCCATCCGCGCAGGCCCAGGCGCGGCGCGGTCGGCAGGGCCGGCATAGTCGGCGGCGACGCACAGCCAGACCGGCAAAGTCCACCCCAACGCGCCCTGCCAGTCATGCGGGCCGGTGAGCAGGAAAAACAGCGTCGAAAGCGGCAAAATGAAGCAAAGCAAAGGCGCGATTCCACCCCGCGCGGCGCGGCCCGCCGCCACGGCGGCAGAGAAAAGGGCCAAGGCGGCGCTTGCGGACAGACGGGACATGCTCGGTTCCCCCAAAAAACCAACACTTTGGAATGCCTTGATGGGCGACAAAACCTATTACATCGGCTTAAGCGTGACTTACCACGATCCGGCCTTGGCTATTGTCGACGACCAAGGCGAGCCACTATTCGCCGAGGGTGCCGAACGCCATTTGCAATCCAAGCGCGCCCTCAACGGCGACGCCGACCCCCTCTTCCGACTACCGGCCTTGCTGCGCGAGCATTGCCCCGAAGCAGGCCGCTTCGTGCTGGCCTGCAATTGGCGCAAAAGCAGGCCCTGGTACGAGCGCGCCGCCGCCGCCTTGGGGCTGCTAAGCGCCGAAGGGCTCGCCCGCCCCGGCATCAAGCGGCTGGGCTCGCCGCTGGAAAACCACCAAATCCACCACATGATGGCCTGCAACCGCCTCAGCATCGCCCGCGGCGGCCTGAACCTGGCGCAGGTGTTACGCGAACACTATCCGTCATGCCGGGTGGAATTCCGCGATTTCGACCACCACGACACCCACGCCGCCTCCGCCTGCCACGCCAGCCCCTACGCCGATGCCGCCTGCGCCGTGGTGGACTCCTACGGCGAAAACGGCTCCATGGCCTTCTACCGCTACCGCGACGGCCGTCTTAAGCGGCTGAGCGCGGCCCGCGGCCTCGGCAGCCTGGGGCTTTATTACATGCGCCTCACGGAACTGTGCGGCTTCGACTGGATGAAAGGCGAGGAATGGAAAGTCATGGGGCTCGCCCCCTACGGCCGGCTTGACGAAGAGATTTACTCGCTGCTAAAAGACGTCTTGCGGGTGCGCGGGCTAGGGTTGGAGCATCCGCGGGGGCGATTGTTCCCTGCTTTGGCGGCGCTGGCCAAGCGCCGATCCCGGGGCGGGCCGGCCAAAACCGCGGAAGAAGCCGCCAACTGGGCGTTCACCGGCCAATATTATTTCGCCGAAATCATGGCGGACATTATATCCAACTTTCACTCCGCTTATCCCTGCGACCGGCTGGCCCTGGCCGGCGGCTGCGCGCTGAACTCCTCCTTCAACGGGCAAATCACCGCTCGGACGCCGTTCAAAGAAGTCTACATTCCGCCCGCCCCGGCGGACGACGGCACGGCGCTGGGCGCGGCCTGGCTGGCGTTGAGCGGCGACCGGCCCGGCCTTCCCCGCCGCGCCGAGCCCCTGTCCCCGTATCTGGGCGCGTCACTGTCCGGCGAGGCGCTGGCGCGGCTGGCCCGTTTTGGCGGGGGCTTGGACATCCGCCACCTGCCGGACACCCTCTGCGAAGAAACCGCCCGGCTGCTGGCCCGCGGCAAACTGGTGGCCTGGGCGCAAGGGCGGGCGGAGTTCGGGCCGCGCGCCTTAGGCAACCGCTCCATCCTCGCCGACCCCCGCGACCCGGGCATGAAAGACCGCATCAACACGCAGGTGAAATTCCGCGAAGAATACCGTCCCTTCGCCCCGGCGATCCTGCACGAGCACGGCCCCGACTATTTCCAGGATTACTGTGAAACCCCGTATATGGAACAAGCCTTGCGCTTCCGCGAACAGGCCAAGGCGGCCGTGCCGGCGGTCGTGCATGTGGACGGCACCGGGCGCTTGCAAACCGTCAAGCAGGCTTGGAATCCGCGTTTCCACCGCCTGCTCGACGCCTTCCACCGGGAGACCGGCGTGCCTGTGCTGCTCAACACCAGCTTCAACGTCATGGGCAAGCCCATCATCCACTCGGTGGAAGACGCGGCCGCCGTGCTGATGACCTGCGGCCTGGACGCGCTGGCCGCAGGCGACTGGCTGTTCGCCAAGCCGGGGGTCTTGTGAGCGGGGTGTTCATGGCCGTGGAAGGCGAAGAAAGCGCGATCAGGGAATGGTTCCACCAGTTGGCCAACGCCCGCGAAAACCCGTCCGCGCTGGCCGGGGCGCAGGCGTGGCTATCGGGCCTTTTAATCGCCGCCGAGGCGGATTCGACCTCGCAAGGCGCGCCCGCCCTGTCCGGTGTGGACGCCAGGACGGCCATTCTGGAGCAAGCGGCCAATCCCGCGGCAGCCAGCGCGGAACTGCTCGCCTTCCACGCCCCGCTAGGCTTGCTGGAAGGCGCTTGGCTGCAATCGGCGGCCCTGGCGGCCAACGGCCACCGCCCGGACGTCGCGGCGCTGTCCGCCGCCTACCTGGCGCTGCTGGGCCAAGACGAAGCGGCCTCGCCGGCTTTCGCCTATCGCGGCGGCTTGAACCGCCAGGGTGTTTCCTTGGCCAAAGCCACCTCATGGCGCTTCGCGCAAACCCCGGGCGTCGGCGGCCCGGCCTTGCGCTTTGCCAGCGTGCATCTGGCCTTGGGCCTGCATGCGGCCCGGTTTTTCCCGGAAGCCTTGGGCTTCACGCTGGCTTATGGGCAAAGCGCCTCGCCTTGGCGGCTGGCGGCTTTGCCCGAACCTAGGCGCAGCGCCGTGCTGGAAACCGTCGACCAACAGGCCCAGGAAGCCTTGCGGGCCTGTCCCGAAGACACGCCGGCCTGGGCGCGAGTATGGCGAGGCTACGCCTTGTACCAGCGCGCCGAGGCCGACTACCTCCACGAACTGGAACACTTCGCCCGCCGAGGCGAAAACTTGGCCGACCGGGTGGCCGGCCTGTTCCGCCGCAAACGGCGCTTCGCCCAGGGCTACCATGCGGGAATCGCATTGGGTGGCCGGAGGCTGGAAGACTGGTTCGCCGATCCGATTTTCGATGCCGAAGGCTTCTTGGCCGCGTTCGCCGCCTCGCCTTACGCCGCAACCGAGGCGGGGCAACGGCCATTCCAACGCCTCGCGGCGTTTGGCGGCCCGATGTTCGGCGTGTTCGAGCGGCAGGAGTTGGCCTTGATCGAAGCCTGGCTGGACAGGGCAGGCCAGAAGGCCCGGCCACTTTTGGCCTCCGAGGCAGGCCGCCCCGCCGCCTTCAGCCTGCCATTCATCGACAATCCAGCGCCAGCCCTCTCCGCCACGCGGCGTCTCAACCCGCGCGAACTGTTCCATCGTCTCATCAACCAGGACGCGCGGGCGGACACCCTCGCTAGCGCCCGGCGGCGCGTGGAAAAAACGCTGGCCCGCGCGCGCCGGGCCATCGACCGCAAAGGCCCGCCCGCGCGGCAGTTTTTCGACTATTCGCCGCAAGCCTTCGCCTGCCGCGTCGCGCAAATCCACGCCGAGGAAGTCGCCAGGCACCGGCCTTTCCAACCGCCCCCAAGGCTGCGCCGCGAGGAATACGCCTGGGGCGTCCGCCAATTCGCCCCGGCGATCCTGGTGGACGGCTGCTGGCTGCAACACCAGGGCGAGGCGGCAAGCCAAGACAGCCGCCTCCACCGCCTGCTCCACCGCATCTACGCGGAAGAATTGGGCGAAGGCCACGCCGACTGGAACCATCCCAAGATTTACCGGGACTTGCTCGACGAACTGGCCATCGACCTGCCCGCGACCCACACCTGGGATTTCGCCCGCCACCCCGGATTCATCGACGCCGCCTTCGACCTGCCCTGCCACCTGCTCGCCATCGCCCAATTCCCCAGGACTTATTTCCCGGAGACGCTGGGCCTTAACTTAGGGATAGAATTGAGCGGGCTGGGGGCCGGTTATCTGCGCCTGGCGGAAGAACTGCGCCACTTTGGCATCAACCCGCTGATCGTCACCTTGCACCTGTCCATCGACAACCTCGCCGGCGGCCACGCCGCCATGGCCGCCGAGGCGATTGAGCTATACTTGGACGAAACCCTAGCCTGGGGCGGGGACGCCGCGAGACAGGCAGCCTGGCGGCGGATTTGGAGCGGCTATCTGTCGCTGGACACCGCGACCACGCGTTTCAAATGGGCCTTGGCGGCTGGATTCTGCCGGCGCTTTCTGCCAGGCCGGTGGCTTCCACAGATATTCCCGGCCTAAACGCCGCGCCCCACCCAATCCCGCCCATAGAAGGCATCCGATGAGAAAATCCGCGCCATCCGACCCGCCAGCACCCGGCCTGGACGACGAGCCAGGCGGAAACCCTACAAAAACCTTTTGGCCGTCCTTCGCCGGCGTCAAAGCCGCCATCGGCACCTTGGCCGAAGAAGTGGAAACCCTGGGCGAGTCCGCCGTCGAAAAAACGCGGCAAGCCGGCCACGCCGTCGGCCTTGCCGCCGCCAAAGCCGCCAAGGCCACGCGGCAAGCAGGCCGCTCCGCCCTCCACGCGGCGGTGGACGCGACCCGGCCCGCCACCGCAAGCCGCGCAGGCCAGGCCGCGTTGTGGAAAGCCGGTGAAACCGCGAAGCCGGTCATCGAAACCAGCCGCAAAGCCGTCGACACCTTCAACGAAACCGTCGATCCGGCGGCAGTCGGCGGCGCGGTCGCCGGCATGGCGGCAGGCGAGGCGGTGGGAGCCGTGATCGGCGGCGTGCTAGGCTCCCTCGCAGGCCCGGCCGGCACCGTGCTGGGTGCCGAGGCCGGCGCGTTTGCCGGCGCGACCATCGGCGCGAAAATGGGCTACGACGTGACCCATGAAGTCGTCCACCCAGACCAGGCCGACGCCGACAAATCTTTTAAAGAACGCCTGGCCGATCTCCCGGAAGCCCTCAGCCGCAAAGCCGGCGAAAACACCGGCGGGAAAGCCGGCGCCGCCGGCGGCGCGGCCATCGGCGCCGTCATGGCCGGCCCGGTCGGCGCGATGGTCGGCTCGGCGATGGGCGAGGCGATTGCCGGGGAGCTGGGCGAAGGCGGCGCCCTCGGCCTGTATCGGAAAGCCAAAAAATTCAAAGCGAAAAAATCGGCCGCGGAACCATCCCCTGCGGCCGTCGAGGCAGGCAACGCGCAAGCGCGGCTAGCCCAGTCCGCGCGCAATGTCGTCGGCGAGACCGGGACGGAGGCGGCGCTGGCCGCGCTCGGCGGCATGGTGGCCGGGCCGGCCGGCGAGCGCGTCGGCCAGCGCATCGGCGCGGTCACGGCATTGCACATGGACTGGTCGCTAAAAGGGAGGGCAGCGCCTATCGACAAACCTGACGAGCCCGAGGTTCCGGACAGGGACGGCGCGAAGGCGGACAGTCAAAACCGTGAGGCCATACTGATGAACGAGATCGAGTTGCGTGGGATGACGGTGAATGAGAGGCTGGTCACGCTTGGTTTAATCACTGAGTTTGATCGGGCGGCATACGCCAGAGATCGAAGGGCACTTATCGCTATTCTGGTGAAAGCCCGCTTCACCGAAGAGCAAGCGCGGCAAACTACCGGCGCCTTGCTGGCGAATCCGGAGAGATATGGCTTCTAGCCGGGTAGCCCGCGCAGGGGGTGTGGTGAGGGACGAACCGCAACGCTTCTATTCCGCATTGGCGTGGTTCGCAAACCCACCGGCACCCTACCGCTACTTGGCTAATACGCCATGCCGTAAATATCCATGGATTGGGTTTTTCGAACCACGCCTTTCCAATCCACTGGCGGCCAAAGACCCTATGGCTTAGGTCTGGTCTTCTTGATCGGAAGTGTCACCGGTTTCGCAATCATTGCCCGAATCGGTGTCATTTTGAGTGGGCACACAATTGTCATCACCGTTGCCGCCGGTCAGGCTGTCGGTGCCGAGGCCCCCATCAATATCATCGCTGCCGGTGCCACCGTCAATCGTGTCATCGCCAGTTTCCCCGGCTATCGTGTCATGGCCTGGACCTCCGGCAATATGGTCATTGCCCGCGCCGCCGACTAACACGTCGTTGCCCGCGCCGCCGTCGATGGTGTCATTGCCATCATTGCCGGCGACCGAGTCATAGCCTTCATTGCCGCTTAGATTATCGTTGCCTGCGCCACCGGCCACCTGGTCGTTGCCCGCGCCGCCGTTTTCGGTGTCGTTGCCGACATCACCGTTCAAATCATCGTCACCCGCATCGCCAGTCAAGTTATCGTCGCCAGTGCCGCCAGACACAACATCATCCCCGTTGCCGCCACTTAACGCATCATTGCCGGTGCCTCCCGAAATGTTGTCGTTGCCGTCGCCGCCGCTGACCGTGTCAACGCCATCGGCACCGTTTAGCGAATCGTTGCCGGCATCGCCGGAGATAACATCATCACCCGTGCCGCCGTTGATGCTGTCGTTGCCGGCGCCACCGCAGATCGTGTCGTTTCCACCCAGGCCATTGATGACATCATTGCCGCCCAGGCCGACGATGACATCGTCACCCGCGGTTCCGGTCAAATTGTCCGGGCCTGCCGTGCCGACGATGGTGGCGGTTTTGCCCTGGCAGGTTTCGGCTTGGGCCACCGCCATATGGGTGGCTAATAAGGCCGCCATGCCAAGCGTGGCAAAATTGACAACGAGTTTGTTTTGTTTCATTTTCATTTCCTTGGGACGAAAAACAGGATACGGGTATATGTCCATGACGGGGCGGCGCTAATCCAAATTCCATTATCGCTTGGGCTTTTCGGCGCAAGCCAGAAGCCGCCAAACCCTTAAACGCAAGCCCTATGCCATGCTTAATCTTGCCCTGCCTATTTCAATAGGCCATTGAAATGAATAATCATTTCCCACAGCCCCCTCGCCGATGCAAGCCTCTGGCAACCGTCAAGCCCCGGCAATATCCGCAAGAAAAGTACGAACACCGCAAAAAGTGCCGGCAAGAATGGCGGCATGCCTTGCGGCCCACCGTGCATCAGGAAACCGCAGTCGGCCAAATTTAGCTTATAGTTGTTCACACTGCCCAACTTGGCCCATAGACCTCCGCAAACATCACCACGAACGCCCGACACCGCCATGGACACCCGCCCTTCCTCTCCCCAGCACTTCCAACTCGCCCATCAACTGAAGCGGCGGATCCGCTGCGTCGTCCCCGGCTTGGCCAAGGACTTCGAGCGCGTCTATATCCTGGCCATCCTGCTGCGTAAGCATGAGGGCGTCCAAGCCGTCCGCACCGTCCCTGAAATCGCCTCGGTGGCGGTGTATTTCGACCCCAAGACCCTGCCCAAACCCAAACTGCTGGCGCTGCTAGACACCCTGGTCGGCAACCTGGACGCGCAGCGGGCGGCCCAGACCGCTTATGCGCTGCGAGCCAGCACCGGCCCGAGGCTGCCGACGCGGGATTTCAACCTCGCCATCGAAGGCATGAGCTGCGCCTCCTGCGCGCTGCTGATCGAAGTGCGCCTGAAGCGCGACCCGCGCATCGCCCAGGCCAGCGTCAATTTCGCCACCGAGACCGCCACGGTGCGCGGCAGCCTGGCCAAGGAAGACTTGCTCGCGCAAATCGGTGGCCTGGGCTACCGGGCCTATGCCGCCGACACCCTCACCCAGCGCAAACTGCTGTCGGCCCGGGAAAAAGAGCGGCTGGCGCAGGCCAAAAGCCGGGCGGTCTGGTCGAACCTGCTGAACCTGCCCAGCCTCGTGCTGGCCTTCGCCGGTGTCAGCCATTCCCGCTGGCTGCATTGGTTTGAATTCAGCACCACCATCCCCATCGCGCTGTGGGCCGGCTGGCCCTTGTTCAGCAAAGCCTGGTCGCTGTTCGCCAAGCACCGCTCCGCCAGCATGGACACCCTGGTCGCGCTAGGCGTGGGCCTGGCCTACAGCCAAGGGCTGTTCGCGCTGCTCGTCCGCCGCCGGGCGCAATATTTCGAGGCCGCGACTGCCGTCATTTCCTTTGTATTGCTGGAGCGCTATCTGGAAGAGCGGGCGCGCGGCAAGGCCCACGCCGCCATGCGCCGACTCATCGACGGCCAGCCGCAAACCGCCACCTTGCTGGCGGACGGGCGCGAGTTCGCGGTCGCCATCGACGCCATCCGCGTCGGCGACCTGCTGCTGGTGCGCCCTGGCGAGCGGATTCCCGTCGATGGCGAAGTGGCCGATGGATTGTCCACGGTGGACGAATCCCTAGTGACCGGCGAAAGCCTGGCGCTGGCCAAAGACGCCGGGGCCAAGGTGGTCGGCGGCTGCGTCAATGGCGGCGGCGCGCTGCGGATACGCGCCACCGCCGTCGGCGCTGACACCGTGCTGGCCGGCATCATCCACAGCGTGGATCTGGCGCAAAGCGGCAAACTGCCGCTGCAAAGCCGCGTAGACAAGGTGTCCAAGGTGTTCATGCCGGGCGTGCTGGGCCTGGCCGGGCTGACCTTCTTCGGCGGGCTGGCGGCGGGCGCGAGCCCGGGGCTGGCGCTGACCCGCGCCATCACCGTGCTGCTCGCCGCCTGCCCCTGCGCCCTTGGTTTGGCGACCCCGGCGGCGATCATGGTCGGCACTGGCGAAGCGGCGCGCCGGGGCATCTTCATCCGCAACGGCGCAAGCCTGGAACTGGCCACCCAGTTGACCGTCGTCGTGTTCGACAAGACCGGCACCCTCACCGAAGGGCGGGCGGGCGTCACCGACCTCGTCAACCTCTCCGCCAAGCCGGACGGGCAGATTCTAAGCTGGGCGGCGGCGGCGGAACTCGCGTCCGAGCATTACCTGGGCAAAGCGCTGGTCACCCAGGCCCAAGAACAAGGCTTGCCAATACCGGAGGCGGAAAGCTTCGACTACACCCCGGGCCTGGGCATCCGCGCCAGCGTGGCAGGCCGGGAAATTCTGCTGGGCAACCGAAGCTGGCTGGAAGGACAAGGCGTGGCGCTGCCACCCTTGTTAGAGGCCGCAGCCGACGCGGTGTCCGCCCAAGGCAAAACGCCGGTGTTCCTGGCCATCGACAACACAGCAGAGGCGCTGTTCGGCCTCGCCGACCGCGTCCGGCCCAACGCCGCCGAAGCCATCCGACACCTGCACCGGCTGGGCGTGAAAACCCTGATGCTGACCGGCGACACCCAAGCCGCCGCCGACCACATCGCCCGCCAAGTCGGCATCGACGCCGTGATTGCCCACGCCGGCCCGGCGCGCAAGCTCGAAGTCATCCGCGAACTGCAATTGCAAGGCGGCAAAGTCGGCATGGTCGGCGACGGCATCAACGACGCCCCCGCGCTGGCCGCCGCCGATGTCGGCTTCGCCATCGCCGGCGGGGCCGACCTGGCCCTGGACAACGCCGACATCAGCCTCGCGCGCGGCGACTTGGCCAAAGTGGCCGAGGCCATGGCGCTCAGCGGCGCCACCGTGCGCGTCGTCCGGCAAAACCTGGCCTGGGCCTTCGGCTACAACAGCCTCGCCCTGCCCTTGGCTGTGTTCGGCCCGCTCAACCCGCTGACAGCATCCATCGCCATGTCCGTCAGCTCGCTGTCCATGCTGTTGAATGCGTTGCGCTTGCAGAGGGATAAGACAGGGTAATCCGATTGGGAATCACTCCATGGCTGAATTCATCACATGAGCGTCCCTGGTGATTAAGGGCTTCCCCAAGCTGTCTGATAGTCTGGGCCATCGGATTTTAGCTCGGTTGTTGGCCTGTTGATTTGTATAGTCAATGGTATTGGAAAATACTCCTCGCCGAGTTCCCGCTCAACGATGCCCAGAAGCAGTTTCTAAACCAGCGCATCCAGGCTATCCGATCCGACTTCGTGGCTGGACTGCTACACCGCCTGCTCAATAACCGACAGTTGGACTGGGCTATCTTGAAGCAGTATTTGCAGGTGGACAAGGCGTTCGCATCGACTCTGTGGCCGGCGGCAACCAGGATTCTATTCAAAAAACTTTCTGGCAACACAAGCCCGAGCTAGGATGCGCCGGCGAAAAAATCGCATCCTATGAGCCAAGCTCGTTTCCACGCTGGAGCGTGGAAACGAGAACCAAAGCGCGCCCCCCCGCAAATATGCTATCCTCATGCCGTGTAAGGCTACCCGTCGTCGCGTAACTCGTGGATATATTGCTGATTTTTCTATTGATTGTGCTGAACGGCATTTTCGCCATGTCGGAAATCGCCCTGATTTCATCGCGCAAGACCCGCTTGCAGCATTGGGCCGAGGAAGGCCGGGCCGGCGCGGAGACAGCGCTGAAAATGGCCAACGAGCCGTCCCACTTCCTGTCCACAGTGCAGGTCGGCATCACCCTGATCGGCGTGCTGAACGGTGCCATCGGCGAATCCGCCATCGCCGACCGCCTGCAAGCCCAGCTCGCCGCCATCCCCGAACTGGCCCCCTACAGCAAGCCCCTGTCGGTCGCGCTGATGGTGCTGATCGTCACCTACTTTTCGCTGATCGTCGGCGAGCTGGTGCCCAAGCGCCTGGCCATGCGCAACCCCGAGCCCATCGCCTCGTTCTTCGCCGGGCCGATGCGCGTGCTGTCCATCGCCGCCTTCCCGCTGGTGAAATTGCTGAGCCTGTCCACCGAACTGGTGCTCAAGCTGTTCGGGCGCAAAAAGGGCAAGGAGCCGTCCATCACCGAGGAGGAAATCCAGGTGCTGCTGGAGCAAGGCACCGAGGAGGGCGTGTTCGAGCATGCCGAGCATGAGCTGGTCTCGAACATCTTCCGCCTCGACGACAAGGCCATCGCCTCGGTGATGACGCCGCGCAAGGACATTTTCTTCCTGGATCTGGAAGACCCCTTCGAGGAAAACCGCGACAAGCTGGTGCGCAGCCATTACTCCCGGCTGCCCTTGTGCCGGGGCGGCTTCGACCAGATCCTAGGCATCGTCCGCGCCAAGGACATTCTGAGCAGCCTGATGCGCGAGGAGGCCATCGACCTGCCCAGCCTGGTCAAGCCGCCGCTTTATGTGCTGGCCGACATTTCGCTGATGCGCTTTTTGGAGGAGTGCAAGAAGACCCGCATGCACTTCGCGCTGGTGGTCGACGAGTATGGCGAGGTCGAGGGGCTGGTGACGCTGAACGATGTCATGGAGGCCATCGTCGGCGACATCGCCTCGGAGGAGTTGCACGAGGAGCCGCTGATGGTGCGGCGCGAGGACGGCTCCTGGCTGATCGACGGCATCATGCCGGTGGACAAGTTCAAGGATCTGTTCGAGGTGGACGGCCTGCTGGACGAGGCCAAGGGCAATTTCCACACCGTCGGCGGCTTCGTCATGCTGCACCTGGGGCGGGTGCCCGCCGCCGCCGACTGGTTCGAGTGGGAAGGGCTGCGCATCGAAGTGGTCGACATGGACAAAAACCGGGTGGACAAATTGTTAGTGTCCAGGCTTTGATTATTTCGCCGCCTTGGCGACCGGAAACGTCCACTCCACGCACAAGCCGCCTTTCGCCCGGTTGCGGGCGCCGATCTTGCCGCCGTGGGCCTCAATGGCCCGGCGGGCTATCGACAGCCCCAAGCCGACGCCGCCGGCTTGGCCGGCGCCGCGGAAAAACGGCTTGAAAATGGCCAACAACTGATCTTCCGGCACGCCCGGCCCCTGGTCCGACACGCGCAGGCGCAGCGCGCCCCGCTCTTCGTCAAACTTGCCGTCGACAATGACCGCGCTGTCCGCCGGGGTGTGCTGGACCGCGTTGCGGATGACGTTTTCGGTGGCGCGCCGGATCAATTCCTTCCGCCCCCGGATGAAGACCACATCGGAAAAATCGCATTCGACGCGGACGCCTTTAGCCTCGGCCTCGAAGCGGAGTTCTGCGACAACCTCGCCCAGCAGCACGGCCATGTCTATCGTCTCCTTCTTCACGTCCGACACGTCGGCCTCCATGTGGGACAAGGTCAAAAGCTCGCCGATCAGCGTGTCCAGGCACTCCGCCTCCTGCTCCAGCCGCTCCAGGCTCATGCCTATCTTGTCCGGCTGCTGCCTGGCCAAGCCTATCGCCGCCTGCATGCGGGCCAAGGGGGAGCGCAGTTCGTGGGAGACATCATGCAACAGCCGCCATTGCGTGTCCACCAGGCCGTCAATCCGCCCGGCCATGTGGTCGAAACTCTGCCCCAGGCCGGACAATTCGTCCTGCCGCCCGCCCATCACCGGCCCCACCCGCGTGTCCAGCTTGCCGTCCGCGAGCGCGTCGAAAGCGACGCGCAGATGGCGGACGGGCCTGGTCCAATACCAGGCCAGCCAGGCGCTGAACAACAGGCTGGCCAAGCCGCCCGCCGCGGCGAGAATGGCCGGCGACAGCGGCAGGCCAGGCGAAGGCCCGGAACCCGGCGCAAGCCCTTCGGGCAACGGCATGTCGCCGCCGGGGGCGTCCCCGGCGGACGCGAACAGCAAATAGGCGTGGCCGTCGTCCGCCGCGACCAGCCTGGCTCCCAGGCCCGCGGATTCGGCGCTTAGGCGGGCTTGTGCCAGCGAGGCGGGCGGCGGCTCGCGGCCCAGGATGTCCTGGCCCGACTCGTCCACCGCATAAATCGGCGGCGCTGCCGTGTTGGACGATGCCGCCGTGTCCTGCCTGTCCACCAGCAGCTCGCGCAAAGCGGCCACGCCACCGTGCAGCAAAACGGCCTGGGCCGCGTCAAGGAAAGGATCGGCGTGCCGATGCGACGCCCACGGCCCCTGCCCGTCCGAGGCTTGATACCACCACCAGACGGCCGCGCCGGCACCCATCCCGGCCGCCAGCTGGGCCAGCCAGAACGCGAAGAAAATCTTCCAGAACAAGCGTCCCATGGGCTTACCCCCCTCTTCACCCGTTGATAACCCTTGCCACGCAGGGTGGCGCCGTCGGCAGGCGCCTGGGATACGCAGATTTGCATTGCTCCAGCCTTGATCCACGCAGCCATCCGCCAAACCGCCTCTGCTGAGGAAAGCCCTTGCGCCTTCCCCATGAAGCCTAATAGGCCATTGTACCAGGAGACCCGCCACAAACGCGTTCCGTCCCGCCACACTCAAGCTTTCTGCCAGAAATATTTGCCCACCGGCAAACGATCAGGGCAGCCGCAGCCCGTTTTGAGCAGCAGTTGGACGTTGTCTTCCCTGATCGGGTCGGGCTGCAAGCTGCCATAAAACGCCCGGTTCACCAGATAGCTGGAGTGGGTTTGCTCAATGCCGTAAGGGGCGAGCGGGTCTTTCCAGTCCTTTAACGGGCCAGCGACGCCGAGCAAGTCGCGGCAACCGAGCAAATGGACCCGCAGCTTGTCGGTGTTCGGGATGGTGCAGACATATAAAATTTCAGCCCTGGGATCGACAAACTCGACCACTTTATGGGATTCGCCAAACCGGTCGGCCACCCGGTGGCTGATTTCAACCGTGGCCGGAAGGCTGGGCGGAGAAGGATAGTGATCGTCCACCCACGCCAGCGCCTTCGCCACATCGGCGTCTTCAAAAGGCTTGAGCAAGTAATCGGCGGGATGCACGCCAAAGGCTTCCAGCGCGAATTCCCGGTAGGCCGTGGTGAACACAATCCAAGGCGGCTTGGCCAGCTTGTTGATGCTATAGGCCAGATCCATCCCCTCGCGCTGAGTCCCCGCTTCGAGGTTGATGTCGAGAAAGACGCCATCGACGCCCCCCTCCTCCATTAGTCCCCACGCCTCGTCCGGGGTTTCCGCCTCGCCGACGACTTCGACATCCCGGTGCCTGCGCCGCAGGATGTCTTTCAACTCGGCGCGGGCGCGAATTTCGTCCTCGACCAAAATAACGCGTTTTTTGTGTCTCATCGCTCATGGCTCCTTGGGTAAAGTCAACGTCACTTCGGTGCCCGCGCCCAGCTCGCTGGCGATCGCCAAACCCGCCCGGCCACGGAAAGTCAATTCCAAACTCTGAGTCAATTGGTACAAGGCCGTGCCATTGCTGTGGGGCGAATCCACTGGCTCCTTGCCCAGTTTCGCCAAACGCTCAGGGGCGATGCCGCAGCCGTCGTCGGCGACAGCCACCTCAAAACAGTCGCCTAGGTCCACGACGGCCACCCGCAACACCAAGCCCTCGGCGCGGCGTCCCCTGACGCCACAGGCCAGCGCGTTTTCCGCCAAGGTCAGCAGGCTGTGCGGGGGCAGTTGGCAATCCAGCAGATCGCTGGGAATATTGGCCGGCCGGTAATGGAATTTCTCCCCGAAGCGCAAGTGCTGGAAATCCAGATAGCGCTTCAGTTGATCCAACTCCTCGCGCAAGGTGATCGTATTGGCGCTGGCGGACTTGCGGGTGGTTTCGAAAAATTTCGCCAGCTTGACCACGTACTCCCGCGCCTTGTCCGGGTCGCTGCGTATCAGCCAGCGGATCGCGTTCAAAGTGTTGTTGAGGAAATGCGGCTCGACCTGCGCCCGCAACGCGCGCAACTCGGCCTTTTCTTTCAATGACTGCGCCTCCTGCTCGCGCAACTCGGCCTGTTGCTTGAGCAAATGGGCTTCGGTTTCGCGTTGTTCGGCCAAGCGTGTGCGCAAGTCGGCCTCCTGTTTCATCAATTGCTCCTTGCGCAGCTCGGCCTCCAACTTGTCTTTGTCCAAATCCCGCATCACCCAGATGAACAACACGCAGCCCGGGCAATTCAGCACCGCCACCGGGATCACGATGTGCAAGCTCAAAACCATGGAATAGTCAGGCCCGGCAAAAAACTGCACAAAACAGCGGTGCAACGCGGTGCAGAACAAAGCCACGATGAAAGCGCCATAGGGCGTCGTCGCTCCGTGCGGACGTCGATGCCGCGCCCAGCCGGCGACCAGCCCCAAGACCACCGTGGCCGAAGCGCCGGCCAAAGCCGCGAAGCCGCCCAGCCAATATCGCTCGAATCCGGCGAGCAGGCCCGCGCCCAAGCCCACCCACGGGCCACCGATCAAGCCACCCGCCAACACCATGGTGTCGCGGAACCCCACGATGGCTTGATTTTTATTCAAAAAAACATCAGCCGGCCAGTCGGCGACCGTCACCGCTTCCCTGCCCACATTGACCAGGATGCCGCCATGCGTGCCGACGACGCCGAAGAAGCCGAAGGCCAGCATCAATGACAAGCGGTGTGTCCAGGACGTCGCCTCCAGCCCCCGCAGCGCGCGGCGCACCCAAGGCAGGCGGATGCAGGCAAACGCCGCCACCACCATCACGCACAGGCGCGGCACCAACAGGACGGTGAAGTCCCACCAAAAATGCAACAACGGGGCAAGATCCGGGGATTCCATGAAATGGCCTTAAAGGTTTTGCTGGCGATGGGCTATTTTAACAAAGCCGCGCGCCGCCGCCCCGGCGTTTTGCCCGGCAAAATCCGCGTTTAACCGGCAAATTCCGGCCATTAGCCGCCAATCTCTGTACTAGGTGGCGATTGTTATTCATGATGCGTCCCGAGTTCCAGCAGCTGATGAAGTTTTTCAACATGATTTTGGAGGAAATCCGCAAATGCCTAAGAATGTGTTTATCTTTTTTCTGGTATCGGCCCTAACGGGTTGCGGACACACCGCATCTCAAAAGGTGGGATTGATGTCCTTGGGAAATTTGGAGGGTAAAATAATCAAATCCAACACGGACGGGAATGTTGTCGAAGGTGAAGACTGTGGACACAGCTACACCTTGTCAAATGCGGTGCGTGCCGCATTGAAGGAAAAACCATACGACACAATAATAGACGCAGACGTTACAAATACCACGGGGCTATTTGTATTCTCTAACTGTATAAAGGTTAGAGGCAAGGCCATCGATAGCAAGAAGTTAGCACAAGAGCAATAGGAGTCGGCGATGAACAATAAACTTTCCATGATCCTTGGCATTTATTGCATTGCCTCCCTATTGGCTGGTTGCGCATCGCAGCCACAACCTCTTGCATATCTGTCGATGGAGAGGCCGAATGGAAGAATTGAAACGCCTCCACACAACAATGTCAGCCTATCATTTCCCAGGGGAGGATTTTACTTTTTCAATATCAATTACCGCCCGGCTGCGGACATAGAAAGCTATATCGTAAAAGCACAAAAGGACGCTAATGCCGTGACGTTGAAAAACGCAGACATAAAGCTTAGCGTCCCATTCGCGATAGATATTTTTATGTTTGGCTACAATCATGGAACCGATACCTTGACCGCTTCCGGTGATGCTTTTCATGCGGCACCTACAAGCATCGATAGGCCGGCCGCGGCAACCGGCGCTTCTTCAAGCCATCCAAAACCGACATCCTCCGCCCCCCCGCAGGCAAGCCAGGCAACCGCGCCCCAATCTGCCGGCGTGATGGCTTACGAGGCGGAAGCTGCGGCAATGAAGCTGGGATGCGTTGGAGAAGACAGCAGCCGCCCAGTTTCCAAGCTATTGGCCATGGATCAAAACATGGAGCGCTACCAACTCTCCTGCGCCCAAGGCACCTTGTATGTCCAATGCGAATTGGGGCGTTGTGTCAAGGAATAATTCAACGATCCAGCCTGGCTGAATGGGAAAACGGTTACATCATTTACCCATGTGGATCAGCGCAACATAAACATTCAAGTTTTTGGAGAGTCATCATGAGCTGGGAATATTCCATCACTCCATCCGACAACCCCAAAGGCCAATTTAAGTTTTTTGGACTTAAGCCGCACTATCTGCTCTACCCTGTCGCCTTGGTGCTGCTGTTGGTGCTGATTGATCTAAACCTTGGCATTAACGATGCCGGGGAAAGAACTGTGATCCAGTATCCAACCGGCACTTTGTTCGTCAAATTCGCCCCCGGCATTTACTTCAAGGGCTTCGGCAGCACTAAAGTCTATTGGGATGTCTACACCTATGACTTCGACAAGGCCGGGTCGGCGGGTAAAAACAACGAAAATAGCCTGGTCGCCGACGGCATCACGGTTCGCTATCAGGACGGCGGCACTGGCACGGTGTATGGCAAGGCTCGCTTTGCCTTGCCAGCCGACGATGACACCATGATCCGTCTACACAAAGACTTTCGCGACAAATACGCGATAGCCCAAAAGCTGATCAGGACAGTCACTGAAGAATCCATGAACCTCACCGCCGGGCTGATGACATCCGAAGAAGCCTACGCGGAAAAACGCGGTATTTTCACGCAGTGGGCCGAGCAGCAAGTGGCTTCGGGAAAGTTTTTCACCGAATTGAAGTCCGTCGTGGAGAAGCAGGAGGCCACCAACGAACATTTGACCCGTAATATTCCCGTCATCAGATACGGCACAGACGGCTTGCCTATTCAACACGCCAGCGACTTCAAAATGTATGGCATTAAAGTCAATGGCTTTCAACTGACCGATTGGGATTTCGAGAAAAAAACGCTGGAGCAAATATCCCGCAAGCGCGAAGCGACCATGGGCATTATCACGGCCAAGGCGGACGCGGAGCGGGCGCGCCAGGAAGCGCTGACCGCCGAAGAGCAAGGCAAGAAAAATGTCATGGTCGATAAATACGCCAAGGAACAGGAAAAAATCCAGGCGGTGGTCGATGCTGAAAAAGAAAAAGAAGTGGCGGTTACTAAAGCCATGCAAGGCGTGCTGGTGGCTGAACAGGCTAAATTGGAAGCCGAACAAAAACGCTTGGCGGCGGTGGCCTATAAGCAAGAGCAGATATTGCGCGGCGAAGGCGACGGCGAATACAAACGCCTGGTGATGAGCGCCGACGGCGCACTGGCGGCAAAGCTTGAAGCCTGGCAAACCGTGCATTTGCGTTATGCCGAAGCCATCGAAAAACAAAAATGGGTGCCGGATATTCAAATGGGCGGCAGCCCTAATGCGACGGGCAGTGCCGCGACCGATTTGATTGAAATGCTGAAAGTGCAGACGGCTAAAGAACTGAAGCTGGACATGTCGATGAAGGGCAAATGAGCCGCTTTCCAAAATCCGCGTTTCGCCCGCCCATTCCAGCCATTTTCCCCGCTTTCACTTTCGCCTCCCCTGCCTGGCCTGCTAACCTACGCCCCATAGCCTGCCTCCATCATTTTTCACGAGACCACCATGAACGGAACAAAATTTGATTTGAAAAGCCTGCTTGCCTGGCTGGCGGTGGCCTTCGCCGGCGCTGCCGCTGTCGGCGTCATCGCCTTGCACCGGGGCGAGACGATCAACAGCTTCTGGTTCGTCGCCGCCGCCGTGTGCGTCTACAGCCTGGGCTATCGTTTCTACAGCGCCTTTGTCGCAGCCAAGGTGTTGGTGCTGGACGCGGACCGGCCGACACCGGCGGTGCGGAAAAACGACGGGAAAGACTTCGTGCCGACGAACCGGTGGGTGGTGTTCGGCCATCATTTCGCCGCCATCGCAGGCCCTGGGCCGTTGATCGGGCCGACTCTGGCCGCGCAGTTCGGCTATCTGCCGGGCACGCTGTGGATTCTGGCCGGCGCGGTGGTCGGCGGCTGCGTGCAGGACTTCGTGATTCTGTTCTGCTCCGTCCGCCGCGACGGACGCTCGCTGGGCCAGATGGCCCGGGACGAACTAGGCCCCATTGGCGGCACGGCGGCGATGCTGGGCGTCATGGTCATCATGATTATTCTGATCGCCGTGCTGGGCCTGGTGGTGGTCAACGCGATGAAGCACAGCCCCTGGGCCACGTCCACGGTGGCCGCGACCATCCCCATCGCCATGGTCGTGGGCGTGTACATGACCCTTCTGCGCGGCGGCGCCAAAACCAATGTGCTGGAAGCGACGGTGCTCGGCGTGGGCTTGTTGCTGCTGGCCGTGGTGGGCGGGCGCTGGGTCGACGAGTCGGCGGCGCTGCACGCGCTGTTCGACTACGAAGGCCCGCAACTGGCGCTGATGATCATCGCCTATGGCTTCGCCGCCGCGACGCTGCCGGTGTGGCTGCTGCTGGCCCCGCGCGACTACCTGTCCACGTTCGTCAAATTAGGCACGATCACAGCCTTGGCGGTCGCCATTTTGATTTTGCACCCGGACGTGAAGATGCCGGCGGTGACGCGCTTCATCGACGGCACCGGGCCGATTTTCGGCGGCAAGCTGTTTCCGTTCGTGTTCATCACCATCGCCTGCGGGGCCATCTCCGGCTTCCATTCGCTGATTGCGTCGGGCACCACGCCGAAGTTGATCATGAACGAAGCCGACGCCCGCTTCATCGGCTACGGCGCGATGATGATGGAGTCGTTCGTCGCGATCATGGCGATGGTGGCGGCGACGGTGCTAGAGCCTGGGGTTTATTTCGCGATCAACAGCCCGGCGGGCATCGTCGGCAAAGAAGCGGCGGAGGCGGTGGCGAAGATTTCGGCCTGGGGCTTCCCGGTGACGGTCGGGCAGATGGGGGATCTGGCCAAGGCGATGGGCGAGGAAACCCTGTTCGCCCGCACCGGCGGCGCGCCGTCGTTGGCGGTGGGCATGGCGTCGCTGTTCGCCAGCGCGTTCGGCGAGGGGCTGCTGTCGCTGTGGTACCACTTCGCGATCATGTTCGAGGCGCTGTTCATTTTGACCACGCTGGACGCCGGCACCCGCGTCGCCCGGTTCATGCTGCAAGATATTTTTTGCAATTTCATTCCCGCCATACAGCCTGGCATGACGGAGAAAGAGAAGGAGAAAATCAAAAAGAACCACTGGCTGATGAAGTGGCCGGGGGTGTTTTTGACCTCGGGCCTGGTGGTGGCCGGCTGGGGCTATTTCCTGTACATGGGCACGATAGACCCCTTGGGCGGCATCAACAGCCTGTGGCCGCTGTTCGGCATCGCCAACCAGATGCTGGCGACCATCGCGCTGTGCGTGGCCACCACGATCCTGGTAAAAACCGGCAAGGCGCGCTATTTTTGGGTGACGGCCACGCCGCTGGCCTGGCTGATAGTCATCACCTCCACGGCGGCGCTGACCAAGCTGTTCAGCGAGGAATTGCGGGTCGGCTTCCTGGCCCACGCCGCCGACCTGTCGGCAAAGCTGGCGCAAGGCAAGCTGGCCCCGGCGCAAGCGGCCTCCGCCCCGCAGTTGATCTTCAACGACTACCTGGATGCCGGCCTGACGTTAATGTTCCTGGTCGTCACCTGGGTGTTGGTGCTGGACACCTTGCGGGTGGTTTTCAACATTGCCACCGGCGGCCATTTTCCGCCCAGCACCGAAACAGCCTATGCCGAGCCCAGCCAGCTAGTGGAAGAATGGGTGAGGGATTGACCTATGGCGGGAGCGCGTTGCCGGCGCGGCGTTTGCCGCGGTTAAAAACCGCTCCCGCGGACGTGTCCCAGGCAGCCCTCAGGGCTGCGCCGGAAACAAGTGCTTCACCATGTCGCGCTCCAGCAGCAACTCCTGCTCGGACAAGACCATCCGTTCGCGGCTGAACGCGTTGATAGGCAAATCCTGGACGATCTGGTAGTCGCCGCCCTGGATGCGCACCGGGAAAGAGTAGACCAGGCCTTCGGCGATGCCGTAGCTGCCGTCGCTGGGCACGGCCATGCTGGTCCAGTCGCCTTCGGCGGTGCCGTGAATCCAGTCGCGCATGTGTTCGAGGGCCGCGTTGGCGGCGGAGGCGGCGCTGGACTTGCCGCGCGCGGCGATGACGGCCGCGCCGCGCTTCTGCACGGCGGGGATGAACTCGTCGCGATACCAGCCCTCCTCCACCTGCGCCAGCGCGGGCCTGCCCTGCGCGAGGGCGTGGTGCAAGTCGGGGTATTGGGTCGTGGAGTGGTTGCCCCAGATGGCCACCTGGCGGATGTCGGCGACCGGGCAGCCGATCCGCCCGGCCAACAGGCTGGCCGCGCGGTTGTGGTCCAGCCGCGTCATCGCGGTGAAATTCTTAGGCGGCAGGCCGGGGGCGTTTTGCTGGGCGATCAGCGCGTTGGTGTTGGCCGGGTTGCCGACCACCAGCACTTTGACATCGCGCTTGGCCACCTGGTCCAGCGCGCGGCCCTGCGTGGAAAAAATCTCCGCGTTGACTTGCAGCAAATCCTGCCGCTCCATGCCCGGCCCGCGCGGGCGCGCCCCGACCAGGAACGCCAGGTCGGCGTCCTGGAACGCCTCCAGCGGGTCGGCGGTGGCGATGGCGCCGGCCAGCAGCGGCGGGGCGCAGTCTTGCAACTCCATCAGCACGCCTTGCAAGTCGCCCAGCGCGCCAGGCACGTCCAACAGGCGCAACACCACCGGCTGGTCCGGCCCGGCCACGCCGCCCGCGGCGATGCGGAACAACAGGGCATAGCTGATTTGTCCCGCCGCGCCGGTCACGGCTATCTGCACAGGTGTTTTCATACTTGGAAGCCTTTGGCGGCGATGGCTTTGCGGATGGCGTCCAGGTCGGCCTTGCCCTCTTCGTATTCGACTTCGACGGTGTTTTCCCGGAAGTTCGGCTGCACATTAAGCACCCCGTCCAAGACTTTCACCGCCTCCCGCACGGTGGTTTCGCAACCGCCGCATTTCATGCCTTTAACGCCCAATACTGTCTTCATCGATTCTGCCTCCGAAATACCATGGCGGGCCGCAAGGCGCTTTCCGCCAAGCTTGCGACCGTTGAAAGAGGCCATTATACAAGCTATTGGCCGGTTTTTACCGCTAGCCGCCGCGCACGGCGGGGCAATCGCGCGACGCGGCCTTCAGGGGTGGACGAAGAAAAACGGCCTCACGCAACCGGCGCTTTCATTGCCCTTCCCGATCTTCTTGCAGGTCCCAAGCCGCCTTGATGGCCAAAATTCGCGGCAGGCAGGCTTGGAAAGCGTCGATCAGAGACGGGGCGAAATGCTGGCCGGCCCCTTCGCGCAACGTGGCGACCGCCTTGTCTACCGGCCAGGCGTCCTTGTAGGGGCGCTTCATCGTGAGCGCGTCGAACACATCGGCGATGGCGACGATGCGCGCCGACTCGGGGATGTCTTCGCCCGCCAAGCCTTGCGGATAGCCGCTGCCGTCCCATTTTTCGTGGTGGCGGAGCGCGACCTCGGCGGCCAACTGGAAAATCGGCGCGTCGCTGCTGGACAGGATTTCATAGCCTATGCGGCTGTGCGTTTTCATGATGCCCCATTCCTCGGCGTCCAGCTTGCCGGGTTTGCGCAAGATGGCATCGGGAATGCCGATCTTGCCGGTGTCGTGCATCGGGGCGGCCAGTTCGAGCAAATCGCAGCGCGCGGGCGGCCAGCCCGCCGCTTCGGCAAGTTGGCGGGCGATAGCCGCCATGCGCCAAATATGCACCCCGGTGTCGTTGTCGTTGTAATGGCCGGCTTTGCCGAGCATGAAGATGGCGTCGCGCTGGCTTTTCTCCAATTGCTGGGTCTTCACCAAGGACAAATGCGTGCGCACCCTGGCCCGCACGATCCCGGCGTGAACCGGTTTGATCAGATAATCGACGCAGCCCACGTCGAAACCGACCTCCTCGTTGCCCAATTCCGACAAGGCAGTGACGAAAATCACCGGGATGTCTTCGGTCTTCGGATTGGCTTTCAACGCACGGCAGACCTCATAGCCATCCATGTCGGGCATCTGAATATCCAGGAGGATCAAGCCGGGCGGATGTTTGTCTGCCAGCTTGAGGGCGTCTGCGCCATGACGGGCGAACATCAAGTCGTAATCGTTTTCCAAAATCTGGCGCAGGACGCCTAAGTTGGCGGGCTCATCGTCCACAATCAGTAGCGAGCCGTGCGACATACATCACCTATTCATTGTTATGTTCAGATCGTTCATCAGGCTTGTTGCCAAGATCTCCGCCGCCTGGAAATCGAAGTCGTTCAGTCGGGCTTGTATCTCGGCCAGTCGTGTGGAGTCCACTTGGCCTTGCATTTGAACCAGCACGGATTCGGCACTGTTTGGGTTGCTGTAGTCGAGCGCGTCGAGCAATTGGTTCAACAGCACGGCCAATGCGTCCCGATTGATAATAGCGTCGACGGGCTTGGCGGCAGGCTCTGGCGTTTCTGTTGCCATCCATTCGGCTACGGACGCACAGACTTCATCAAGGGCTGTTTGCAGCTCGGCGGCCAGTGCCAAGTCCGGTTGGCCTGTTTTCAATTGCGCATCCAGTGGCTGAACCCGTTCCTCCACGCGCGGGAGTGCCATGGAACCGGCCACGCCCAAGAGTTTGTGGGCCAGCGCCGCTGCTGCCGAAATATCGTTTTGCCGGCAATAAGCGGCGATATCCTGCCCGGCACTGGCATAGCTGCCGACGAATTTGTTTAGATAGGTTCGGTACTTCTCGGGCTTGACCCATAGCTTGAGTCCTTTCTCCAGGTCAATGCCGGGCAAATTTGACACAGGCGGGGCTGTTTCCGGTTCTGGTTGGGGTGTAAGAGGCACGCTTGGGTTTGCCGTTGGAATTCTCATCGCCGCCTTGGCCTCGGGCTTGCATCCCGTCCAACGCTGGATCAGCGCCATCATCTGCCCGACGTTGAACGGCTTGGCCAGAAAATCATTCATGCCGGATTCGATGGCGGCATCCCGCAAAGCATCGAAGGCCCCGGCGGTCAGGGCGACGATGGGCAGGTTTTTCCAGCGGGCCTCCTCGCGGATGCGGCGGGTGGCCGCATAGCCATCCATCAGCGGCATCTGCACGTCCATCAACACGATGTCCACCGCGTCCGGGTTGGCTTGCAGCCAGTCCACGGCCTCTTGGCCGTCTCCGGCGAGGTAGACGATGGCCCCGTCGCCTTGCAGAATGCCCTGCGCGACCTCCAGATTGATGTCGCTGTCATCCACCACCAACACCCGCACACCGGGGATGCGTCGGGTATTGAAGGCTGCGGGTTGGGTCTGCGCGGGGAATAGCCGCGGATTGCGTTGGTTCAGCACGTCGGCCACGGTATTGTACAAGGTGGATGGCGTGACCGGTTTGCTCATCACTCTATCGACCCAAACCAAGCCAGGTTGCGCTTGCAAGTCGTCATGAGAATAGGCGGTGACCATGATGATGATGGGCGATGGCGTGAATGCCGTCTTCCTCGTTTCCAGCGCCTTCCGAATCGCCTCGGCGGCACCCAGGCCATCCAGCCCCGGCATTTTCCAGTCGAGTAGCAACGCATCGTAAAAACCGTCGCCATCCGCCCGCGCCAGTGCCTGCATCAGCGCGGCTTCGCCGGAATCCACCACATCCGCTTTCCAACCCAGGCTGTTGGCGGCGACGGACAGCGCTTCGCGGGCGGCGTCGCTGTCGTCGGCCACCAATAATTCGAGCCGGGATAACTGGCTGGGTGCGTGTTTAACCAGCAGGTCGCGCCGCATCGGCAGCACGAACCAGAACTCACTGCCTTTGCCGGTTTCGCTATGAACCTGCAAGTTGCCACCCATCAGGCGCACCAGTTGCTGGCTGATGGACAGTCCCAGGCCGGTGCCGCCAAAACGGCGGCTGATGGTGCCGTCGGCCTGGCTGAAGGCCGAGAAAATCACCGCTTGTTGCCCGGGGGAAATGCCGATGCCGGTGTCGCGCACTGCGAAGCGCAGATTAAGCTGCTGTTCGTCCTCCGATTCCACGCTGATGCGCAGTTCCACCTCGCCCTGCTGGGTGAATTTGATCGCATTGCCGAGCAGATTGACCAGCACTTGCTGGAGGCGCAGCCTGTCGCCCAGCAGCGCATCGGCATCCAGCGGCGGCGTGATGACCAGTTCCAGATTTTTGTCACGGGCGGACGCCACCATGATCCCGGCCAAATCATCCAGCAGTCCATAAAGGCTGAAAGGCACCGTCTCGATTTCCAGATGCCCGGCTTCGATCTTGGAGAAGTCGAGAATATCGTTGATGAGGGCCAACAGCGAGCGGCCGGCGTTGTGGACTTTGCGGACGAGGACCAAGGCCTCGATGTCCAACGGGCGTTGTTCCAACAGATAGCAAAAGCCCAGCACGGCGTTCATCGGCGTGCGGATTTCGTGGCTCATATTCGCCAGGAAAGAACTCTTGGCGCGGGTGGAGGCCTCGGCCTCGTCGGCGCGGCGCGTCAACTCGGCGTTCAGTAGCGCGATTTGCGCTTCCTTGGCCTTGCGTTCGCGGTTGTCGAACAGCGTCGAACGGGTAGACACGAAGCGTCCCTCGGCATCAAAAATCGCCGTGGCCCGCACCAAGACCGGCAGCAACGAACCGTCCTTGCAGACCAAATCAATCTCCACTTCCAAGATATAGCCGGGGCTTGCTTTGAACTTTGGGAAATTCTCGCGGAAAATTGAGAGGCAATGGGGGGCGATGAGCTGGTCATAGTGCAAGTGGCCTTCGACTTCCGAACGGGCATAACCTAGCCAGGCCAGTTCGGTATCGTTAATCGTAAGCAAGGTTCCGTCGGCGGCTAATGAGTGGTAGCCGCAGGGAGCGTTGTTATACAAATCGGCTATTTGCGCCGCCCGTTCTTCCAGCGCATGGTAGGCATACTCGAGCAGCTCGGTGCGTTGGGCGACCTGCTCTTCCAGATGGTGGCGATGGCGATCCAGCTCCGCCTCCGTTTGCTTGCGCTGGGTGATGTCAACATGGTAGGCGACCAGGCCACGCATTGTTCCCTGTAGCGGCAGCACCTGCAACTGGAACCAAGCTTTAAGATCGCCCACATCGCAAGGGTATTCCAGCGAAAACCAGGCTTGCCCGCTGTTGAGCACGAGCCGCATGCCTTCCAGCGTTTGCAGCGCTTCCGGCGAATCCACCGCGTTTTTACAAGCGTCGAAATAATTCTGGCCTATGCCTAGCCGGGTCGCGTCATCACCGTCATTCTCAGTTGCAAAGCACCGCCAAGCCCGGTTGGTGGCAATGATAGTGCCTTCCTCGTCCAGCACGGCGATGGAACTGTCCAGCGAATCCATGATCGAGCGGGTTAGACCCTCGGAGTCCCGCAGTTTTTGCAGCAATTGGTGATGTTCGCGGGTGTCCAATTGGGTGCCGATCATCCTGGAGGGCTGGCCTGAGGCGTCGCGGCTGACCACCATGCCCTGGGCCAGCGTCCATTGATACTCGCCGGCGCGATTACGCAGCCGGTGCTCGTTCTGGTAACAGGCCGTCTCACCCCGCCAATGTGCTTGCAAGGCGGCCATGGCGGCCTCCAAATCATCCGGATGCACCCGGCCCGACCATTCTTCGATCTGGTCGGAAACCTCGTCTTCGGCATAGCCCAGCAGGGCTTTCCAAGGCGGAGAGAAATAGATCTTGCCCGTCGCGATATCCCAGTCCCATACGCCTTGCTGGCTGCCTTCCAGCGCAAACTGCCAGCGCTCCTCGGCGACGCGCAGAGCCTCCGCCGCCAGCCTTTGACCGGTGATGTCTTCAGTAAAGATTACGATGCCGCCGGTGCTGCCATCGTCCCGGTTCCATGGGCGCACTTCCCAGCGCACCCACTGTTCGGTGCCATCCTTCCGGGTGAAACGATCCTCGTCGGCGCGGATCACCTCGCCGGCCAAGCAACGGCGATGCACGTTTTTCCAACCATCGGAAATCTCCGGAAAGATCTCATAATGGCTGCGACCGATAATGTCCACGCTGTCAAGGGAATAGTCTTTGCGCCAGCGGCGGCTTACGGCGAGATAGCGCATGTCTCGGTCGAACATGGCGAGAGAGGCGGGGGCGTATTCGAAAAACAGATGAAGCCGACGCTCATTCTCGCGTTGCGCCTCGGCCATGAAGCGGGATTCCCGCTCGCTGGCGCTTAGGGCTTCCTCGATACGCTTGCGCTCGGTGATGTCCCGCACGATGCCGACGACGCGGCAAACCTGGCCGTTTGGGTCGCGAACGGGGGTGCCCATATCATGAACCCAGCGGATGCTGCCATCGGGACGGACGAAGCGATATTCGATGTTGAGGCTGTTCGTTTCTACGCTGGCCTCGAACGCGCGGCCAGCCCCTCCCCGGTCATCGGGATGGATCGCATTGATCCAAGTCTGGCTATCTTGGTATAGCGCTTCGACGGGTATGCCGGTGATGGTTTCAAAGGCCGGGCTGACATAGGACACCCGTTTGTCCGGCCATTCCTGCATCCAAAAAATATCGCTCGTGCGTTCGGCAAGCTGCCGGAAGCGCTCGTCGCTTTCACGCAGTTGCTGGTGGATGCCCTCATTTTGCAGCCGCCGCCGTTCCGATTCGCGCCGCGCCCGTATGAGGATTTCGCTAAACACACTGATCAGCACGCCATTGCCAATCAGCAGCATGAGTTGAAAATGATCATATGGGCTACTGATTTCAATGGAATGAATGGGTGCAAGCAAAAAATAGCTTGCACAGAGCGCGGCCAAGGCGGTGGCGACCATACCCGGGCCTATCCCGCCCAATACCGCGCTCAAGGTGATCGGGAATACGAAGAGCAGCAGCATGGGCCGGTCGCCGAAGCTTGCGGGCAAAGTCTGCCGCAACAGCAACATCAGCAGGGGGGAAACCACCGCTACCGCGTAAGCCAGCCACCCTAGCCTGGCTTCGGCTTCATCATCGTCCAGCCTTGGTTTTGCGGGCTCTCGACGAAATTCTCTCGATATCGACAACCCACTGATAAACGCCAAGATCGCCATCAGCATCCCCGCAACGGGGAGGGTCTGCGTCCATACCGTCAGCCGGATCGCCCGGATGTCTTCAGCCGGCACATGGGAAACCACTTTCCAAGGCGGTTCCTTGGTCATCACCCGGACTTTAATCCCGGCGATCCTCGGCGCGGCGTCCTGCCAAACCCATAAGCCGTCATCCGCCAGCCAATGCCCGGATGCGTCGGCGTCAATGCGTGTCCAAATATCCGGGAAATGAGAGCCAAAGCGGTCACTGTCACCCAGCAGGAATCCTCCCTCATCGGTGAGGTGGGGGCTGTAGAGCCAGCGGCCTTGGTGATTGAGCAAAAGCATGTGGGGGGCGGCGCGGTCAGCGGCCTGGATGAAATCCTCAAACAAGCGCTTGGCCAGAAGATTGATAATCAAAATGCCGCGGGGTTTACCCCTGCCATCCATAATCGGCGTCGCCATTCGCACCATCAGCCGGTGGGGAACTTCAATCTGGCCGTGTTCAACATTCAGATCCAGCGGAGAGAGGTAAACCTCCCCCGGCTTAAGACCCATGGTGTCGGTGAAAAAATAGCGATCCGCCTTGGATTGCAACGCCTCTTGCGGCACAGCCACCGGATTGCCGTCCACATTATTGACACGGACCCGCTCCATACCCGTTTCATCAATCCAGCGAACTTGGTCATAGCCAGGGTTGCGCAGAATCAGGCTGGTGAGGGAATCCACCATGCGCCGCAAGTTGACAGGCGACGGGGTTTCCACGGTGTCGGTAATGGGTTTTTCGCGGATCAAACCCAGCAGGTGCTGGGCCGCGACGGCAAGATCGCCGCTCATCGCGCCAGCGCCCAGCCGCACGGCCGCCTTTTCGTCGAACGTCAGGTGTTCGATTTCGCCGTCGATCCGGGCTTGGCCAAGATAACCGACGAACAGCGCCCCCAACAGTGTGAATGGCAGGAACAATTTGAACCATGCTTTCATCCGTGCGCCCTTGAAAGTGGCAGTGCCACATTTGACTTCTTCAATATAAGAAGGGGGATTGATTGTTTTAATCTAGTCCATCCGCCTGCCATCCACAAGCCGACTCCCTGAGTAGGGGCCGGGCGATCCTCCGTCAGCGCCAGCGTATAATCCTCGCCGTCCAGCCTGGTTTTTTCGGCGACGGCCCATGGGCAGCCCAGGACGCCAACGCCCGCGACCACATCGTCCACGCCACCGCCGGAATGCCCTGGCCGAACGCGGCTTTTGCTTCCCTAGCCCGCCGGGAAGGGGTATGCTGGCAATTTAGACACAAACCCATCACATCCCAGCACCCCTATGAATTTAAAAGCATCGGAAATTCATCAGCATTTTGCGGAACAAGGGCTTATTTCCGGCCGGCTCGGGCCGGACAACACGGTCAGCCGCTTCGCCCCGGTGGACGACTGCGCGCCCGGCGACCTGGTGTTCGTCGACAACGCCAAATATCTGCCGCTGGTGCGCGAGCGCAAGCCCGCCGCCGTGATCGCCAATGAAGCCATCGCCGCCGAACTGCGCGAGGAGCCGGATCTGGCGATCTTGCTCGCGGCCAATGTCCGGCTGGCCACCGCGCTGGTCAAGCAAGCCTACGACGACCGCGATTTTTACCGCACCGAATGGCCGCGCATCCACCCTTCCGCCGTGGTCCACCCCAGCGTGAAAATCCCGGACGGCGCGGTCATCGGCCCCGGCGTCGTGGTCGGGGCGGACGTGGAATTGGGGGAAGGCGCGGTGCTGATGGCCAACGCCGTGGTCGAGAGCGGCGCCCGCATCGGCGCGGGCAGCGTGCTGCACCCGGGCTGCGTGGTCAGCCACGGCTGCGAGATCGGCGCGCAGGTCATGCTCAAGGCCGGCTGCGTGATCGGCTCGGAAGGCTTCGGCTTCGCCCAGGACGAAAAGCGCCGCAACTACCGCATCCCGCACACCGGCAAGGTGGTCATCGGCGACCGCGTGGTCGTCGGGGCCAACACCACCATCGACCGGGGCACCTACGGGGCCACCGTCATCAAGGCCGGCGTGGTCATCGACGCCCTGTGCCATATCGGCCACAACGTGGAGATCGGCGAGGACTGCATCCTCTGCGCCCACACCGGCATCTCAGGCTCCAGCCGCTTCGGCCAGCGGGTCATCGCCTCCGGGCAGACCGGGGTGCTGGACCATGTCAGCGTGGCCAGCGACTCCGTGCTGCTGCACCGGGCGGGCGTCAACCGCAGCATCAAAACGCCGGGCATGTACGCCGGCGGCCCGACCCAGCCCTTGCAGGATTACTTGAAAAACATCGCCGTCATGCCCAAGCTCGCGGACATCTGGTCGCGGCTGAAAAGGCTGGAAAAAAAGGTGGCGGAGCTGGCCGGCGGCTGAACCGGGAGACACGGGCAGACAGGCCGGGCCGGCAAGGCTTATAATCGCCGCCGACTTGCACCCGCCGGACGAATTCACATGAGCAAACTACCCGCCCCCTCGGAAGAAAACGGCTTCCTCTACCCGCACGTGAACCTGCTGCGCGACAGCTTCCGCCATTGGACCGGGCGCGACCTGGTCAGCCCCAGGCTGGACGACCGCGGCGCGGCCCGCTTCCTGTTCAACGCCCAATTCGCGGTGGCATCGCAAGACACCGCGAAAGACCCGCTGTTCAACTACGCCAACCGGACGGCGATGAACCTGTTCGCCATGCGCTGGACAGAGATCACCGCCCTGCCCGCGCGCCTGTCGGCCGAGCCGGCCAAGCAGGCCGAGCGCGAACGGATACTTTCCGAAGTCAGCGACAAGGGTTTCATCGACGGCTACAGCGGGGTCAGAATCGGCCGCCACGGGCGGCGCTTCATGATCTTGGACGCCGTCATCTGGAACCTCATCGGCACACCCGGCGGGCCTTGCGTGGGGCAGGCGGCGATGTTCAAGCGCTGGAAGTTGTTGTAAGGCGGCGGCGCTCAGGCCGGGACTTTGTTGCCCGCCGTCTCAGGGACGATTTCATACTGGGAAAAATCGGCGGCCCTCAGCAGCATCTTGGCGACCCTGAACCGCTCCCCGCTGTCGCGGTCGTCGATGGCGAGGCCGTCGCCGCCGCGCAAGCGCATGGACGGGGCGATCAGGCTGAAACGGCCATTGCCCAACTCAGAAATGAAACACCGGTACTTTTTTTTCGGCGTCTCGTCGAAAAAAACCTTCACCAGGCGCACATTGTTGGCCAGCAACTCGAACCCGTGGGCGTCGGGCGAGGCTTCGTTGCGGCCCGGGCAAACCTGGCCGAACTGGTTCAGCTTGTCGTCGATGAAGATTCCCAGCAGGGATTCGGGCCGCAACTCCAGCCCCGTCCCCTGGACGAGATAATAACCCTGGGAATCCGCCGCCGACCAGACCCGGCAAGGAATCCTGCCGGCAGGCTGCGCCTGCCCCATTCCCAGCAGGGGCTGGACTTGGCTTTTCGCCGAGGGCGGGGCGCGGAAAGTCCCCGCGGTTTTGGACACGTCCAGCCTGGCAAACGGCAACAGGTGCTCTTCCAGAGCCTGCAGTTTGTACTCGGCCTTGGCTTCGGGGTCGGTCATCGTATCGACGAGATTCTTGTACCCCGCAACCGCCGTCGCGTTGACGCTTTTTTTGTCGGACGAAGCCAGCAAGCCGCCGCCCAAGCGAATTTGCAGGTAAGCCGACAAGCGCGCGGAAAACCCTGACTCCTGATTGAGCGGGGCGGCGCCCAAGGCGCCGAGCATCCGCCGCAGCAACCGCAAAAACACATAGCGCAAATTCCCCTTGCCGCGGCCATCCCCCCAAGACAGACTGGAAGGCATCGCGGCGGAATCAAGATCCACCGAAAAATCCGCCCGCTTGCCTTCTTCCAGGGGGTTGTTGCCGAGCCGGAGCAGCCGTCCATGCTGCTGCACCGCGTCGAACACCAATTGGATGTCATGCTGCCCCAGACGGTAGGGTGCCAGCAGCCGGAACGCCAGTATCCTGAGGTAAAGCTCCTCCACGCTGCAAGCAGACGATTGCGGCAACTCGGAGCACTTTGCGCTCCAGCGCGACAAATTCCACCGCTCCGCCAGACGGTAAATCTCGTTCACGCGCAGCCAAATCGAACTGGAAGGCGCCTCATACATCAAAGCCAGGCGGAGCAACATCTGGCTGTAAGAGCGCAGGGCGCAATGGACGATCTTGCCCTGCTCATCCTCGTTGAAAATCCTCGTGAAGCCCTGCGCCTGGGTCAGCGCATAATAGCCTTGGGCCAATTCGGCCTGGAACTGGACGCTCAGCTTGGCAAGTTTGCGGATGCCAGGGTCCAAGGGCAGGGACTTGCCCAGAAACAGCGACGTGAGCAAGGCCGTGCTTTGGAAAACCGGCCCGCGGATTTTCTCCAAGGCCTTGAACTGGAAGGCCGACGCCAACTCCGCCGTGTTCAGCGCTTGCAGGCCGGAAAAAAGCAACACGTAGCGCTCCCGCTCGCTCGTGACAGGCAGGCCCGCCAGCCACTGGGCAATAGCGTCAAGATTCGGCTCAAAGGGCAACACGGTCTTCTGGTCATCGGCCATAGGATTGTCCAAAATCATTACTGTTGACACCAATCACGCGGTGGCGCCCAAGACCAAAGCTCTTGCCGCGCGCCAACCCCGGGAACATCTTATCTTGATAACCCTCCAAACTCTACGGAATCACCCGGCAAATTGCGCCCCTTGCCGGGGACACCCACCACCAATAGTAGAATCGACAAGTTATCGTCCGCCTTTATATTCGGAACATCGCCGGGCGGCCGGCCCGCCGGCATCATGCCGGCGGGGCACGGGGGAGGAACCGCCACGCGCCGCGGAACCGCAAGAGCCAAGTCTGGCATCGCAGCCATTACTGTGCCAACCCAAGAATGTGCGCGCCAAGGCCTTGAAAAATCAGCGCGGCTATTTTTCCCGGCGGGCAAGCCGACGGTTTCCAGGTTCAATTGCACCCATTTGATTGGTGCATATGAACCTGCTCGGCTTGCGCTTAAAGCCTCAGGTCACGTGATCACCGTGGGCTTGTCCATCCCGCTGCGCCGCTTGACCTCGCTCAAGGCCTCCGCCAAGCCGATCAAATCGCCCAAGACTGCCTGGGTGTCCAAGCCGTGCCGGGCGGCGTCGCGCTCGTAGCGCTCCAGGTAAATGCGCAAGGTGGCGCCTTCGGTGCCGGTTCCCGACAGGCGGAAGATGATGCGCGAGCCGTTGGTGAAGCCGATGCGCAAGCCCTGGTTTTCGCTGACGCTGCCGTCCACCGTGTCCTCATAGCGGAAATTGTCGGCAAACGCGACGGTGTATTCGCCGAAGCTTTTGCCGGGAAGCCCCGCCAACTGGCCGTTCAAATGCGCCATGACGCCTTCGGCGGCGGCGGAGTCCACCCCCTCGTAATCATGCCGGGAATAATAGTCCCGCCCGAACCGTTTCCAATGCTCGCGGACGATCTCGCCGACCGGCTGGCGCTTCACCGCGACCAGGTTAAGCCAAGCCAGCACCGCCCACAAGCCATCCTTCTCGCGCACATGGTCGGAGCCCGTGCCGAAGCTTTCCTCCCCGCACAAGGTGATCTTTTTCGCGTCCAGCAAATTGCCGAAGAATTTCCAGCCGGTCGGCGTCTCGTAGCAGTCGATGCCCATCGCCCGCGCCACCCGGTCCAAGGCCTGGCTAGTGGGCATCGAGCGGGCCACGCCGCGCAAGCCGTCCTTGTAGCCGGGCAGCAAATGCGCGTTCGCCGCCAGCACGGCCACGCTGTCGCTGGGCGTCACGAAAAAGCGCGCGCCCATGATCATGTTGCGGTCGCCGTCGCCGTCGGAGGCCGCCCCGAGCATCGGCGCGCCGGGCGAATACATCAACTCCGCCAGTTCGTGGGCATAAACCAGGTTGGGGTCGGGATGGCCGCCGCCAAAATCCTCCAATGGCGTGCCGTTGATGACCGAGCCGTGCGCCGCGCCCAGGCGCTCTTCCAGGATGCGCTTGGCGTAGGGGCCGGTGATGGCATGCATGGCGTCGAAGCAGAGGGTGATGGAGCCCGACTTCAAGGCCTGGGAAATCAGCTTGAAATCGAACAAACACTCCATCAACTGGGCGTAATCCACCACCGGGTCGATGATTTGCACCGCCGTGCCACCCACCGCGGACTCGCCCACCGAATCCAAGTCGATGTCGGGCAACTCGGCGATGCGGTACTGGGAAATCACCTTGCTGCGCGCGAACACGGCGTTGGTGAAACTTTCCGGGGCCGGGCCGCCGTTGCCGGTGTTGTATTTGATGCCAAAATCCTCGTCCGGCCCGCCGGGGTTGTGGCTGGCCGACAAGATGAAACCGCCGTGCGCGCGGTATTTGCGGATGACGCAGGACGCCGCCGGGGTGGAAAGCAGGCCGCCCTGGCCAACCAGCAGTCGGCCGACGCCGCTGGCCACCGCCATTTTGACGAGGGTCTGCAGGGCTTCTCTGTTAAAATAGCGCCCGTCGCCGCCCAAGACCAAGGTCTTGCCCTGCACGTCGCCCAAGACATCGAACACCGACTGCACGAAGTTTTCCAGATAGCCGGGCTGGCGGAAAACCTTTACTTTTTTCCTCAGGCCCGAAGTGCCGGGCTTCTGGTCCGGGAACGGCGTGGTATCGCGAGTGATTGCTTGCATCGAAAGGTAATCCCAAGATGAGGTGGAAGAGTGTGCCTATTTTAATGTATTCGGCTTTTGTCCAAGCAACTTTTGTGGAGCTTCGCTGATGAATTTGCGCCAATTTTCATTCCTTCTGCCGCTATCCCTTGCCGCATGCCCGGTTTTTGCCGACGCCCCGGACGTCTGGCTGCTGGTGGAGACCGAACCCCGCGTGCTGAAAGTCATGCAAGGCGACGCGGAACTGGACGTCTTCCCCCGCGTCGCCATCGGAGCGCACGGCGCCGACACCGACAAGGCGCGGGGCGACAAGAAAACGCCGCTGGGCGAATACCGCATCGGCTGGGTTAATGAAAACAGTAAATTTCACCGTTTCCTCGGCCTGACCTATCCCAACATCGACAATGCCAAGCGCGCCTACCGCGACGGGATGATCGGCGAAGAGACCGTCCGCTCCATCATGCGCGCCGAGATGGAAGAGGGCGTGCCCCCGCAAAACACGCCGCTGGGCGGGCAGATCGGCATCCACGGACTGGGCGCGGCGGACCGCCAAATCCATGAAGTTTTCGACTGGACCTCGGGCTGCATCGCCATGACCAACGCCGAAATCGACCGCCTGTCCAAGTGGATCAGAAAAGGCACAGTCGTCGTCATACGCTGACCGCACGGAAAATAACACTGGAAAATCGGCCTGTTTTCCGGCAAGATTAAGTCTTAGGTTCCGTCTTATTCCATACTGGGTAAGATGTTCTTGTTTAATCTTTCATGAAGGAAAGAATGTTATGATGAAAGCCACCAAGCTCGCAGTAATTCTCGTCTCCGCCGGTCTGACCGTGGGTTGCGCCTCCAAGAGCGACATCACCAACCTGCAGACCCAGATCGACGGCCTGAAGGCTGAACTTTCTTCTGTGAAGAGCACCGCTGACGAAGCCCTGTCCGCGGCCCAGCAGGCCGAGTCCACCGCGAAGGCGGCCGACTCCCTGGCCCGCAGAACCGCCGCCGACGTCGACGCCAAGCTGAACGCGGGCTTCAAAAAGCACATGCTGAAATAATTTCCAGCCCACCCGCCGGAAAACCGACTCGAAGCCCCGACCGGACGCGATCCGGTCGGGGCTTTCTTTTTGGCCCCCGCCTCTCAGCCCCCGCCGCCCAGCGCCTTGCCCTCCAGCATGCCGCCCAGCCGCGCGAAGTCCGCCAGCGCCAGCGTCTCCGCGCGCGCGCCCGGGTCAATGCCGGCGGCGGCGATCTCATCGCCTGTGAACAGCGTGCTTAAGGCGTTGCGCAGCGTCTTGCGGCGCTGCGAAAAGGCCGCCGCCACCACGCGCCCCAGCACCTCGGGCGCGAGCGCGACCGGCCGGGTCCGGTGGGGCACCAGCCGCACCACGGCGGACACCACCTTCGGCGGCGGGTTGAAGCTCTCCGGGCCGACCTCCATCAATGGCTCCATCGCGCAGTAATAACTGGCCATCACGCCCAGCCGGCCGTAGTCCTTGCCGCCTGGCTCGGCGCACAGCCGGTCCACCACCTCTTTTTGCAGCATGAAGTGCATGTCGCTGACAAAGGCGCTGTACTCGAACAGATGGAACAGCAGCGGGGTCGAAATATTGTAAGGCAGGTTGCCGACGACGCGCACCGGCCCTTCGCCTGCCAGCGCGGAAAAATCGAACTTCAGCGCGTCGCCGGCATGGATGCGCAGCCTGTCCTCGCCGGCGAACTGCCTGCGCAGATGCCCGACCAGGTCGCGGTCCAGCTCGACCACGTCCAAACGCCCGCATTCGGCCAGCAGCAGCCGGGTCAGCGCGCCCAGGCCCGGCCCGATCTCCACCACATGCTCGCCAGGCCGGGGCGCGATGGCCGCGACGATGGCGTGGAGGACGCGCGCGTCATGCAGAAAGTTTTGGCCGAAGCGCTTGCGGGGCGTATGGCCGCTCACAGCGCCCCGCCCCGGCTCATGACCATGGCGGCGCGGATCGCCTCCTCCAAACTGCCGGTGTCGATCCGGCCGGTGCCCGCCAAATCCAGCGCGGTGCCGTGGTCCACGGAGGTGCGGACGATGGGCAGGCCGAGGGTGATGTTCACCGCGCGGCCAAAGCCTTTGTGTTTCAACACGGGAAGCCCCTGGTCATGGTACATGGCAAGCACGGCGTCGGCCTGCGCCAAATTTTTCGGCAAAAACAAAGTGTCGGCGGGCAGCGGCCCAACCAGCCGCATGCCCTCGCCGCGCAGCCCCGCCAGCACCGGCTCGATGACATCGATTTCCTCGCGGCCCAGATGCCCGCCCTCGCCGGCGTGGGGGTTGAGCCCGCAGACCAGGATGCGCGGGTCGGCGACGCCAAAGCGCCCGGCCAAATCGGCGTGCAGTACACGAATCACCTGGGCCAGGCGTTCCGACGTGATGGCCGCGCTGACGTCCTTGAGCGGCAAGTGGGTGGTCGCCAGCGCGACCCGCAAGCCCTCCGTGGCCAGCATCATGACCGGATGGCCGCCAGTGATGCCGGCGATGTATTCGGTGTGGCCGGTGAACGCCACCCCCGCGTCGTTGATGACGCCCTTGTGGACCGGCGCGGTGACCAAGGCGTCGAAACGGCCGTCCAGACAGGCGCGGACGCCGACCGACAAGGTTTCCAGCACATAACCGGCGTTGGCCGGGTCGAGTGTGCCGCAAACGGCGGCGGACGGGCACCAGACCGGCAGCACGCCCAGCCGGCCGGGCGCATGCGGCTCGCCTGCCGCCTCGCGCAATTCAAGCCCCAGGCCCAGCGTCCGCGCGCGCGCGGCCAACAGATCCGGGTCGGCCACCACGGCCAGTGCGCAGGGAAACGGCAGTTGCGCCACTAGCGCGCACAAATCCGGCCCGATCCCGGCCGGCTCGCCGGCGCTGAGGAGAATGCGGGGAAGCCGCCCGCTCATTGCAGGCGAATCTCGACATACGCCTCGTCCCTGATCCGGCGCAGCCACAATTCGGTCTCCTCCTCCGCCTTGCGCTTGAAGATTTCCTCGCGCGCCTTGTTCTTTTCAAATTCCTCGCTGTCGTTGGACTGCTGGCGCTCCTGCACCTGGATCAGATGCCAGCCGAACGACGTCTGCACCGGCTCGCTGATCTGGCCTATCGCCAGCTTCGACATCGCCTCCTCGAAGGCGGGCACCAGCACGCCCGGCTGCACCCAGCCCAAATCCCCGCCCTTGATCGCCGAGCCCTTGTCGTCCGAATGCGCGCGGGCGACGGCGGCGAAATCCTCGCCGCTTTCGATGCGGTGGCGCAAAGCCCGCAACTTTTCCAAAGCCTCCTCGTCCGTCAACACTTCAGTGGGTTTGATCAGAATGTGGCGGGCCCGGGTCTTGGTGATCATATGCTCGCCGCCGCCTTTGACGCCGAGCATTTTGATGATGTGGAAACCGCTGGAACTGCGGATCGGCCCCTCCACGTCGCCGGTCTTCATCTTATCGACCAGGTCGGCGAACAGGGCCGGGATCTGGCTTTTCTTGCGCCAGCCCAGGTCGCCGCCTTTCAGCGCCTGCTCGTCATCCGACGAACTCAAAGCCGCCTGCTTGAAATCCTCGCCCTTTCTGATCGCGTCGGCCAGCTTTTCCGCCTTTTCCTTGGCCTTCTGCACATCCTGCGGCGAAGCCGCCCGGGGAGTGGCGATCAGGATATGGCCCAGCAAATAGTCGGAGTCGCCGCCCGCGCCCGCGCCCCGGGCTTTCAAATAGTTTTCCACCTCGCGGTCGCTCACCTTCACCTGGTTGTTGACTTGGCTGGCACGCAAACGGCTGACGGCGATCTCGTTGCGAATCTGCTCCAGCACATCGGCGTAGCTGATGCCCTCGGCGCTCAAATTGCGGCGGAACTCCTCCACCGTGAGGTGGTTGCGCTGGGCGATGTTTTGCACGGTGGAGCGCAAGGTCTCCTCGTCCACTTTGATGCCGGCCTTCTCGGCCAATTGCGCCTGGATCTTGTCGCGGATCATCTGCTCCAACACCTGGGGCACCAGCACATTGTCGGGCGGCAGCTTGGTGTTGTGCATGCTTTTTTTGATGGTCGACAGCTTCTCGACCAGCTCGCTTTCCAAAATGACCCCGTCCTCGACCACCGCGACAATCCGGTCCAGCGATTGCGCCGCTTGCGCCGCGGCCAAACCCAGGCCGCAAACCATCAAGGCCACGCGCGAAAAAAATTTAAAACTCTGCATGTTAAAAACAAGCCGCTCAGTCAATTTAAGGGGAAACGCCAGGCAAGTCGTAATCCATCCGGTAGCCGCTGAAGTTTTGCATCAGCAGATTGTCGATCTGGTCGCCGAAACGGCCCAAGCCTTTCAGTTCGATCTGGAAGAAGACCGCGTTGTTGGCGGGAGTCGTGACGCCTGGGGGATTGGAAGTGACACTGCCAAGGGCCGTCGTGGTTCCAGAGGTGCCGTTGATGTAGCGCAGGCCGAGCAGGCTGAAGCGCCAGCAGCAGGTTTCCCGCTCCACGCCCAGCATGGTCTCCACCGTCACGTTGCCAACCAGGTCGTATTGCCAGCGGCCGATGCCGAACCAGCCCCCGCCCAGCGGCAGGCGCGCGGAAATGTCCGTTTGATTGATCGTGCTGGGATTGTTCACATTGACCGGGGCGGGGGGGACCGAGCCGGCGTAAGGGTCGCGGCGGTAACGGTAGCTCAGGTTGAGCAACTGGTTCGCATAATTGTTGTACTGGAGCGCGACCTGGCCGCGGTCAACCCTGCCCAGGTTGTAATTCCATTGCCCGGTGCCCCGCAGCGACCAATGCTCGCTCAACATCGAACCCGCCTCGCCCACGATATCTTGCTTATTGGTGGTTTGCGGCCCATTGGGAACCAGCACCACTTGCGGATCGGTCAGGTAAAACACTTTGCCCACACTCAGCCGAAGGCGCTCCAAGCCGGAACTTTGGCTGATCAGCCGGGTCGTCAACGCCGGGGTGATGTTGTTGGCGTCGGACAGCCGGTCCACGCCGGCAAAGCGGTTTTCGCGGAACAACTGGTAAAAGTTGAAATCGTATTCGGCGGCGTCGAAATTCAGACCCTGGCAAACACCGACCACGCAGTTATAGTCATACGGCTGGGCGACCTTGGGCACATACACATAAAACAGCCTAGGCTCCAGCGTCTGCTGCATGGGCGTGTCGAACACACTGAAATCGCGGTCGAAATAAGCCCCGCTGTCCACCGAAAAAATCGGCGCGGTGCGCGAGAAGGTGCTCGATTCGTTCTGCCTGGCATCCAGATTGTGCAACCAATACTCGGTGTGCTGCAAAGTCAAACTGGGCGTGATATACCCCCCGGGGTCGCGGAACGAGTAAAACAGGCGGGGGCGCAAATTCAGGCGCTCGCCGTTGACTTTGTACGACTGGTCGAAACGCGTGGCTTCGACGGCGGTCTGGAATTGCAGGCCCGGTATCCCCACTTCCCGGTTATAGGCGAAACTGAGCTGCGGCATGCGCCGGTAGGGATAGTCGGGAGGGTTTATAGTGGTGCTCAGGCTCTGGTAATAATCCACCATCACACTCGCCGAATAGCTCCCGCCGAGAAAACTCCCGCCGCCATAATTGAGGTTTCCCCAACTGCGCAGGAAGGTCGAGTTGTTGATGGCCAGCAGATTGCCCAACTCGTAAATGTAGCGCCGGTCGGACACCAAATGCAAATCCACCTGGGAGCTGATATGGTCGGTGAATCTGCTTTTGTCCACCCAGCCGATTTGGCCGCGGGTTTCCTGTTCTATCTGGTCGTAGGGCAAGATGTCGGCGAACAACCTGCCGGTGCCGATCTCCGACAGATAGCGGAAATCGCCGCGCAACAACTCGCCGCGCCGGCTCAAATAGCGGGGCATCAGCGTCAGGTCGTAATTGGGGGCGAGGTTCAGATAATACGGCACGGTGAGATCGAAGCCGTTCTGCTTGCTATAGCCGAGGTAAGGCGACAGAAAGCCGCTCTTGCGGCGGTCGTCCACCGGAAAACTCATATAAGGGGTGTATAAAAACGGCACGCCCTTGAACTCCAGCCAGGCGTTGGTGGCGGTGCCGACGCCTGCGTCCTTGTCGATGCTCGCATTGCTGGCATGCAGCAGCCAGTCCTGGTTGCCGGGCGGGCAGGTCGTGTAGGTGGCGGTTTCGTAGCGGGTCTTGGTTTTGCTGTCGATGTGGGTGATGCGCGAAGTGCCGCGCGCGGGCACGGTTTCCAGAATGAACTGGGAGTTGCGCAAAATCCCCTTGTCAGCGCCCAGATCCATGAACGCCGTGTCGCTGGCGAAAGACAGGCCCTTTTCGCGGTAGACCACATTGCCCTGGGCGTTCAGCGCGCCGCTTTCCTTGTTGTGGGTGACAAAATCGCCATACAACTTCTGGTCGGCCCGGATCAGCTCCGCCGACCCCTGGAAATTGGAGGCTTCGCCATGCAGCATTTCGGCGCGCTCCGACTGGATTTGCAGCGGCGACTTCTCGCGCAGCGCCCGGTCGGCCTCGGTCAGCAAAAAGTCGGTGCCCACCGTCCATTCGCGCTTGTTCCGGCTGCCGCAACTCAAGACCCAAGGGTTGGCGGGCATGCGGGTGAGGATGCTGGAAAAACGCTGCTCGTCTTCGCGGGTCAGGTCGGTGGACTGCGCCCAGTTGGCGGTGGCCTCGCCGGCCTCGCCCACGACATGGGGCTCGCCGCGCGGATCGGAGCCGACCAGGCTGCAATCCCACTCGCGGCCGGCAGCCGTGCGGCAATTCCAGCCGGTCTTCGACGGCGCGGCGGGGCGCGGAAGCGCCTCTTTCGCCGCCATTCCGGGTGGCGGTGCCGGCGTGGCCGTGGACGGCGTCGCTTCCGCTTCGGCCTGCTTAGGGGCGGGGCGGGGAGGCTTGATTTCAGGCTCCACCCGCGTTGGAGGTGCCGGCGGGCGGGCGGCCTCGCGCGGCGGCGCAGGCGCCTCGACCGGCGGACGGGCAACCTCGCGGGGCGGCGCAGGCTCCTCGGCCGGCGGGCGGGCGGCCTCGCGCGGCGGCGCAGGCGCCTCGGCCGGCGGACGGGCAACCTCGCGGGGCGGCGCAGGCTCCTCGGCCGGCGGGCGGGCGGCCTCGCGCGGCGGCGCAGGCGCCTCGGCCGGCGGGCGGGCGGCCTCGCGGGGCGGCGCAGGCTCCTCGACCGGCGGACGGGCAACCTCGCGGGGCGGCGCAGGCTCCTCGGCCGGCGGACGGGCGGCCTCGCGCGGCGGCTTAGGCCGCGCCGCCTCGACCTGCCCCTCGTCCGCCTGCGGCTTGGCGGCGCGGCCTTCCTCCTCCGCCGGTTTGGCGGGCTTGCTCTTGCCGGTAACGCACACCCACTCCTTGCCGTCCGCCGTGCGCTGGCAATCCCAGCCGGCGGCGGCGGCCACAGCCTCCCCTGCCCCCAACGCAAGCATCACGCATAACGCCGTCTGCCGGCGCCTGGGCGACACCCTTTTCCGCAAGCGACAGACACTCACGCCGACGGCACGGAAAGAGGGCCTAAGGCGGGGTTTTCGCCTGGCATGGAAAGGGGGGCGGGGACTGGACGGATTCGGCTCGGCAACGAAACATAGAGGAGCGGCATATCTTGCGGGCGCGGTTTTATGGTGAAATATTCCGTAACATTGGCTTCATTCTACCGCATCATCCCCCGTCATTGGGCAATTTTCACTTTCAGGAATCCAAACACATGGCGACCCCTCCCGACGAGCGCCTCGCGGCGCTGTCCGCCTGGCTTGAGCACGACTTGAACTTAAGCCTTGAAAGCCTCCTCCCCGCCTCCAGCGACGCCAGCTTCAGGCGTTATTTCCGCGCCGCCGTGGACGGGCGCAATTTCATCGCCATGGACGCCCCGCCCGCCCACGAAGACGTGCGGCCTTTCATCAAAGTGGCCGCGCTGCTGCGCGAGGCCGGCGTGCAAGCACCCAAAATCCACGCCCAGGATCTTGAAAAAGGCTTCCTGCTGCTATGCGACTTCGGCAACCGCCCTTACCTGGACAGCCTCAACGAAGACACGGCGGACGCGCTCTACGGCGACGCGCTGGACAGCCTGGCGCGGCTCAAGCGCGGCGTCGACATCAACACCTGCGGACTGCCGCCTTACGACGAAGCGCTGCTGCGCCGGGAAATGGACTTGTGCCCGGAATGGTTCCTGGCGCGCCTGCTGGGCCGGCCGGCCAGCCCGGCGGAGCAGGCCGTCCTCGCCGACACCTGGCAAATCCTCGTGGACAGCGCGCTGGAACAGCCCCGGGTTTGCGTGCACCGCGACTACCACTCCCGCAACCTGATGATCACGGACACAGGCAACCCCGGCGTCATCGACTTCCAAGACGCCGTCGTCGGCCCGGCGACCTACGACCTGGTGTCCCTGCTGCGCGACTGCTACATCGTCTGGCCGCAAGCGCGTGTGGAACACTGGGTGGCCGGCTACCACCGCCGGCTGCTGGACGAAGGCCTGGTCGCCGAAACCGACCCGGAACGCTTCCTGCGCTGGTTCGACCTGATGGGCTTGCAGCGCCATATCAAAGTGCTGGGCATCTTCGCCCGCCTGCACCTGCGCGACGGCAAGCCCGGCTACCTGGGCGACATCCCCCGGGTCATGAACTACGTCGTCGAAGCCAGCGCGCGCCATCCCGAACTGGCCGATTTCCTCGCCTTTTTGCAAGACGGCGTCGCCGAGCAGACTTACGCCACCTTGGGCCGCCCGTCATGAAAGCCTTGATTCTCGCAGCCGGGCGCGGCGAACGTCTGCGCCCGCTCACCGACCACACCCCCAAGCCCCTGCTGGAAGCCGGCGGACAGGCGCTGATCGAACACACGATCCTGGCGCTGGCGCGCGCAGGCTTCACCGAACTAGTCGTCAACCTCGCCCATCTGGGCGGGCAAATCCAGGCCAGGCTGGGCGACGGCGGCCGGCTCGGCGTCCGCATCGCCTATTCCCACGAAGGCGAGGAAGCCCTGGAAACCGGCGGCGGCATCCACCACGCCCTGCCCTTGCTCGGCGCGGAGCCGTTTCTGGTCGTCAACGGGGATCTGGCCACCGACTACCCGTTTGCACGCCTGCAAAGCCGCCCCACCGGGCTCGCCCACCTGGTGCTGGTCGAAAACCCGGCCCACCACCCCCACGGCGATTTCGCCTTGCAAGGCGAAACCGCCCTGGCCCAAGGCGAGCCGCGCCACACCTTCAGCGGCATCGGCGTGTACCGGCCCGAACTGTTCGCCGCCTGCGCACCCGGCAAATTCCCGCTGGCCCCGCTGCTGCGGCAGGCGATGGCCGCGGGCCAGGTCAGCGGCGAGCTTTATCCCGGCTTCTGGATGGACATCGGCACCGTCGAACGGCTGCGCGAATTCGATGAACGCTTGCAGGCGGCAGGCGTCAAACCGGATGCCTGACCGGCAGCCCCACTGACAAAACGGAGCCCACACCCATGTTCAGACCCGCATCACACGCCCCCGACCAGCCACTGAGAAACTACGCCACCGCCATTTATGCTTTGCAAGCCGCCGCCTATGTCACCGGCATCAGCTATCTGCTGGCGCCCTTGCTGGCCTATTGGAAGCGCAAGCAAGCCCAAGGCACCTGGCTGGAGTCGCATCTGCGCTGGCAAATCAACACCTTCTGGTTCAGCCTGGCCGGACTCGTCCTAGGGCTCGTCACGCTTTACTTTGAAATAGGCATCGTCGTGCTGGCCATCACCTCGGTGTGGTATGTCTACCGCATCGGCCACGGCTGGACGCGCTTGAGCCGGGGGCAGCCGGTGGGGAATGCCCCAGCCTAAAACTCAAACACCCAACTCTCCCGCTCCAACTGCCGCTGCCAGACGATCCGGTTGGGCGGCTGGATCAGCAGGTTCCAGGTTTGTTGACGGTTGCGGTAAGGGTTTTTCACCGCGTTGAAGGGCGTTGGACACAACAACGCCAGGCAAAACCCGCCGGGGTCGCGCACCGACTCATAGCGGACTGCCTCAATGCCCGCCGCCCGCGCCTGCCCGGCCAAATCTTGGGTCGGCGCGTAATCGGACGGCCGCGTCCAAACCGCGCGGTCCGCGTCCAAAGGCGGGAGGGAGAGATCCAAGGCTTGCCGAGTGGCCGCGCGGAATTCAAACAGCGCCAACTCGACGCTGCTGGCACGCTCCGACAAACCCTCGCTGTCCAGCCAAAAGCGCAGCCGCCAATAGCCGCATTCGGCGCAGGCGGTCTTGCGCTGCTCCGCGCCGTAAAAAACGCCGGGGTCGGCGCGCCGCCGAAAACGCGAGCCGCCCGGCAGCGGCCAATAGCGGAAAGGCGTCGCCAGCAGCCAATGCAAGCCCTGCGTTGCCAAAGGATAACGCGGCTTCGCCGTGTCGAGGATGTCTTCCAACAGCGCCTGGTCTTCCAGCCTGCCCAAAGCCAGACGCATCGTCGCGACCCGGTGCTGCGCCTCGACCGCCCGCCAACCCCTGCCCTGCCAAGGGCGCGCCTCAGACGCGAGCGCGGTGGCTGTCCAGGTATTCGCAAGCATACAACAGGCCGTCCACGCGCTTGATCATGTCCAAGGGCCGCTGCCCGTCAAACGCCCGGTTGGCGGATTTCAGCCAGCTTCGCGCCAGCTCGTCGTCGCCACCGACCAGCGAATGCAGCGAGCGGTACAGCCGCACAAAATGCGCGGCCAACTCCCACAGCTTGCCGTCTTCGGGAATCGCATAGCGCCCGTTCAACAGCCGCGAGGCCGTCGGCTGACTCGCGCCGATGATGTTTTTCAAATCGCTGGAGCCCAGCCCCAAGCGCCGGGCGGCTTCGGCCACCGCCTGGGTGAGGACGCGGGAACGGTCGGTCGAGGGGTGGCTGGCGGCGAGAGTCATGGCGATATCCGGGGCATATTTATTCTGTGGAATAAAATTATAGCATCGTTGGCATGATCGCCCACTCGCCAGAAACATGCAGCCTGCATAAGCGCCTGATCGAAGAAAAGCGCCGGCAAATCCAGACAAACCTTACGGGAATACCTTTATTTTACATGCAGTTATGAGATTTGCTAAAGTGCGCGCGGTTCGTCTAGCCAGAAGCCAAGCCCAAATAAGCCTCCCTGGACCCGGCAGGCCAGGTGGCGGAACGCTCGTTGCCCATAATTTGGATGCGAACCGACGCGCCCGGCCACGGCTAAACACCGCACACTTTCCCACCACGCACCAGCACATTCTCAAAGATGAATAAAACCAAACCCAACACCCACGCCTTGCGTCCCACGGCTAAAATCGTCAACACCCTCCTGCTTGCAGGCGCGGCGCTAATGGCGCAGCAGGCGCAGGCATCCCCGCCCCCCCCTCCTCCTGTCTTTAATTATTGGACTGGCAACGGCACAGACAACAACTGGGGCACGGGGGCCAACTGGTCCTTAGGCAGCGCCCCGACGGGCGGCAGCACTTTCGAGTTCGCAGGCACCACGCGCTTGAGCAATACCAACAATCTGACCAGCTTGAGCGTCGGCGGCCTGAAATTCGATGCCGGGGCGGGCAGCTTCACGCTAGGCGGCAACGCGTTCACGCTCGGCGCCAGCGGCATCACCAACAACAGCAGCAACAACCAAACCCTCAACACGGCGATCACGCTAGGCGCCAACCAGACCTGGGACACCGGCGCGGCTGGACTGACCGCAACCGGGGTCATCGCCGGCAGCGGCCAGGCACTGACGAAAACCGGCACGGGCAGTTTGACCCTCACGGCTACCAACACCTACAGCGGCGGCACCACGGTCAGCGCCGGCACTTTGCAAATCGGCAACGGCGGCACGACCGGCTCGGTCTCAGGCAATATCGTCAACAACGCCGCCGTCGCCTTCAACCGCTCCGACGCGGCGACTTACGGCGGCGTCATCTCCGGCAGCGGCGGCGTGGCCCAGGCTGGCACGGGCACCACCATGCTCACCGGAACCAACACCTACAGCGGCGGCACCACCGTCAGCGCCGGCACCTTGCAAATCGGCAACGGCGGCACAGGCGGCTCGGTCTCAGGCAATATCCTCAATAACGCCAGCCTGGCCTTCAACCGCTCCGACGCGGCGACTTATGGCGGCGTCATCTCCGGCAGCGGCGGCGTGGCCCAGGCTGGCACGGGCACCACCATCCTCACCGGAACCAACACCTACAGCGGCGGCACCACCGTCAGCGCCGGCACCTTGCAAATCGGCAACGGCGGCACGAGCGGCTCGGTCGCAGGCAATATCGCCAACAACGCCGCCGTCGCCTTCAACCGCTCCAACGCGGCGACTTATGGCGGGGTCATTTCCGGCACAGGCAGCGTGACCCAGGCTGGCACGGGCACCACCACCCTCGGCGGGGCCAACACCTACACCGGCACCACCACGGTCAGCGTCGGCACCTTGGCCTTGGGCAACAGCCAAGCCTTGGGCGGCGGCGGGCTGGTCAATGTGGCCAGCGGGGCCACGCTCGGTGCCAGCGGCTTGGGCAACCTGGTTTTGACGAATGTCTTACACAATGACGGCCTCGTCCAGGCTCCCACGGTGGCCGGGCAAGTGCTTGAGTTCACCGGCAATGTCGCCGGCGCGGGCAGCTTCACCGGCAACATCCAGTTTGACGCGGGCTACAACCCCGGCAACAGCACGGCCATCACCCATGTCGACAACGTCACCT